>JABXJR010000105.1_pt1 | contig 16232 bp, 14 predicted proteins | sample 7431291 | NCBI WGS metagenome assembly JABXJR01 (sample SAMN14395756, study PRJNA613071) | wetland metagenome | isolation source: water samle H3 from high-altitude wetland | place: Chile: Salar de Huasco, high-altitude wetland | collected 2015-11-10 | reverse complement strand
ACCTGTGCCAACTCGATAGCGGGGTGTTTGAGCAGCACTTGTTCAACTTCCAGCGGCGCAACGTTTTCACCGCCCACGCGAAACATGTCCTTGAGTCGACCAATAAACTGCAGGCGGCCGTCTGCGGACAATGTCCCGAGGTCTCCGGTGTGCAGCCAGCCATCACGTAGCGCGGCGGCGGTTTGTTCGGGCAGCTTGTAGTAACCCTTCATCAGGCTCCAGCCGCGGGCGCAGATTTCACCGGGTGTGCCGGCGGGCACTGGCTGGCCGCTGTCCGGGTCAAGAACGCTAATCTCCAGGCCTTGGTGTGTGGTCATGGAGCCGTTCAGGCGCAGTGCCAATGGCTCACGGTAGTCAGAAAAGACCAGGTTCGGCGAAGCCTCCGATAGACCGTAGGCATTGCAAATGTCCTTCGCGCCCATCTTCTCGACAACATCGTGAAGTATCTGTGGGCTGGCAGCCGCCCAACCGCCGCGCAGGGACAATCGTTGGTCGTTGAATCCAGGCTCGGCCAGCATCATCAGAAACATCGTGTCGTTGCCCGACGTCAGGGTGCACTGTTCACGTTCCATGATCGCCAGCGCCTGAGCCGGATCGAAGGTCGCGGATGTAATCAGGGCGGCGCCGTGAACCAGCGCAACCAGCAGCGACATGGTGCTGCCAGCCACATGGTAGAACGGCCGTGGGCTGAAGTAGCGGTCTTGCGGGCCGGCCCCCATGCGCACGGCCACGCATTTGGCGATGCCCAGCATTGAGGCGTGGCTGAGCATCACGCCTTTTGGAAAGGCGGTGGTGCCCGAGGTGAACTGGATCAACAGCGTATCGTCCGGCACGACGTGCGCGCGCGCAGCGGCCAACTCAGCAGGTGGGATGTGGCTGCCCAGTTCGAGGAAGGCCGCTGCGCCGAGGCCCGCCGCCGGTACGTGTTGGCCGAACACCACCAGATGCTCCAACAGCGGCAGGTGGGTACCTGGCAGCTCTGTGTTGATCGCCGGTTCGACTGCTTCGAGCATGCCGACAAAATCGATTTTATTGAGGAACCTATCCACGCAGAACAATGCCCGCACGTCCTCATGAGCCAGGCCGTAACTGAGCTCGTCGCTACGAAAACGTGTGTTGAACGGCACGCAAACCAGTCCGAGCGAGGCCGCGGCATACCAAATCACCGCCCATTGAACGGAGTTGCCCATCAGTACGCCGATGTGCTCGCCACGTTGCAGGCCCAACCCGAGCATGGCGCGAGCGGTGATATTTACCTGATCGAGCAGCTGGCTATAAGTGAGTCGGCCGTCGTCGGCAATCAACGCGTCATTGTCGGGGTAGTGCTGGGCAGCGTCGCTCAGTACGGTCCACAGGGGACCGGGCAGCGGAGAAGTCGATACAGTCATGGGGATTCCTCAGGCGAAAGATGTCATGCCGGCACGCCAGGTGCCTTCGGTCAGGTTGTCCTCTATCGCGAGGATCTCGTGGGCCAGGGCACCCGCGCGGCTGTCATCCGCGCCTTTGTCGAGGGTGCGTTTGGCGCTGCGAATAGCGTGGGTGGGGGCCGAGGCGATCTCGTGGGCCAGCGCCTCGACATAGCGTTCGAACTCGGCATGGGGCAGTACCTGGTTGACCAACCCGATGGACTTGGCCTCCTGTGCGCTGACTTCGCGGCCAGTGAACATCAGCTCTTTGGCCATCCGGCGGCCGACGATGCGTGGTAGTCGCTGAGTTGCACCCACCGTCCCCCAGCGGGCCTCCGGGTAACGGAAGCTGGCCAGGTCGCTGGCGACGATGAAGTCACAGGCGCTGGCGATCTCGCAGCCGGATCCCACTGCCGGCCCCTGGATCACGGCAATCACAGGCATGGGCAGGTTTTCCAGTGCCGCATACAGCGCGAACGCCTTGATGCGTCGCGCGCGGATCTGGTCCTCATCCATCAGCTTGCGCTCCTTGAGGTCGGCACCGGCACAGAACACCGGGCCGTTGGCGCGTATGAGCAGCACATGGATGTCGGTGCGTGCGCCGATTTCGCGTAAGGCCACATGCAATTCGACGCACAGTTGGGTATTCAAGGCGTTGCGGGCTTGGGGGCGGTTCAGGGTCACGGTGGCGATGTTTCCCGCTACCGCAAGGCTTACCACGGATGGAACGTCGGGCTGAGTCATGGTCATACAGCTCCTGCGCGGTGCAAGGCGTCGATGTCTTGCGGGTTGTAGCCAAGGTCTTGGAGTACCCGGTCAGTGTGCTCGCCCAACAGGGGCGGGCGGTTTGCCGTGGGGTTGTCATAACCGTTGAACAGAAACGGCAATTGGATGGCCGGGAAACGCCCGCTCTCGGGGTGTTCGAAGTCGGCGAACACGCCGCGTGCGCGCAAGTGCGGGTCGACAATCACTTCGTCGAGCGTATTCAACGGCCCGGCGGGCACACCCGCCGCGTCGCAGGCGGCGCAAAGCTGAGCGCGGGTGAGCAGGGCGATGGCGCCCGTCAGGTGCTCCATGACCTCGTCGCGGTGCAATACGCGGCCACTGTTGTGCTGCAGTCGCGGGTCGGCGCCCAAAGCATCGAGGCCCAGCAAGGTGCAGAGCGGACGCCAGTGCTGATCGGCCCCCGTGATGTGCACGTAACCGCCATCAGCACACAGGAAACTGGCTGAAGGGACGCGGCCAGGGTGTTCGGTGCCCAGGCGTTCGGGCACTTCATCCAGGGCAAAGTAGCGCGCGGCGGCCAAGGCCAGCAGGCTGATTTGCCCGTCGAGCATGGAAAAGTCGAGGTAGGCGCCCGTGCCGTCTTTTTGCCGACCCTGGAGCATGGAGACAATCCCCAGGGCGATCCACAAACCAGAGCTCAGGTCGGACACCGGAATACCGGGCTTCACCGGGCCACCGTCTTTTTCGCCGGTCAGGCTCATGATCCCGCTCATGGCCTGGAACACCGTGTCGTAGCCTTTGCGACTGGCATAGGGGCCGGTCTGGCCGAACCCTGTGCAGGAGACGTAGAGCAGGCGCGGGTTGATAGCCTTGAGTGCGGGCCAATCCAGGCCATAGCGCTTGAGGGTGCCCACCGGGAAATTTTCCAGCACAACGTCGGCGTCACGCGCCAGTTTGCGCACGATCTCCTGCCCCTCGGCGGTGCGCAGGTTCACTGTGATCGACTCTTTGCTGCGGTTGAACGCATAGAAGTAAGCACTGCGCTCGCGCCCCATGGCTTCTGCCTGGGCGTCTTCGTCCAAGTGGGCAAGGCTCTCGTCAGGCTGACCGACAAAGGGTTCATAGCCTCGGGTTTCGTCACCGTCGACGGGCTGTTCAACCTTGATCACCCGGGCGCCCAGTTCGGCGAGAATCATGCCGGCGAAGGGGCACGCCAGCACACGCGCCAGCTCCACCACCGTTACACCTTCCAGGGGTTTCATTCGGTCGACTCCGCTTGGCGAAACGCGCGCATGTGTGCGTTCAATTGCTGGCCGATTTTCAGGCCTTCGCTGAAGGGCAGTTCGGTGACCCGGTGGAAAATCCCCTTGGTGGCTTGCATCGCCTGTAACGGATGGGCCGCGAGCTCCTGCGCCAGGGCTTGCACTTCACCCAGCAGGTCGGCGTCGGCCACGACCCGGTTGACCATGCCCAGTTGTCGGGCCTCATGAGCGTCCAGGGTGCGTCCAGTAGCTACCAGGTCGAACGCGGCCTTGCGCCCGACATGCTCGACCAGCCCTGCCATGACGATTGCGGCGACGATGCCATGCTTGACTTCTGGGTACCCGAAGCGCGCGCTTTCACCCGCCAACGCGAGGTCGCAGGAAAGGGCCAACCCGCAGCCACCGCCCATGGCGTAGCCATTCACGGCGGCGATCACCGGTTTGCTCATCTGTTTGACCAACCCTTGTAACTCGGTGGTCAGCGCAGCACGGCGTTCGACCAGCGCTTGATTGTCCGGGGTCAGCACCTGGAACTCGCGGGTATCGGCCCCCGCACAGAAGCCACGGCCAGCACCGGTGACGATCACGACGCGAATCGACGGGTCGGCATCGGCATCCTTCAACGCCTGGACCAGCCCCTCGGTGAGGGCGAAATCCAATGCGTTGAGTTTGTCCGGGCGGTTGAGCTTCAGCGTTTGAACGCCGTCACGGGTTTCGCGCAGAACGACCTGTCGTTCGGTCATATAAAGTGCTCCTGTCAGGGTTGCATGGCGCGCAGGCGGGCAAGGGCCTGTTCGAGTTCTTCAATGAGCGATTGCATGATTGCGCTGGCGGGCAGCAGTTGATGGATGAGCCCGGCACTTTGTCCGGCTTCCACCTTGCCGTTGCTGACATCGCCGTCGAACGACGCCTGTTTCAAGCTGGCCGAAGCCAGCAGAGCGGCGTAAGCCTCGGGGGCGGTCTGGGGCAAGCCATCGCGCTCGGCCTGTGCGACACGTTCGGTAAACGCGTTGCGCACGCTGCGCACTGGCAACGCACCACGCCCGACCAGGACGGTGTCGCCAATGTCAGCCTCAAGGACTTTTTGTTTATAGGCCGGGTGCAGGAACGCTTCCTCGGAGAGCATAAAGCGGGTACCCAGTTGCACGGCGTCAGCGCCGAGGGCAAGCAGCGCAGCGATGCCGTGGCCATCGGCGACACCCCCACCGGCCACGAGCGGGCAGTCGACTTCCTGCAACACGCGCCGCACGTTGACCAGGGTGCTGACTTCGTTTGCCGGCGGATGCCCGCCGGCTTCGCTGCCGACCACCACCAGCCCATCGACCCCGGCTGCGGCGGCCTTGCGTGCGTGGTCGACAAAGGCGACCACGTGCAGCCAAGTCGCCCCGTAAGCCTTGAAACGTTGCAAGTGAGCCTTGGGCGAACCTTGGCTGGCAATGATCACCGGAACCCGCTCGGCCACCAGCAAGTCCAGGACTTCGTCGGCGCCCTTGCGGTACAGCGGGATGTTGACCGCAAAAGGTTTATCGGTCAGCTCGCGCATTTCGCGCAGTGTCTGCGCAAGGTCGGCCAAGCGCATCGGCCCTGCCGCAATCACACCCAGGCCACCGCCATTGGAAACGGCAGCGGGGAGGGCGGCGCAACTGGATGCCCAACTCATGCCCGCCTGGATAATTGGATAGCGGATACCCAGCAAGCGAGTCAGACGGGTGTCGAGCGACATGCTTCAATCCTCATCGTCATTCTCCGGACTCAGGTTGTACGGATTGTTTTTCTTGAGTTCGCCGTAGTACTCAAGGCTGTTGTTGAACACGCGCTGCATCAGTTCGCGCAATTGCTTGAGTTCGCTGTCAGACAAGCCGCTGAGCATGCGTTCGTTCCGTTCGTTGGAGTCATCGAGGATGCGACGCACCATCTCCTTGCCTTCCGCGCTCAGGCACAGCAGGGCGCTGCGTCCGTCTTCCGGGTTGGGCTGGCGCTCGATCAACTCGCGTTTGGTCAAGTGGGTGACGATCCTGCTCATCTGGCTTTTCAACACGCTGGCGTGCTTGGCCACGCGCACCAGGGGGGCTTGGCCGAGGTAGTCGAGAATCGCCAGGGTTCGCCATTCCAGCACCGTAATCGCGAAATGCTGGGGGATAGTCATGGCGGCGATACGGCTCGACAGGCCGGCCAGACGTTGCAGTTGGACGGAAAACAGGTCGCGCATGTCGGTGGTGATTTCGGGCTCTCGTTCGGCTGCGGTGGTCGTTTTTTTCATAAGGCACCTAGGGGCTATCTGGAGGAAGGAATTAGCCTCTCATTGTTCTGGAGTACCTACACCAGCTCAACCGTTGAAGCGCGATTGTTCGCGCAATAGCGCCAGGCTGGCATCCAGTCCTTTGGTAAAGGCTTCGAGCACCAGGTCGACTTCGCTGTCGGTGATGATCAAGGGGGGCGCGAACACCACGCTGTCGTTCAGCGCACGCGCGGTCACGCCGTTGGCTTCGGTTTGCCGAGACACGCCCAGGCCGACTTTCCAGTCTTTCGGGAAGGCGGCCTTACTGGCTTTGTCGGCAACCAATTCGACGCCCCACATCAGGCCTGCGCCACGCACTTCGCCTACCAGCGGATGGTCGGCCAGCTTGCGCAAGCCGGCGCCCAGGCGTGCGCCGACCTTGTCGGCATGCGCAGGAAGTTGGCGTTCGGCGTAGATGTCCAGGCACTCCAGCGCGACAGCGGCAGGAACCGGGTGGCCGCCGTAGGTGAAGCCGTGGCCGAACACGCCGATCTTTTCGCTTTGGCTTTTCATGGCCTGGTACACCGGTTCGGAAATCATCAGCGCGGAAATCGGCAGATAGGACGCCGACAGCGCTTTGGCGCACGTCAACATGTCGGGCTGCAGGCCGAACGTCTGTGAGCCCCACCAGTTGCCGGTACGACCAAAACCACAGATGACCTCGTCCGCCACGAGCAAGATGCCATGGCGTTTGAGCACCGCCTGGATTTTCTCGAAATAGCCCACCGGCGGGGTAATCACGCCACCGGTTCCCATCAACGGTTCGGCGAAGAATGCGCCAATGGTCTCGGGGCCCTCGCGCTCGATCAGCGTTTCAAGTTCGGCGGCCAAGCGTGTGGAAAAGGCTTCTTCGCTCTCGCCTGGCAGCCCCTCGCGGTAATAGTGCGGGCAGGTCACGTGCAGGAAACCCGGCAGTGGCAACCCGAAATCCTGGTGCAAATGCCCAAGGCCGGTGAGGCTGGCACTGGCGATGGTGGTGCCGTGGTAAGCGCGATTGCGGCTGATGATCTTGCGCCGTTGTGGCTGGCCAAGCGCGCTCCAGTAATACCAGACCAACTTGATCGCGGTGTCGTTGGCCTCGGAGCCCGAGCACGCGAACAACACTTTGGACATCGGCACCGGTGCCAGCGAAATCAAACGCTCTGCCAGCTGGATGGCCGGTTCGGTAGAGCGGTGCGCAAAGTTCTGGTGATAGGGCAGTTGCTTCATTTGCCGCAGCGCGGCTTCTTCCAGGCGCGTCTCGCTATAGCCCAGTGCAGCACTCCACATGCCGGACATGGCATCCAGGTATTGCTTGCCTTGGTCGTCCCACGTGTAGATGCCCTCGCCGCGAACCATCACGGTCGGGCCGACCTGTTCATGACTGGCAAGGTTGGTCTGGCTGTGAATGTGAAAAGCGATGTCGCTGGCGTGCAATGAGCGTGACATAGCGAAACTCCGTTCGGGTGGGGCGACCTGCAGTCTGGGTGCAGTGGTTGTTAATTTGCCTGATCTCAATATGGTTGACAATGTGAATCATGTGGTTCATGTTGTCAACCATCTTCTGCCGCTCATACCGCTGAAGAAAAACGACCGGGAACACGGCCGGGTTCATCGATAACTGCGCTAAGGTTTGATCTTTATCTCTGCTTAATAACAAGTCCGCGCTCATCGGGCGCTAGAAACAGGAGATGGAAAATGTTCAACACCCTGAAAAAATCAGCATTTGGGCTTCATGTGTTGGCGGTTGTGAGTGCGGTGTTGATCGCACCACAGGCCTGGGCGGCCGACCCGTCGACAGTGACCGTTGCAGGCTATGGCGGAGGCTTGCAGGATGCATTGATTGCCACGTTGTGGGGCCCGGCGGCAGAGAAGGCAGGATTGAAGCTGCGCACCGAATCGCATGACGGCCAGCCCGCCGTGCGACTGCAGGTGCAGTCTGGCAAGCCCGCATGGGATGCCATTCATATCGGTGCCAATGATTGCGCAGCGCTGGACAAGCAGGGGATGCTGGAACCGTTGGACTACTCGGTCATTGATGCCAAGGGCGTGCCGAGCCTGGCGCGGGATAAAAACTGGATCGCGACCAACAGCTATTCTGTGGTCATGGGCTGGCGCACCGATAAGTTCAAGGAAGGCCCCAAGAGCTGGAAGGAGTTCTGGGACGTCAAGAAATTCCCTGGGCGCCGCGCGTTGTCTGTCGCGCCAGACGAAATGCTTGAAGTGGCCTTGCTGGCCGATGGCGTGCCCCGCGACCAGCTCTATCCTCTGGATATCAAGCGGGGGCTTGCCTCGTTGGAAAAGATCAAACCCTACGTAGCGGTCTGGTGGACCTCCGGCGCGCAGTCGGCGCAGCTGATCAAGGACGGAGAGGTTGACCTGATTGCGATCTGGAGCAGCCGCATCGACTCCGTCGTGAAGGACAAGGCACCTGTGGCCTACACCTATGAAGACGGCCTGCTCGGCTACGGTTGCATGGCCATTCTGAAAGGCGCACCCAATGTGCCTGGCGCGCAAAAGCTGATCGCCAACTCGATATCCCCGGCCATTCAGGCACGGATTCCAACGATGATGGGTTACTACGGCCCCACCAACAGCCTTGCGTTCGAGCAGCCCGGTGTTCCCGCCGACGCCTTGAACAGTTCAAACATGTCGCCCGCCAACAGGGCCAAGCAAACGCTGATGGACGCACGCTGGTGGGGCGAGCATGTCACGGACGTCCAGGAAGACTACAAAGAATTGATCGCACAGTAACAGTGGCTTTTGTGGAGGTCGGAATCATGCAAGGCAGTATTGCAATTCGGGATGTCTATAAAGGTTACGGGACATTTACCGCTATCGATCATGTGTCCCTGGACGTCAATCCTGGTGAGTTTTTAACGCTTCTCGGCCCTTCGGGGTCCGGGAAAACTACCTTGCTGAATGTGTTGGCAGGCTTTATTCGCCCGGATGCAGGCAGCATCAAGGTGGACGGTGTGGAGTTCCTGACTTGCCCGCCACACAAGCGTGACATTGGCATGGTGTTTCAGAACTATGCCTTGTTCCCGCATATGACCGTCGCAGAAAACGTCGCCTACCCCTTGCGCTTGCGCAAGGTCAGCGGCGCCGAGCGAGCTCGAAGGGTCAAGGCCACACTGGAAATGGTGCAGATGGACCACTTGGGTGAACGCGGCATTCACCAGCTGTCCGGTGGGCAGCGCCAGCGAGTTGCACTGGCCAGGGCAATGGTGTTCGAACCCAAGATCATGCTGATGGACGAACCCCTTTCGGCCCTGGACAAAAACCTGCGTGAACACATGCAACTTGAGCTCAAGCGTCTTCATGCTCGATTGGGCATGACCACGATTTATGTCACCCATGATCAGAAAGAAGCACTGACGCTGTCACACCGTATTGCGGTGTTGAACAAAGGCAAGCTGGCGCAATTGGATACACCGGACGCGCTCTATGAGCGGCCGAGTAATCGCTTTGTGGCGGGGTTCATTGGCGAGAGTTGTTTTTTTGCCGTGGAGGAGGGAGCGGATGCCGTCACGTTCCAGGGCCGAGCGCTGAAACTGCCCAAAGGCACCGCACTTGAGGTGTCGCAGCCGCGGGTGCTGATGGTGCGACCGGAGCGTCTGCAATGGCAGGTGCCGTCGGACACCAGCGCGATGAACCGGATCGATGCAATTGCACGTGACGTGGTTTATCAGGGGGACAGCTATCACGTTGGCCTGGTGCTTTCCGATGGGAGTGAACTCACCGCGCGCCATCAAAAGGGCTTTCGTGAAGTGCCGGTGCCCACGCCGGGTTCAGCCGTCCAGCTCTGGCTGCATGCTGAAGACACGTTGCTGGTGGCGGAGGGTGCATGAATGCCAATTTCCCCATCTGCCCAAAGCCATAGAGGGGCTGCGCCCATGAAGCAAGTCGGTCTATCCGGGAGTGCGAGAAGCGCCGCCGCGCCAGCTAAAGACCCGATGGCCAGCCTTCTGGCGCGCGCCGAAGCCCGTGAGCGCCGGGCCCTGCTGTCGTTGACGCTGCCGGGGTTCATCCTGGTGTTTGTGGTACTGGCCGTGCCGCTGGGTTGGCTGTTCTGGTTATCGGCTTTTGACACCAACGGCGCGCTGACCCTGGACAACTATCTACGCTTGCTGCGGCCGGTGTACCTGAGCAGTTTCATCATCACGTTCCAGATGGCGTTCTGCGTCACGGCGGTGTGCGTGGTGCTGGGCTATCCACTGGCGTACCTGCTTTCACAGTTGCCGGAACGCGCCAGCCAGATCTGCATGGCCTTTGTGTTGCTGCCGTTCTGGACCTCGATTCTGGTACGTACCTATGCCTGGCTGGTGTTGTTGCAGCGCCAAGGCGTCATTAATAACTGGTTGCTTGATCTGGGCCTGATCCATGAACCACTGGCGCTGGTGAACAACTTCTTCGGAACCGTTGTTGGCATGGTGCACGTCATGTTGCCGTTCATGGTGTTGCCGCTTTACGACAAGATGAAAAACATCGATCCACTGTTGATGTCAGCGGCGGCCAACTGCGGCGCTACGCCGGCCCAGGCGTTTCGCCAGGTATTTTTCAAGTTGTCGCTCCCAGGCCTGGCCTCGGGCATCACGCTGGTATTCGTGATTTGCCTGGGCTTTTACCTGACGCCGGCGCTGCTAGGGGGCGGACGGGTGTCCATGTGGTCGATGAAAATCAGCGACACCATCGCCCTGTACGGAAACTGGGGAGCCGCGAGTGCGTTGGGTGTCGCTTTGTTGGTGGCCACGGTGTTGATCCTGTGGGGCATGCGCAAGCTGTTCGGGCTCAACGAACAAGGGAGAAATCGCTAATGTTCAAACTCCATCAAGCGGTGACGCCGACGCAGATCACCCATGCGCATCGGCTCTGGTTGTATGTGTTGGTTGGGTTGATTCTGCTGTTCCTGATCATCCCGTGCCTGATCGTTATCCCGATGTCGTTTTCCGCCTCGCAGTACCTGGAGTTTCCGCCGCGTGCGTGGAGCCTGCGTTGGTATGAGGCTTACCTGGGGTCGCCGGAGTGGATGACGGCCACCTGGATAACGCTGAAGGTGGCAGTCCTGTCGACCTGTATCGCCACGGTGTTGGGGACATTGGCCGCCTATGGCCTGTCGCAGGTGCGCGGTGGCGTGGCCAGGCTGATCAATAGCTTGATGATGCTGCCCATGCTGGTGCCGATCATTCTGGTCGCGGTGGGCGTGTTTTTCGTCTACTCACGTACCGGGCTCAACAACAGCATCACAGGGCTGGTACTCGCGCACAGTGTGCTGGCGATACCGTTTGTCCTGATCGCCGTCGGCAATGGCCTCCAGGGGTTCGACATGAACCAGGAAATGGCGGCCCGCAGCCTGGGGGCCTCACGGCCGTGGGCGTTTCTCAGCGTTACCTTGCCGCAACTGCGCTTGTCGATTTGTTCTGGCGCGTTGTTCGCGTTTATCGCGTCATTCGACGAGGTGGTGATTGCCCTGTTCATCGTCGGTGGTGAGAGTTCCACGCTGCCTCGGCGCATGTTCGCCAATATCCGCGATCAGATCGATCCGACCGTCGCCGCGGTATCCACATTGATGATTCTGTTGTCGATTGTGCTGCTGGTAGCGATGCAATACATCAAGCGCCTGGAGCGTCGTCAGTCGCACTGATTCGGCGGTCATGAAAAAGGCGCATGGACCCAGGTCCATGCGCCTTTCTTATTCCCGTGGGCGGGTCACGCGCGGGCGTGAATAAGCGGGTTCAACCCACTGCGCAGGGTACGGCTGTGCAGTTCACGACCGAGGGCAGTCTCGCATTCGGCGGCAACATCAAGCAGGCGTTCAAGATCGATCCCGGTACGCACGCCCATGGACTCCAGGAGGCTTACCCAGTCTTCGGTGCTGACGTTGCCGGTGTGACCACCACCGTATTTGACCTTGGCTGGATGCCCGCCAATGCCTCCAAAGGCACAGTCGTAATGCGTGACGCCGGCTTCCAGGGCGGCGATGTAATTCACCAACCCGGTGGCGCGGGTATCGTGGAAATGAGCGATGGGCGTGACCTCGGGGAACAACGCCTGCACCGCACGAAACAGGCGCTTGACGCTCTGTGGCGTGGCAACACCCGTGGTGTCACCCAGCGTGATGTACTTCACGCCGCATTGGGCAAACTGTTCGATATCCGCCAGCACGTCGGCTTCGTTGACGCGTCCTTCAAACGGGCAGCCAAACGCCACGGATACAGTGCCGATCAAACGGAACTGCCCCTCGGCCTTTTCGACCATCTGTTTGATGTTGCGCCACTGATCCTCCCGGCTGCGCTTGAGGTTCTTCAACGAATGAGCATCCGAAGCAGACACCAGCAGGCTGATCTCATTGGCACCGTGTCCAGCGCAAAGGTCGTTGAGCGCGCGTTCTACCGCGCGCACGTTGGCGCAAGTGGCTTTGTAGAACACTCCGGGCCGACGCTGCAGGTCTGCCAACAAGGCGCTGGCGTCGGAAAATTGCGCAATAACCGCAGGGTTGGAGTAGGACGTAGCCTCGATCCTTTGAAAGCCGATGTCGGCGAAACGCTCCACCAACGTGCGCTTCAGGTGGGTAGGCAGAAAGTCTGGCTCGTGTTGCAGACCATCACGGGCGAAGCATTCACACAGGATGACGTCTCTCATTGGGGCCTCATTATGACCATAAAACATGGTTGACATAGTGAACCAAAGTTACGAGTATGTGGTTGACGGTGTCAACCTGTTGCCTTGTTTTATTTGTCTGCGCGCACGTTGCTCGCCGCTATGCGTTTTCCTGCGTCAAATGCCAATTATCGAGGAGTGATCCATGTATACCGATCTGTTGTTCTACATCGACGGCCAATGGACTGCAGGGTGTTCGGGCAATACTGCAACTGTCATCAACCCGTCGACAGGCGAGACGATCGGGCAGTTGCCGTTAGCGTCCAACGCGGACCTGGACACCGCGTTGGCAGCCGCCGGGCGAGGGTTTGAAACGTGGTCGAACACGTCGACCTACGACCGCTCGGCCATCCTGCGCCGCGCCGCGGCACTGGTCCGTGAACGCCATGCGCGGATGGCCGAATGCATGACACTGGACCAGGGCAAGCCGTTGGCCGAGTCCACCCTGGAGGCCAAAAGCGCCGCTGACCACATTGAGTGGTATGCCGAGGAAGGCCGGCGCGCCTATGGCCGCATCGTGCCGTCGCGCAATGCGGCCGTGCGCCAACTGGTGGTGCGCGAGCCCGTTGGGCCTGTGGCAGCCTTCACGCCGTGGAATTTCCCGATCAATCAGGCAGTGCGCAAAATCGCCGGCGCCTTGGCGGCAGGCTGCAGCATCATCATCAAGGCACCGGAGGAGGCACCTGGCGCCGTGATCGAGCTGGTGCGCTGTTTCCATGATGCGGGCTTGCCCAAGGGGGTATTGAACCTCGTGTTTGGCGTGCCGGCGCATGTCTCCGATTACCTGATCAAGTCACCGATCATCCGCAAGGTGTCCTTTACCGGCTCGACCGCCATCGGCAGGCAACTGGGCGCCTTGGCTGCGGCGCATTTGAAGTTGACGACAATGGAGTTGGGCGGGCATGCGCCGTTTATCGTCTGCGAGGATGCAAACGTGGAAGCTGCCGCCGCACTGGCGTGCGTGCTCAAGTTCCGCAATGCCGGGCAAGTCTGCGCCGCCCCCTCGCGTTTCTACGTGCACGATGCCGTCTTCGAGCCGTTTGCCCGCAGGTTTGCCGAGCTCGCGGCACAGCTCAAGGTGGGCGACGGTTTCGACCCCGCCAGTCAAATGGGGCCACTGGCGAACGCGCGTCGGTTGATGATGGTTCAAGAGCTGGTCGCCGACGCCCGGGAGCTGGGGGCAACGCTGCTAACGGGTGGACAACGGATGGGGGACAAGGGCAATTTCTTCCAGCCGACGGTGTTGACCGACTTGCCGGAACAGGCGCGACTACTCAATGAAGAGCCTTTCGGGCCGGTGGCACCACTGTTGCGTTTCAGCGATCTGGACAGTGTCATCGCTCAAGCCAATAGCTTGGAGTATGGCCTCGCGGCGTTCGCTTTTACCCGCTCATTGAAAACCGCGACCGAACTGGGCAACCGGTTGCAGGCTGGCATGGTATCGATCAACCACTTCGGCCTCGCCTTACCCGAAACGCCGTTTGGCGGGATCAAGTCCAGTGGACATGGCAGTGAGGGGGGAACTGAAGGCCTGGATGCTTACCTGACCACCAAATTTATCAGTCAGGTCGGCATTTGACTGATCTGTCTCCTATCACCAACGGGGTTGCCTATGTCCAGACTTGCCAAGTTTCGCCGCTTGAATCAACCCAACGCCCAGCAGTCCACGGACGACGTTGCACTCCAGGAAACCTTTGAGACCGCGCTACGCAAATTGCTCGGTGAGTACAACATGAACCTGGGCGATGTTGTCTCGATTCTTGATTTGAGTCGCATCGCCAAAACCGTGTCCACGAAGCGGACGGTTCGAAGGGCATAAGCGTTTCAACCCGGCCTCGCGTGGCAGTGCACCCGCACCGCCACGCGAGCGCCACAGGCTTACAGCGTCTGCACAATAATCTGGCTTTTCAGATCATTGACCATCCCCTCGATCGCCGGCTTCATCGCGACAAAATCCTGCGGGCTGCACAGCGCCTCAGGGTGGGTAAATGCGTAGCTGCGGGTGATCAACACGCTGTTGCCTTCCTTGACGTAGGTGGTCTGGTAGTTGAAGCCACCGATGTCCAAGGACGCGCCCTTGGGCACCGCCAGAATGTTCACTTCCTTGGGGAAATCGAACCGCGCGGTTTCCTTGATCGTGCCCGAAGCGCAAGAGAAGCTCTGCGTTCGGTCCTTCTCCGAGAGGAAGCTGAACACGTTCTGGCCGATGCCGCCGGCCAGGCTGCTGAGGGTGGGTACGCCGGTGGGGCCGGGCAGGTTGACCAGGTTTTCGGTGCGGCCCGTGACCGTGGACTTGAAGGTCGGGGCGTTGCTGTCCAGCGGGTCTGTCTCGATCTCGCCGCTGCCGGTTTGGCCGTACATGCTCAAGACTTTCTGGGTCAGTTGACTACGGTCGGTCGGGGTCATGGATTTGAACAGGAACCGGTTGAACTCCGTGCCCCAGCCTTGCACCGTGTTGTCGTTGGTAAAGTCCGCCGCGCCTTGCGGGTTGATCTTGAACACCAATGCGCCGTCCACCTGGCTCAGTTGGCGGGACGGTGTGCGTGCCAGCTTGCCGCTCTGGGTCAGCACCACCGGCTTGCCCAACTCGGGAATGGGCAGGTAGCCCGCCGCGATGGGGGTGGCGGTGGAGTCCAGGTACAGGTCCAGGCTCGGTACGTAGGTGATCGCATGGTTGAGCAACCCCAGTGTCGGCACCTTTGGCAGCACGTAGGCGTTGCCGAAGTTGATCAGCACGGGCGAGCTTTCGATGGCGACGGCCTTGAGCAGGGCTTCCAGCAGGGCGACGTGGTCCTTGCAGTCGCCATAACGGTTATCCAGCACGGCCTGGGCAGCGTGCGGAACCACGCCACCGTCACCGACGTAGACCGCGACGTAGCGGATGTTCTTGCGTACCCAGTCACTCAAGACCAGGGCTTTGGCGTGGGGTGTGTCCAGCTTGGCCGTGAGTTCGGTGGCTAGCTTAGTGATCGCCGGTGTCACCTCGACGTGCGCGCGAGCAGCGTAGGCCTGAGCGAATTGCGCGTAGTCGCTGAACGTCGATACGGCGAGGAATTGTCCGTAATCGGTGTACGCGACAGCGCCGTTTTCCGGGCGGGCTTTTTCGGCGGGTAACAGCTCCCAGCGGTAGACCTTGCGTCCTTTTGCGGCGTCGGGCGTTGAGGCCTTGAAGCCTTTGAAGTCGGCATGCAGCGGCATATCGGCGGGCATGTCGTAGGTGAGCGTTACCGTTTCCTGCTGGTAGTAATCCGGCGCGGAGAGGTCTTCGAACTGCCCGGGAAACAGCGGTGTGGTGCGATGACGCTGGTAGTGCAGGACCAGGCGATCACCTACGGCGACCTCCGGGAAAATCACGACCTTGACCAGCGAGTCCTGGAACATCGGCGCTTCGACCGAGGCCTTCTCTTGTTGCTCCTTGATCTGGTCGGCGCTGACCTTGACCTTGCGCCCATCGGCCTTAAGCGTGTAAGCCTCGGCGATGTCGAGGGTTTCCAACGTGCGGTTGAAACTCACCGAACGCTGGGCGTTGGGCTGGATCGCGCGCTCTTCGTTGATGCGCGAGACGAGCTCGACATCCAGTACAAAACTACCGTCGGCATTGACCACATAGGACTGGATGTTTTTTTCGACGGTCAGGGAACGGTCGGTACCGTCGGCGTTGGCGTGTGCCGTCAACAGGCCGCAAAAAAGCACGGCCAGCACACCGAACAGGCGTGCCGGGGAGGGAGTAAAGCCTTGCATAAAGATCCTTCTGAACGATGACGCGCGCCGTCGACAAGAGGACGCGCGTACCTTGGGCAAACCGCTTAATGCGAAGCGTTACTATATAGAAGTGGCGATAGGCCTGCTTTGTTTTCCTTTTCCGAGGCATGGGCGAAGAAAAATTTTTCGGTGAATCTTGAATTTTTTTCCCCTGAACCT
>JABXJR010000104.1_pt1 | contig 16372 bp, 21 predicted proteins | sample 7431291 | NCBI WGS metagenome assembly JABXJR01 (sample SAMN14395756, study PRJNA613071) | wetland metagenome | isolation source: water samle H3 from high-altitude wetland | place: Chile: Salar de Huasco, high-altitude wetland | collected 2015-11-10 | reverse complement strand
GGAAAACGATAGAAACGATGAAACAACTCTTGGTTTTTCATTGGTAGATTGTAATGGTGATACATGGATAAGAGACTATGACAAAAGAAATCGATCGTTCATTCATTATAACGGAAGTCAAAAGATAACGCTAAAAATAACAAAGTGAAAGAATTTGGAACGCTACCGTCCGGTACCGTAACAGAAAAAGGAAATGAAAATGGATAACACTACACCCAAACCAAAGATGCGCTTCGAAGCACGTGGGCTGTGGGCTATCGTAGTTCTATACACGATCGCGTGCGCGATTCTGTACAACGTGAGCATGTTCATTAACTGGTTCTCAAGCTGAGGGAAGATGGTCAAACCTAGTAAGAACTCGTTCTTCGTAGGCTACCCATCGGCAGTAAAGGGTGCAGATTCGCGTGATCGCTTAGAGGACTTACCAGAGTCTGAGTGTGCATGCGCTGTATGCCAGGCGATGTGCGCTAAGCCCTGCTGGCCAACGCCTGAGGAGGCCGAGGCTTTGATGCGCAATGGCTTTGCTAAGCGCCTAATGCTCGATTACTGGGTAGCATCTAGACACAACGAGGATATCGAGCTCCTATGCCCCGCCCATCGCGGGTGTGAGGGCAAGCCTGCGCCTTTTATGCCTACCTCAAATGGTGGTTGCACCTTCTTTGAAAATGGGTTATGTCTACTACATAACCGAAAACTAAAGCCCATAGGTGGTAGGGTAGCTACCTGTAAGAGGCAGGTTGGCATCGAGGTGGCACATATGATCGCTACTAAATGGGATACGGATAAAGGAAGGGAGATTGTTGCTAAATGGAAGAAGCTAGTCAACTACAAGTGAGGTAAAATGGATCCCGTAACGCCCGCGAACTCCCCTGAGACGACCATTTGGCTCTCCGAGCGTAAATATTCTCCATCCGTAGACGACGTCATCCTGTGGCGTAGGGGGCTGATCAGGGATCTAGAGGGCGACGGTTGGGCACTTGAAAGTGAAACTCCCGAAGAAATTGTCTTTTCTTACCCATATGATGGGGGCAGGTGGACGCGGCATTACTGCTTAAACAACTGCAGTTTGAAGTGTGAGTTAACTTATTCCGATGTTCCAAACGAGGGCGTCCAGACGCTTGATCGCATTGAATGGCCGCCTGTTCCTTTTGGTGATTAAAGTCGTTACTTGATATAATAAACATTTTTATGTATGGTTCGCTTCAAGGGAATTCTCTCTTTCTTGGAGGCGGCTATTACTTTCTACCAACCCCCGTGGGATAATTCTGCAGAGCCATCACAGGGCAATGTCAGACAGTGGCTTGATAATCTATACACGAAATTCCAACCAATCGAGCAGTCGCGCTGGAATCAATCTAATATCGACTCTCTCTTTTATGCGGGCTCGCAGACGTTTGTTAATCGCTACTTCAATTTCTCTCCCACAACGTCGTACCAGCAATACTACTTCAACCTGATCCAGCAGCCTATTAACATGTTAACTGGCTATGAAAGGCAGCATAGGAAGACGTTTTCGTATGTTCCGACGGAGGGTGGCGATGGGCAGACGACGGATCAATACACGCGTCTTGTTACTCACATAGCAAACCAAGGAAACCTTCATGAGCTACGCTCTAAAGCCAAGGAACTCTCAGCCGTTTCAGGAATGGTGCTTGTTCAGCCTTATCTTGATTTTACTGGTGATGATGCTGCTCAGGGAGACCTCAAGCTAAAGGTCTGGGAGTACAACTCATTCCTGGTCGATCCATTCTTTCGCAATCCCGATATGAGCGATGCACAGTTTGTGTGGTGTCAGGAGTATATAAGCAAGCAGGAGGCTGAGAATCGCTTCCCTGGTAAGGCTAACGATATAAGGCCTATGGCTGGATCGCCACAGACATACGGTAAGTTCTACTTCCTGCCAGAGAACTACAACATGTCGCGCAATGATCTAATGGTTTTGAGTTATGTGTGGTACAAGTGGAAGCGCAAAAAGAAGCGTCTATACAGCCCTTCTCGCAATCAATTCTTTGATTATGCTGGTGGCGACGGACAGTTGGATTTTATCCTCCAGTCTATTCCTGATCTGCAACCTGTTACTGTGGAAGTGCCTTGTTGGAAACTGGCTGTGGTGCTTAATGATCAGTTGATGTTCCAGGGCGAAAACCCGATGGGCTTCGACGGCTGCCCCTTTATCCCCTACTACTGGAACTACGAGCCTCATATCTCTCAGTTTGACTTGCGCGTCAGATCGCTTGTGCGCACGATGCGCGATCCTCAGTTCCTCTTTAACTACAAAGTCATCCAGAATAATGACATCGCAGCTGCAACCATCAATGCGGGCTGGAAGCGTAAGGTGGGGGCGGTTGCTAATGAGGATAACCTCAAGAAGTCAGGACAGGGCTGGGACGTACTTATCAACGAGGGGTATGAGCTTACAGATGTTGAGAAAATCATCCCTAGCGCAGTTCCTGAGTCCGATCTAGCATTGGCGCAGCAGATGGCTGACCTTATCTACAACACGTCTGGGATCAATATGGAGAACTGGGCGGGTCAGGATGATAAACAAATATCCGCGCTCACCTCTTTGTTAAAATCCGCAGCAAATCTAATGGTGTTTCAGAAGTATTTCGACCAATGGGATTTCTCGGATAAACTTCTAGGCGAGCGCATTTTGCAATTGGCTCTGAACAACTGGAATGCGCAGAAAGTGAGCCTTTACATAGGTGAGGACCCATCACCTTACTTCTATAGCCGTATTTTCTCCAAGTATCAGGTGATCGTTGAGGAAAGCGACTTAACACCAACGCAACAAAATCTGCAGGCACAGCAGATGTTTGAGATGAACGAGCGTTTCGGGCGCGAGGTATTCCCGCCCTCTATGATAGTTCCTAAACTAAACATTACAGGTAAGAATGAAGCAATCCAGTTCCTTAAACAACAAGAAGAGCAGCAAGCAGCTGTCCAAGGTGAAGCGCAAAACATCCAGCACGCCTTCGAAGAAGCCAAGCTCCGCGAAATGTACTCCAAAGCAGCCAACAACCTCGCCTCGGCAAAAGAGCGCTACGGCAGATTCGAAAGCAACATTGGGCTCTTGGAAGAGCGTATGGCGGAAGTGTCTAAGAATCGCGCTCTATCCACTAAAGCTAAAATGGAAGCACTAGGGAAGATGATTGATGTCATCGCCAAGTATGGTGAGATTGAGACGAGTTTGAAGATGAATGATATTCAGACTTTCGACTATCAGCAACAGGCGATGGAGGAGCAGGATAAAGCCCGCGCAAATCAAGAGGCAATGTCTACTGAGTTTCTCTCTAAGATCATGGGCGAGCAGATGCAACCGCAGGGACAACAGCAACAACAGGCGCCGATGCAACAAGCAATGGGAATGTGATAACGATTTCTTGAAATTATATCCCATGCCTGCTATGTACTGGAATTGGGTACGTAACCACAAAAGGAGTACAAAACATGTCTGGAAAACTCATTAAAGACCGCGCCTTCTGGGCCGGTGGAGCTGGCAAAGATGCCGTGCTTCCCGATGGTGCTAAATCTAAGGCTGAGAGCTCAGCAGATGGCGCAGGGGCACTTGGACGCTATGAAGATACTACTGAGGCTATAAAGTCTCAGCAGGTGTCAGGAAAGGGCCAAATTAAGGCTCGTCCATTAAAAGCTGGCACTAGATACTAAGTTGTTTCGCGTAGCTGCATAGAAAACATCCTGGCGGGTGTACGTACCCTTTAAAAAAGGTGCGGAAGGAGGGTTCGATTCCCTTAATGTGCAGATGCGCGAGGCCTTTACTAAAAGGAAAGTTATGAAAACTGGATTCAAGGGCCCTCTTAAGCCTGAAAAGACTCAGAAGAAGGAAGCTCCATGGGACTTCCATCAGCCGCAGCGCGATGATTCTACAAGCTGCTATGTGAATGCGGGCTCGCACTACGGTACGGGAATGGCTCAGCCAGTAGGGCATAAAGGCGAACCTAAGATGTTTGTGGAGGCTCTTCCGTATGGCAGAGTTGAGACAATGGTGACGCATTACAATCTTTCCGATAACCTGCCTATAGAGGTGCAAGAGTGAAGAAACTGCCTAAGTTCGCACACACGCCAAAGACAAAGAAAGGCATGGGAGATAGTTATGGATCAGGTCTTCGAAATCCTGTGGGGCGTCCTGTCGATATTTCTGTTCCGGTCAAGGCGAAGTCTGTGAAGATGGGTAAACCGCCTAAGTCATTGGTTTAGGGTCGCGCGTTCTGTACCTCTCTTAGTTCGTCTATATTCTCTAAGTAGTATTTTCGGAATGCTTCTAAATCTTCTTTTACGTCTGAACGAAGACGTCCTTCTAGTGGGTTTTTTCCTTCATATAAGTCCAATAGTATTTTTATTGTAGTTTGGGGAATAATTGAAGAGGATGGAGTGTGGCATGACTGACTTATGCCCGCTAGGCCATAAACGAGTTCGTTAAACATCCTGCCATACAAACTTACCATCATGGAGAGATATCCATCGCGATTGTCCATATTGGGGGAGATATCTAATTTCCTGCGCATTTCCGATATCATCTTCGTGTGTATTAATTTGAAATTCTCATGAACATATTGGGAAAGTTCATCAATTTTTTCTTGATTGTTGTAGTATTTAGCAAACTTATCTTCTGTGCTCATTTTCTCCTATATATTACTGGATTGAGTGTTTTCTGTTCCATTTCTTCCCAATAAGATAAAGGTTTAAAAAGTTCGAATGTTTCCTGCGAAAACTCACCCTCTAGGAAGTTTCTAAGATTATCGTTGAAGCTTTGTTCGAGTTCTTTTGAATCTTTCCCTTTTCCAAAAATCGTTTTCTTGGCTTTAGAAAGATGAACAAAACCCATCCATTCTTTTTTTGTGGAATCAAAATAAGTAGGCACTCTTAGATAAAGGGGGCCTGAATTCATATTTAAACATAGTTGCATATAACTATTTGTGTCGGGCTTTAGCTTCATTTTACGTCCGTGATTTTGATGATGGGTTGATTAACCATTTGGCCTAGGCCCCTTCCAATTCTTGCCATAGACTGCATCTTCTAAAGCATCTATGCGTTTAAAGGCCTTCTTAAAAAAGAAGCTCAGGATGCCTGTTATTAACAGCCCCGTCATCAATCCGTAAGCAATGAAGGGAAGCATTATTTATTCCTTTTTTCTTCTATAGCGCAGATATAATCATATCAATTGTGCCTTTAAACCACAATGTAGAACATTTTCGTTGCTTATAATCTACAGGTTTGGTAATCTGTCTAATCAGATTACCAAAAATGGAGAGAAACCATGTTACAATTAGAGTTCTTCGAGCTTGATAATGTTGAGAGGGTGGCTATAGAGATGGACAAGCTAAAAGAGAGCAACGATCGCCTTCGGAAAGCCCTCTTTGCACGTCATGGGCAACTTGCTAAGAATTACCTTGATTTACACAATAGGCTTGATGTTATAGAGCGTAACATATGCAAGGAGGCGCTGTTATGACACAGCCAATAGAGTTCCCATCGATGCGCGAGCGTCAGTTATCTAAAGGAAGTTCTCCCGAGACTCACCCAGGGTTCCCAGGGTGGGAGATACACTTGTGTAATAGATTCAACGGTGATGGGTGGATTCGTGAAGATAAGGGGCAAGATAGCGTTCTTATCTTCTCGCTTGTTACTGCGGAGGGTCGAAAGTGGACTCTTGGATACGATAAGATCACGGGGCGCTGTGTCTCCAGGGGCCTCAGCCGAAAGATTGAGCAAGTTGCCGACGAAACTATCATGGAACTTCAAGATTAGTTAATTCCGTAGTGGGGAGGATGAGGGACTGACGATTGGTCTTGCCGACGGTTGCGATATTACGGTAAATCGCATCGATTTGGTGGTCGTCTAGATCCCCTTCCTCTTTTTTCTCTAACTCCGATGGGTTGTTTACGAAAGCTCGGATGCTCTTGAGGATGATCCCGTCTTCCAACATATTCCCCTCCTGAAATTGCGACCATAAGACCTCGTCTGGAATCATCCACAGGATGTCGATACGATCTGATCCAGGATATGCTCTGAACAACATAGAGTTGGACTGCGCCTTTGGCTTTGTGAGCCTTGGTTGCCATATCAATCGCTTTGTGACCCCATCCTCTTCCGTTCTCGCATGTGCGAAGATGTAGAATGGGTGTTCGCCAAAAGGCCTCTTCTCAACGATATCCTGACAGCATTCAGCGATATCAAAAGACTGTTTCTTGAAATGTTCAAATCTATCGTGTGTCTCTAGTCTGTTAAGTTTCATAACATCCTTGTGTTAGGTTTTGTAACATATGAACGCTACATTCATACCTCTTGATATATAAGTTAAAGTTTAGTTTAATGCGAATTGTAAATCCTAACCGCTGAGCCCAGCGTTACGGGCGAAAAGGATGTAGAAGTATGACAGTTCCCGCACAGACAGAGAATCAAGAACAACCAAAGGCCTCCGAAAAGGAGCTTAATTTTCGTGCCTTAGAGGCAAAGTATCAGAGACAGCTAGAACAAGAGCGCGCTGCTCGTCAAGAGGCCGAGAGGAAGGCTCAAGAGGCAGAGGCTAGACGCGCTCCAGTTGAACAAGAAGAGGATGATAGCGAGCCTTATGTGGATAATAAGCGACTAGATAAGAGACTTGCTAAGTTTGGTGAGCATTCAAGACAGCAAACACAAGGCGAGATACAGAAGGCTGTTCAACAGGCAATTCACGAAGAAAGAAAGCAGATGTGGATTAAGTCCAACCCTGACTTCTATGACATCCTCCAGCATGCGGACAAATTCGCTGCGAAGTCTCCAGAACTGGCCGAGTCTATTTTGGAGATGCCAGACACCTTTGAGCGTCAAAAGCTCGTCTATAAGAACATAAAGGCCCTTGGCGCGCATTTGCCAGATCAGAAACAGCCCTCCATTCAAGATAAGGTCGACGCTAATCGCCAATCGCCTTATTACCAGCCCTCCGGCGTCTCCGCTGGGCCTTACACGCCGCAGGGTGACTATAGCTCACAGGGACAGAAACAGGCGTATACTAAGATGCAAGAACTCAAGAACCGCCTAAGAATCTAATGGATCCCTTCCTTATGATTAGCATCTTTCACCTCAATGGGATGCTACCTGCGTTATATCTGGCCTGGGTAAGTTCCAGGCCATCGCGGGCAAAGTAGTTGTAAATTATTCACTTTACATGTATGTGTCGAATTAGCGTAACCGGAAGATTCGCTACTTTCGTAAGGCGTGCTGGAAAACGGACGTAATTAAGCCTCGTCTACTGATCTACCATGTCATCATGAACATACAAACTAAAGAAGGTTTGTTATGTCGATCACGACTACTGGGAACTTGGGTCCTATGATCCTACAGAGCTTAGCTCCTGCGATAAAGTAGTGTTGCAGTAAAACCTTGGGTGATTGACTTGGAACTCCTTAAAAATAACAACTGTGACAAATGTGGCGCCGTGACAAAGCATAGCGCTATATCCAACTACGTATATGCGGGGCAACGTTTCGCTTTTTGCGATGGTTGCATGATTCATATAGACACTCTTCCGCACAGCAGCGATGAGTTCTATGATTTCTTTGCGCCTCTTCTGAATAAGAAGGAGGATAACTTCGTTGAGAAGAATATCAAGCATGCGAAGAAACGAAGAGACGCCGGCAGAAGCGTGTGGTGTTGTTAATAAGGACAACAAGGGGCAAGCGTAATTGCAGCCTGAACGACTAAGTCCTGAGGACGCTTTCCCAAAAGCGTAAGCGATAGTCTGAACTCGTGGGTAACTACGAGAGGAGAGGCCGAAGAGCCTTTCCCGCCTGCGAAAGCAGGTCATGAAAGTAACAGATGTGGCTCTATGTCCCAACGCCAACCATGAATTACCTCACGGTTTGCGATAAGGTAAGTATGCCAGCCAATGGCGGGACTACTTGCCGTTTTATGCGCCCACGCGCATTAACTCCCCCAACAATTCAGTTGGGCAATGCTGGTATAGATCCTCCAGCACAAGTGCCACAAAGAGACATCATAGACGCACAAATGGCCTTTTTTGGAACGGGCTGTATCATCAATGAGCAGGTCGTACTCCAAGACCAGGAAGGCGTTTTGGCTTGGGTGTCAGAGCGTTTAGCCGTTGCAATGAGGCAAGCAGAAGACCTTATTTTGCGCGACTACATAGTCTCAGCAGCGTCACAAATCAACGCAGGCGGCGGCTCTAACGGATTTAACCCGACTAACCTCGGCGTATCCGATTTTAGCTTAGTTGCGACAACTCTTGATACAAACAACGCTTATAAATTTATGAGCGGTATCGAGGGTATGGATAGATTCGGTACAGGCCCTGTGCGCTCAGCATACTTTATGTTGACCTCAACAGAGCTACAATCTGACTTTGATGCACTTGTTGGTAGTGGTTTCCTTTCACAATGGAACTACCCAACGAATGCCTCTGCACTACCAAGTGAAGTTGGATCTGTGTACAACATCCGTATTTTGACAAGCTCCGAGGCTCCTGTAGCGCGTAATGCTGCTACAAACAGCGTAGGAACACTAAACGACGTGTATTACAACACCGTTTTAGGAAAACAAGCGATCACACACATTGCTCAAGATGGCTACTCAATGCGCTTGATCTATCGTGATCCTTATTATTCAGGAATGCTTGCTCAGAACTGCACGTTGGCCGTTAAATTCGCCCAAGCGCAGGCTCTAACACAAGATACAGCCATCAGAAACCTCTTAAGCACTCGCTTAAGCAACCTGGGGGTGTAACATGACTGAATATTCAAGACAAGCAAAGGGTAAATTCACATCGACAGGCGCAGCACAGGTTATTAACCTGCCGTTCCAGCCGAACTATGTGGAGTTTACTAACTACACAGCCGCTGCAACCCCTGCAAACCATGGTATTCCTTACGCTAAGTGGGATTCGCTAATGGGGCAAGGAATAGCAGTCGTTGATTTGTTTAATGCGACACCGGTTCTCATCACAGATGATGTGACGACAAACGGTATCAGCACGTTCGCTGCTGGCCAGTTGCTCCAGTTCGGAGCTACATTGGCAATTAGCGGTATCACCAAAGCTAGCCCTGCTGTTGTTACAACAACAACAAACCACGGTTATGCCTCTGGTGATGTTGTCGTTTTCCAAGGTCTTTACCAGTCTACAACAACTGGTATGCAGCAAATTCAGAACATTCCGTTCACAGTTACTGTGACGGGTGCGACGACTTTCACAATTCCTTGGAATACCAACCAAAGTGCTTACACAGCACTGTCTGGTTCTCCATCAGGAGCTTCAGTTAAGAAGGTACTCTACCCTTATCTGTATTTCCCTGGAGAAGTTGTGATATCAGCTATCACGCTCGGAACAACAACAACAATTGATACGGCAAGTGCTCACAACTTTGTCGTTGGTCAAGAAGTTGCGTTCCGCGTTCCAAGTGATTGGGGTACAACTCAGTTGAACTCCCTCCCAAATACACTAACTCCAGGCTCTCCAGTCTATGGTTATGTGATATCTGTGACGGATTATAACACTGTGATCGTGAATATCGACTCTAGTGCTTACACAGCATTTACAAGTAACGTATCATTTGCAGGCGCGGTCGGAAGATCGTTCCCTCAAATCGTGGCGGTTGGCGATGTTAACACAGGTGGCGTAGCTATAAGCTCCGGCTCACCTCTGTACCCATCTCCTAAGTATATGCCAATAGGCACAACTGAGTTCTCGACTATTAACGGGCCAGCTATTCGTGGCGCATTCGTTAATAACACCTCTCAAGGATTCATCATCGGTGCCGGTACAGCAGTAGGGGACGCAACCTCTGTGCTCGTAGGCGCTGTTAGTGATGTGATTTACTGGAGAGCGTACTATTTCGAGATGTCTCTGTCCTAATGTGTTGAATTAAATCTTTAATTCATGCATTTTCGAGTTGGGTAGTGAATAGTTTACTACCCACTCGATATATGAGGCAACGTGGCCACCCTAACAGGCGTAATCAGTTATCCTATCCCAGCTTATCAGAACGTGCCTATCCAGGCTGACTTCTATCAACCATCGCGCTTTGAAATATCGGCAATTACGAGAGGGCAAACTACTCAGATCACGACGAGCATAGATCATAATTACGTGGTCGGTCAGCTCGTACGGCTTCTTATCCCTGTGCTGTTTGGTTCATATCAGCTCAACGAAGTCCAAGGGTTCGTTCTCTCTATTCCTTCAACGAACATTGTGGAGATTGATTTTGTGTCTTCTTTCGCAGATGTCTTCGTTCCAGAGCCGTTTACCGCAACCATCACGAATATCACCCAGGCTGCTAGCGCTGTTGTAACCGCCAATAATAGTTTCCACAGAGGCGCATCTATCGTCTTCTCGTCTGTTGGTGGCATGACACAGATAAATGGTCTTGTAGGCGTTATTCAAACAGTAAGCCCCACAGCATTCACCGTGAGCATCGACACAACTGCCTTCACGGCCTATGGATCGGGCGGAGAGGCTGCTCTTTTCAATACCCCACAAACGTGGGCGCAGATCATGGCTATAGGAGATGTCAACAGCGGGATTATCTCGACAACGGGGGTCGTACAGACAAGTACCAACATCCCTGGAAGCTTTATCAATATATCACCTTAAAGGAAGGAAAATGAAGAAACCCAATGTGAATAGTGCAGGAGAAAAAGAACTCGCGAAGGCCGAAGAGCAAATAAAGGTATTCGATGAGAGCGTTAGGAGCCTTACATTAGATCGCCTAAGCCATACTCCCAAGCAGGAAACAGAAGCTCAAACGAAGCTTTCTCAGGCAGACATTGAGAAGTCTAAAGAGATCTGGCTAAAGCCTAAGAGAGCTATCGGCTCCAAAGAGAAGTTCAACGAAGATTACCGTAAAGAATACGAATATGCCAAGGAACCTGTCTGCTTCATTGCTGAGAATAACGAGATCATCGGTGAGGATATCGAATTCTGGACAAAGCCTTTCGCTGGCATGCCAGTAGAAGAATGGAAAGTACCGGTAAACAAGCCTGTTTGGGGTCCTCGCTACGTCGCTGAGCAGATTAAGCGCTGCTATTACCATCGCCTAACGATGAGAGATGCGGTGACAAACACAGAAGGCGTTGGCCAATTCTACGGAGCAATGGCCGCAGACTCAACGATACAGCGTCTTGATGCAAGACCTGCGTCTACAACAACTAAATCAGTATTTATGGGAAGGTAGCCTTGAATCTGCTGCAGGATATAATAACTTATGTGAGGCGCATAATCAAGAGCCCTTCGAACGCCGATATAACAGACGATCTGTTGATTGATTATATCAACAGGTTCTGGATTATGGACGTGGACGCTCGTATGCAGCTATTTGATATGAAGAAAACGTATCAATTTCAGACGCAGCCGGGTGTCGATCGCTATAACATGCCTTATTATAACGTCCAGACACAACCTGGAAGTCAGACGATTGGTTCATATCCTGTCTATCAAGGGTTTGTATCCCCTGCTTACATCAATGGTATCCAGGTTCCTCTTCAGACACAGAAGGGGAGCTTCTTTAACATATGGCCCAATATCGTCCAGAACACCGTTACTAGCACTGTAGGCGATGGAACGTCTGGTCCTTATACTATCACTATTCCCTTATCCCCGAACAACCAGACGCCCCTTAATAACCCCGTAAACGCGATTCTGCGTGGTCATGTAGATACCACAGGGATTATAGCCACTGGATTGAATATAGACCCTCCTGTAGTGTCCTCGTTCAATACCTCGATACCGACAACAAGCGTCACCCCTGCAGTCTATTTTACTGTTACAAACACCGACGGTACCAACATCGTTATTTGCGACAGTGGGCAATTCCTCCAAGGAGCGCAAAACTATGGTCTCTTGATGACTCCAGGCGTTGCTCCTTTTGGAAATACAGCACTGCCAGGTACGTATAGCACGACCGTGAATACCATCAACTATCTGACCGGTGTAGCAACAGGGGTCACATTCCCTGTCGCCATCCCCGCAGGCGCGCAGATATACGCCCAGTTCTACTACTTCCAGACGGGTCTACCCAGATCCCTGCTATTCTACGACAACACACTCACGCTACGCAGTCTCCCTGATAAGCAATATCTCGTCGAACTAGATGCTTATCTTACCCCTTGCGCATTCCTCAACACTGAATCCGCTATTCCCTTCGGATACATGGCTGAGTACTTGGCACGAGGCGCTGCTAGAAAGATACTAAGTGACACTGGCGACATTGAACAGTTCCAATTCTACGAACCCCTCTTCAAAGAGCAAGAGCTACTTGTTTGGAAACGCAGCCAGCGTCAGTGGACAAATGATCGCACACAGACGATCTATAGTCAAGGGGCAAACATGGGCCAGAATGGCCTTTCAAATATCGGGGGAACATCAATATGACCCGTCAACAGGAGAAATAGGATGCCTATTCCATATAACAACAATATCCCTGATGCCCCTAACGATCCATCAGCAGATCAGCCTAAGATGCGTACTAACACGAACTCTACCGATGCGATCATCGCAATTGATCATTATACCTTTGCGGATGCTCCTGCAGGGCAACATAAACAAGTTGTGTTGGCAGGTAAGAACGCTCAAGGTGCCCAGACAGATCCCTCGTCTGCTGTTTACTCGGCTTCTGGCACTGCAAGCTCTGTCTCCAACCTAATCTACCGCAATCAGAACGGGGTCTTTCCTCTCAACTGCGTCCGTGCATGGGGTTTGGTTACAGGTGGTGTAGGGCCAGCTGTGGTTGCTTCCCAGTCTGTTAATGTGAGTGCAGTCGCAAGATCAGCTGTTGGTAAATATACAGTGACGCTAACGGCTAATGCTGTTTCTACAGCTAACTTTGCCGTTATCGCGTGTTCTACACTAACAACCAGCAGTGTCGGTACGCAAGTAGGTTATGTTCTTACGGGCATTGGTACATTCGAGCTTAATTTCGTCACACTGAGTGGTAACGCCTTCGTCGATCCCACACAGTTTAGTTTTATGGTTCTACAGATTTAGGGGACATAAATGGCTGAGAAAATCGTTATTGGCCCACTGAATAAGGGCTTGAAGACAGATCGCACAGCCTTTGTGATCGATAATGATTCGTTCCCTACTCTTATCAATGCCTATCAATGGCGTGGCAGGGTCAAGAGGAAGCGCGGAACCTCTTTCCTAGTGCGTCTTACACGCTTCTTCAATTCCCTTTCTATTTCTTATAATAGCGGGCCAACCACCATCACTTTAGATGGAACAGGTGCTGGGAATCTGCTCACTGGGTTTTCTTTACAAGCTAATGGTAATATCGTTCCTGGAAGCGTTGTTATCACAGTAGGCGTGAATGTATATACAGATCCTTCTATGGATGGTACTCTAAGCCCTAGCGGTACTATCAATTATGCTACTGGCGCTATTGTTATAGCCGCAGAAGCAGGCAATGCAGCATCGGCTGTATTTCTCTATTATCCAAATCTACCCGTCCTTGGATTAGAAGACTTCATACGGACGACTGCTCAATTCGCAGGTTGCATTGCTTTCGACAACAAATACTCATACAACATCAATACGACAACGCCTTTCGAGGCTTATGATGTAAGCTTTTACAAGAATCCTAACGTTTCTGGAACACTTCCTGGATATATTCCCAAGACTAATGCGACCCCCACAACATGGAATGGACAAACCTATCAGCAGTTCTGGACAGCGAACTATCAAGGGGCTCTCTGGACTACTAATGGAATGAATCTTCCGTTTGTTGGGAATGGCGTTGGGATGCAATACAAATCAATTACAGGGGTTGCAATCATTGTTGCAGGACCCCCAGCGCAGGCAGACTTAACTATAGTGGCTCATGGACTCGTTCAGGGCGATTTCGTTTATGTCAACGAAGTCCAAGGGATCACGGGAATTAACTTCCAGACAGGCTATGTAACCAGTGCTGATCCTCAAGCTGCCAATACCGTACGCGTAACCTTTCCTTTCGCTACTTTAGGAGGAGCTTACACAACAGGGGGTATTGCACAATACCTAACAAACAGATCCGACACTACCGTTGATTGTCTACGCTTTTATGATGGTGATCCAACCAATACGAACCCAACCACTCCCGTCTTGAATGGCGTTAGAGGGTGGGTTAACTTCGCCCCACCTATTTCTCAGTCAAACTTCTCCATAGCTGATCTTCCAGCAGCACAATATTATCTCGTGGGAGCTAGAACGATCGTTCCATTTAAAGACCGACTCCTCTTCTTCGGCCCTATCGTTCAAACGTCGGCGTCAGGTAGCCAAGTCTATCTTAGAGATACCGTCGTGTATAGCCAGAACGGAACTCCGTATTATACCTCTTCATTCACAGGTGATCCAGTCTCCGTTACTACGCAATTTCATCCTGTTTTACTTCCTGATAATCAAACTGCAACCGCTCCTGCTTACTTTAGCGATCAAACTGGGTTTGGGGGATTCATTTCAGCAGGTACCGAAGAGTCCATTGTCACGACCTCTTCAAACGAAGATGTGCTTATCTTAGGCTTTAGCAATAGCCAAGCGAAGCTCGTATATAGCGGTAATGACATCGTTCCATTTAACTTCTACTTGATCAACTCCGAGTATGGAGCTAGTAGCACATTTTCCTCAATCAATATGGACGAAGGGGTACTAACGAGTGGCTCTCGTGGCTTTGCGATGACTAACCAGTCGCAGTCTGCTCGTTTTGATCTAGATATCCCTGATCAGATATTCCAGATTAAGATCACGAATAACGGACAGGAAAGGCTCTGTTCTCAAAGGGACTTTATTAACGAGTGGGTCTATTTTAGTTACGCCTCGAACATGTTCACAGCAGATTTCCCTACGCAGACTCTTCAATACAACTATCGAGATCGCTCTTGGGGTATATTCAATGAGTGCTATACCACTTATGGGCTCTTCCGCCAGACAACAGGGTATACATGGGCAACAATCGGTAGATACTTCTCCAGCTGGGAGAAATGGAATGAGCCTTGGAACGCAGGAAGCACCACGCTTCTTCAACAACAAACGATTGCTGGTAACCAGCAGGGTTTCGTACTCTTCCGCGATGAAGGTACTAATGAGTCTGTTTCCTTAACGATCCAAAGTTTCTCTGGAAGTACCGTCACATCACCTAACCACTGCCTGAATCTTGGGGATTTTATCATCATAAAAGGATGCTTGGGGACAGTAAGTTCGCAAGTAAATGGAAAGATCTTCCGTGTGGATTCACCTGTTACTACTAATGCGTTCTCTTTAGATCCTGTGATATCAGCAGGAACCTATCTCGGTGGTGGCCTAATTACGCGCATGTATGTTCCACAGATACAGACAAAGCAATTCCCGGTAGCATGGGGAATATCACGTAAGACGCGTATAGGGCCTCAACAATACCTCCTTACTAAGACAGCAGTCTCCCAGATTACTCTACAGGTATTCTTAAGCCAAAACGCTTCAGCCCCATATAATATCAATAACAACGCACTGGTTAACTCATCTGTCCTTTACACATGTCCTGAAAGCACTAATTTGGGTTTATCACCTGCTAATATCAATCTCCAGATGGTCACGGCAGAAGCACAAGAGTTTATCTGGCACAGAAAGAATATATCCCTGATCGGAGATACCGTGCAATTGGGCTTCACCCTTTCAGAGGATCAAATGTCATCCTTTACTGCTATAGGAACTACCGCAACCATCACGGGAGCTACCGCAGCAAACCCATGCGTTTTGAGTGCTATCAATAGCTACAATGCAGGCGAAATGCTCCAGATAACTGGCGTTGTTGGTATGACACAACTGAACTTTGTAGCGTTGCAGAATAACTACTATCAGATCATCTCTGCATCGTCTACGACCATAACGATCGACGTAGATGCATCGGCATTTACAGCCTACTCATCAGGTGGCACAGCAACGCCCGTAGACGCTGTCAACCAATTCGCTGAGATAGAACTGCATTCCATCATTATGGACGTCCAACCCTCACAGGTATTAGCATGAGCAGTAACGTTGTCAATCAGGTGGCCTTTCTTCGTACCTCTCGGGAATTCACGGGTGATAAGGATAAGCTAGTACAGACACTTGATAAGTCCTATATCGATACCAGCAATGCTGTTAACGCTAGGACTATCGGTATCTATCCTGTTAATCGCCCTGCTATCACAGGTGAGAACTGGTTTCTTACAAGCAATCAGAAACAACAAGCACTAAGGCAGGTCTATACTTTTACAACGACCGCAGACATCCCTTTAGGCTTTAAGATATCAACGATCGCCGAGTTCACCCGTCTATTCGGAACATGGTTAAGCGGCACATCATGGTTTGGTTTGTTAGGCGCTAGCAGCGTAGCAATCCCAGGCCAGTTATCCTTTTACATTGTCGTTGATG
>JABXJR010000103.1_pt1 | contig 16434 bp, 19 predicted proteins | sample 7431291 | NCBI WGS metagenome assembly JABXJR01 (sample SAMN14395756, study PRJNA613071) | wetland metagenome | isolation source: water samle H3 from high-altitude wetland | place: Chile: Salar de Huasco, high-altitude wetland | collected 2015-11-10 | reverse complement strand
GCGAAGAGGGATTGGGCGGGTCGACGCCGGAACTGAAGGCGCTGTAGCGCGGCACACGCCGCCGGCTGTTCCGACCTGCCCACGACGGCAGGTGGCGATGCTCTTTCGCGTGCAATGCAGGGCTTGCATCGATCACTGAGCCGAAACCGAAGAACGAGGCGCTGCGGCAGGCGACGTCGGCGGCCTGCCCGTGGTTCCACCATTGGACGCCTTCGCGACGCCATCCACGAACGCGGAGAGATCGTCGAGCACTGACGCCATCCCTCGCAACGGCGCGCCCAGAACACCGACGATCGATGCATGGCTCACGTTCCCGTAACGCATGACCACGACGGTGTCGCCCATCTCTTGCAATGCTCGCGCGAAGCGGGTCGTGTTGCCGGGCTCGACCACGGTGTCGTTCTCCGCGGTGGCCAGCCACATCGGCGGCTCCGTACCCTGAATGAACCGAATTGGCTGGCTCACGGCACGCACTTCCTGCGGGAATATCCTTTCAAGCGTGGTATCGCGCAGCGGCAGGAAATCATAAGCCCCGGCCAGGCCAATCACGCCGGCGATATCGCTCTTCCGCATCGCCTGTGCCGCCAGATAGCGGCCGTCGGTCGCAAGCAATGCGGCAATCTGCGCACCCGCGGAATGCCCCATCAGAAACAGGCGACGTGGATCGCCGCCGAACGCAACCGCGTGCTCGCGTGCCCACGCGACCGCCTGCGCCGCATCGTCGACGAAACCGGGAAAGGTAGTCGCCGGATACGTCCTGTAGTCGGGTAAGACGGCAACAAAACCCCTCGACGCGAGCGCCTCGCCCACGAACAGATAGTCCTTGCGCTCGCCGGACTGCCAGCTTCCGCCGTAAAGGAACACGACCACAGGGGCGCCCGCGCTCGCATCGGCCGGCCAGTGATGCAAGACGCGCGTGGGCAAGTAGACGTCGAGCACCTGGCGTTCGCCGGATCCGTACGGGATACCTGCGAAAAGACTGAACGTGTAGCTCGGCGTCAGCGCATTCAGGAGCCGCACCGGGCTGCACGCGGAGAGGAGACCGGCCGCGAGCAGCACCGACAGGACGACGAGTCCGGCTTTCATGTTCATGGAGATCCCCATACCTGACGATTCCGGCCGCATCCGCCGCCTGGTATGTGGTTTACGGCGCTTGCGCGCAAGCGGATGCATGCATCGCATGGCAGCCGCTCCCCCTTAACGGCATCCAGGTCTTCCGTACGCGCGTGCATCCGTCCGCAACGGAGAGTCGTATGTGGAAGGGAGTTGTGAACAACGCGGAATGCCGACCACCGCTCGCTGCCAAGCAAACGTCCGGTGGCGAGTCCGCTAGTCGACGATAGTGAGAGCCGACTGCCATGAACGTTCTACCTGCCACTTACCCCGAGATGCAACGTCGACATGGCGGCGCGGCGAGCATGCCGTTACCGATCCCGCGCGAGCGATCATGAGAAGCGCGCCGAATCAACTGACGTCGAGCACGCGAAAGTCCGGTACCGCTCGCGTGTACGTCTATCTCGCGACGACCCAGACAGGATGGCTGGTATGCGTGATGACTGCCGCATCGCATCACGCGGCGTGGGGCGTCACCTACGCGCTGATCGCGACAGCCGGCCATCTTCTCTTCGCGCGTCGGCCAGCATCCGAGGCGCGGATTGTCATCACGGTCACGGTGTCCGGATGGTTATGGGACAGCACCGTTGCACATTCCGGCCTGCTCGTGTACCCGAACGGCGTTCTTCTCAAAGGCACAGCGCCGTACTGGCTCGCGGGGCTGTGGGCGCTGTTCGCGATTCAACTCAATACCTTGCTGCACTGGCTTCGGGCGCGACCGCTCATCTCGGCGCTCGTCGGTGCATTCGCAGGCCCCGCATCCTTTCGCGCAGGTGCGGCGCTGGGGGCCGTTCATTTCACCGATCCGGCTGCAGCGCTCGCCGTTCTCGCAACCGGCTGGGCGTTCATCTTGCCGGCCGCGCTTGCGATTGCAAGCCATTGGGATGGCGTAACGCCCCCTTCTCCTCCGCCAATCGGCGCAGGCGACATGAATGACGCCCGCGCCGGATAGAGCCGGAAGCGTCGCAAGCCAGCTTTATCTCCGATCCCGTTCAAATTGCCAACGTACCTTCTCGGGCACCACACATGACAAGCTCCGAACTGCCTTATGAATCCCGCCCCGTTATCGTATGGTTTCGGGATGACCAACGACTCAGCGACAATCCCGCACTCTCTCATGCGGTCAGCACCGGCCATCCTGTTGTTTGCGTCTACGTCTACGACCCTGCCCCGACGCTCGGGCGTCCCATGGGAGGCGCGCAAAAGTGGTGGCTGCACGAGTCGTTGAAAAAACTCGACGGCTCGCTTTCCGCTCTCGGCGGCTCGCTGCTCGTGCTTCGCGGTAACGAACACGAAGCCATCAGGCACCTCGCCGTCGAAACCCGGGCGGCGATGGTTTGCTGGAATCGCCGCTACTCGAAAGCGCAAACGGAAATGGATGCATCGATCAAGAAAGACCTGATCGCGCGCGGCATCGACGTGTCGACATTCAATGGCCACCTTTTGCGGGAACCCTGGACAGTGGCCACGCGCGAAGGCTTGCCGTTCCAGGTATTCAGCGCTTACTGGAAAGCCGCTCGCCGCGACAATTTTTTCCCGCCGTGCCCGCTGTCGGCGCCGGCTCGGGTCACGTTCTTTCCCGTCTCCAAGAACATCAGCGCACACGTCCGTACGCTTCCTGAACTTGCACTGCAGCCCTCGACGCCAGACTGGGCGGAGGGTCTGCGTGCGACCTGGCGATGCGGCGAGGAAGCGGCCGGGCATCAACTCGAGGCCTTCATTGAAAACTCGTTTTCCGATTATGCCGGCGCTCGAGATTTTCCGGCCGCTCGAGCGACGAGCCGGCTTTCTCCCTATCTTCGCTTTGGAAATATCTCGGCCCGGCAGGTGTGGTACGCAACGTTATCAGCGGTAGACACCCTGCGAAGCAGGCGAGTTGTTCGCATTGACGATGCCAAAAATGAGTCGTTGAGCAAGTTCTTCAGTGAACTCGGATGGAGAGAATTCTCGTATTACCTGCTCTATCACTGCAAACCCCTTCATCAGTTCAATTTTCGGCGTCAGTTTGACGCCATGCCGTGGCGCACCGATGCCAAGGCGCTTCGCGCGTGGCAAACGGGGAAAACAGGATATCCGCTGGTAGACGCCGGCATGCGCGAGCTTTGGTACACGGGCTGGATGCACAACCGCGTGCGCATGGTGACAGCGTCATTTCTCACCAAGCACTTGCTGATCGACTGGCGCGAGGGCGAAGCATGGTTCTGGGATACGCTGGTTGATGCGGACGAGGCAAGCAATCCCGCCGGGTGGCAATGGGTGTCAGGAAGCGGCGCCGACGCAGCCCCGTATTTTCGAATCTTCAATCCTGTTTTGCAGGGGAAAAAGTTCGACCCGAGAGGCGAATACACGCGGCGGTGGGTGCCCGAACTATCTGCACTCCCCGCCGAAACGGTCCACAGCCCATGGACCGCTTCCGCTGAAGCGCTGCAAGAAGCATCCATCGCGCTCGGCGCAAGTTATCCCTTTCCGATCGTGGATCACCAGGATGCACGCGCGCGAGCCCTCAGTTCGGTAGATATCCTGAATACACAGAACCAAATGAAGTGACCCTCGATTGCCATCCGGAATCGAATCACGAATCGCCGATTGAAACGTTCGGGCTCGACCGTGCGACGGGGGCGCCCCGACGACATACCGAGAACGACGTGACGTGCGAGCGCGCCCGGCCTGCTTCCGCACATCACGCCTTCCTCCAGGTACAGGCTGAAGTATCAGGGCATCAGCACGGAGTCGACCACGTGAATCACGCCATTGGACTGCATGACATCGCCGATCGTGACGTGCGCGACATTGCCCTTGTCGTCGGTGACGGCTAGTCCGTTCGGGCCATGGCTGACGATCAGGGAATCGCCTTCGACCGTCTTCAGCGTTGCCTTGCCGCCGCCTTGCTCGACCGCCCTGGCAAGGTCGAATGCCGTGAGTCGTCCGGATACGACGTGATACGTCAACACCTTGACGAGCACAGCCTTGTTCTCCGGCTTCAATAACGTCTGCACCGTGCCGGCCGGCAACGCGGCGAATGCTTCGTTGGTCGGTGCAAATACCGTGAAGGGCCCCTTGCTCGACAATGTGTCGACCAGCCCGCCCGCCTTGACCGCTGCGACCAGCGTCGTGTGGTCATGAGAATTCATCGCGTTTTCGACGATGTTCCTCGACGGGTACATCGCGGCGCCACCCACCTCGACCGTCTGCTCCATCGACATGGATCCTGCCTCGGTGGCCGGCGCGTACATGCACGTTGCGAATGCAAGGGCGAGCGCCACGCCACCCAGTTTTGCTTTGCTGAAAGATTTCATTTTAGTACTCCGCAAAATTGCCGCCGTGGTTGGAAGCAATCGGAGATACGAGTCGAGCCGCGCAGCGGATGCAAGGTCGAACACTTCATCGCGGACAGATCTGCGATCCAGGGCATCTCAAGGGTGTCGAAAACCTTGCCCATCTTCAATCGCCACTGCATCCGTTCTCGCTCGGCCACCGTATCTGCGTATGTCATCCAGCCAAGGTGCTCGGTGTCCCACCTCGGGAAATGGCGTCGCGATGGCATTCAGAGGAGACAACTCATGAAGCTTTTCATCGGTATCGTCGTTGCCGCAGCGGCGCCGTTCGCGCTCAGCGCTTGCGGAGGCGGAGATGACATTGCTCCCGTGGCAGCACAACATCCGGAGAATCTGGCCATCTGGACCGCGCTCGGCGGTGATTCGGCTGCCCCCGGCGTAGTGGCCGGCGTGGTCAATGCGGCTGTCGCAGGCCTTTTGGCGGACCCGGTCGAAGCGCCCTATTTTGCGGCCGTATCAGGTAATGCGAGCCACAGCAGTGCAGCCCATGACACCCCCGCACGGCTTGAAGCATGTCTCACGTTGCAGTTTGAATCGCTCCTCGGCGGTCCGTACACCTACCCTGGCCCCGTCAAGGTCGCCGGAGACATCGACTCCCAACCGGAGATGTGCCAAGACATGACGACTGCCCATAACGACGTCGGCGTTCCAGGCTGCGTGTTCGACCAGTTCATGGTGGATCTCGTCGCGACGCTGCAAAGCAAGCTCTCGGCCGCGGACTTTGCCGCACTGACGTCGACGACGAATGGAACGTACACGCTTACCGAGAAAAACTCAGCCGGCATCCCGGTCGGCACAAAATTCCAGTTCAGTGCGGTACCCACCCTCTTCAACCTGCGTAATACCATCATCAGCGCCACACCCGGCGGCCCCGTGTATCTTCCCCCGACGGTTGCATCATCATGTACGGGCTGACGGCGGTGCGAAGGACCCACGTGATCGCGTGGGTCGCTGCGGCACTCTCCGTGAGTGTTGCCGGGATCGGCTGGTTGCACACGACGCAAGGGCGACGGCTCCTCACCGAGCTTGGCGTGAAGTGTCCAGTTGATTCCGTCGATTCCCGAACGGTGCTGTCGATTCGCAACAAAGCGATTTTGCAGGAGAGAGGTGTATCAGCGGCCGCCCACCGTCCTGCGTTTGGCCTGCAGCTCGATCGCAGTACGGAAGCAGAAGTGCTGGAAAGAATGTCGCGATACAAGGCGCAGTGCCTCGAATTGTCCCGAGGCTTGCGCTACCTGCGCTGTCGAGGCGTGCCTGCAGAAACGCTCGGCTCGAATGGACCACCCGTGAGCGAAATATGGTTCAGTTTCGCGCCGGATCACACGTTGATGGCCATCAATGTGTACCGTCGCGACATGTCCGCAGATGAAACACGACGGAGCTGGCAGATCGCCGTCCGGAATCTGCACAATGTGCTCGGAGCGCCAACATCTGTGTCTGGAGATACGACGCTGGAAACGCTTATAGGCAAACCCGTGGCGGTTGCACGGGTGAGCTTCCCTCGGTTTTTCGCCTTCCAACGGTCCTGAGTTATGCAGCCGCATTCTTGGTCTGCTGAGCGTTGATCCAGTCCTGAAGATACCTTTCCGGAGACACAAAGCCGAGCGACGAATGACGACGAGTGCGGTTGTAAAACACTTCGATGTATTCGAACAGATCGGCCTTCGCGTCCTGATGCGTCCGGTAGCGCGTGGCGTGAACCCGTTCGTTCTTCAAGCTGTTGAAGAAGCTTTCCGTTGGGGCATTGTCCCAACAGCTTCCCTTGCGACTCATTGAGCAGCGCATGCCGTAGGCGCTCAGCTTGCGCTGGAACTCGTGACTCGCGTATTGGCTGCCTCTATCCGAATGGCACAGTGCACCCGGCGCGGGACGGCGGCGGAACCAAGCCATCGTCAGCGCGTCCGTCACGAGACCCGCCGTCATGCGCGGCTTGATCGACCAGCCCACCACCTCCCGGTTGAACAGGTCGAGCACCACGGCCAGGTACAGCCAGCCCTCGTCGGTCCAGATATATGTGATGTCCGAGCTGAACACCTGATTCGGCGCGGCGGGCGTGAACTCGCGGTTCAACAGGTTTGGCGCGACCGGCAGCTTGTGTTTCGAATCGGTCGTCACCCGGTAACGGCGCTTGTGCCGCGCCCGGATGCCATGCTCACGCATCAGCCGTTCCACGCGCTCCTTGCTGGCCGGAAAGCCTCGATCACGGATTTCCTCAGTCATGCGCGGCGAACCGTATGCTCCTTTGACCTCGGCGTGCACCGTCCAGATCAGCGTCAGCAATTGCGTGTCCGTCAGTCGCGTTCGCCCCGACTTGCCGCCGCGCTTCCACGCGCGATAACCGTTCACGCTGACCGACAACACCCCGCACAGCGACGACAGCGGATACTGCCCGACCTGCTGGTCGATCCAGGCATACCTCACAGCAGGTCCTTCGCGAAGTATGCTGCCGCTTTTTTTGCGATCTCAAGTTCCATTTGCAGGCGCTTGATCTCGGCGCGCATGCGCGAAAGCTCCATCTGCTCCGGCGTAACTGGCTTCGCTCCGGCTCCATTCAGCTTGCCCGACGCCTCGGCCTTTACCCAGTGGCGCAGCGTCTGCTCCGACATGCCCAGTTCCCGGGCCACCACAGCAAAGCCCTGGCCGTCCTTGACCCGCTGCACGGCTGCAACCTTGAATTCCGGCGTGTACGATTGTTTCGGTACCTTGAACATCCCTGATTCCCTTCCTTTCCGTCGAGTTTATACATGACTCGATGGAAGGCGAAATTTCAGGGGAAGCTCAGCTTGATCCACCATCTTCGATGTGGCCATGTCAGAAGACGCTCTTTTGTTCGGCAACGAAAGGTAGATACTAACCCATTGTTTTATATGAATAGTTATTTGGGGCCGCAAGGCAAGGTCTTGTCAGGCTTAAAGGCGTCCAACTGGAAAAACGCGCGGGAATCAAAGGCACCCCTAGAGAACGGGGGATCACCATCCCATGTCGGGCCTCGACGATTAATCCTTTGTGGCAACACCATCATGTTCAGATGAAAACACGACTGGCACGCGTCAACTCGGAGCAATGTCAAGCGAAAGGAATCTTCAATCATCCTCAACGCGTTCGATCTTTGCGTTGAACGACGACGCTCTCGTCAGGATATCCAACCCGGACACGACTTGCCCGAGATTGATCAGAGATCTCGAGTATCCGAAGTCGTTATAAAAGACAGCAATGTTTCCCCAAGGCGCGTAGTAGGCGACGGTACCAATAGATGGATCAAAACCGTCCGGCGCGCCAGACGTCGACAGCTTGCGCGGAAGATAGCCAATCTTCTCGGTCGCGTGATAGTCCTCGAACTTCAACGTCATCGGTAGCTGAGACAGGAAATCTCTGCTTGTCGCGCTGTCTTCGAGCTCGGCGACGACTTTTCGGCCATCGATGCTGATCGCAATCTTCACTCGGTTCTCTCCTTGAATTCCGCCGCCGCTCACGTTTGTACTCTTTGCCAGTTCCGCGGCATCCAATGAGCCAGAACACAGCATCGTGATTGTCGTGATCGCAACGGCCTTCGATACGAAATCCCACGTCATAAGTTGCCATCTCCACATGCGCGTTGCATCAAACCTCGTGCCTTGAAGTTGCTGCCGTCTCTCATTTTTCCGTTGGCACAGTCGTATGCATGGCGGGCTCCGTCTTCGCGGTCTGTGCAGCGAAACATCATAAGTCAAGGCGAGATCGCCCATAAGCTAATGTACGTCGACCTGGTGATCCTCGACGAACTGGGCTACCTGCCGTTCAGCCAAACCGGTGGCGCATTGCTGTTCCACTTGCTCTCGAAGCTGTATGAACACACGAGTGTCGCGATCACCACCAACCTCAGCTTCGGTGAGTGGGTGACCGTGTTCGGGGACGCAAAGATGACGACGGCGCTGCGGGACCGCGTCACCCATCACTGCCACATCGTCGAAACAGGCAATGAATCCTGGCGCTTCAAGTCCAGTCCTGCCAAGGCGAAGGCAACCAGAAAGAGAGCAGCAAAGCAGCAGGCAGTGAGGAGTTATCCACACCGGAATAGATGTACTACGCTGTCTCGGGGTGGGTCAAAGTTCAGTGGAAATCAACACGCCAGCGTCGCGGCGTTGATGGCTTCGGCCGTCATCGGACCGTTGCCGAACTGCTCGAGCAACTCGGCCGGAATCGCCGGCAGAGCCGCCGGCTGGGCTTTCAGTTTGCGAGGCATAAACTCTCCTTGGGAGCATGTTATGCCTTAAACACAAAATTCCTGACAGGCCCGAGCGGCGGCATGGTTTGGCGCATCAGCGCGAGACCAAGGCGGAAGCCCTATCGCAACTCGACGTTAGGGCGTCCGTCGTCACCCCCCTGGACGTAACAAAAACGACCCTGCTGCATGCGACCGCCTATTCGGGTATTCCGCATCGTCTCAGCGCGTTCAAGGCCGCGCATGAGGTGCTGGTGGCGGAGGGGGTGTTGAAGTAACGACGCGGTTGAAGCCGGGGGTTCCGTCATCGGACACCCCGGCATGGGCGAGCGCTCGCGCCCGCCGGCATCACAGCGCGTTCGGCGCCCCCTTCCCGTCAAGCACCGCCGCGACGTTGTCGAGCGCGGTAAACCCCATCTGGTCGCGCGTCTCGACGGTCGCGCTCGCCATGTGCGGCGACAGAAACACGTTGTCGAGCGCGGCAAAGCGCGGATCGATATTGGGTTCGCTCCGGTAAACGTCGAGCCCCGCGGCGAACAGCCGATGCGACGTCAACGCATCGTAAAGCGCATCCTCGTCGACGAGACTGCCGCGTGCCGCATTCACGAACACGGCACCTTCGCGCAGCAAGCCGAATTCGCGGCGTGTCATCAACGGCGTGCCGCCGCCGGGCACGTGCAGCGTGAGGATGTCGCACTGCGGGAGCAGCGTGTCGAGATCCGCGCAATAGCGCGCGCCGGCCTCGATCTCGGGCGGTGCGGGACGTCGGTCGGTATAGACGATCTTCATCCCGAAGCCGCGCGCGCGCTGCGCGACCGCACGGCCGATCCGCCCGAAACCGACGATTCCGAGCGTCTTGCCGTTCACGCGCGTACCGAGCATGTCGGTCATGCCGAACGACTTTCCCCACCCCGCGCGCACGATACGCTCGTACTCCGATGCACGCCGGCACGCGGCCAGCACCAGCAGCATCGTGAAATCGGCCGTGCAGTCGGTCAGCGCATCGGGGGCGTTGCTGACCGCGATTCCGCGTGCGCGTGCGGCGGCGACATCCATGTGGTCGTACCCGGCGCTCGCGTTCGCGATGATCTTCACGCTCGGTGGCAATGCTGCGATGTGCTCGGCCTGCAGCCCCGATTTCTTGCCGATCAGCACCGCCGGCGTCTCGTAGCGATTGCAGAACTCGACGACGGACGACGCGTCCATGTCGGCGTCCGTTACATACGCGTTGAACTCGGATTCTGCGCGTGCGGCGACTGCGGCGGGAACGCGTCGCGCAACCAACAGGCGGGTGCGATTGTTGTCAGGCATGGTCTCGTCCTTGGGTCGGAAAACGGAACACAGCCTACGAAGCGCAGTCGGCGCAGGTCAATATTGATTGGTTCGATCAACATGTCCGCGCGGCATTGAGCGACCGGATAATCGACCGATTCCGATCATGTCCTCTGCTATACGCGATGCCGTGCCGGCGCGCGAACGGCGCAGTCGCGAGCTCAGGAAAACCCTGACGCCAGCCCGTCGGGACGGGGCGGTTGATGTTGATTGAAAGAATCAAGATTGCTGCGAAATCGTCGCCGCGCAATGCTTTTTGCATGTTCAACGGACTGAAGACGAGGGCGTGAAAATGCAGGCAGAGAAAAGAATCGCGGCAGTGACGGGCGCCGGCACCGGAATCGGACAGGCAGCGGCGGTAGCGCTCGCGCAAGCCGGTTTCAGCGTCGCGCTGCTCGGCCGGCGCATTGATCCACTACTCGCGACGCAGGAGATCGTCGAGCGGGCAGGCGGCGTGGCCGCGGTCATTCCGACCGACGTTTCCGACGAGGCATCGGTCGATGCGAGCTTCACGCGGATTGCGCATGACTTCGGCCGCCTCGACGTGCTGTTCAACAACGCGGGCCGCAACGCGGGCGCCGTGCCGCTCGACGATTATTCGCTTGAGTTCTGGAACGACGTGGTCGCCACCAACCTGACCGGCATGTTCCTGTGCGCACGCGCCGCGTGGCGCCAGATGAAGCGCCAGACGCCGCAAGGCGGCCACATCATCAACAACGGTTCGATCTCCGCACACACGCCGCGCCCGAACACGATCGCGTACACGGCCACGAAGCACGCGGTCCTCGGCATCACGCGTTCGCTTGCCCTCGACGGTCGACCGTTCAACATCGCCTGCGGCCAGATCGATATCGGCAACGCCGCCACGTCGCTGACCGAGCGGATGAACAACGGCGTGCTGCAGGCCGATGGCCGCATCGCGCCCGAGCCGCGCGTCGACGTTGCGCACGTCGCGAACGCGATCGTGCAGATGGCGAGCCTGCCGCTCGAAGCGAACATTCTGAACATGACGATCATGGCAAGCGCGATGCCCTTCGTCGGACGCGGCTGACCGGACGCGCGCCGGCGCACACGGCAGGTGCACCAGCACAACCATCACAAAACAGGAGACAACATTGAAAACCGCTGAAGAACAGGTTTCGGTCATGCGCGAGTTCGACGCGCACGCAGGCGCCGCCAGGCGATCGCGGGTGCGCTACGGCGTGCTGTCGATGCTGCTGGTGGCCACCGTCCTCAACTACGTCGATCGCTCGGCGCTCGGTATCGTCGCGCCGGCGTTGTCGAAGGATCTCGCGCTTACCCGCGTGCAGATGGGCGAGCTGTTCGCCGTGTTCGGCCTCGCCTACTCGATCGCGCTGCTGCCGGCTGGCGCTCTCGCCGACCTGCTCGGCTCGCGCGTCGCGTATGCGCTATCGCTCGTCGGTTGGTCGCTGGCCACGCTGACGCAAGGGCTCGCGCATGGCTACCACATGCTGCTCGGCTCTCGGCTAGCGATGGGCGCGCTCGAAGCGCCCGCGTTTCCGTCGAACGCGCGCGCGGTGACGATGTGGTTCCCGGTCCAGGAGCGCGGCTTCGCGACGAGCGTATACGTGATGGGTCAGTACATCGGCACGCCGCTCTTCACTGGGCTATTGCTGTGGATCTCGTCGGCATTCGGCTGGCGCGCCGTGTTCTTCGCGACCGGCGCGTTCGGCATTCTGTTCAGCGTCGTCTGGTACCGGCTCTATCGCGATCCGTCGCGCCATCCACGCGTCAACGCGGCCGAGCTGCAGTACATCACCGAAGGGCAGCCGGTAGTGACGGCGCGCGACCGGTTCGACTGGCGCATGGCGCTGCGCCTGCTGGGCTATCGGCAGATCCTCGCGATCTGTCTCGGCAAGTTCTGCAACAACACGCTGCTGGTGTTCTTCACGACCTGGTTCATGACCTACCTTGTCGAGGAACGGCACATGTCGATGATCAAGGTCGGTTTCTTCCAGGCGATGCCGTTCATCGGCGCGACGCTCGGGATCCTTATCGCGGGCTATTTGTCCGATCTCTGCATCCGGCGCGGCGTATCAATGTCGTCGTCGCGCAAGGCGCCCCTCGTGATCGGCACCTTCCTCGGCGCATCGATCGTGCTCGTCAATTTCGTGCAGTCGAACACGCTGGTGATCGCGATCCTAACCGTCGCGTTCTTCGCACAGGGAATCGGCTCGATGTCGTGGGCGGCGGTGTCCGAGATCGCGCCGAAACGCTATGTCGGGCTCACCAGCAGCATCACGAGCCTCGCAGCAAATATCGCAGCTGTCACCACGCCGCTGATGATCGGCTACGTGGCGCAGCACACCGGCAACTTTTTCTGGGCGCTGAACCTGATGGGTGCGATCTGCCTCCTCGGCACGCTGTCGTACTCGGTGCTGCTCGGCAAGCTGTCGCGTATCGAGCTCTGACCCGGTTCGCCCCCTTTTACGCTCCACTGCACGTACCGCACACGACCATGATCGAATTCAAATGGGATCACCTGCAACTCTGCTCGGCTGATGCCGAGGCCACCGCCGCGTGGTTCGCGCGCTGCCTGAACGCCGAAATCGTGCGGCGCCCCGGCCGCGTCGACCTGCGGATCGGGGCGATCAACCTCTTCATCACGGCGCTGCCGGACGCGTGTCCGGCGATCGTGCCGGACGGCACGCGCATGCAAGGGATCGACCACTTGGGCGTGCTGGTCGAGGATCTGGATGCGGCTTACGCGCATCTGGTCGAAAACGGCGCGGAGATCGTCCAGCCCGTCACGCGGATCCGCGCCGGCGTGCGCGGCTGTTTCGTGCGCGCGCCCGGCGACATCCTCGTCGAGGTGCTCGAGCGGCGCCCGGCCGAGATGACATTCAACTGAACCCGGTCTATAGTCGGCGCAAGCGGCCGCGCACCGGCCGCATCCTCATCACGACTCCCCATGCAGAACTGGATCACCCTGACGGAAGCAGCGCGGCGGCTCGGCGTGCGGGCGCAGACCGTCTACGCGTACGCCAGCCGCGGCAGCATTGCCGTGATGCAGGATCCCGACGATCCGCGCAAGAGCCTGTATCGGGCCGAGGATGTGGTCGCGCTGTGTCGCAAGAAGCAGGTCGGCCGCAAGCGAGCGGCGCTCGCGGCCAGCACGATCTTTGGTGCCGAGCCGTGCATTTACAGCGGCATCACCACGTTCTCGAAGGGTCGCGCATGGTATCGCGGCCGCGACAGCATTGAACTCGCAGATACCGCGACGCTCGAGGAAACGGCTTCGCTGCTCTGGCAGGCCACCGCGCCGGTGTCGTTCGACGCGCCGGTGATCGTGCTGCCGCCCGGCGAGCGTGACCGGCAATGTGCGTTCACGATGCTCGCGACGCTGGCCGCGTTTGGCCATTCGACGCTCGGCCGGCTCGACAGCGCGCTGCACATCGAGGCCGGGCAGCTCGTTGCGATCGTGTCGCGCGCGTTCGGCGCGCAAGACGACGCCGGCGCAAGCCCGCTTCACACCCATCAGCGGCTCGCGGCCGGCTGGGGCCTCGACAGCCATGGCGCAGACCTGCTGCGCCGCGCGATGGTGCTGGTCGCCGATCATGAGATCACGAGTTCGGCATTCGCCGCGCGCATCACCGCATCGACCGGCGCGTCGCTCGCGGGCTGCCTGCTGACGGGGCTCGCGACGTTGTCGGGACCGCTGCACGGCGACGCGTCGGGACGCGTGCGCGCAGTGTTCGACGATGTGCAACGATTGGGTGCCGAGCGCGTCGTCGATCATCACCTGAAGTCCGCAATCCCGATTCCCGGTTTCGGCCATCATCTTTACCCCGACGGCGATCCGCGCGCGGCCGCGCTGCTTGCGCGGCTCGATCCGCCGACGGAACTCGCGCACTTCGTCGACAAGGTCACGACGCTCACCGGCCAGCGGCCGACCATCGATGTCGCGATGGCGATGCTGTCGGTGCAGCTTCAGTTGCCGCGCGATGCGGCGTTCGGGCTGTTCTCGATCGCGCGCAGCGTCGGACTGCTCGCACACTGCATCGAACAGCTGCGCGTCGGCAAGGTGATCCGGCCGCGCAGCCGCTATACGGGGCCGACGCTCGACGATCGGCATCTGCGGCCCGCTGCTGACGACGACGGCAAACAGACGAAAGTCGGCATGATCAACAAGAACCGCCTTTTCAAGGTGGTGGAGTAATTCGCGTGACAAACGTAGACCGAATTGAACGCGCCACCGTTTGCAATGAAAAGTTTTCATCGGCCGCGACTCACGAAGACCGGCGTCAACTCCCCTGCGACGCCGGCAGTGGCAGTCATGCGTTGTGCGAAATCTGAGTTTTGAGCAGGCAATCGCAGCATAGTGATAAGGTTCCGTATCTTGCTGTCGCGTCGATCCCGACGCCGCGAACTGCACGCGACAGTGAATGGCGGTTCTGCAACGATGCGATCGACTCTGAACGACGGCGGATTCAACCGGTCGGCACTCGTACAAAGCAGGCATTCGGACGCGGGTTTGGTGACCGCCTCGCGGGCAATGCCATCCGGCTTGACAATGCCCAAGCGCCTGGACAACGAAACCAACACACCGCCAGACGCATTCGCCTGCACATCGTCCGCGGTTGCGGGACCAGACACGACCAGCAGCGCGCTGATCTCTTCAGTCGCATGGCCTCTCTGGTCATCTGAGTCGATGAAATCAGCTTGTGTGGCGAAAACGTCGTCCCCGCGCTCTACTCTCCAACCATGTTGGATTTGTGTCGCAATCGAATCGGACGACCGTGCATGTTAAACACGTCGCAACCGAATGGATATGGCAATACAATCACGAGCGACCTAACATGGGCCTGGCCGCCATGGCGCCGAAACAGGGGCTCGTGGCCACAACAGAAACGCGACTTTCGACTCGCGTCAAAAGCGAAGGATTACCGTTTACTAGACGCACCTGAAATTCTATTTCCGGCCTATTGCAGCCCCAATGATCGGTTAGAATTTCCGAGCAATTTTCAGTCTCTCGGATGTGTCATTGGATTAGCCTATCGGTAGGACTCTACGCAGCAGGGGCGTCACTGTGTATATCGCAGAAATTCGAATCGAGAACTTCCGGCTGTTTGGTGCCGGTAACAAAGCGCTCGTGCTACCACTGTCCCCGGGACTTACCGCATTGGTCGGCGAGAATGATGCCGGCAAGACAGCGGTCATCGACGCGCTACGTTTGGTGGTCGGCACGCGTGACCAGGACCTGCTGCGGGTGGATCCACTTGATTTTCATCAGCCCACCGCCGGTGGTCCAAGTGCCGACGAAATTATCATCCGTCTGACTTTTAGAGGACTCACCACGGCGGATCGAGGTGCGTTTGCCGAGTTCCTCACGTATGAGACGGTAGCCGGGGCGATCAATACCGCGCTGATCGTGACCTGGGTTGCGAAACGCAACACCAAGGAAGGCAGCTCGCGCCGCGTTCTTCCGCCTGAGTGGCGCACGGGTGCCAAGGGAGACGGCCCATTGCTCGATCTGGGGGCACGATCGCTGCTGACGGCGACGTATCTGCGGCCGTTGCGCGACGCCGAGCGGGCCATGAGCTCTGGGCGAGGATCGCGACTATCGCAGATTCTCCAGCACACCACTGAAATCCGCGACACAGGAAACCCTTTCGACAAACTTGCCGATCCGCCACCCGACCCGACGACGTTGAGTGTGTTGGGCCTCGGCGACTATGCTACACATCTGCTTGGGGAGAGCGAAGGCATTAGGCAGGCTCGAAAGCGACTCAATGACGAGTACTTGAAGCCCCTCTCGTTCGCTAACGATATGCTGAATGCGCGGATCGGCGTAGCAGGAGCGCAGGAGGACAGCCTCAGATTGCGGCAGCTACTTGAGAAGCTTGAGCTCGTACTGACCGCGTCGTCTGACGCCGAAAGTGCGCACAGTCGTGGACTCGGCTCAAACAACCTGCTGTTCATGGCGTGCGAGCTCCTGCTTCTCGCCACTGAAAGCGACGGGTTCCCGTTGCTGCTGATCGAAGAGCCCGAGGCGCATCTCCATCCGCAGCGGCAGTTGCAACTTATGTCGTTCCTGCAGGCACAGGCAAAGAAGTCGCGTGCCGATGGACAGCGCATCCAGATCATCGTTACAACGCACAGTGCCAATCTCGCTTCGGACCTACAACTCGACAAGCTCGTATTGATTGAAGGCGGACGGGCTTTCCCTCTGTGTGAGGGTAAGACCAAGCTCAGCGCATCAGACTATCGATTTCTCGAGCGCTTCCTCGACGTCACCAAGGCAAACTTGTTCTTCGCGCGCGCAGTGATGATCGTCGAGGGGGATGCCGAGAACATCCTCCTGCCCGTCATAGCGAGGTTACTTGACCGCGATTTCCACCATCACGGTGTCTCCGTGGTTAATGTCGGCGGTGTTGGGCTCGGCCGATACGCACGCATTTTCATGCGCGAAGACGTCGAGAAGGATGGGGT
>JABXJR010000102.1_pt1 | contig 16439 bp, 17 predicted proteins | sample 7431291 | NCBI WGS metagenome assembly JABXJR01 (sample SAMN14395756, study PRJNA613071) | wetland metagenome | isolation source: water samle H3 from high-altitude wetland | place: Chile: Salar de Huasco, high-altitude wetland | collected 2015-11-10 | reverse complement strand
ACCACATCGCCCGTTAATCAGTATTGCAAAAATGGGGGGACCATAGATTTTTTATGAGTTGTCGCCACCCGCCAAGCGTTACAACCGGAGCCAGGGTGCCTGCCGGGGCGTAGCAGCCTACGTCAACAGCCACGAGCGGCCACGCGGGGGTCAATCTTTACGCTCAAACCGCAGAGGGCGTGCTGATCGGGCAGGGCATCCGTTAAACTGTCGGTCATTCAATGCAAAAATGCCGCTCAAGCCTTGGGTTTGCGCGGCATTTGTCTTTATGTGGAAACCTGTCATGAAACGCGAGCACGTCAGAGCCCAACATGCCGATGGTCAGATTTCGGCCACCCATGTCATCCAGAACCCCGCCGATCCGGGCGAGTGGATCGTATTCTTCAAGAAAAGCGGTGGGCGCAGTTTTTTCCTGGTGGATGATCAGGATGAGGTGGAGTCGTTCCAGCGCCTGGACGACCTGATCGAGACCATTCGCGGCCTCGGCATCAAGTTTGCGGAAATTCACATGTAGGGCACTTGCGCCTACTTGCAGACCACTACCACGCTGCGGCTTTTGAAGTTGCCGACATCCTTGCCCAGGGTCTTGTCATCTTCACTCAACGCCGGCGTACCCTCGGTACCGACGATGCGATAACCGGTGCCCGCGCAGGAGGCGTCAGCCTTTTCGTAGCAACTGGCCCAGGAGTTGGCTTCGCCCGAGCAATCGATGGTCAGCCCCTGTTCGCCGTTTTTCAGATAGACGTCAGAGGTGGTGGTGCAACCGGTAAGCGCCAGTACCGCAGTCAGGGCCAGAATCTTGTTCATGTGTGTTCGTCGTCAAAGGTGTTGGAAGGAGCGCGGACACTGTCGTGGGGCGTTTGCGGAAGATTATAGCGAACTGCCATGTAGGTACAGACAAACACAAAAAAGCCCCGTTGAACGGGGCTTTATGCGCTGGGCGGCGAGGTTTACTTGCCCTTCGGGCGCTTGCTCGACGCGTGGCCTGCTTCATCCACGAACACTTCGGCAACCGCAATCGCTTCACGTTCGGTCGCGAATGTGCCGGCGACGCTGTCTCCGTGGAAGTTGATCAGGTGCCAGCCGTCCGCACGCTGGGTGATCAGGTAGCCATTTACGCCTTTGGGTTCTGACATCTATTAACAATCTCGTGGTCGGATTCAAAGGCGTAATGATAGCGCCAAATGTCGCAGGCTCGCCGAAGTTATTCCATGTCAATGTCTGGCGCCGAAAAGCGTGCTAAAAAGGTTGGGTCCCTTTTAAATCGGAGGAAAAATCTGATTTGGAGGTGTCGTTAGTGAAGCGCTTCGTAGGATTAGCGGAACTTACGACGACATTTTTTCTCTATGTTGACATCGCAACGCCAGCAGGACCCATTGTAAGGTGACTGCGGCCTGATTAGACTGCGCCGAATTCCGTACGCACAGCCCTTTGTAAGGACTCATATGATCAAGAAATGCTTGTTCCCAGCAGCCGGTTACGGCACTCGCTTCTTGCCAGCGACCAAGGCCATGCCCAAAGAGATGCTGCCGGTGGTGAACAAGCCACTGATTCAGTACGGCGTCGAAGAGGCACTGGATGCCGGCTTGAACGAAATCTCTATCGTTACTGGCCGCGGTAAGCGCGCGCTGGAAGACCACTTCGACATCAGCTACGAGCTGGAAAACCAGATCAAGGGCACCGACAAGGAAAAATACCTGGTCGGCATCCGTAAACTGCTCGACGAGTGCTCGTTCTCCTACACCCGCCAGACCCAGATGAAAGGCCTCGGCCACGCCATCCTCACCGGCCGCCCACTGATCGGTGACGAACCGTTCGCCGTGGTCCTGGCGGATGACCTGTGTGTAAACCTGGAAGGCGACGGCGTCCTGACCCAAATGGTCAAGCTGTACCAGAAATACCGTTGCACCATCGTCGCGGTTCAAGAGGTTGACCCTCAGGAAACCAACAAGTACGGCGTGATCGCTGGCGACGACATTGGCGACGGCCTGATCCGCGTACGCGACATGGTCGAGAAGCCAGCACCGGAAGATGCACCGTCGAACCTGGCGATCATCGGTCGTTACATCCTGACCCCGGACATCTTCAAGCTGATCGAAGAAACCGAGCCAGGCAAGGGTGGCGAGATCCAGATCACCGACGCCCTGTTGAAGCAGGCCAAAGACGGTTGCGTGATTGCCTACAAGTTCAAAGGTCGCCGCTTTGACTGCGGTGGTGCCGAAGGCTACATCGAAGCGACCAACTTCTGCTACGAGCACTTCTACAAGACTGGCAAGGCTTACTGATTCACGGTTGCCCGCCTGATTTAAAGTACGAACGCTAGAGAAAGCCACCTTCGGGTGGCTTTTTCGTTTTTCAGCCCCATGTAAGTCGGTATGCTGATGGCCTGCCGAGGAGAGTGAAATGGCCTACGATTTTGACCTGTATGTAATTGGCGCCGGTTCCGGTGGCGTTCGTGCGGCGCGCTTTGCCGCCGGTTTTGGTGCCAAGGTGGCTGTCGCAGAAAGCCGCTACCTGGGAGGTACCTGCGTGAACGTCGGCTGCGTGCCGAAGAAGCTGTTGGTGTACGGCGCGCATTTTGCCGAAGATTTCCAGCAATCCAGTGGCTTTGGCTGGTCCCTGGGGGAGGCGAACTTTGATTGGGCGACCCTGATCGCCAACAAGGATCGCGAGATCAACCGTCTCAATGGCATCTATCGCAACCTGCTGGTCAATAGCGGCGTCACCCTGCATGAGGGGCACGCACGGCTGGTCGACCCGCATCAGGTGGAGATCAATGGTGAGCGCTTCACCGCCAAGCATATCCTGATCGCCACGGGCGGCTGGCCGCAGATCCCTGAGATTCCGGGGCGCGAGCATGCGATCGGTTCGAATGAGGCGTTTTTCCTGAAAGAGCTGCCCAAGCGTGTGCTGGTGGTGGGGGGCGGTTATATCGCCGTCGAGTTCGCCGGGATATTCCATGGCTTGGGGGCCCACACTTCCTTGTTGTATCGCGGCGACCTGTTCCTGCGTGGTTTCGACGGTTCGGTGCGTACGCATTTGAAGGAAGAGCTGACCAAGCGCGGCCTCGACCTGCAGTTCAACGCCGATATCGAGCGCATCGACAAGCAGGCCGATGGCAGCCTCAAGGCAACGCTGAAAGATGGTCGAGTGCTGGAAGCCGATTGTGTGTTCTACGCCACTGGCCGTCGTCCGATGCTGGATAACCTGGGGTTGGAAAACACTGGCGTCAAACTCGACAAGCGCGGCTTTGTCGAAGTGGATGACCTGTACCAGACCACCGAATCGTCGATCCTGGCCATTGGCGATGTGATAGGGCGCGTGCAATTGACCCCGGTCGCGCTGGCCGAGGGCATGGCTGTGGCGCGTCGCTTGTTCAAACCTGAGCAATATCGCCCGGTGGACTACGCGATGATCCCGACGGCGGTGTTCAGCTTGCCGAACATCGGCACCGTTGGCCTGACGGAAGAAGAAGCGAACGAAAAGGGCCATGCGGTGCAGGTCTTTGAAAGCCGGTTCCGGCCAATGAAGCTGACGCTGACAGACTGTCAGGAGAAAACCTTGATGAAGCTGGTGGTCGATGCCGACACCGACAAAGTGCTGGGTTGCCATATGGTTGGCCCGGACGCCGGCGAAATCGTGCAGGGCCTGGCGATCGCGCTCAAGGCGGGCGCGACCAAGCAGCATTTCGATGAAACCATCGGCGTGCACCCCACGGCGGCGGAAGAGTTCGTCACCATGCGCACGCCTGTGGCTGGCTGATCAGGCTTTAGGCGTGGCCTCTGGCGCCGTTGCAATGACGGCCGCCAGGCGCAACGCGTCGATGGTGGCCTGGGCCTTGATCAGGTCCAGTTCCAGTGCCTTGTTCGTCTGCTGGTGGGCGATCAGCGCTTCCTGGCGTGATTGACTGTCCAGTACTGCGACGCGCAGGCGCTCCTGAAGCACGGTGCGTTCGTTGTCGATCTGATTGACCTGTTCGCTCAGCTTGAGCTGGTGAGCCTGATCCTTGCGGATTTGCTCCTGCAATGCACTGAGTTCCTTCGTTGTTACCCGTTGCTCGATCAGCAACCGCTCGTTGTCGCGGTGCAGTTGAGTGATCTCGTCCTGGCGCACCATGGCGCTTTGCTGGGCCTGGCGCAGTTCCGCCTGGACCTGCTGCAGCTGGCCTTCATGGCGACGCTGTTCCTGCTCGCGTTGCTCCTTGATTGCAGTGCGGTAATGCTCCAGCGCATCCCTGGCATGCAGGTGCTTTTCTTCCAGGGAGCGAATCTGTTCGTCCTTGTCACTGATCCGCAGCTCGTAGTCACTGCACGCCTGGCTGAGGCCGGCGTTGCGGGTTTGCTCGGTCTGCAGGCTGGTGCTGGCGGTTTGCAGGGCGGCACTTTCTTCGGCGAGGGCCGCGGCCTGGATATCGAATTGCTGCTGCAGCTGGCTGTGGGCCTCTTCCAGCGCATTGATCTGGGCGAGCAGGGCGGTCTTCTGCTGTTCAAACTGCGCCAAGGCCAGGTCAATCGGCTCCTGGGCTTTCTCTTTCAGGCGCTGGGCCAAGCGCGCCACCAGTTCGCCAAGCTCCTCGTCGATGGGGGCTTCGGTAATGGTCAGGCGGGTTTCACTCTCATCCAATTCTTTCAAATAACGATGAATCGTGGTTTTCGAGCCGGTATTGCCCATTTCGATGCGCACGGCATCGATGCTGGGGTTCTCGCCGCGGGCAAGGATCGCCAGGCGTGCCGTTTGAACTACTGCTTTGTTTATGCCGCCGCGAGCCATGGGGTCTCCGTCGATTTAGTACTGTGGTACGTATTATGTAGATACATACTATATCACGAATAAAATAGGGTTCAAATTCATGATTTAACAGATGGGATATTGGCGTATTATCCCGTGTCAAACAGGTTTCAGTCGCCGATACCCCCGATAGCAGTACGAATAGGCCTTTCATGAGCGATCTGGATCGTTACCTCAACGCAGCCACCCGCGATAACACGCGCCGCAGCTATCGCGCGGCCATCGAGCACTTCGAAGTGAGCTGGGGCGGATTCCTGCCGGCGACGAGCGACAGCGTGGCGCGTTATCTGGTGGCGCACGCCGGGGTGTTGGCGGTCAACACCTTGAAACTGCGGCTCTCGGCGCTGGCGCAATGGCACACCAGCCAGGGGTTCCCCGACCCGACCAAGGCGCCGGTCGTGCGCAAGGTGCTCAAGGGCATTCGCGCCGTGCACCCTGCGCAGGAAAAACAGGCCGAGCCGTTGCAGCTCAAGCATCTGGAGCAAGTGGTGGCGTCCCTTGAGGTTGAGGCGATCGAGGCGGGCAAGGCTCAGGATCAAGCTCGATGGTTGCGCGCCAAGCGCGACACTGCACTGATCCTGCTGGGCTTCTGGCGGGGGTTTCGCAGCGATGAGTTATGTCGGCTGAGCATCGAGCATGTCCAGGCCGTGCCCGGAGCCGGCATCAGCCTGTATCTGCCACGCAGCAAAAGCGATCGCGACAACCTCGGCAAGACCTACCAAACCCCCGCTTTACTAAGGTTGTGCCCGGTGCAGGCCTACAGCGAGTGGCTCAGCGCGTCGGCCCTGGTGCGCGGTCCGGTATTTCGCGGTATCGACCGCTGGGGCAACGTGGGTGAGCAGGGGTTGCACCCCAACAGTGTGATTCCGCTGCTGCGCCAGGCCCTTGAGCGTGCGGGCATTGCTGCCGAGCACTACACCAGTCACTCCCTGCGCCGTGGCTTTGCGACCTGGGCCCATCGCAGCGGCTGGGATTTGAAGTCGCTGATGAGTTACGTCGGCTGGAGCGACATGAAATCGGCCATGCGCTATGTTGAAGCAACACCCTTTCTCGGCATGACCTTGGCCACTCCCGCGCTGATTTGATGTTTCTTCTATTAATACGGTTTCCTGATAGAGAAAGCCAATCGTCAGCATCAGGTTTGCCAATGAGCCATCGTCCAGAAGAGTGGGTAGGATTCACTTCATCAACTTCTTAACCCCTGACGGAGAGTCAACGATGCCTATCATCAACAGCCAAGTAAAACCGTTCAAAGCTACCGCATACAAAAACGGCAACTTCGTAGACGTGACCGACGCTGACCTGAAAGGCAAATGGTCTGTAGTGTTCTTCTACCCAGCCGACTTCACCTTCGTTTGCCCTACCGAGCTGGAAGACCTGGCTGACAACTACGCCGAGTTCCAGAAACTGGGCGTGGAAATCTACAGTGTTTCCACCGACACCCACTTTGCTCACGCTGCCTGGCACAACACTTCGCCAGCCATCGGCAAGATCCAGTACACCATGATCGGCGACCCGACCCTGACCATCTCCCGCAACTTCGACGTACTGATCGAAGAAGCTGGCCTGGCAGACCGCGGCACCTTCGTCATCAACCCTGAAGGTCAGATCAAGATCGTTGAGCTGAACGACGGTGGTGTTGGCCGTGACGCTTCCGAGCTGCTGCGCAAAATCAAGGCAGCCCAGTACGTCGCTGCGCACCCAGGTGAAGTGTGCCCAGCCAAGTGGAAAGAAGGCGAGGCCACCCTGGCGCCGTCCCTGGACCTGGTCGGCAAGATCTAAGTCTGTGAAGTATCAAGGGCGGATTACCGCACCTAAGTAAGCAACACCGCCCTCGAAACGCCCGGGCGAGATTCGCTCGGGCGTTTTTTTGTCTGCAATAAACCGAATGAACAGGAAATCGCCCGTATGTTGGACGCCAATCTTAAAGCTCAGTTGAAGTCATACCTGGAACGGGTCACCCAGCCGATCGAGATCGTCGCCTCCCTCGACGACGGCGCGAAATCCCAGGAAATGCTTGCCCTTTTGCAGGACGTAACCAGCCTCACCACGCTGATTACCCTGAAAACCGATGGCGATGATGCGCGCAAGCCGTCGTTCTCCATCAACCGCCCGGGTGCCGATATCAGACTGCGTTTCGCCGGTATCCCCATGGGTCATGAATTCACTTCGTTGGTGTTGGCCCTGCTGCAAGTCGGTGGCCACCCGTCGAAGGCCAGTGTCGAAGTGATTGAACAGATTCGCGCCCTTAAAGGCGAGTTCAGCTTCGAGACGTACTTCTCGCTGTCCTGCCAGAACTGCCCGGACGTGGTCCAGGCGCTGAACCTGATGGCTGTGCTGAACCCGAACATACGCCACGTCGCCATCGACGGCGCGCTGTTCCAGGCGGAAGTCGATGAGCGCCAGATCATGGCGGTGCCCAGTGTCTACCTCAACGGGGTGAACTTCGGTCAAGGCCGCATGGGCCTGGAAGAAATCCTCGCCAAGCTCGACACCAGCGGCATCGAAAAAGCCGCTGAGAAAATCAGCGCCAAGGACGCCTTTGATGTACTCGTCGTCGGTGGTGGCCCGGCCGGTTCGGCAGCCGCCATCTACGCAGCGCGCAAAGGCATCCGTACTGGCGTGGCAGCCGAACGTTTCGGCGGTCAGGTGCTGGACACCATGTCCATCGAGAACTTTATTTCGGTACAGGAAACCGAAGGGCCGAAACTGGCCAGCGCGCTCGAAGCCCATGTGCGCCAGTACGACGTCGACATCATGAACCTGCAGCGCGCCAGCAGCCTGATCCCGGCGAAAAATGCCGGTGAGCTGCACGAAATTCGCTTTGAAAGCGGTGCGACGCTCAAGTCCAAGACAGTGATCCTGGCCACTGGCGCCCGCTGGCGCGAAATGGGTGTGCCGGGGGAGCAGGAATACAAGGCCAAGGGCGTGTGTTTTTGCCCGCACTGCGATGGCCCGCTGTTCAAAGGCAAGCGCGTGGCCGTGATTGGCGGCGGTAACTCCGGCGTCGAAGCCGCCATTGACCTGGCAGGTATCGTCAGCCACGTCACGCTGCTCGAGTTTGACAGCAAGCTGCGCGCCGATGCGGTGCTGCAACGCAAGTTGTACAGCCTGCCCAACGTTGACGTGATCACCAGCGCGTTGACCAGTGAAGTCAAGGGGGATGGCCAGAAAGTCACCGGCCTGGCATACAAGGATCGCGACAGCGGCGAGTTCAAGACCCTCGAGTTGGAAGGCATCTTTGTGCAGATCGGCTTGCTGCCCAACACCGACTGGCTCAAAGGCACCGTGGAGCTGACGCCCCGTGGCGAGATCATTGTCGACGCCCGTGGCGAAACCTCATTGCCCGGTGTATTCGCTGCCGGTGACGTGACCACGGTGCCGTACAAGCAGATTGTGATCGCGGTTGGAGAGGGCGCCAAGGCTTCCCTGAGTGCGTTCGATCACCTGATTCGGACGTCCGCTCCGGCGTAAATCCGGGCCCGGAAATGAAAAACCCCATGAGCGATCATGGGGTTTTTTCGTTTACAGCGGCGCTGGCTGAATGATCTCAACCCAGTACGCATCCGGGTCCTTGATGAACGCCAGGCTTTTCATGCGACCATCGGTCAGGCGCTTCTGGAAATCGCAACCCAAGGCTTCGAAACGTTCGCATGCCGCCACGATATCCGGCACCGAAATGCAGATATGGCCAAAGCCGCGCGGATCGGTGTTGCCGTTGTGGTAGGCAAAGTCGGCATCGTTTTCGGTGCCATGGTTGTGGGTCAGTTCCAGGATGCCTGGGATCGACTTCATCCACTGGGTGCGCTCGGCAGCGTCGGCCGGGATCTGGGCCTTATCCACCAACGCCAGGAAGTACAGGCTGAATTCGGCTTCCGGGAAGTCGCGTTTTTCAACCAGGGAGAAACCCAGTACGCGGGTGTAGAAATCCAGCGATTTGGTGATGTCCTTGACCCGCAGCATGGTGTGGTTGAACACGAAGTTCGCGGTGGCGGTGTCAGGTTGGGCGGTGACGCCCGGGAAAGTGTTCAGATCGTGCAGGCTCATGGGCCCTCCAGGAAAAAATCGGGCAAATGCGGCTCGATGTGAGATGAGCGGTCCCTTGGCTTGCGGCTGGCATCCGTGCAGCCGAACCATGATACGCAAGGCCTGCGCGCAGCGCCAAATGAAAAAGCCCACACGGACCTTGCGGCCCGTGGGTGCCGAGGCTCAAACTTTGTCGCTTGAACCTTGGGCGTTTTTTGCAATGATCGAATTTCGTAGACCGCTGTTGAGTTCCTTGTGTTTGCTGATGGGCAGCCCCTTTGTGCTGGCGGCCGACCCGGAAATTCATTGGCCCAGTGGCTGGCAGGTGGAGGAGGTGGTGCCCGACGACCAGGCACCCGCCAACCCTGCCACCGTGTCGCGCCAACGGGCCATCAAGAACGATGAAAACGGCAGCACCCTGATGGTCATGGAGTTGACTGGCACGCCGATCGAGGCCGGGCATAAAGTTAATCTTCAGGGGGTATTGCTGGAAATGCGTAAATCCATCCAGAAGGATTTTGCCCAAGGCGGTTATCAAAGCGTTTGCACCAAGATGCACCCCACGACGTTGAGTCGCCTCGATGCGCTCGAAACTACTTGCGTGATTACCGAAAACGGGCGGCATGTGCTGTCGCAAACATTGGTGGGCGCTGTTGATGTCGATAAAGCCTATGTATTTTCATACGCGGGCCAAGCGCAAGCTTACGAAGCGAGCAAGGATGAAGTCAGTTCGGTGCGTGACAGCTTGAAACTTTGATGGCGTTACATCAATCGTTTTTGAACCGAATGAAATGTTATTTAAGTTCGTTTTCGAACTCGAAAATAAAAAGCCTCGCTTATGCGAGGCTTTTTGTTAGTGCGGTGGATCAGCCGCGAAGCCAGGAGTCTACAGTGGCGGCGCCATACTGTTCTTTCCAGGCTTTCAGGCCGCGGTGATTGCCGCCCTTGGTTTCGATCAGTTCGCCGGTGTGCGGGTTTTGGTAAACCTTGACCACGCGTGCGCGGCGCTGTTTTGGTGCGGCGACAACCGACGCACCGGCCTTGCCCAGGTTGGGATCGAGGATCGAGATGATATCGCGCAGCCCTTTGCCATAGCTCTTCATGAGCGCTTGAAGCTTTTCTTCGAATTCGATTTCTTTCTTCAGGCCGGCATCGTTCTTCAAGGACTCCAGCTGGGCAAGCTGTTCTTGAAGGGCTTTTTCTGCTGCGCGAAATTCGGCGAGTCTGGACAAAATCTGTACTCCAATAGTGTATTTGACTGATATCAACTGCAGACAAAGCTACAAGCCAAGCGCGTTAAGGCGACTCGAGGAAAAAGCCGTCCTGCGGACTTCTGCACAGGCAAGAAAAATTGTAGTAGTTAATCCGTCATGAGTAAATCATGTCTTTTGTCTGAACAACATTATTTCATCGTATTAGTCGCTGGCTATTCAATGGCGGGCCAGGGATTTAATGAATTCATCACAAGGTAAAGGACGACCAAACAGATAACCCTGTAGGAAGTGCACACCGTGTGCGGCAAGGTATTCACATTGCTCTGCTGTTTCCACGCCTTCGGCAACGATGCCCAGGTCGAGCTTGACGGACAGTTCTATGATGCTGTCCAGGATGTGCCGCGAGAGCGCGTCCACACCGATCATGGCGACAAAACTTTGATCGATCTTCAAGTAGTCCACATTGAAGTTACGCAAGTAACCCAGGCTGGAATGACCCGTGCCGAAGTCGTCGATGGCGATCATGACGCCCAGCGCATGCAAGGCGTCGAACAGGCGGCGGGTGATGTCCGTGGGCTCGATCAACTCACGTTCGGTCAGCTCCAGTACCAGTGTGACCTGGCCAGGCGTGAAGGCCGCCAGAAACTCCCGGCAGTCTTCCACGAGCGCCAGGTCCTCGCAGTGGCGGGCGGTAATATTCACGCCGATATGAAAGCCTGGGCTGAAGCGCGCGGCATGGGGCGCCAGTTGCGCGGCTGTTTGGCGTAGCAGCGCGCGGGTCATCGGTACGATCAGGCCGCAATCCTCGGCCAGCGGAATGAACAGGTCGGGGCGCACCAGGCCTTCCTTGGGGTGTTTCCAGCGCATCAGCACTTCACAGCCCGCCCACTGGCGGGTATCGCCGCGGACCACGGGTTGAAAATAAGGCATGAACTCGTTGGCCCCCAACGCGCGCTGTAACTCATGGGAGGGGGCCGACACGCGTTTTTGCAGCCAGTGCGCAAGCAGGCCCGCCAGGATGCCGAAGAACACGACCAGGCTGAACATCGCCGGGTAGCGCGCTTGCATATAACGCCAGGTTTCACCCGCCGGCATACCGGCTTCGACGCTGTAGTGATAGCGCGGCGAGACCAGGTGGTGGTGGGCCACCGCGAACTGCGGCACGGCCGTGTCATGCACGTTGCCCTCAGCGTCCAGCCAATGGGGGCCCACTTGCAGGACCAATTGCGCATAGCGGCTGATCAGGCGCAGGGCGTTGGTCAGGTGGTAGCCATCGATCGAGGCAAAGGCACCTTGGTCGCCTTCGACCAGGCGATAGACCAGCAGCGCGGTATCCGGTGTGACCGGGTTGCCATTCATCAACCACAGGCGACCGTCCACATAATCATCCGGATTGACCTGCGATGCGTAGTGGCTGCCGAACAATGAGCTGCAATAGATGTTTTCCTGCCAGGACAAGGTGGTGGCGCGTACGAACGGTCGGCGCGTGACCTGTTCGCGCAAGGCCAATTGCGTAGCGGCGTCGCAGGGTTGGCCGGCCAGCGGGAGCAAGGCTTGGGCCGCCAGTGCGGTGTTGTCGAGCATCAGGTCGAACTGGCGCACGGCCTCCTGGGCCGTCTGGGCCGTGCTCTGTTCAAGCGTGCCTTCGGCTTGCCAGTACAGGATGACGACACCCAGCAGGATCGGCAGCAGCCCGGACAATGCACTGATCGAGTAGCGTGTGAAGGGCTTTCGAGGACCTTGGACGGTGAGCGGCATGAGTTCTACGGCCTGTTACACAGTGGGGGAATGTACCGGTAGGCCGGTCAGGGATGCGTCGATGATAGATGGCCGGCTGGAAATATGCTCGCCATTCCCGGGGCCTGTGCCATCGCGATAAAGGCCAGCGTGGCAGGAGACGACTGGCGCCGGTCCAGCACGGCCAGGCCGATCTGGCGCGGCACGCGGGGTGACAACGCGCGTTTGACATAACGCGGGTCGCTTGCCTGCGGTAACGAGGCTTCTGCCACGATGCTCAGGCCATCGCCACGACTGACCGCTTCCAGGGTGCTGAGCAGTTGGGCGCAGCGATAGCGTACCTTCGGCTGCAACCGGGCCGCGCTGAACAGGCGAGTGACCAACTCCGAGGAGCCGGCCTCGGTGAGAATGAACGGATCGTCACACAGGTCTCGCAGGGTCAGGGCCTCTCGTGCGGCCAGGGGATGATCGGCGGGCAACAGCGCCACCAACTGGTCTTCGAACACCGCAAAGGTGTCGAGGCGCTCTTGTTCCAGTACCACGAAACCGACGTCGATACGCCGCTCATCCAGCCACTGGAGTACTTGCCGATCAGGCCCCTCGTCCACGTGCACTTCGATGCCGGGATGCGCTGCGCGAAACCGCCTGAGAATGCTCGGCAGCAAGCGATTTGACGCGGTGGGCCCAAACGAACCGATGCGCAAGGTGCCGCGCTTCATGCCTCGAGCATCGGCGGCCTCCTGTTGCAGGGTGTTGGCCAGGCCCAGCATGGCACGGGCGCGCCCGAGTAATTGCTGGCCAATATCGCTCGGCTCCACCAGGGTTTGGTGACGTCGAAACAGTTCCACGCCCAACTCCTGCTCCAGCGCCTTGATGGCGTGGGATACCGCGGATTGGCTGATGCCCAGCCGGTGGGCCGCACTGGTAAAGCCTTGCAGCTCGGCAACCAGGGCAAAGATTTCCAATTGAGTCAGGGTCATGAGCAAACACTCATTTTACGATGAGGAAGTATTAGCAAAAGAATAACTGCATTCTTTCGCCCCTCGAGCAACTTTCTATGAGCCCCAGCCCGGATCGCCTGACTTACTGCAAACTCGCCGCCGTTACCATGGTCTGGGGCGGCACCTTCGTCGCCGGGCGTTACCTGGCCGATCAGATCAATCCATTGCTGGCCGCCAGCCTGCGTTTTCTCCTGGCGAGCCTGGCGCTGCTGCTGTACCTGGCTTGCGCGCGCATTGCGCTGGTACGCCCAAGCCCCCGCCAACTGGCACGGTTGGCGGTATTGGGGTTTTTTGGGATCTTTTTCTACAACCTGTGCTTCTTCTATGGGCTGCAGTACATCAATGCTTCGCGGGCATCACTGATCGTCGCGCTGAACCCGGCGGTGATCGGCCTGGCGTCCTGGCTGTGGTTCAAGGAGCGCCTGGGTCGCGCCCAGTGGCTGGGCATCGTGTTGTGCCTGGTTGGCGCGGCGGCGGTGATCGTCAGCCGCAACCCGCACGTGTTGCAGGGGGCCAGCCACGCCTGGATCGGCGACCTGCTCATTCTCGGCTGCGTGGCGGGGTGGGGCGTCTACTCGCTGCTGTCTCGTGGACTCAACCAAAGCCTGGGCCCCTTGCAGACGGTGACCTGGTCGATATTGCTGGGGACGTCGATGCTGGGCACTGCCACGTTGGCCACGGGAAGCTTCACCACCGCAGCACTCGGCAACGTTCATCTGCCACAACTCTTGAGCTTGCTGTACCTGGGTGTGCTGGGCTCGGCCCTGGCGTATATCGGCTACTACGAGGGTATCCGGCGCATTGGTGCGACACGTTCCGGGGTATTTATCGCGCTCAATCCGCTGACGGCCGTGATCTGTGGCGCATTGCTGCTGGGAGAGCCTCTGACTGCGCCGATGCTGATGGGGGGCGCGGTCATCCTGCTGGGGATCTACCTGTGCAACAAACCCCTTGCGCGGGTCAGGGCAATGGGGATTTGATAAGAGTACGGACAAACTCGGTTACGCTGTGTAGAATCGATTTACGCATACAAGAATATGGACTTGCGCTCACGCAAGCCTCGGCCGTCAGAGACTGATGTAACCATGAAGCTACTCGGCTCCCCCCTCATCTTTGGTGATTTCCTCGCCCGCAGCGTGCGGGGCCTCTCGTGTGCACCGCCCTCGCGCTTCATCCTTGCTGGCAATTGATATCCGTTAATCATAAGCATGATGAGGCGCCGAACATGGCAGACCAATACGAAAACCCGATGGGCCTGATGGGCTTTGAATTTATTGAATTCGCATCGCCCACCCCCGGCACCCTGGAACCGATCTTCGAGATCATGGGCTTCACCAAGGTCGCGACCCACCGTTCCAAGAACGTGGAGCTGTATCGCCAGGGCGAGATCAACCTGATCCTCAACAACGAGCCCCACAGCATCGCCTCGTATTTCGCCGCCGAACACGGCCCGTCGGTGTGTGGCATGGCGTTTCGCGTCAAGGATTCACAAAAAGCCTACAACCGTGCCCTGGAGTTGGGCGCGCAACCGATCCATATCGAAACCGGGCCGATGGAACTGAACCTGCCGGCCATCAAGGGGATTGGCGGAGCACCGCTGTACCTGATCGACCGGTTCGGTGAGGGCAGCTCGATCTATGACATCGATTTCGTGTACCTCGAAGGCGTGGAGCGCAACCCGGTAGGCGCCGGCCTCAAGGTCATCGATCACTTGACCCACAACGTGTACCGCGGGCGCATGGCTTACTGGGCCAACTTCTACGAGAAGCTGTTCAATTTCCGTGAAGCCCGCTACTTCGACATCAAGGGTGAATACACCGGCCTGACTTCCAAGGCCATGAGCGCCCCGGATGGCATGATCCGCATCCCGTTGAACGAAGAGTCGTCCAAGGGCGCAGGGCAGATCGAAGAGTTCCTGATGCAGTTCAACGGCGAGGGCATCCAGCACGTGGCGTTCCTCACCGACGACCTGGTCAAGACCTGGGACGCGTTGAAGCGCATGGGCATGCGTTTCATGACGGCACCGCCGGACACCTACTACGAAATGCTCGAAGGCCGCCTGCCGAACCACGGCGAACCCGTGGACCAACTGCAAGCGCGTGGCATTCTGTTGGACGGCTCGTCCATTGAAGGCGACAAGCGCCTGTTGCTGCAGATTTTCTCGGAAACCCTGATGGGCCCGGTGTTCTTCGAATTCATCCAGCGTAAGGGCGACGATGGGTTCGGGGAGGGCAACTTCAAGGCGTTGTTCGAGTCGATCGAGCGTGACCAGGTACGTCGCGGTGTATTGACCGCCGACTGAACAAAAAACCGCCCGGTCGAGGTCTGCCTCGGCCGGGCGATTTTTTTTGCCTGGCGTCAGGCTTTTCGCTGGCGCACCAGGTGCTTGAAGCCTTCATATACCAGCACCATCACCGCCAGCCAGATCGGAATGTACGTCAGCCATTGCCCGGCCTTGATCCCTTCACCCAGCAGCAACGCCACGCCGAGCAGCAACACCGGCTCCACATAGCTGAGCAGGCCGAACAGGCTGAACGCCAGCAAGCGGCTGGCAATGATATAGCTCACCAGCGCCGAAGCGCTGATCAAGCCCAGCATCGGGATCAGTGCGTACAGCTTCGGATAGGCATCCAGCACCGCGAAGCCTTGTTCGCCGCTTTGCACGAACCACCAGGCCACCGGCAGCATCAACGCCATGTCCAGCCACAACCCGCCCAAGTGGTCGGTTGCCAGGTATTTGCGCACAACGAAATACACCGGGTAGCCGATGATCACCACCAACGTGGCCCAGGAAAAACCGCCCGCCTGATACAACTCGTTCAGCACCCCCAGGGCGGCGAAGACCACGGCAATCTGTTGCAGGCGCGAAAGGCGTTCGCCATACACCAGGCGCCCGATCAGCACCATGGTCAGCGGCAGCAGGAAGTACCCCACCGACACGTCCAGGCTGCGCCCGTTGAGCGGCGCCCACATAAACAGCCACAGTTGCACCCCGAGCAAAGCCGAGGACACCACCACCCCGGCAATCAGCCGTGGCTGGGCCGCCAACCTGCGCAACAGTTCCCACACCCGTCGCCATTCGCCAGTAACGAGCATGAACACCGTCATGCACGGCACGGTCAGCAACATGCGCCAGCCAAAAATCTCCAGGCCGCTCAATGGCGTGAGCAATGACGTGAAGTAATACATCACGGCAAATAACACCGAGGCCGATACCGATAACACAACACCTTTAGACACGCTGTCCTCGCGAAAACCGATAGCTAAAAAAGAGGGGGGATTTCAGGCTGGGAATATATTGCTTTTGAGCTGAGACGTTTGCTCTGTTTTGGGGCATCTTATGGGAAATTTTCTCACACCCAGGGTTCGTACGGATGTCCATCCCCCCGCAGCCACCCCTCGACGCATTCGATGTGGCGATTCTCAAGCACCTGCAACATGACAACACCACCGCCCTGCGGGTGATTGGCGAGCAGGTCAACTTGTCGACGGCTGCCGTGCAGCGGCGAATCAAACGCATGCAGCAGAGCGGGGTGATCACGGCTAATACGGCGGTGGTCAACCAGGAGGCGCTGGGCAAGCCGATCACGATCCTGGTGGAGGTGCACGCCGAACGCACGCACATCGAAGACCTTGATGTACTCAAGGCGCAGATGTCGATTCCCCAGGTGCA
>JABXJR010000099.1_pt1 | contig 16585 bp, 10 predicted proteins | sample 7431291 | NCBI WGS metagenome assembly JABXJR01 (sample SAMN14395756, study PRJNA613071) | wetland metagenome | isolation source: water samle H3 from high-altitude wetland | place: Chile: Salar de Huasco, high-altitude wetland | collected 2015-11-10 | reverse complement strand
CGGCAAGTTTATTGGCTAGGCTGATTTGGGCAGTGGGTGCGATAGGTTTTTGCTCAGCCGGGCTGTCATCGGGGTCAATCACTTTGCGCTGCCAAAAGTCGATAATTTTTTGATAGTACGGCTGTTTGATATCAAGTTTCATACGGCTTGAGCGCACCATCATCAGACAACATAGCCATGCGAGCAAACGCGGCACGATACCGTACATCAGTAGGCTACCGATTAATAACATCGCCCAGCGAAACGAAATCATCTGTGGCGTGGTTTCAGGATTCATTTGCGCGGTGATAATATCTTGCGCTGTTGGCGTAGGAAAGCCTACCCAATGGGGGAGCCAAGACATCAGCTTGACCACTTCCACCACGTTGCTGTCTTGTAGTAGGGTTGATTCCCACACAAAATTATAATTTTTGACCAATAACAATAGAATTAATGACACCAGCATCCCCGATAGACTGGCTAACCAAAACTGGTGGCTGATACGACTGACGTACCATTTGGTGCCAGCGTGATTGAGCTGATCTTGATACAGTTCAACCGCTGTCTGGGTGACAACATCTTTGCCACGCACTAGGGTTGCCGGGGTAAAAAATGACCCAAAAAAACTGGGTTTGTTGCGCGGTGAGAACAGCATCCAAGCGAGCCAAACCAGCAAGATAATGGTATTAAACCCTAATAAACTGGCTAGCACATAAAAAAAATTCACCACCTGCGCTTGCATCAAGCCAAATAACGCGACAAAGCCCAAAATAAACCACAAGACAGTCAATCCCCAAATCACGCCATTGACGCGGGTGTCAATGGTGGTGAGTAGCTGCGCAAGTTTACCGTCATTATCAATGCGTGTGGCACGGCGGCGCAATTTGGTCAGCGGTTCACCCGGTTCATGTTGCAGTTTTTCCGTGATAAGGATAGGGTCGGCGGCAAAAATATGCTGTTTTTCTTCTAGCCTGCGCACCAGTTCGGTCAGTTGGTCTTGGTTTGCGTACATGTTAATTTTCCAACCTTTTCATGCCAATAAAATATCGACTAAACTGATAAGCCACGCGTCCAGAGCGTCCGCCACGCTCACTGGCAAAGCGCAAAGCAGCGGCTTTTGCTTCCTCATCAAAGGGCAAACTTGCTTGCGCCAAATAATGCGCACAAATATCCAAATATACAGGCTGGGTCATCGGATGAAACGACAGCCACAGCCCAAAGCGGTCAGACAACGACACGGTTTCATCAATCGTCTCATACGGATTGACTTCATCGGTTTGCCCATTATAAATGCTCACATTGTCTTTCATCAGTTGCGGTAGTAGATGACGGCGGTTACTGGTCGCATAGACCAGTAGTTTGTCTTGCTCGCTGTCTAGCGCGCCATCGAGCACGCTTTTGAGTGTGCGATAATTCTCATCTTGCCCATTGAACGCTAAATCATCACAGTACACCACATAATGACAGCCATGATTGGGCTGGGTTGTATGAAGGTCTCGTACCGCTTGGCGAATCGGCTCTAACATCACCAAATCATCTCGTGACACTTCGATAATACGAAGACCATCCGCTTTGTATTGATTGAGCAATGCCCGAATGAGCGACGATTTTCCTGCGCCACGGGTGCCTGTCATGAGTACATGATTGGCAGGTAAGCCTGCTAAATATTGGCGGGTGTTTTGAATCAGTTTATTTTTTTGCACCTCAATGCCAAGCAAATCATCCAACGTCAATCGCAAATCCACGGTTAAAGGCACCAGTTCACCGCTGCCCGTGCGGCTATTGGATTGCCAGCGGTAGGCAAGCACGCTTGAGTCAAGTTGTATGGGCTTGGGCAGCTGCGCCTGTAAAAATTGGGTGAGTAAGTGTTCTAGGTTAGTGGGTAAACTAAGATTAGCGGGTAGATTAAGTTGCGACATACAAGGGTTCTTCTGATTGGTTTTTAAGTGATTGGTTTTTAAGTGATGGGTTTTTAAATGAGTGGTTTTTAAGCAATTTTGCGATATTTAATCCGTATGATAGCAAAACTCCGTTAGATTACCCATTATCTTTGTAAACATTGCAGCATAACACTGGCTTTTTGTTTACAAAAAAAATCAATTCAGTTATAAAGATAGGATTTATGATAAAATTTGTTAAGGAAGCTCAATGAATGCGCAACAAGCCATCACCTTTTGTATCAAACCTCTCAATTTTGCTATTGTCATGCTGGGGATTCACGGCTGTGCCACGCAGCCTAGCGCGAGTCAACCGCTGTCTCAACGAATATTGCAAGCCAACCAAAATTTGCTCAGTCGCCAAAGCTATGCTTATGACTATCGAGTCAATGTGGTGCGCCCGCCCTTACGTAGCGCACAAGCGTTAGCTGCAAGCCCTAATCGTTTAAAACTTATCGGGCAGCTGAGCACAGCGAAGCACCTTGATGCTCGCCAACAAGCATTGGTCACAGAGGGGGTCAATCACCAAACCCGTGAACAAAGCGAAGTGGGGCAAGTGATGGATATTTTAACCAAGCGCTTTGAGTTTGCCTCCACAGGTGTGGTAGATCTTCGCCGAGGGCAAATGTCAATCGTACCTGAATTTCGCTACGTGCAGAACAATGCAGGGGCGTTTATCAAAGTGCCACTGGCGGCTGATTTTGCGCGCTCCAAAGTATATGCTGACTTATCGGGACTCTCTGAGTTTGCCACCGACCCGCAATATGATGGACGCTACATTGAATATGACTATAGCAAACTGCTAAAAGATAGAAAGATAGATAAAAGAGCCTTATTCAAGGTATTTGAACAGATGTCACTGCTAACTGCCACCCTTGCCAAAGAAAGCGATTATCAGCCATTGGCTTTGACTGCTGAAGATAAAGCCAAAGGTGTGAGCCAGCGCATTGGCTACCGCATTAGTTACAATCAAATGCTAGCGGAGTATTTGCTGTTTTTCCACGTTAATAAGCGCTACCTAAAATCATTCATCAATCCAGCCGATTTTGCCAAAGATGATGAGCTAAAGCAGCTTGGTAGCCTTGCTGTTAGCCCACGGTATCTGATGAAAAAAGCCTTTGACAGCCATGAGTTGGCAAGCGTTGAGGAAAAAGCGTATGAATCTGCCATGCGCCTGTATGAAGCTATTGATAAAATGCGCGCGCAATCAGATGACAGCGCTGCTGACCCAGCCAGTGCCGATGCTGCAGAGGCAATGGACAGTTTAGACACTCAAACAGCCACTGACGAGTCAACCACAGACGAATCAACCAGTGACGAATTGGGTCAAACCGCAAAAGCCTTAGCAGCCTTTGACAAATACCAATCAGACAAATTGGTCAGTGCCGCTGCACTGGCAAAAATCATTGACGCCAATCCGCAAGCCTTTAAAGCGCTGCAAGCTGAAATAAGCAAAGAGGCAAATAGCAGCTTTATCTCAATGGATGACGACATCCGTATCAGCTATGGACTCAACCGCCAAAATCAACTACTCAATATGGTGGCAATGAGTGATTTGCCAGCATTTGAAAAAACCACGCCGACAACCGATCAGCCCAAGACCCAAATGCGCACAGTGGTTAATTTTTACGATTATGGCAAAGCCCGCGTCAATCCTGATATCTTCAATAAGGCAATCACTTGGCAACAAGCATCAAAAGATAACAATCTATGGGCAGCGACAAAACAATCCAAAGTCTTTGACAGTGATAAGAATTTAGAAGCCTTGTCCTATAGCCTACTCAAACAAAACAAAGGGTTTGTCGAGACCTTTGTCACCCTTTATAGCTACCAGTTTGTGTTGCAAAAAGATGAAGCAAGCCTGGGTGAAATAGACATGGCAGCATTGAACGCCGCTGCAACTAAACTTGCAAAAATACAAGCCGATAATTACGCGGTCATGAATACTGATAGCCGTCAGCAAAAGGCGGTTACAGACGTTGATGCGTATGTCGATGATGAGCTTGCTGAACATATCGCAGGGATTGTTGATAAAACCTATCGCAATCAACAATACTTGCAACAAATTGCCAAACTTAAAGCCCAAGGCAAATCTGACGCCCAGATTTTTAGCCAGTTGTATCAAACTATCAGCGACAAACCGAGCGATGTAGAAAGTGCCGCTGCAGTGGCGGCGGAAGCTGCAGCAGTAGATGTTGTTGAGGAAAGCCAAGAACAACAAGCTTGTTCGCTACTGTTGGACACAGATAAACTTGATAAAACATCACGCACCCGCCTTGCTAAAATCTGTGAAAAAATCGACACAGCCACCGCTCAAGAACAGGCAGCGAGCCAGCAATCTAGCTACGCTGATACTGCACCCGTCCGCATGACGGCTGCCGATATCGCCAAGCAAAAGCAGGCGCGCGATAAGTTTAATCAATTACTGGGCGAAATCGCTATCGAAGACATGCAGACCCAAGCCAAGCATATCAGCCTATCTGATGAAGATGATGAGTTAATTGAAAAACTCAAACCTCATTTTGAGGCGAGCTATGATTTTAATTATGATGCCTACAAAGCTGCCTATCAGTTGTTACTTTTGAGCCAATAAGCGGACAAACGAAGCATCAACTGCTGATGACCCATATAAAACAGATAAAAAAAGCGGAATAACTGATGTATCCCGCTTTTTGTACGTCAATCAATCGTGCCATTTTTAACCATGACAGGTTTATAATACGGTACGAATACTTGCCGCTTCATCAAGCATTTTATACAAACTGTTGACTTGCTCGGCATCTGTCAAATACACATTAGCGCGTACTGAATGGAAACGACCGGTACGCGATGGATTAATAGTCAAACTTGCCAAATCAAATTCAGGAAATAAGCTACCCAAAATTAATTTTACTTCATCGAGTAGCGTCTCTTTATGACCCTCATGACCGATGATACTTAAAGGATAATCCATGGGAAAATTCCACAATTCTGGATGTTGGATATCCGTAGGCTTCGCCGCTCGCGTACTACATGCAGTGGCTTCCAAGTTATTAAGCGTAATTGTTTTATCGTTCATAGCATCACCTAAGGTTGTATAAATTTCTTTAGGGTCTAAATGAGGGTAAAACCGATAATTTCAAGACGTTGCAGTTTGGCGTTGAAAAAAACGCCATCCATCAACCTATTCATTACGCCATCTATAAAAAACCAAATTTATAGAAAAATCACATTCACAAACCCGCCCATAAAAAAACCGAGAACATTGTCTCGGCTTTTTTGGATGGAGATAACATTAATCATTCTCTAGGAATGAACGTAAATGTTCCGAGCGAGAAGGGTGGCGCAGTTTACGCAGCGCTTTGGCTTCAATCTGACGAATACGCTCACGGGTGACATCAAATTGTTTACCCACTTCTTCTAAGGTATGGTCGGTAGACATATCAATACCAAAACGCATTTTAAGCACTTTGGCTTCACGTTCGGTGAGGTTGGCTAACACTTCACGGGTAGCCTCTTTTAACCCTTGTGCCGTTGCTTCATCCACTGGGCTTGAGATGCTCGAATCCTCAATAAAATCACCCAAGTGACTGTCTTCATCATCCCCAATTGGGGTTTCCATTGAGATGGGCTCTTTGGCGATTTTGAGTACTTTACGGACTTTGACTTCGTCCATCTCTAAGCGTTCGCCCAATTCCTCAGGGGTAGGCTCACGTCCCATTTCTTGTAATAGCTGGCGCGATACACGGTTGATTTTATTGATAGTTTCAATCATGTGCACAGGGATACGGATGGTGCGCGCTTGGTCAGCAATCGAGCGGGTGATGGCTTGGCGAATCCACCAAGTGGCATAGGTCGAGAATTTATAACCACGGCGATATTCAAATTTATCTACCGCTTTCATCAAGCCAATGTTGCCTTCTTGAATCAAATCAAGGAACTGCAAACCGCGATTGGTGTACTTTTTAGCAATCGAAATGACCAGACGTAAGTTCGCCTCAACCATTTCTTTTTTGGCGCGGCGGGCTTTGGCTTCGCCCACAGACATGTTGCGTGCGACCACTTTCATTTGGTCGATGCTCATGCCAAGATTTTGCTCATGCTGCTGGATACGCCCTTGATACTGTAATACTTCGTCAAGTACCCGCTCTAACGTGTCAGCAAAGGCAGGTTTGCCTGCGATACGGTTAGGGAGCCAGTCAAGGTTGGTTTCATTATGCGGAAAGGTTTTGCGAAACTCATCTTTTGGCATTTTACCGCGGCGAATCACCAGTTTCATGATGTGACGTTCGTTTTTACGCACGTCTTCATACACCTCGCGCATCATATCCATGATATTGTCAGAGACGCGGCTATTGAGTTTAAATAGCATAAAGCAGTTGGCAAGCTCATTCATCGCAGTTTTGACCACCTCACTATCACGGTCATGGGTGGCTAATAAATCTTTGACCTTGGTGAACAATTGCTCTAATTCTTCAAAGCGCAGACGCACTTCTTCAGGGTCGAGACCGCTCGCTTCTTCAGTATCGGCATCTTCACTCACTTCGCCATCGGCTTCTTCGATTTCATCGGCGTTTTCGGCTTCATCATCGAGTTCATCCTCGGCTTTGTCGTCTTTGACTTTGGGTTTGATAATCGGTAACGCGATTTCCACCTCTTCGTCATCGGCAAGAGGAATAACATCAGCGGCTTCAGGGTCAAGAAAACCTGTAATAATATCAGAGACTTTCTTTTCACCTTCAAAGGTTTGGTGGTATTCATTAATGAGCATGGCCACCGTACCTGGCCAAAAGGTCATGGCATGTTGTACATCTCGAATACCATCTTCGATACGCTTAGCAATCGCAATCTCGCCTTCACGGGTGAGTAGGTCAACCGTACCCATCTCACGCATATACATACGCACAGGGTCGGTGGTGCGACCTGGCTCAGATTCTACTGAGGCAAGTACCGCGGCGGCTTCATCGACAGCAATTTCGTCATCATCCGCATCATCGCTAAGCATAATGTCGTCTTCATCAGGCGCGGTCTCAAAAATCTTGATGCCAACGTCTGTGAGCATTTGAATAATATCATCAATTTGGTCACTTTCAGTTACCGATTCAGGGAGTTGGTCATTAATCTCAGCATAGGTGAGATAACCTTGCTCTTTACCTAATTGAATCAGCGTGGCTAATTGAGAAGTTGAATGTTCGCTCATGAGGGCTCGCTTTGATATTGGTTAAAAAAATAAATAATGTAATAGCACGACAAATAAGCTAATGACTGTATTTCTTCATTTTTATCAAGGGATACACCCTGCAAATGACAGTCGAGGACTAAATAAAGATTTAGTATGATTAAAAAGCGGTAGTCAACCTATTATTATAGCGATTTATGAGGTTCGCGGGGAGAAAATTAAAGGCAAAGCGGGTAAGTTTTTGCTTTATGCGGCATTTCGCACAGTTTTTGGCGGGTTATTTTGCCAATCAATCAATATCAAGCTCGATTGCCCCTCTGACTTGACAGCAGCAGGGTAGGATTTCGTCATCGTCTAACATCACCAGTGGCTCATTGATGTATTCGATACGGGTGTCATGGTGGCGACGGCGGTATTTGAGCTTACAAGTACCGCAATAACCTTCAAGGCATTGATGATTGGCAGAGATTTTTGAGCGAAGCATGCCTTGTAGCAACGTCTCGGCGTCATGCAGATAAAACTGCGTATTGTTGGTAAAAATCCATGCCATAATCGATTATATTGCCTAATTACAATTCAAAATCATCAAACGCATCATCACTGAGCTCTGCATCAATTTGACCGACTAAGTAAGAGGTGATTTCTGACTCTTGGGGCGCAACTTGTACGTTGTCTGAGGACAGCCAAGCATTGATCCATGGAATTGGGTTGTTTTTAATCGCTCCAAAAATCGGCGGTAAGCCAATCGCATCCATACGCAGATTGGTAATGTACTCAACGTATTGCACCAAGATATTTTCATTCAAGCCAATCATTGAGCCATCTTTAAACAAATATTTTGCCCATGCTTTTTCTTGTTCAGCCGCGTCTTTGAAAATTTCAATGGCTTGCTGTTGGCAGGCTTCGGCGATTTCTACCATGTCAGGGTCATCTTTGCCCGATTGCATCAAATTAATCATATGCTGGGTGCCGTTTAGATGAAGCGCTTCGTCACGGGCAATCATTTTGATAATTTTGGCATTACCTTCCATCAGTTTGCGTTCAGCAAAGGCAAATGAACAGGCAAACGACACATAAAAACGAATCGCTTCTAGCACATTGATAGCCACCAAACATAGATACAATTTGGTTTTAAGCAGGCGTAAATTAACCTCGACGGGCTTGCCATCGATGACATGACGACCTTCACCGTATAGGTTATATAGCTGAGATAGTTGATACAGCTCGTCATAAAACTTGGCAATCCCTGTCGCGCGCTCTAGGATAAAAGGATTGTCAACGATATCGTCGAATACTTTGCTTGGGTCATTGACCACGTTACGAATAATGTGGGTATAGCTGCGAGAATGGATGGTCTCAGAAAATGACCATGTTTCAATCCAGGTTTCTAATTCAGGAATCGATACCAGCGGCAGTAGCACGGCATTGGGGCTACGACCTTGAATCGAATCAAGCAAGGTTTGGTACTTTAGGTTGCTTAAGAAGATATGCTGTTCATGCACTGACAAGTTGCTAAAATCCAAGCGGTCTTTGGAAACGTCAATTTCTTCTGGACGCCAAAAAAACGACAATTGCTTTTCAATCAACTGCTCGAAAACAGGGAATTTTTGTTGGTCGTAACGTGCCACATTGACAGGCTGACCAAAAAACATCGGCTCAAGCAATGGGTCATTTTTGGTTTGGCAAAAGATGGAATATGACATAGCGGTGAATCTTCTTCAATCAAAGTTCAAGACAAGTGGCGTAGCAGTATCAGTTTACATATAAATCAGCTAACAAATAAATCAGTTGAAAATGAGCAGCTGGCTAGTATGATTGGCTATTATAGATAACAACATATAGAAATTGCAATCCACCCAAGGACTTGATTTCTAAGGATAAAATTTATAACATATTGAAATATATAACTATTTGTATATCAAAAAATAACTAATTAAATTTATTGACATTTGAAAATCTATATATTGTGTTTTTATTATACCACGCAATAAAAAAGACGACTGTCAAAGCCGTCTTTTTGGTCAGATGGGACGATTAGCCAAGATAGGCATTGTACATCCACACCAATTTTTCTTGTTCTTGCACATAGGCAGTCAATTGGTCGGCAGTGCCTTGATCGTCATCTTCATCCGCTAGGTCAATAATTTCGCGTTCTTTAGCGATGGTCATAGTCAGACCTGTTAAAATACCTTTCACACATGCCACACCGTCAGAGACATTTTTGTCTTCTTTGATACTTGAGATTTTTAAGAAATCGCTATAAGCATGTAGTGGGGTACCTTGTAAGGTCAAAATGCGTTCAGCAATTTCATCAATTTGGACTTGCAGCGCAGTATATAACTCTTCAAACTTCACATGGAGGGTAAAGAAATCTGAGCCACGCACATTCCAGTGATAGCCACGAACATTGGTATAGAATATATGATAATTGGCTAATAAGGTATTTAATTGCTCAACAATCGCGCTCATATCTGCAGCGGCTAGACTGATATCACGTGTTTTACTTGAGGCAGATTTGGAAGCCGTAGATTTGGGGGTAGTCACTTTTTCACCTGATTTATCGGTATTGTCTAATTGTTCTGAGTCTTGTTTGGTTGTTGATTGCTTTGTAGTGGCTTGTTTTGCCATGTTGTTATCTCCTAAAGTGATGATTTTTATTTGTTTAGGACTTAATTGTAAGCCTAAACAATGTGTTATTAAAATTAATCGTTTTTATCAGTACGTTTAATTTTATCAATTAAAATGTACGGTATTACCCTAAAAATAATATCAAACATTTGGCACAGCTGTGTGCAAATTTGGTAAATAATTTTGCTTGCTGCCATAAAAAAAACTGCAGTTTTTTAGCTGCAGTTTTTGTGGTCATCGATAATTAGTTTTTTCTTAAATGTTGTCTTAATTGTTTTCTGGGAAATATTTATCAGTCGGTTTGTCGGTTAAATCAAAACCTGGTTGTCCGATGTTTTGCTGTAAATGATGACGTAAGGTATCAATCGGGAATTTTTGATTAGCAAGGCGTTTAGGGACGATTTGGCTGCCTTGTTGGCTTTCACCCGTTTTTGGATTTTTGACATCAAACATCATAAAGATATAGTCAGGGGTTTCTTGCCAGTTGGTGACATTGTCCCATTTGATGACCGCTTGCTGCATACCGCTGCTACGTACCAAAGGCTGATTGTAGCCGCGTGGCATGGCGGGCATGTTGGGTGCAGGCATGGACATCACTACCCCGTGCTGCTGTACACCAAGCTTGATTTGTTGCATCTCTGGCGGCATGCTTTGGCTTGCCATTTGTTTTTCAAATTCTCGTTTGACATACCATTTAAGACCGTAGGTACGCGCCAGCAAATAAATCACCACACCCACGAGCATCAACCAAAAAATAATGGTGGAATAACCGTGCACAAAAATCAGACCCAAAATCGCTAGCACCACGATGACTGCCAAAATTGCCCAAGTTTTTGGGGTGATTTTGGTCAAAGTTTGGTTGTTGGCATCAAACAGCTGTAGCTGTGCTTGACGAAACTCGTCCTCGGTCAGATTCAAATCCACAGGTTGTAGGGTGTAAGGGTACAGAGCCATAAACAATTCACTCACTATCAAACGATAGTTACAAAACGATAAAAGAAGGCTTATCTTACCCAACCTTGACCCAAAAATAAACCTAACAACGCACTTTTTGATAAATTTTTGTTTTACCGCCAATGCAGCGAGGGGCGAACGCCGATAAGCGCATACCGATAAATCGTCAATTTGCCGTGTATTTCTAGTCGCTACCGTGAAAAATCGCTGCAATCTTGGTATCATACACGCTGATATCAACAGCCATTTTGCTGCTTTAACTCAAGTTTGAACAATTTAAGGAACTTATCGCCATGATCGACCCAAAATTACTGCGTACAGAACTAGACACGGTCGCCGAAAAACTTGCCAAACGCGGCTATGAGCTTGATAAAGCATTTTGGCAGCAAGTCGAAGAACAGCGCAAATCCATTCAAGTCAAAACCGAGGAACTACAAGCCAAAAAAAATGCGGGCGCCAAACAAGTCGGCTTGATGAAACGCAATGGCGAAAATACTGACGCCTTGATGGCAGAAATGGCAACCATCAGTAGCGAGATGAAACAAGCGGAAGACGCGCTCAAAGCCTTGCAAGATAAAATTCTAGCGGCAGCTTTAACCATCCCAAACTTGCCTGATGACAGCGTGCCGGCAGGTAAAGATGAAAACGACAATGTTGAAATGCGTCGATGGGGCGAGCCGCGCCAATTTGATTTTGAGGTCAAAGACCATAGCGACTTGGGCGAAGATTTGGGGCTACTTGACTTTGAAATGGCGGCAAAACTGACTGGCTCACGGTTTAGCGTGCTAAAAGGTCAACTCGCCAAACTCAACCGCGCCTTGATTGCCTTTATGCTTACTACCCATACCGACAAATACGGCTATACTGAAATGTATGTGCCGTATATGGTCAATGCCGACAGCCTACTGGGTACAGGGCAGCTACCCAAGTTTGAAGAAGACCTATTTAAGCTGCGCGGTGAAAAAGAGTATTATCTAATCCCTACTTCAGAGGTACCGCTTACCAACAGCGTGCGTGACAAAATTCTAGACCCAGAAGCGTTGCCCATCAAAGTGACTGCCCATACCCCCTGTTTTCGTAGTGAAGCGGGCAGTGCCGGGCGTGATACCCGCGGTTTGATTCGTCAGCACCAGTTTGAAAAAGTGGAAATGGTGCAAATCGTCCATCCTGAGACTTCAATGCAAGCCTTAGAAGACATGACAGGACAAGCGGAATATATCTTGCAGCAGCTTGGTTTGCCGTATCGGGTGATTGTGTTGTGTGGCGGTGATATGGGCTTTGGCGCGGTGAAAACCTATGATATCGAGGTGTGGCTACCGTCTCAGACTACCTACCGTGAAATCTCTAGCTGCTCAAACTGTGGTGACTTCCAAGCGCGCCGTATGCAAGCGCGTGTCAAAGATGGCAAAAAAACCGAGCTGGTGCATACTCTAAATGGCTCTGGTCTTGCAGTGGGTCGCACGTTGCTTGCGATTATGGAAAATTATCAAAATGCGGATGGTACTATCACGGTGCCTGAAGTGTTACGTCCGTATATGGGCTGCGATGTGATTGGTTAGTGGTAAAATTGAAAAAACAGCCAGTTGATTGATTGGCTGTTTTTTTGTATTTGTAAACATTAAAAGTAAATCTCTCATTTAATATCAAAACTTTCTTTAAGCTTAGCTACTGCATCTTTGTGATTTTCTTGCAAATCATCTAGTTGCCAAGTGCTTTTTGACATTATGAAGGCTGAACGCCCTAGGTTAACATTCCCTTTAAAATATTTTTGCTTTTTCTTCTCATAATCCAAATTACTTTGAGAAGAGTTTTTTCTACGAGAAAGAATAATTAAATTCCCTAGTTTATTAGTCCATAATTCCCTTACTTCGTCATCAAAGTCGGCTTTCCATTGACTATCTGCTTTTGGATTCTGTGGCAAGATATGCTCTATACTAATGGTTTCTGGCAGAGAAAGTACCGTATCAATATCGCTATAGAGGTAATTTAATCTCAATAACAGATAACGAGTGGGGCGTTTGCCATAAACATTACCTTCAATAAATGCAGTTAATTCTTGTTTGTTAATATTTAAAGCGGTATCCTGTAGTATTTCTTCTGAATTGTTAGCATTATCAATCTTATTGACAATTTCATTCATATTTTTGATTCTTTCAGTAGGGGTCAGTTGGCTGATCCAATCACTTGCAAATTTGTTATTGAGTTTTTCGACAAATTTAACTAAATTTTCTTCCTTAAATTTATCGTAATATTTGAGTAATGGGGCAATCCAAATATCACTTTCAAAACCTACTTGCATCAGTATTAATAAACTTTTTAGTTGTTTATCTTGAGTAGTATCAAAAAGATATTCATAATTTTCTTTATATTTATTAATGAAATTGAAGAAATCATCGCCTTTGTTGAGTCTTTTTGCTAAAAAAATATTTTTTTCAAATTCATCTAGCAAACTTAGACGTGCTTTTTCTTTAACTAAAACACTTTGCAAGTGCGATAAAAATTTATCGAAATCTTCACCGAAGTAACTTTCAATGTCTTCCCATTGTTTTGCATAGCCATCTTGTAGATTTTCTGGAACATTGCTTAGATTATCCGCTTTTAAAATGTCTGCATTTCTCAATTTTACGCCACGATTATTTAACACTGTGAATAATTTAAATGCATCATCAAGGTTCTCAGTTGATACATAGATTAAAACAACGTTATTACATAAGAACGCAAACAAACTATCAAAATCTTTATTCTTTAAATAGTTGTGAGCAAAAATAATTGTATTCGCCATGTTCTTAATGGAAATATTATTGGTGTATTTGACGATTTTTCTTAATTCATCGAGTTTAAGTGTACCCCCTTTAGGCTTTACAAATTCATTTATAAATTTCTTAACGTTGTCACGGATATCAAAGACTATGCGTAAACTTTCAGGAATATTTTTAAATTTGTTTTCCTTTTGATAAATAAACCCGCTTGCTGTTGTTTCACAATCTTCATCATCTGTCAAATCCCGAATTACGGCACTTATTAAAAACAAAGTTGTTAAACGCTGTTGACCGTCTAATACGTCATGCTCAATATAAGATTTATTACTATCCTTGTTTTCCCGTAATACCAAAGAGCCTAAAAAATATTGACTATCGGCATTTCTCTCATAAGCGCTACTTATATCATCCAACAAATCTACAACTTGGTCTTTTTCCCAAACGTAGGAACGTTGATAGTTGGGAATACAAAACCATTTTTCAAAAACTTCATTAATCGAAAGCATACCTGAATGGATAGTATTTGACATATTATTACCCTAATAAAAAACCTTTTTAGAAAAAAAACCGAGCATTTATCATACTCGGCTTTTAAATATTAAACAATTATTTGGCAAAAATTACGCCACTTCACCCTTCAGGAAGTCTTGAGCGAATTTCTGCAATACGCCACCCGCTTTATAGGTATCAACTTCCGCCTGCGTATCAAGACGGCAGGTCACAGACACTTCAAGCGGCTGAGAGCCTTCTTTATTAATCACCAGCGTCAAATCACAACGTGGCGAGATATCACCAATCACATCATACGTCTCAGTCCCATCTAGCCCTAGCGTGATACGCGTCGTTCCCGCTTTAAATTCAAGCGGCAGCACACCCATACCGATAAGGTTGGTACGGTGAATCCGCTCAAAGCCTTCCGCCACAATCGCTTCCACCCCAGCCAGACGCACACCTTTGGCAGCCCAGTCACGGCTAGAGCCTTGACCATAATCCGCCCCAGCGATGATGATGAGTGGTTGCTTGCGGTTCATATAAGTCTCAATTGCTTCCCACATTCGCATCACTTGACCTTCAGGCTCAACACGAGCCAGTGAGCCTTGTTTGGTACTGCCATCGTCATTTTTCACCATTTCATTAAACAGTTTTGGATTGGCAAAGGTCGCACGTTGCGCGGTCAGATGGTCGCCGCGGTGGGTGGCGTAGCTGTTAAAATCTTCTTCGGGCAAGCCCATTTTTGCCAAGTATTCGCCTGCTGCCGAGCTTGCCAAAATCGCATTGGACGGTGACAAGTGGTCGGTGGTGATATTGTCAGGCAAAATCGCTAATGGACGCATACCTTTGAGGGTGCGTTCACCCGCTAGCGCGCCTTCCCAGTAGGGTGGACGGCGGATATAGGTTGACATGGGTCGCCAGTTGTATAGTGGGCTGTCGGCTTTTTCGCTGCGGTCAAGGTTGAACATTGGGATATAGATTTGACGGAATTGCTCAGGTTTGACGTGTTTTGCTACAATCGCGTCAATCTCTTCATCCGATGGCCAAATATCGATAAGGCGAATCTCTTTACCATTGACCACGCCAAGCACGTCTTTTTCGATATCAAAACGAATCGTCCCTGCAATCGCATACGCGACGACTAACGGCGGGCTTGCCAAGAAGGCTTGTTTGGCATACGGGTGGATACGTCCATCAAAGTTGCGGTTGCCTGACAACACCGCAGTGGCATACAGGTCGCGGTCGATGATTTCTTGCTGAATCGCGGGATCTAACGCACCCGACATACCGTTACAAGTGGTACAGGCAAATGCCACGATACCAAAGCCGAGTTTTTCCAGTTCTGGCAATAGGTTAGCGTCTTGCAAGTACAGTTCAGCCACTTTTGAGCCCGGGGCAAAGGATGATTTCACCCAAGGTTTACGGGTCAAGCCAAGTTCATTGGCTTTTTTGGCAAGTAATGCCGCTGCCACTACGTTACGAGGGTTTGAGGTGTTGGTACACGAGGTGATAGCCGCGATAATCACCGCCCCATCAGGCATTAAGCCATTCTCTGATTCAGGCACGGCTTCACCTTCGGCATGGGCAATGCCTTTGGCAGAAAGCTCAGAAGTCGATACGCGCGCATGGGGATTTGAAGGACCTGCCATGTTACGGGTGACGAGTGACAAATCGAACTCAAGTACACGCTCATACTCAGCAGTGGCTAGGTCAGATGACCAAAGCCCTGCGGTTTTGGCATAGTTTTCTACCAGTTCGACTTGTTTGTCTTCACGCCCTGTGAGGCGTAGATAATCGATGGTTTGCCCATCAATATAAAATAACCCTGCGGTTGCGCCATATTCTGGGGTCATGTTGGCAATGGTGGCACGGTCACCGATGGATAGACTGTCTGCGCCTTCACCGAAAAATTCCACATAGGCACCGACCACGCGCTCTTTACGCAAAAACTCAGTGAGTGCAAGTACGATATCGGTGGCGGTAATGCCTGCTTGGCGTTTGCCTTTGAGGTGTACACCCACGATATCAGGCAGACGCATCATCGATGGGTGACCGAGCATCACGGTTTCTGCTTCCAGTCCACCGACACCCACCGAAATCACCCCCAGCGCATCCACGTGTGGGGTGTGGCTGTCTGTGCCCACGCAAGTATCTGGGTAGGCGATGCCGTTTTGTACTTGGATAACAGGTGACATTTTCTCTAAGTTGATTTGGTGCATGATGCCGTTACCCGCGGGAATCACATCCACGTTTTCAAAGGCAGTCTTTGTCCAGTTGATAAAGTGAAAACGGTCTTCGTTGCGGCGGTCTTCGATGGCGCGGTTTTTTTCAAACGCATCTGGGTCATAACCACCACATTCCACAGCGAGCGAGTGGTCAACAATCAGCTGAGTTTGTACCACAGGGTTGACCTTGCTTGGGTCGCCGCCTTGCTCAGCGATAGCATCACGCAAGCCTGCCAAGTCCACAAGGGCAGTTTGACCCAAGATGTCATGACACACCACACACGCAGGGTACCAAGGAAAGTCTAACGTACGCTCGCGGTTGATGAGCTGTTTGAGCGCAGCGGTCAGTTCGTTTTGGTCGCTGACTTTACGCACCAGTTGCTCGGCTAAAATACGCGAGGTATAGGGGAGTTTGTCATACGCGTCTGGGGTGATATCATTCACCGCTTGGCG
>JABXJR010000098.1_pt1 | contig 16788 bp, 15 predicted proteins | sample 7431291 | NCBI WGS metagenome assembly JABXJR01 (sample SAMN14395756, study PRJNA613071) | wetland metagenome | isolation source: water samle H3 from high-altitude wetland | place: Chile: Salar de Huasco, high-altitude wetland | collected 2015-11-10 | reverse complement strand
TGGTTGTTCCTCCCCCATTATTGCCTAAGAAATATGCTGCCGCCAATCCAGTGACATTCGCAGCGCTTACAGATAAATATGCGAAGAATGACGGCTGAAGGGGCATTGTTCTAGCCCCGGCAGGAGTCATTCTCCATATTTTCGTCGTCGAAGTGGGAGTTCCAGGAGTATTTCCTATCACAAGATGACTGTCTGCTTGCTGGATTCCAAAGGGATATTCTTGCACCGCCGCAATCGCCATTCTTAATGAGGGATCGCCTCCACTGGCGACGGTGGATATGTTTACGGACGCGTTGCTATTAGCGCTTGTGTTATCGGTATGGGTTACCCATAGAGTTTCGGTGTCGCCGGAAGTCGATTCGGTAAATGTAAAGTCGCCCTTGAATGGTGAATACATCGCGATGTCGAGTTCGTTCAATGCGCCAGTAACTCTTATCCCACTTACGTTGGCGGGATTTTGTCCCAATATTTTTACAAGGCCGCTTGCATCTGGAACGACGGGGTTAGTTCCCGTGTCAGGCTGAAAGGAATCAACAGCTGCCGAGCCACCTATTAACCCTACATACCCTGTTGCATCTACGGAGAAGTGAGCTGAATTGAAGTTTGCTAGCCCTATTTTAGTTGCGTCGGGAGCCGCAATCGCCTGCGATGTCTGCACTTCAAGCGTCATAGTGGTTGCGCCAGTTCCGTCGGTGCGTACGGGATTCGTTCCTGCAGCGACTACTGCGCCATTAAATGTAACAGTACCGCTTGCACTTGGACCAATAGGAGTGGTCCCTGTTTGGAGGGCAAATAGATCTACTCCTGTCGTGCCGCTCGAAATCTGTGCCCACGTCGCTGTGGTTCCTGTGACATCTACTAGGATGAAGTATTTGTTGCTGGACACGACTACCCAAGATTGGCCGATCGGGTAAAGATAGTCGCTAGTAGTGGGCTCCGTCGCCGCACTGACAACGATAGGGGCTACGGCTCTCCATTGGGCAGTAGTCACCCCAGCGGATGATAACAACCCTTCGAGATACCAGATAGCCTTCGTAGAGGTATTTACCCAACCCTGATAGATAGGGTATTTGATGTCATATTCACCAGGATCGCGAGCGGGCGAAGGAAAAATGAACTGAGGAATGTTGGCAGTTCCTGTGGTGGATCCCGCCGGAAGTGTTTTGATGGGTATGTTCATAAATTTTCATTATACACAGACGGATCAATTCGTCATGTAAAAACCGCAAATCTTAATCGTGGTGTCATCTGTAAAATTGGTATCGTCCATTTGAGTCATGACCTGCGTAGATCCCGTTTCGTAAAGCAAAATCGATGTAGAATTGAATTGCCATACAGGAGCCGTGAAATTAGCAGTTAGTCCCAGATTGGACCAAAATTCTATCCCCCCGACGTATTGGGTGAATGCCACCCCCCCATTCACAGGAGTTGTAATAGCAGCAAAACCAGTCGATGAACCCTTGCTTGACAGATTCAAGAAACAGGTGAAGAAGACTACAGGTCCTATCTGATAATAATACCCAGACTGAACATCATAGGTAATTCCTGTGGTGCCTCCTCCAAAGGAAAGAACTGGAACCCACGAAGTCACCGTCGTTGAAACGCCCACAGTAACGGTGCTTCCCGATGCTGAAGTCGCTAGTCCGTTTGCACCGACGATAGTCACAGCATTAGAGGACGCCGTAGCCGTCCCTGTACTTGTTGGAATAGAAGATATCGCAGTCGTTGATACTGTGACGGTGCTGCCGGATGCTGCGGTGGAAATTGGAGCGCTTCCAGCAATAGTTATCGCCCCGTTGGTTGGCAATGCCGTTCCTGTATCTCCTAAAAGAGAGTCCAAAGATCCCGTCCCTGTCCCTTCTTCTACCCACGTCGCCGAAATTATTCCGTTAGTGGCCGACAGAGAGGTCAGGGTGTAGGAGGTGTTAGACACCTTATCGATCCACCTTTTGCCGATTGGAAAGGGGCCTGTTGCATCTTGGATGTTTGCAGTGGTGGGAGGGACAATAGCGATGATAGGCACAAAAGGGGTAGTTGAAACCGTCCCCGATCCTTGCCCATATACCTTTTGAGGAGTTGGTGTGCTCATGATTGCTTTACCCCATATAGCGTGAATGTGCCAGAAATGTTTGTGGAAACTCCCAATATATTTATAGCATTTATTCCTGTTGTGCTGTTTGTGCCAAAAGATTTGTTAAGGCTTGAAGTTGTCGTTGTGTAAGAACCTACAATAACAGGAATATTGCTAGTTGCAAAGTTGTATAGATATAAGTAACCACTGGATATTACCGAGTTTGTTTGTGTAACACACAGAATACTTTCTGTTGTTTGCGCGGTAGAAGAAAAAGAGGTTGAATTGTAATTTGTTCTTATATTTCCGGATATATAGTTTGTATTAAGCCACGTTGAACCGTTGTCAGCAGAATATTGCACCGATATCCTTCTATTATTAGTAAGAACTTTTACGTTTTTAAATTCTAGTAGGTAAGTAGGATAAGTGGAAGTTATCAAAGAAGTAAAAGATATGTTGGAAGCGGATGCTGTCGTTTGAGAGGATAAAACTACGAGAGAAGTGCCTGGGATGTTTTGATAAGTAGGTTGAGCTGATGCACCATTGGAACAGAGTCCATACCCCGAAGTTCCTGGAGAAATATTATTGATTGTTGTGTTCGCCCCTACAGATAGAGTGGAGTATTGGGTCAGAGAGTTTCCTGTTACAGAATTCCCGCCATTGTTTGTGATAATACCCGTAACGGTCGAAACACCTAATCCTCCGGCAGGGACATTGATCGGATGTGCGCCTTCGTATCCCATTTAAGAGTTTTTCACTCCATATAAGGTGAAAGTTCCCGTTGAAATATCACCCGCAGAAAAAAGAAATTGCAGAGCATTAATTCCCGTATTGGCTGTGTTAGTTCCTGAAAAATACTGCTCATTCAAAGTCCCTCCGCTGATGAAGTAAGTACACTGCCCAAAAAACTCAGGGGCGATCGCCACATTCATATTGTATAAATACATTTGTCCACAAATAGGAGCATTTGACGTTGTGCTCGATTGACCCCCCCCATTAATCGGACAGGTGGTAGTGGAGTTTGCATTGGTAAAGGTGGTGGAATTGTATGGATGATAATTTCCTCCACAAAGATAACTTGTAGCGATCCATGAGCTTCCATTGTCATTCGAAAGATTCATGTTTAGAACGGCGGCATCTGTCTCGGGAAAAACATTGTAGAAAGTGACAAAGTAAGAGGTGTAGGATGCAGAAATCAAAGAGGTAAAATTGATAGATGCAGAGCTTGTGGCTGTTTGACTGCTAAGCCATACTAGAGATGCGCCAGTTACGGCACCAAATGCTGGGTTAGATAAAGCTCCGGCTGAAAGAAGGGCCTGTCCAGCTGCTCCCGGAGCGATACTTGTGACAGCATTCGCAGCTCCTCCAATGAGGACGTTATATTGAGTAACTGCTTGCGCGGTAACAGCAGAAGTGCCGTTGCCTGTCAAAACGCCCGTTAAAGTACTTGCCCCTGTTCCTCCGCTAGCCAAAGGCAACGGATGCGCGCCCTCATATGCCATTAGAATACCTCATATTTTGTTCCGTCGAAAAGGACCTGTATGGAAAAGTAATTGGTATTGATTGTATAGGTAGCGGCGGCATCAATAAGGACTGCTCCCCCTACAGTGGTGACTGAAATATTAAACGCGGCGGCTGTTCCCGTTGCATCCTTTATCACGAACACCCTTCCTGTTGTCGGTGCATTTGGAAGCTGTATAGTACGTGCTGCCGTAGTATCAACTCCTAGGAAGTAGTCAGTTGCCGTGACCACATATGGAGATGAAGAGACAGCGGTATAATTGACAACTTGAGCGCCGGGAATAGTCGTTACAAACCCGTTAGCATCCACAGAAAACTTAGTCGAATCAAAGTTACACAAACCAATCTTGGTCGCGTCGGTCGCTGCGATTGCCTGTGAGATTTGCACTTCAAGAGCCATTGTATTGGCTCCTGTTCCATCACTTCGCACAGGATTCGTCCCAGCAGCGACAACAGCTCCGTTTATCGTGACAAGACCAGCCGCCGTAGGAGCGATTGGATTTGTCCCTGTTTGGGTGCCAATAGAATCTACCGCCGTTCCTCCTCCAGCTAAAGCTAGAGTTAAGGTGCTGGTCCCTGGATTTCCTGTTACTGTGATCTGCCCAGCTGTACCGACGATATTTATATTGACCGGACTACCGGCACCAGGAACAGCGCCGCCGCTATCCCCTGTCAGTGTTTCGATTCCCGGGATGGTACTTCCTTCTCTTAAGATACCGACTTGTGACATAACCCTCCTATATTGGGATCGTCATGGAAGGCGTGATGGCACAGTATGCAATCACATAAACCAACCCTGTTCCCGAGCTTCCCTTGATCATCAGACCCACAGGAGGTAAATCCATAGCATCTGCTGATGTCCCCTTTTGCGTTCCGAAGTCATAAACACAATAAGTGGTCGCAGGAACGAAATCGTGATCAGTGGTCCCCCCATCCATAGAAATCGTCACATTCTCATCTGAGTTGTTGATGATCTTCATAAGACGTATAGGGTTAGTGTAGACAGAACCCAATGCTTGGTAAGAGCCAGTGAAAGACGCACTGTCTATACTCCTAATGGCTACCGGGAAAATCCTGTTACTTTGGTACATATTTCCCTCTTAATTTATAATCATCCAACCAATTACAGATACGTCGTCAGTTTGCAAAGCGGTAGCATTGGTTACAGTCCAAGCATTGATAACGAACGAAGTAGCCGCGACGATAGTCCCGACACTCAAGATTCCAAGGTCGTTAGCTCCGGTGGCTCCTACCGATTGACGTGTCAGCATGATAATTGAGCTGGCTGTGACAGCGGTGGTAGCTACTGTTACTGTTCCCGCAACCAGCGTTACGGTGCCAAAAGAATTGGCGCCAGCAGCAGACGTAGATCCTACCGATGTAGAAACGATCTTGTTTCCTGCTGTATTGAGAACAAGATTCCCGTTGGTGGCTGTAATTGCTCCCGATGTAGCTGTGAGAGTAGTTCCGGCTGTTATTGATGTAGTGGCATTTAGTGCACCCGCTTGGCTGAGAGTCAAAGCATTTGAAGTTCCAATAGCAGTACTATTTGAAATGCAAAACAGGTCTGATGCCGAATTATCAAGACCCATCGTCATAGTAGATGCAGCCACTCCCGATATTTGAAATGAGAGATAGGGGTCACCGCTTGATGAACCACCGGTTGCAATTTCTACTCCTGCTCGAGAGGCACCATTAGTGTTATCCGAATTTGTTACTTCATCAGTTACGTCCGTTCCAGCATTGCTATGACTATTGATTATGTCTCCTCCACTGACCAGGATTCCACCCGTGGTGACCGTAAAACCGGTACCGCATGTCATAGTAGTAGTAGAAGACAAGGTGGTCGTCGTAGTAAGAGACCCTGGCGCTGTAATGGAAGATGGAAGGGAGAATGTAAGCACGTTCGTGCCGCCCGTAGTAGTAATTTGGTTGGCTGTTCCGGCCATGGTCACCAAACCCGCAGCCGTTGGAACAACTGGGCTCGTTCCAGCATCAGGGGTGAATGAGTCAATCGCCACACTTCCGCCGTCCAGTGAAATGGTGACAGTCGATCCTGAGGCTGATGTGGTAATACCATCACCCCCAGCGATAACAATATTGCTCGAAGAAGGAGTTGCGGTGCCTGTGTCGCCCGAAAGAGTCTCAAGATCGCCTGAATTAAGTGCTCCTAGAAGCCACGATGCACTGACAACACCTGCTGAGGATGTAAGCGACGCGAGAACATATACAGCTGGGGTGGCATAATCTACCCACCATTGTCCTATTGGATACGGCCCATTAGGTCCTCGTATATCTGTGGATGTTGGGGCTCTGGATGCTCGAATCGCCGACATTGGAAAGGAGTTAGAACTTGCAGTTCCCCCTCCTTGCGTATAAAGATTAGCTCCTGATGGAACATTAGGGATAGACATGGTGCCTCCTTCGTTCCCTCTTCATTCGGGTGAGGGTTCGAAACTGGGTTTATGGTGTTAGGGGTGAGTGTATCAAGAGATTTTTTTACATGAAAGGGAATTAAATATTTGTTTGGTTATTATCCTAAAAGATTAGGCAAGTTATCGTAAGATCATGAAATCAGCCTCTGTACGACTTTACGAAAGATGGATGAAACACGATCCCCAGATGACAAAAAGGGTTATGTCTCAGGAAATGTGTGACATCGAACCCGAGTTCATGTGCTTCGCGGAAATATACGAGGCGTTAGCTAAGATCATACCTAAGCACTGGACAGTGATAGATATAGGATGTGCATACGCTTCACAATGCCTATATTTTAGGGACCATGCTAGCTATCTTGGAATTGAGCCAGAATCTGTCTTGCATTTCTGCACAAAAAATACTGCCTTCCTCCGATATTCTATTATGGAGTGGCAAAAAACTATTAAAGCTGACATCTCAGACATCGACAAAGTATTTGCAATTATGAGTTACGTCCCTGCTGATGAAGAATCATATTCTTTGGTAAAAACGACATTCAAAAATATGTTTTTGTTTTACCCATCTTCCCATCCAATCAAAATTTCCAATTGCACTAAATAGAAATATGATCCATTCTCCTTTCAGAAATTCACAAAGGAGAATTCATGACTCAAAAGGCATTTCGATCCGGATATATTGACCTAGGTTTTGGAAAAATCCCAGTTGCTGTTTTAAAAGATGGAACACGAGTGATCACAACTTCAGGATTTTCAAGAGCACTGGGCTTTACGGGAACTGGAGGAACTCGAAAAGAAGATGAACGCCTCGCCCAAATCCCTTATTTTTTGCGAATAAATGCGGTTAAAGCATTGGCTTCCAATGACTTATTGTCCTCGCTCGAGCCCATTCCATTTATAATGCTATCTGGAGGAAAGGCCATTGGTTACAAGGCTGCACTTTTGCCTAAAGTATGTGATTTGTTTTTAAAAGCTCGTGACACGGATCTTTTGACCCCTAAACAACAAGAATATGCCGCCGCTGCTGACTTGATTATGAGATCACTAGCTCATACAGGAATCATTGCCCTGGTGGATGAAGCGACGGGTTACCAAGAATTTAGAGATAAGACCGCTCTTCAGGCAATTTTAGACAAATATTTGTCCGCCGAATGCGCTAAATGGGCCAAAACCTTTCCGGATAAATTTTATCTTGAAATCTTCAGACTAAAAAACTGGAATTTAGCTAAAGAACTTCGTCATAAACCCGGGGCTGTGGCTCACATAACCAACGATCTTATCTACAAGAGATTGGCTCCGGAACTTATACCGTCCCTTGAAGAAAAGAATCCTGTTATGGAATCAGGAAGAAGGAAAGCGTGTCACCATCAATATCTCACTCGGGAACAGGGAATTAATCACCTAAAAGGACATTTATTCATGGTACAACGGTTGATGAAAATGTCAAATACATGGGAGGAATTTATTCAAAAAATGAATGATTTTCTTCCGCATGCTACTACAGATAATATTGAAATACCCATTTCAAATAAGAATTCGGACTGACGCTAAATCATCCATGATGGGATAATGGGGGAAAAGGAGATGTTATATGATCAATATATGTGATTTAAGTAATGGCCAAGCATTTGTATTTATAATTTTTTGTTTCGTATTTGAGTATTTTAGAGAAAAAGATCAAGAACCGAAAACTTCAGATAAGCTTAAGACGCCTCTTTAAGTTCTCTTTCGGCGTCACGGATAATTCCTTTCGGGAAACGCCCTTTTAATTCCATCGCTCTTTGATGGTCCATATCTTTAATCGCAGACTTATACATTCCTTTTTTTATCTTCTTTGATATTTGCGTAAAGAAAATATTCCATGCAGCTCTATATCCATGCCTACTCGTCCCCATTACGGCGCTCAAAAGTGCGGAAGGAGGAAGATCTATGTCAAAATATTCACATGTTTCTGATACTACTTGAGCGATTGCCGACTTAGCAAAATCCTGACCAATCTTGGTCTTAAAGAACGAAAGATCTCCTTTTCTCAACGCATCTATAGCTTCTTTGAGTTCCGCAGCTTTGCGTTCCGCCCAACCTTTTGCTTGAGTAACAGTTTTGGGCCCTTCTCCAGACTTCATCTTTTCTTTAGATTTGTTGACCTCATCCAGGGCATCATTAAGGTTCCCTTTCTCACCCCGGATCTTTTCTCCAGCTTTTGGGGCATCCTGGGCGGCTTCTTCAACTAATTCTTCGGCAAGTTTTTCCCTTGAGTCGCGGGACTTCATCCCTTCCCGCACCTTCTCAGCCATTTCCATTCTGGATTTAGCCGCTTTTTCAACGCCAGGTGCCTCCGTTGGCCGCGTAGTAGATTTAAGACGCTCACGGGCCAGTTTCCTTTGTTCCATTTCCCTCAACCCCAGCTTGCGGGTATGTATAGCCTTTTCTCCCTCGGCACTATCAACCATCTTTTGAAGAGTGTCTCTTTCCTTTATTCTTTGTTTCTTAAGCATCGAGTCCGATAACGATTTGGAAGGTTTGGCTATCTCCGAATTTAGTTTCTCGATTCTTTTCCTATACTCCTTGGAATATTCATCGTGAACCTGATTGTAAAAATCATCCTGTCTAGTTGATGGAACCTTTTTTTGTTTGGCCAGTTTTTTTCCCTGCCGGGCAAACTCTGGGTTGTAATCAGCCTTGGATAATGCTATTTCTTCACCATCTGCGATCCTTCTCTCAATATCTAGCATCTTATCTTGCGCAGCCTTACGCATTTGTTCCGACCCCTCCTTCCATGATTTGCCAGTTCTTGCGTTACTCATCATATTTTTTAGATAAGATTCTGAATCGCGCAGTTCATTCTTTGCTGCTTCTAACAGTTTTTTTGCTCTTTCGGCCTCTTGGGGTGCCATATGAACGAGCTCTTCTTCTAATGCTCTCACGCGACCCACTGCTCTCTGATAAGCCTCTTGAGCCTTAGGGAGTTCGGATTCAGCCCGAGCAATCCGGACTTTCCGTGTTTCTAGGGCTTGTGGACCAACCTGTTTCTCTAAACGAGAATTCCTTTGCTCAGCATCCAGTGCTATCTCTTTGGCATAACGAGGATGTTCTTTGAGCTGATCCGCTAATATTTTTTCCTGTTCTCCTCGATTATATATCTTAGATTCTGGAGATAAACGACTTACTCTTAATTTAGTGGCGTTTTCAGGTGCACCTTCAGTCACTCTGCCAGCAAGAGTGTTTAATTTCTGAACCTCTTCTGCATCGCCAGCAAGAATCTTCTCTGCGTTGATGCCCTCTTTAGTGGCATCTGAGAATATCTTTTCAGCCGCTTTCTCAACGGTAATACCCTCGGATGATGCCATGGTTTTGGCTGACTTCCAAAATGGATTGAATTTTGAAACTCCTAATGCCTTTAATATTCCTCCAAGAGGAATAAACAGAGTAGCGACGTTGAGAACATCTAAGTCCTCCTTTGCCTGCTGAGGGAGCTTATTTATTCCTGAAATCTCCTCTAATTTATCAGATATAGGAGTCTGAAATATCGACTTACCTTGAAGGACACGAGCAGCCATATCGAGTGGGTTAATTGAACTTAGTGATTCTAGAGGCTTGATAACATTTTCTATTGGAATGGAAGAAAAGGTCTCAACTGGATATTTCTTGGCGGTACTTGCTATTCCATAATGCCGTTCCCCACTCTCGGGATCAAACATGGTATGCATTGGATTTTGATGCTCTTCATCCATGAAACTGGAGGAGGGCGAAGATTCTGAATTACCTAAAACCCTATCGACGAAAGATCTTTTTTTTTTGGAATTAGTCCTTTCGGACTGGTTGTTAGAGGATTTAAGAGCCATAGAAAGAGCCTGATCCGGGAGGTATCCCATATCGGTATACTTTTCCGCTTCTGTCAATAGGGCATCATATGCTTCGGGATTAGAAAGATGGGGGAGAGAAATTCTCTTCAGAATATTGGGAGCGGCTGTGTGCAGTTTTTCGCGGCCTTTGTTTTGAGATCCTGATGAACCCAGTAATTGTTTTGCATACATCTTCTTCATTTCCGGAGAAAGACCAGAAAAGTCTTTCCCTGTGATCTGTTTTAAAGCCTCATTCTCTCGCTTCTCGCGTATATGCTCGCTATATGCCTGGGATGCCCCTTGTACCCCTTTACCAACGGCTTCTGTCAATCTAGTGGCCAAGCTAGGTTGTTTTCCCGGGCTTTCTATGAATCCCTGATATGCCATTATGTCCCCCAACTGCTAAAGTCCCAATTCTTGGGTAAGTTTTTCACTCCTGTAAAGTTCATCCCAGTATCACCGTCCCCGGATATTGCATTACCAAATGATCTCCCCGCCGTATATCCCATAGAGGCACCCGCTGGTCCGCCAGCAAATCCTCCCGCAATCGCCCCACCGATCGGAAGCGCAACCCCCGCGGCTTTCTGCCACCATTTCTGCTTTTTCTTTTTGTTGGTGATGAACGTATCATACTCATCCTGAGACATCAGATCGTGATAAAGGCTTCTAAGTTGTTCAGATGCATTGTTCATATAATCCAATCGCTGTCCTTGCAACCTTTCGGCTAAGTCCGCGGCTTGTTCTCCCATTTCATTCTGAAATCCTGAGCTATGTCTAAGGCTTCCCGCAGCCTGCCCTCCTCCTTGGCCTCCACCACCGCTGAAGCGGGATGCAATATTTCCCTGAAGCTGCCCAAACTGTCTCATCGCTGGCGCTTCCAATTGCTCCCACGTTTCGGGAGTTCCTCCGGAGGCAAGTTGAGCCATCCTTTGGGCAGATTGTGCCATAGCAGGCCCTGCGGTGCCCATCACCTGATCGTAATACCCCTTTTTCTGGGGAGACATTTTTGAAATCTGAACAGGACGTAGACCCGTTCCCTTAAAACCACTAGACATACCTGTAGACATGAGCACCTCTTTGAGATCAGTGTAGCATTGTCAAGGAATTGTTTGAATAGCCTCTAAATATAAAATAAGATATGAAAAAAGTATGTTGGGGGTTATCTCAGTTGGTAGAGAGCCGGCCTGTTACGCCGGAAGTCGTACGTTCGAGCCGTACACCCCCAGACTTTACCCATTAAACCAGTTAAGGACAATACGGCCCGAAGTTAGTGCTGGAGCTCCAGCACCAACCACAAATAGTATCTGCGTAGCACTCATATAAAATTGTATTACTCCCGCAATGGCCACACTAGTTCCGTAAATTAGCCCATAGGAGTTCGTCCCATCGCTATATGTGCCATAACAGCTTACGAACTGGTTTACGCTATCTATTCCAATCTGATGACTTATGGCGGTGGTTGCCGTGAAAGTGTAGGCCCGAGTAAACCCACTAAATTTTTGCCCGTTTATGAAAAGAATCTCCCCATTCTGGATAGACGTCTCGGTGGGGATCATGGCTATCTTTCGAACATTCATATTCGATGCTATATCAACATATGCCCTATCTATTTCTACTGACAATGGCTGCGCTTCTTGAGGAAAGAGGCGCTGTACTCTGAGATAAGGAGCTTTAAGTGTAAGAGGAGCACTCATGCGAGCACCTGAGAAGGAGAAACATTTAAGATGATGGCGTGCAACTCAATTTCGGAGGTTTGATAATCGGGAGACATGGAGACAATGGTTCCACCAGACGAATAGGCAGTAAATGCAGTTGAATCAATGTTGATAGTTGTTGTCGTAGAATTTGAAGTTATTACTTCGTAATAATTGTAGTTAGGGTCTTCTATAAAGTTTATCTGTGTCATTCCTACGACACCGGTTATCTTTACCAAAGTCCCAACAGCATAATTAGCCGTGGTGGTTAAAACGCAAGGATTGGCTTGTGTAGCCGCTGCAATGGCATAAGAAACTTCTTCTCCATCACTATCTGTTTCTGGCACTACCTCTAACATTTGATCGTCGGATAGAGTAAAGCCCACCTGAACGGTATCTCCAATCAAAGATGTGTTCATCCTATGCCATATTTGCGCCTGCCTTTGCGCCGTTACCATTTGCAAATTCTTTGTGTATTGGTTAAGTCCTATCACAGAATTTTCTGGACATGTATATAGAACGGCGGAATAGACCAACGAATCATTTTCTGGAATTGGATCATTATATGGATTTGAATTGTCCTGAGATAAGTAAATTAAGAGAGTTATTTGTGAGTTTGGGGTTGCCGACAAGAGATACAATTGAGGACCTAGTCGTGTCTTTCTTCCCATTGCCCAAGCCACGGGGAATTGCTTACTTTGGATGAAGGGTCGATAAAGTCGGGTTATGATTCCTCCGCCGAGATATGTCCCTGAGGAAACTCCCGGGCCGAATTCGAATGTATCATCAGTCAATCGCAAGACACTAAACACTTTTCCGTTAAGAACCTGGCCTACAGTTCCAATACATCCAGAAATAATAACATAATCATTCGTCAGTCCGTGGTCAGGACTAGTAATTACATTTCCAGATATGCTCTTAATATAAAGGGATGGATCTTCATATGTGTCGTCGTCTCTCTGAATAATGAAACCCTGTTGATTCCCCCCCAAAACTACAGGCTGTCCTTCTTGGGACGCCCCAGAATTCCATGGCGTTCTCCAGGATCTCCACGTTAATCCCGCATCTAAAGTCGCCCATGTCGAGCCGGTCTGGAATCTAACACTTCCATAGGTGGAATACGACTCATTGAACAATCCCCACGTATCCTCTCGATAATTATACATGAGGGTTTGAGAGGGGTATTTTGTGAAGAATTCGTCTGATGAGTAGGTAAAATAAACCCATTCGTTGATGAAGTCCCTTTGTGCGCAGATTCGTCTCGCCCCCTGATCTAATAGAGAAATCTGAAACACCTGGTCCGGGATTTCCAAATCTACACGCTGCGACTGAATCTGGGATGTGAGTATAATTCCCCTTCCTCCTACACTCAATACACCCCTATCAAGAGTAACGGTAGAAAAAGTACTATCCGAACCCAATTCAGAGTTTATTACATAGAACGCAAAGGGAATAAGATCATTACTGGTATAAAGAACTCGTGTTTGTCTATCAGCCAGACCTACAATCAAAGCATCTTCGTTAATTGAAACGCTTGTGATAGGCCTAGAATAGCCCGCTGAGATAAATCCTCCGTACCCGGGTCTATTTTCCCACCATGATGAAGGTTGTGCTGTTTGGTTTGCCGGGACCACTAGCGGTGTATATGCCGCAGTCACTGAAGGTGATCCAGCGAATGTCGCGGTATAAAAGGGAGTCCCATTCTGACTGTAGACTATAGTGTCTTGCAAATACTGAACGCTTCCTGTGGACGACTGAACCAAGGGACCGAAGAAAAGAAGTCTATCCTTATATGGGACTACCATACGTGCTCCGACTAGATAGTATTGAGCTGGTGCTAAGTCTCCGATAGAAAATGTCCCTACAGAGGAAGTAGTCAAGGGGGGAGAAAAATTTACCCATCCTTGATTCAGGGTAAATGTTGGCGACGTTGCTTCGTTTACATAGTTGACAGGAGCTCCGTTATACCAACGGATGCAATCTTTTGTAGGGAATGCAGTATTGGTTAGATATTGGACAATGCCCGCTGTCGTTGCCCCTCCAGCTCCCCCTAGTGTTGCATTGGGAAGTGTGACTGTAATAGCTCCGGGCGCAGAACCTGCTGTGATGTATCCCGTCTGAAAATTTAGCCCACTCACAACAGCGTCGCTAAACTCATTGAGAAATACGTAATCTCCTACAACCAGGTTATTTCCTGTGACGGTTATCACGACGGTTTGCCCCACTGGTGCAGCAACGTTTGTCACTGGGCTGAATTGCATACCTACTGTATCGGCTGAGTATGGATCAGTAATTCCTGGGACAGCCCATAGTGCCCCAGAAAAGTTAGTCGTCCATATCTGCTGATAATCAGCAAGATTCCACTTAAATGAAGTCCAATTTGTCTTTGCGCCAAGTGTGGGATTATAATAATAACTAACATCATGAACGTTGTAGTTTATGAGACTTATATTATAGGAATAGTAACGGTCAAAACCAAGTTCTAGCGGGGTGGACGAAGCGTCTGAAACAAAAGGCTCTAGTCCAAGGGTAACGATATTTGGATAATACAGAAAAGACACAAAGGCCGCGGTAACCGCAGGGGCCCCAGTAATTGCAAATACGCCTGTGGAATAGTTGATATTCCCACTTGCTCCACCGCCCGATAAATTTCCATTTCCATCATCAACGATAGTAGCGGCACCAATATTAAATTGGAGGAAGTCTGGCTTTATAGAGGCATTCGATTCCAAAGAGAATAAAGAGACCAAATTTCCATTTATGGCGCCCCCAGCTGATGTATTGCCTAAAGATAATCTGTAGGAATTTGCAGCCGTTCCCATAGGACGTCGAGTAAGGCGATTAATGAACTTTGTCCCTCGCTTACGCTTTATTCTTTGCCGCCACTGGTAAGCGTTTATCAATACAGGAAAAGACTCATTATCTACGTTGAATGGAGTGACGTCGTTGCGCAGCCCCTTGCTCATCGGTCCTACAACGATCTGCTGTGTCATTTTATGCCTGTAACATCAAAACACTTATATATTCGCCTACGGCTATTCCGTCTAATGTAAAAGTCAAAACGTTTGCCGAATATCCCCAGTCTACTCCAGTACCATCTGAAACCATAATGAAAACAGCTGGTTGGGTTGATGAAATAGCATTCGCCGTTATATTCACAGTATATGTTAGAGCTGATGCTACTGTAACGCTTGTTATGTTGTAAGAATTAGTTATGGAGACAGCTCCAGTTCCTGGTGTATATGGAAATACTCCAAACGCTCTTACGGCAGAAAGCATATATTTTGCGCTTTGATTCCAAAATATTGCCTGTGCATTTGTCAATGCAGTTCCTGATGCCGTGTATAAGAACGATTTAGGGTCAGTAGGTGCCCCCGCCGGTAGGTTTTTTGCCGGCAACGTAATCTGTCTATGCCATCCGTCATTGCTAGACGTATTGAATGTGTAATGATCCTCATTGACAATTGACTTTATCGAAGCCGCATTCGTCTGCATTATCGGCTGATCATTCGATGGATTGTGGTCAGAAGCAGGTATAGTTTCGTCGTAATTATGTGTTGGCATTTTTCTCCTAAGTTATTTATAACGAACCGATTCCATACGAATTTGAAGTATTCTGACTTTGCAGATCGCTGAAAATCGTTCCTGTCCTACATGCGGTGAACTGCCGTTGGCTTCTCTTCCATACGAGAGTCTCTTGTTCTCTGAAAAGTGGTTCATAAAAGTTGAACTGCTCGATATCTCCCGTATCGCTCAATATCTTCCGAGCAGCTCCCCTGGCGATATATTCGCTCATATATGCAAACTGTAAAGCCGTGGAGGTAGATAGGAATGCCGCCGGCGAAAGATAAGCATCCATCTCCACATAGTAAGATATATTCGGAGGAGGGAGGATGCTAATAACATTGTCATAGAAAAGAACTGCACGGGGAATGCCGGGTTCATAGAAATAACAATTAGCCTGGATGTCTGTATCGGCTTGAACTGCCTGGGGAAAAGTAACGCTCGCCACTCCTGTCACATAGTTCACTTGCCCTGCAGCGATGATAGTAGATGATCCGTTGGTGGTTTGTAGAAGACCTACTTGGTTATTAGTATTTAGAAATTGCCCGCTATCCGTAACAACCATGTTCGAATTATTGGCTGCCGTTGCAGTAAAGCTAACGGCCGCTGAAAGAGAAGTAAGAGGGACATTCGTATTAAGAGTTGCCCCCGTAATAGGGTCCGAAGTGCTATTAACAGCTATGATTCCTGTAATGTCTACGTGTCCTGCCAAAGCGGGGAAATATGGTAGAGAAAGTGTATAAGGACCTGCTGTCCCATCACCTGTCCCCGCTGCCTGCAAGCTCTGAATATATGGTGTCCAAACCTTATAGAACGCGTCCCTTTGAGTATAGAAAGGGACTTGGATACCGTTTACGAATGCAGGGTCCATAAACCCTTGATATACCGGGTAAGCACTAATGGACGTAGGATCACTCCCTTCGACTTGAGCGGGAAATTGGTTCACTCCATAAAGGGGCATATTATAGCTTGTGACATAGGGAGTGGTCTGGAAGCCGTACTTTGTCTTGAGGTCAAATAGCTGAATGCGCGCATCGACATCTAAGATCCAAAATCTGTTAATGTAGTCTATTATCAAGTTGTCCGAAATCATTGCATTAGAAGGACTTTTGATGAGACGCCGGACGTAAGTTATAACATCATCCAAGAGATTCATTTAAGAGCCCATACTCACAAATACATTACCTACTGGGCGAGCATCTAACCTAGCCACGGTCTGAGTAACGGCCATGGTTCCATAGATCGTGCCTCCAATTCCTGATTCTCTTACCGTATTGTCCATAGTCATACGATGATATTTGCAGTTTTGCAATTGCTCTGCGACGAGAAGAGGAATATAGACTGGCTTATTGACGGGGATTTTCCAAAAGTGAGCGGGATCGCCGGGGAATCGTTTTGTCCACAGTTCAATTGGCTCGCCGATGAGTTCATTATTTTCTACCATACATTTGACATACTTCCATTTCTCCTCCCATTCTTTACGGAATTTCTCGTTAAAAGGCTCTTTGTTATTTACGGATCTTATAGGTTTGATATATGGAGCGTCTTTAGCATGCATCTCTCTATTTGACATCTTTGTCTGGGGTTCTTGTTCAAGCAAAGGAGCGGCATTCATCTCTTGGACGTCCATATGCTTGACTTTATCCGCTAAGCAAGTAAAC
>JABXJR010000097.1_pt1 | contig 16798 bp, 17 predicted proteins | sample 7431291 | NCBI WGS metagenome assembly JABXJR01 (sample SAMN14395756, study PRJNA613071) | wetland metagenome | isolation source: water samle H3 from high-altitude wetland | place: Chile: Salar de Huasco, high-altitude wetland | collected 2015-11-10 | reverse complement strand
AAGCAGGTCGAGCGCGTTTTTCACCAAACCTGATACGCCGCCGTGGTAAGCAGGGCTAGCAATAATTAGTCCATCAGCACTACGTACAGCCTCGATCAACTCTCTTTCTGCGTCGCTACGTTCCGAAGCTGGGTCATACATGGAAAGGGAGGCAAGGAAAGGACCGTCAAAAAGTATCGTCCGCGCGCCCTGCTCCTCAGCTGCCTTTAATGCCATGCGCAACGCTCGCTCTGTCGACGAGCCTGGTCGGGTTGTACCGCCAATGCCAATTATCAATTGGGGCGACGCTTCACACATATAGCTATCCCCCGTCTTGGCCGCGTTAGCAGGATCCACATACAGGTTTTGTGTTGCCTCTCTAATTATTTTTTGCATTGTCATCATCCGCTTAGTTAAGATGTAGATATTTATTCAGAAATAGAATCACTCAAACCCGCTCCCCGCGTCAGGAGTAGCGTTACAAATGCTAATTTCATATGAGACAGGCCACTACAAGCAACAGCCACAAGCTCATCGACATTTCATAAGAGTCGTGAACACACGCCCGCAATTCCATTAAGCGCACTGACTGCCAATAAGCATATTTAATTCGCCTACAACAATCCCGCTCGTGACCATTGTTGCGCATACTGCTGAGGCACTTTTAAAATAAACTCAACAGCTTAGCGCTTCAGTCACTAGCAGGAAGCATTGCGATCATGTTTTCTGTTTGTAGTAGGTGTCTTTCTTGACGATAAGCCCGTCTTCAAACTCCCATAGATCGCAGCCGACTATATCGATGTTAGCGCCCCCCGGAGCAGTGCCACGAACACGCCACTCACTGAGTGCTTTGTTGCCAATAATCCAGTTTTTTCCTTCAGTCCACTGAATATCGGGAGAGTCTGCGAACCGTTTGGCGAGTGCAGCTCTGATCGTATCGCGACCACGCAAAGTCGTCCCGACATCCTATTCATTCACTCCTGGTGAAAAACTACGCATGAGAGTTCTGTTGCCTGGTGGCTATTTATTCCAAGCAGGAAACTTATTTTCTCAACAGGAATGCAAGCCTCTTGCCAACTCGGCAATGCGCGCAAAAAAAGGCTGATAAAGGGGAATTTCCGCTCTGCATATGTGAAAATCGTTTTCACTAGGGGAATAATCCTGTCGCAGATAGAGCAGCCATAAATCAAATCGCACATTCCTGGTGCGAATTTAATTTTATTGAACGGAAACCGTGCATACCCGATGAATACGCCCGTAGAACAACAACCGAAGTTGAAGCTTGAGCAATATCTGGGTATCCAAATCAAGCGTCAGCGGCAAGCGCAGGAATTGAAGCTGTCCGATGTTGCGCGCATCGCAGGAATCAGCCAGGGCATGTTGAGTAAAATCGAGAATGCTCAGGTCTCCACCAGTCTGGATAACCTGAGCCGCTTGTGCGACGTGCTTGGCATGCCCATGTCCAAGCTGTTCAGCCAGTACGACCAGCAAGGCAGTAGCGCCCTGCTTGTCAAGCATGACGAAGGACTGGAAGTAGTGCGACGCGGCACCGAGAAGGGCCACACCTACCACCTGCTCAACCACACCCGCGGGCCGAAGAAGAGTTTCGAGGCATACATGGTGACCATGGACGACGCCAGCGAAGAATTTCCGACCTTCTCTCACCCGGGCACGGAGTTCCTGCATCTGCTGGAAGGCGAACTGGTGTATCGCCACGGCAATCAGCTGTATCACATGGAAGCGGGCGACAGCCTGACCTTCGACGGCGACATCCCTCATGGGCCGGAAGAACTGGTGCAGGTGCCGATACGGTTGTTGTCGATCATGAATTACGGCGGTTCAGCGGAATAAAACCTTTCATCGCTACACACCCCATCCCCGGGCAGTCCTGCTTACCGACGATCGCGCCTTCATAATCGCTGTCGCTGGCAAGCCGGCTTGCTACAGCTCAGCGCCGCGCTCCCACAGAGCATAGCCAGTCAATAATTCCCACCAGTTAAAAATGTTTCCAGAAACCTCTGGACGGGTCATTTCCTTTCGCCTATAAAACAGTCTTTGAGAATATTTAATTCCTGATAGGAAATTTTATTCATCCACGAATTACCTGTTCACCCCTGAATTTCTCGCGCTGATCGTTAGCCATTTGCTGAACTGCCGCCATCTTCCAGAGGACATGCCATGCAACACGAAAAGAACCATTTCATTCTCAAGATCAGCTGTCCGGCGACCTCCGGCATCGTTGCGGCGGTCACCTCGTACCTGGCGGGCAACAGCTGCTACATCGGTGAAATGGCGCAGTTCGACGACGAATTCAGCGGCAAATTCTTCATGCGCGCGGTGTTCCGTTTCAACGACGGTCACGCCGGCGACATCGCCCAGCTCAAGGCCGGTTTCGAAGACGTGGCCAAGGCGTTCGATATGCAGTGGGAACTGCACGACACCCGCGCGCCCATGCGTGTGCTGCTCATGGTGAGCAAGTTCGATCACTGCCTCACCGACCTGCTCTACCGCTACCACAAGGGCGAGATGGACATGACCATCACCGCCATCGTTTCCAACCACCTCGACCTGCGCCCCATGGCCGAGCGCGAAGGCATTCGTTTCATCTACCTGCCGGTGACCAAGGACACCAAGGCCCAGCAGGAAGCAGCGCTGATGAGAGTGGTCGACGAGACCGACACCAATCTGGTGGTCCTCGCCCGCTACATGCAGATCCTCTCCGATGACCTCTGCAAGCAACTGTCAGGCCGGGCCATCAACATTCACCACTCGTTCCTCCCTGGTTTCAAAGGTGCCAAGCCTTACCACCAGGCTTACGAGCGCGGCGTGAAGCTGATCGGCGCCACCGCCCATTACGTCACCAGCGACTTGGACGAAGGCCCGATCATCGAACAGGAAGTGCAGCGCGTGGATCACGTGTATCTGCCGGATGATCTCGTCGCCACCGGTCGTGACACCGAAACCGTTGCCTTGTCGAAGGCGGTGAAATACCACCTGGAGCACCGGGTTTTCCTCAATAAGGACAGAACGGTGATCTTCCGGTGAGCACTTCCAAAATAATCGATGGCAAAGCCGCAGCCGCCCGCGTACTCGCCCACGTCAAAGCCGACGTGCAAAACCTGAAACTCGAAGGCATCGAGCCTGCGCTGGCAGTGATTCTGGTGGGTCAGGACCCGGCCAGTCAGGTCTACGTGCGCAACAAGATCCTGCGCGCTGAAGAGGCCGGGATCCGCTCGCTGGAGTACCGCCTGAGCACAGACACCTCCCAAGCGCAGCTGCTCAAGCTGATCGCCGAACTGAACGCAGACGACGGCGTCAACGGCATCCTCCTGCAGTTGCCGCTGCCTGCACACATCGAAGAAACCCGTGTCCTGCAGGCCATCGCGCCGGGCAAGGACGTCGACGGTTTTCACAGCGAAAACGTCGGCGGCCTGAGCCAGGGGCGCGATGTGCTGACGCCCTGCACGCCCAGCGGCTGCATGCGGTTGCTCGAAGACGCCTGCGGTGACCTGAGCGGCAAGCACGCAGTGGTCATCGGCCGCTCGAACATCGTCGGCAAACCCATGGCAGCCCTGCTGCTCAAGGCCCATTGCTCGGTGACCGTGGTGCATTCACGCAGTGTCGACGCCAAGGCTCTGTGTCGTCAGGCCGACATCGTCGTCGCCGCCGTCGGCCGTCCACGGATGATCGACGCCAGCTGGCTCAAGCCAGGTGCAGTGGTCATCGACGTCGGCATCAACCGTATTGAAGAAGACGGCCGCAGCCGCCTGGTGGGTGACGTCGATTTCGACAGCGCCCTGCCCCAGGTTTCGGCGATCACCCCGGTGCCGGGTGGCGTCGGGCCGATGACAATCGCCTTCCTGATGAAAAACACCGTGACCGCTGCCGTTCAGCAGTCCCAATTGCACAGCAGCCCCTTGGAGGCCGTATGCCTTTCAATCTCCTGAAATACGGGCTCAGCTCGGAATACCCGGTCGAGGTCGATCTGCCTGCGCCGAAAGAACTCAAATCCTCCTACGACGTGGTGATCATCGGTGGCGGCGGCCATGGCCTGGCCACCGCGTACTACCTGTCGAAATACCACGGCATCACCAACATCGCGGTGCTGGAAAAAGGCTATCTGGGTGGCGGCAACACGGCGCGAAACACCGCCGTGATCCGCTCCAATTACCTGACCAGCGAAGGCGTGCGTTTCTACGCCGAATCGGTGCGCATGTTCGAAGGCCTCTCCAACGAGTTCGACTTCAACATCATGTATTCGCACCGGGGCCAGCTGACCCTGGCCCACACCGACGCCACTGTGCGTTCGTTTCGTCAGCGCGCCGAGGTCAACAAACACTTCGGAGGTCGCACCGAGATGATCGACCGCCAGCAGATTCGCGAACTGGTGCCGTCGCTCAACCTTGATCCGGGGCACATCCCCGTACTTGCCGGCCTGTGGCACATCGACGGCGCCACGGCGCGGCACGATGCCGTGGCCTGGGGTTACGCCAAGCAGGCGGCCAAGCGTGGCGTGGAGATTCATCAGCTCACTGAAGTTCAGGAACTGGTCATCGAAAACGGCACCATCACGGCGGTTAAAACCAATCGCGGCACCATCAAGTGCGGCTGCGCGGTTCAGGCCGTCGCAGGCATGAGCTCGCAGCTGATGAAGAAGGCCGGGATTCGCTCGCCGATCCAGACCTTCCCGCTGCAAGCCATGGTCACCCAGCCGTTCAAGCCGTTCCTCGACCCGCTGGTGAGTTCGTCCGCCCTGCACTGCTACGTGCAACAGACCAGCCGTGGCGAAGTGGTGTTCGGCGGCGGCTCCGATCCCTACCCGCTGTTCAACACCCGCTCGACACTCGATCTGAAAGAAAGCCTGCTGGCCCACGCCATCGAAATGTTCCCGTTCCTGGCCAACGCCAAGCTGATGCGCCAGTGGGCCGGGATCACCGACATGACCCCGGATTACAGCCCGATCATGGGCCTGTCGCCGGTGAAGAATTACTACCTGGACGCTGGCTGGGGCACTTGGGGTTTCAAGGCCACGCCGATCTGCGGCAAGACTATGGCTGAGCTTGTATCCAGCGGCGGCAAGGTGCCGGAACTGATTAGACCGTTCGGTCTGGAGCGGTTTTCGACCTTCCAGCAAGTCAACGAAATGGGCGCGACAGCGGCCAGTCACTGACCGCCATTGAGTAAGGAGAGAGAGATGAAAATCATGACTTGCCCGCTCAACGGGCCGCGCAATATCAGCGAATTCACCTACGGCGGCGAGTTCAAGCAGATGCCCGATCCTCAGACCTGCAGCGACGCCGAGTGGGCCGATTACGTGTTCAACAGCGAAGACGTTCTGGGTGTGGTTCGCGAATGGTGGATTCACAACCCGTCCAGCTATTGGTTCCTGGCCGAGCGTCACACCGGCAGCGACGAAATCCTGCTCACCTTCGATCCCAAAGAGCTGTTCAGCCAGCGCGTCGAGTTCGTCGTCGCTGCCAAGGAGACCGCCCGATGAGCCGCCTTCCCGCCCCCATGGGTCTGTTAATCGACCGCAGTCAGCCGCTGGATTTCAGTTTCGATGGCAAGCCGTATCAGGGCTTTGCCGGCGACAGCATCGCCAGCGCCCTGCTTGCCAACGGCCGCTTTCTGCTGTCTCGCTCGTTCAAATACCACCGACCACGCGGCCCCCTGACCATGGCCGGGCAAGACGCCAACACGTTGGTGCAGTTGCCCAGCGAGCCCAACGTGCTGGCCGACAGTCACTTGTTGGAAAGCGGCGTGCAGGTCACCGGGCAGAACTTCAACGGCTCGCTGGACAACGACAAGGACGCTTACCTCGGCAAGTTCTCCAAGTTCATGCCGGTGGGCTTTTATTACCGCTCGTTCTACAAGCCGAAGGGCGCGTGGAAACTCTGGGAGCCGATCATTCGCAAGAAGGCCGGCCTGGGCGTGCTCGATCTGAAATTCCAGCCCGAGTATTACGACAAAGCCTATTTGTTCGCTGATCTGGCCGTGATCGGCGCAGGCCCTGCCGGTCTTCAGGCCGCACTGACTGCCGCCAACGCTGGCGCCAAAGTGCTGCTGATTGAGCAACAGCCGGTCCTCGGCGGCTCGCTGACTTACGCCCGCTTCGATCTCGAAGGCACTCGCGCCGAGACCGTGCGCCGTGAACTGGTCAGCGCCGTCGAAGGCCACGCCAACATTCGCGTGTTGAAAAAATCCACTTGCAACGCCTGGTTCACTGACAACTACCTGCCGGTGATTCAGGGCAAGCGCATGTACAAAGTGCGCGCCACGCAATGCCTGATCGCCAGTGGTTCGTTCGACCAGCCGGTGATTTTTCGTAACAACGATTTGCCTGGCGTGATGCTGACCAGTGCCGCGCAACGCCTGATGAAGCTCTACGCAGTCAAGCCGGGCAAGCGCGCTGTGGTGCTGACGGGCAACGATGACGGTTATCTGGCCGCGCTGGACCTGCACGATCAGGGCGTAGAAGTGGCTGCGCTGGTGGACATGCGCAGGAACCCCGCCGACCGCGCACTGCTGCTGGCGCTGGAAAAGCGCGGCATCACCTGCCATCTCGGCAGCACGGTTTTTGAGGCGCTGCACGAAAAAAGCATGCATCACGTCAGCGGCGCCGACATCCGCACGATCACCGGGCAAGGTCAGGTCGCCGGCAGCGGGTTGGTTGTCGATTGCGATCTGCTGTGCATGTCCGGCGGCTACATGCCGGTCTATCAGCTGCTGTGTCAGGCCGGTGGTAAGCTGGCCTACGACGACCAACTGGCGGAGTTCAACCTCAGCGGTCTGCCGAAAAACCTCAGCGTTGCGGGCTCGGCCCACGGCTATCACGCGCTGGACAACGTGCTGGCCGACGCCATTCATGCCGCTGCCGATATCGTCATGGCGCTTGATCTGGATCTGGCCGCCAAGCCGCTGGCGATGCGCCCTGAAGCGCAGGTCAACTTCCCGTGGCCGATCTTCCCGCACCCCAAAGGCAAGGATTTCGTCGATTTCGATGAAGACCTGCAAGTGCGCGACATCATCAACGCCACCAAAATCGGCTACCGCGACGTGCAACTGGTCAAGCGCTACTCCACTGTAGGAATGGGCCCATCCCAGGGGCGTCATTCGGCATTGCCGACAGCGCGACTGGTTGCTGCTTCGACCCAGCGCAGCATCAGCGAAACCGGCGTCACCACAGCTCGTCCGCCCTTTGAGGCCGAGAAGCTGGCCCACGTCGCAGGGCGTGCGTTTGACCCCTACCGGCAGACGCCAATGCACAAACGGCATGTGGAGGCTGGCGCGAAAATGATGCCCGCCGGCATCTGGCAGCGTCCGGCTTATTACGGCAAGACCACCGAGCGTGAGGCATGCATGCAGGCCGAAGCGCTGCGCGTGCGCAACAAGGTCGGCATCATCGACGTATCGACCTTGGGCGGTCTGGACGTGCGCGGTCCGGACGCCGCCGAATTGCTCAACCGCATGTATACCTTCGCCTTCCTCAAGCAGCCGATTGGTCGCTCCCGTTATGCGCTGATGACCAACGAGCACGGCGTGGTCATTGACGATGGCGTGTGCGCACGCTTCGGCGAGCACCATTTTTACGTCACCGCCACCACCAGCGGCGTTGATCGCATCTATCAGCAAATGCTCAAGTGGAACGCACAGTGGCGCCTGAATGTGGACATCGCCAACGTCACGGCGGCGATTTCGGCGGTCAACGTGGCAGGACCGGATTCACGCAAAGTGCTGGAAAAGGTCTGCCAGGATCTGGATCTTTCGGCTGAAGGTTTTCCTTATCTGGGTGTGCGTCAGGGCACTGTGGCGGGGATCAAGGCGCGCTTGCTGCGGGTCGGTTTCGTCGGCGAACTGGGCTATGAAATCCACGTTCCCGCTCGTCACGCATTGAAGCTGTGGGACGCATTGATGGAAGCCGGCAAAGCCTTCGATATCCGCCCGTTCGGCGTCGAAACCCAACGCCTGCTGCGTCTGGAGAAGGGCCACGTGATCATCAGTCAGGACACCGACGGCATGACCCATCCGGGCGAGATCGACATGGGTTGGGCGGTGAGCCGTACCAAGCCGTTCTTCGTAGGCCGCCGCTCGGTGGACATCCTCGAAGCCCAGCCGCAGAAACGCAAACTGGTGGGTTTCACGCTGCCCAAGGCCAGTCCGCAACCGCTGGAAGGCCATCTGGTGCTCAGCGGTCGGGACATCAGCGGCAACGTGACGTCCTGCGAGTACTCGCAATCCCTGGACAAGATCATCGGTCTGGCCTACGCCGCGTTCGATCAAAGCCAGCCAGGGCAGCAGATTTCGATTCGTGTCGAGGACGGCGTGATAGTCCAGGCCACCGTGGTGAAACTGCCTTTCTTCGATCCTGAAAACCAGCGCCAGGAGCTCTGACATGTCGAGCCTCAACACAGAAAGCTACATCGAACCCGCTCCACTTCAGCTCGGCGCTCTACAACAATGTGTGCTGGTCGACCTGACCGAAGTGCCGAGGGTTGGCTTTCGCGGTCAGCAGAGCGCCGATTACTTGCAGGCCCGGGGCTTCAGCCTGCCGGATGCGCCGAACCGGGCGATCACTCAGGCCGATGGCAGCTATGTGGCGCGTCTGTCACAGACTGAATACCTGATCCTCGGCAGTCTTCAGGACCGTGGCGAACGCATCGCCGATGAGGAAGCGCGCTGGGAGCTGGATCACAGCGCCAACTATCTGCTGCCCCGGGAGGACAGCCATGCCTGGCTTCACTTGAGCGGCGTGTCCATCGCCGAGGTCATGGCCAAGCTCTGCGGCGTCGACCTGCGTCCTGCCGCGTTCCCGCCAGGCGCCGTTGCGCAGACCTCTGCAGCGCGCATCAACGTGATCGTGATCAACCTTGGATCGATAGGGCAGCCGGCGTTCCAGATCCTCTTCGACCGCGCGTCGCTTGCGTACTTCAAAGGCGCTGTACTGGATGCCATGGCCGAATTCGATGGGCAGGAGCTGAAGATAGAGACACTTCAGTGAGCTCTATCCCTGCAGCAACTCCGTTTGCCGGCAGTGGCGATTTCAATGATGTGACCGCCTGCAAACCATGGAGCCACAGATAGTAGAAAGGTCGTTATCAAGGAGTATCCATGAACATAGCGGAAGTGTCCGCCAAGGAAGCCGACTACAGCGTCCCCGCCCTCGCCCGCGGGCTCAGCGTACTGGGCATGTTCAACGCCCACACACGCAACCTGAGCCTGCAGGATATCGCCGAGCGTCTGGGCGTTAGTAACTCGGCGGTTTACCGCATTCTGTTCACGTTAACCAGCATGGGTTACCTGAACAAGCAGAACACCCAGTACGAACTCGGCGCACGGGTAATAAGCGATGGCTTCAGTTATCTGGCCAGTCGCGACCTAGTCGAAGTAGCGATGCCGCACCTGAACGAACTGCGTGATCGCACCTCTTTGTCCTGCCACCTGAGCATTCGCGAGCAGACCGATAGCCTGTACCTGTATCGGGCGTTTGCCGCGCAAAGGCTTTCCGTAAACATCCCAGTGGGTACGCGCATCGCCTGTCATTGCACGGCCATGGGCCGCATGCTCCTTACCTCATTGAGTGAAATAGAGCTAGGGCAGTTATACCAGCTTGTCCGGCTGGACGATTATCCAGCACCCGCACCGCGTACGTTGCTTGAACTACAAAATTTGATTAGCGAAGACCGAGACAGGGGCTGGGTATTGCACCGATCCGATTACTCAACCGCAATTGCCGCGCCGATCAGAGATCATAACGGACACGTCGTGGCCGCCATCAATCTTTCCGGCCCTGATGCTGTGATGGATTCTGAGGACGTTAAAGAGCAATTTCGAGCATTACTACTGGCAAGCAGTGTGAGCATTAGTAACGAACTAGGTTGGCTAAATTTGCCCAACGCGCCGAAAATGTAAAGTTAGCTTTATAACTAAGCTCTTGAGCTAAATTAAGCCACTGTTTTTTTTGTTTTTAATGTGGAATTTATCTGGTTACGCTCATTAACACTGAATTTAAGTCGTTACAGCTTACCGGATCATAGTTAATCTGATTTTGGTCCTTTGACTTTCAACGACCTGAACGGTATCCTTACCTAACTCTATATTGTGTTTCTGTATATAGCTAAAAATCAAAATTTTACTCATTTTACCTGTTGTAAGGATAATTTCTGTAATGAGCTTTAAGCCGCATTAGTTTAACCCCCTTCATTTTGGATCGCTCAGATCCGTTCGTAGTATCTACCCTTCGGTAGCTTTTGTTGTACCTCCATAAATCTAATATTGATTCGTCACGTTGACGAAAAAGCTCTTGTCTTTGCACATCTGTGTATATGGCTAGCGTTAGCTTTTGTTATTGATTTAATTTTAATCAGAGTGAGTAACATGATTCAAACCATGAAAAAAGAGTGGTTCTCCAATATACGCGGAGATCTGTTAGCCGGTATTGTGGTAGCGCTGGCGTTAATCCCTGAGGCAATTGCCTTTTCTATTATTGCAGGTGTCGATCCTAAGGTCGGCCTATATGCTTCATTCTGTATCGCTGTGGTTATTGCCTTTACTGGTGGCCGTCCTGGCATGATCTCTGCCGCAACAGGCGCGATGGCACTGTTAATGGTGACCTTAGTAAAGGAACATGGCCTTGAGTATTTACTCGCGGCGACCTTATTAACCGGTGTGCTGCAAATTGCTGCGGGTTACTTAAAACTCGGTAGCTTGATGCGTTTCGTCTCCCGCTCTGTGGTGACGGGTTTTGTGAATGCACTGGCGATTCTGATCTTTATGGCCCAGTTGCCCGAACTGACCAATGTGACTTGGCACGTATATGCGATGACGGTAGCTGGCCTCGGTATCATTTACCTATTCCCACTCATCCCTGTGATTGGTAAATCCGTACCTTCGCCTCTCGTGTGTATTGTCGGATTAACGCTTTTTGCGGTTTATATGGGGTTAGATATTCGTACTGTCGGCGACATGGGACAACTGCCTGATACTTTACCTATTTTCCTCTGGCCTGAAGTGCCCTTGACCCTTGAAACTCTGATGATCATCTTCCCTTACTCGGCCGGCCTTGCCGTGGTGGGCTTGCTGGAATCTATGATGACCGCCACCATAGTTGATGACTTAACCGATACCCAAAGCGATAAGAATCGCGAGTGTAAGGGCCAAGGTATTGCCAATATCGGCGCGGGTTTAATGGGCGGTATGGCTGGTTGCGCTATGATTGGTCAGTCGATCATCAACGTTAAATCGGGTGGTCGCGGACGTTTATCATCCTTCGCTGCAGGCGTTTTTTTACTTGTGATGGTGGTGTTTTTAGGAGAGTGGTTAAAGCTTATTCCTATGGCGGCACTGGTTGCCGTGATGATCATGGTGGCTATCGGTACATTCTCTTGGGATTCAATCCGTAATCTTAAGCATCATCCTATGTCAACCAACCTTGTGATGGTGGCGACGGTTGTGGTCGTGGTCGCTACCCATAACTTAGCAATTGGGGTATTTGTAGGTGTATTACTCGCGTCCCTATTTTTTGCTAATAAAGTGGGACGTTTTATGGTGGTTAAGAGTACAACGACTGCTGCTGACACTGGTCGCCATTATCAGGTTATTGGACAAGTCTTTTTTGCTTCATCAGATAAGTTCAGTAATTCATTCGATTTTAGGGAAGTGGTTGATAAAGTGACTATCGACTTATCTCAAGCACATTTTTGGGATATTACCGCGGTATCGGCCCTCGACAAGGTAGTGATTAAATTCCGCCGCGAGGGGACTGAGGTTGAGTTGATTGGCCTTAACGAAGCCAGTGCCACCATAGTCGATAAATTTGGGGTACACGATAAGCCAGAAGAAGTTGAAAAAATGATGTCTGGTCACTAAGCCATTAGCAAAACAACAACAAAGGAATAAAACGATGACAAATGTGATTGCTTGTATTGACGGTTCAAATGTGACATCCGCTGTATGTGATGCCAGTGGCTGGGCCGCCTTTCAACTGAATGCCCCTGTAATCCTATTACATGTATTGGATAAGTCAGCCTATCCGATAGAGTCAGATCTGTCGGGAAATATTGGCCTAGGTACACGGGAGCACTTGCTCAATGAAATGGTTGAGCTCGAAGCGCGCCGGGGCAAGCTGGCACTCGAGCAGGGTAAGTATATGTTGCAAGATGCGCAAACGCGCATCGTGGAGGCACAACCTGCAGTCGTGGTTAAAACCTTGCAGCGTCACGGCGATTTAGTCGAAACCCTGTTAGAGCAAGAATCCCATGCCAGATTGGTGGTGATGGGGCGTCAAGGGGAGCAACATCAAGATCAAGCGCAGGCGATTGGCAGCCATCTAGAAAACGTCATTCGCACAGTTAAGCAGCCTATTTTAGTGGTGATGACAGAGTTTGAAGCACCGAAACGATTTATGATTGCCTACGATGGCAGCATTACTGCGAAAAAAGCCCTTAATCAAGTGCTAACAAGTCCACTCTTAAAAGGGCTTGAATGTCATTTGGTGATGGTGTCTGATGCTCAATCACAGGCGACAGCAGAACTGGCGTTGGTGACCGAATCTCTGATGGCGGCGAATTTCAATGTGGTTACCGCTGTTTGTCAGGGAGAAGTTCAAACGGCTCTTGAGATCTATCAACTTGAGCATCACATCGATCTTATGGTGATGGGGGCCTACGGCCATTCGCGGATAAGAGAGTTTTTTGTGGGAAGCAATACCACAAAGATGATCAGTAAAAGCCATATCCCATTATTATTATTGCGCTAACAGCTATTGATATTGCACTAATCAGTATCCAAGACGCTGGTTAGTGCATAGTAATAGAGATAGGTTCTGACGCTTAAGTTTGGAGGTGAAATGAACGAGCAGCTAAAGCAACAACTGCATTTACAGTTACAGCAAATGCTGGAAAGTTTGTTAGCGCAGATTGCAGCACAAACGAGTGATGTGCAAGTTGTCGAACTTGACCAATCACGACTCGGACGTCTTTCACGTATAGATGCATTGCAAGGACAGCAAATGGAATTAGAAACTGCGAGACGCAAGCAGCATCAGTTACAAGTTATTGAAGGTGCATTATTGCGCATAAATAGCGATGAATATGGCAGCTGTTTTGTCTGTGGTGAAGATATCGATTTGAATCGGCTTATGTTTGATCCTACCGTGACTCGCTGCATTAACTGTTCGTAGAAATATTAATGTTAGGCTAAGGCTCTTTAGATAAGGAAAATTTATCATACCTATTGATGTTACGTTAATACAGTAAGGCTAATTTTAAACGTCAATACATACAATAGTCAGTATCAATCACGTTTTATATTTTCCATAATCTCGCAGCTCTTTAACATCTATCGAGTAGGGGGAAACAATTGATTGCTTAACTGAATTTATTGCCCGATAAATAGAAGCTTCTCCAAGGTGATACTCCTTGGCAAGCTGACCAATAGTGGCCCCCTCAGCTCTTTTATCATAAATTGCTTGTTTTAAGGTGTCCGTAAGTTTTACAGGCCTACCAAATTTAACTCCATTTTCATGTGCTTTTGCGATACCTTCAGCTTGCCTCTCTGTCCGCAAGTCATTTTCAAACTCAGCAATAGCAGCCAACATATTGAACATGAGTCTCCCAGTCGAAGTGCTCGTATCAATGTTCTGATCGATAACGAGCAAATCAATACCTTCACTTTGAAAACGCGAAGCAATCTGGGCTAAGTGGACGACTGAGCGAGCAAGACGATCGAGTCGGGTTACCACTAGGGTATCCCCTTCACGTAAATAACTCATGCAAGATTGAAATTCAGACCGTTCAGCCGTCCTCCCACTGCGTTTTTCTTGATATATCTTATTGCACTCAGCTCGATGTAACTTGCCCAGTTGCACTTCTAAGCTTTGACCCGTGGAACTCACTCGAGCATAACCAACTTTGGACATAAATCACCATATCTCTTTAAAGGTTTTGATAATGCACTTATGATAGTAGTTTTGATAGGTAATAACCAGAGCTATCAAATAGTATACATTTTGATAGGGTGCATTTTTGACTTTTATCGCCCAACTGGTGTAAATTGAGCGAATCGAACGATTCGTTTAAAGGTGATAAATGAACACTCTTTCAGCCAATGAAGCAAAAATTCACTTTGGAGATTTGTTGCTCAAAGCTCAACAAGCTCCAATCCAAATTAATAAAAATGGCAAGCCTGTGGCCGTTGTTATTTCAGCTGATGCATACCAAAGTATCGAGACACTAAAATTACATTTGCTTCAATCCAAAGCGGTGAAAGCCATAACTGACATCAAAATGGGCAATTTGGTTGATGGTAATACCTTTTTTGATGAGCTGGCCGCAGGGCAGTATGACTAATGCCGGTAACTTATCATTTAACGCCCGATGCACAATCTGATCTGATAGGTATTCACCGCTTTACGTTAGCCCAATGGGGAACGACTCAGTCGAAGACCTATTTATCAGGACTTAGACAAACGATTCAACTGCTGGCTGAAACACCCACCCTTGGGAAAAATAGACCCGAGGTACGCATGAATGTGTTTAGCTTCCCTTATTCAAGTCATGTCATCTATTACATCCAACATGAGCATCAATTCGTTGTATTTGGGATCTTACATAAAAGTATGGTTCCACTTGCACATCTCGCGGAGCGGGAAATTATTTGATGTAGTGAAATAGGGAGGGCACCATGAAAAATGATGTTCGGCGGCTATCTATTTTGTCAACTGATGAAATAGATGAACTGTTTGGATTACCTCATTTCTCAGATGATGATCGTCGATTATATTTTGACTTAAGTGCTAAAGAGCGCGAGCTATTCGACAATACCCGAACGTTTTCTGTGGCAGCCCATTTAGTATTGCAACTGGGCTATTTCAAAGCCAAACGGCAGTTTTTCAGTTATGAACAAGAATCGTCAGTACTAAATGACTTGGATTACATTGCCGCGCTGTACTTTCCCACCAAAACGCTTTCAAGACTGAAAAGTCCCTCAAGACCGATTAGGGCTGAACAACAACGAGCAATTCTTGATTTATTCCAGTATAAACAATGTGATAATGAGGTAAAAGTTGATTTGGAAGATAAAGCACAGCGGGTTGCGATGTTATCGACACAACCTATCTTTATCTTTCGTGAATTAACCCAATACTTAGCATTACACCGTATTGTCATGCCCAGTTATCGGTATATGCAAGAGATGATTGGTAGAGTGGTGGCTTATGAACGCACCCGTATTGCTCGATTACTTAGCACTTGCATGACTTCACTTATCGATCAGCAATTAGCGGCTTTGCTTCGGGCTGAGTCAGGAGTATTTCGCGTCAGCGCATTAAAACATGAAGCTAAAGATTTCAGTTATAAAGAATTGCGACATGAAGTCGCACGGCGGCAGTTTTTCCAGCCTCTACATGAGTTTGCCAAGCAGTTCCTCATAACAGCGGGGATCTCCAATGAAAGCGGCAAGTATTATGCTTCTATGGTTAAGTTTTATACCACTTATAAACTTCAACGCATGAAAAAAGAGACTGCACAGTTATATCTGCTGTTTTTTGCTTTTCATCGGTTTCAGCAAATTAATGACAACTTAATTGAAGCATTGCTCCATTGGGTCGATCAATACGAGAAACAGGCCAAGCGTGCCGCTGAAGAAGCAATGAATAATGCGGTTACCAATGCAGCGAAAAATTTACAGGCTGCGGGTCATGTATTGAGCCTGTTTACGGATGACACCATCACCGATGACACACCTTTTTCCATTATTAAAGAAAAAGCCTATGCATTGCTTGAACAAGAGAGATTCCCATTAGTTGCTGATTACTTACGCAATATTGCTTTCGACAAAACGGCATTTGAATGGTCACATTACACAAAATTATCCGCCACATTCAAACGTAACTTAAGGCAACTTTTTACTGATCTGGATTTTGCCGGACGTGTAGAAGACTCTCCTTTGCTTGAAGCTATCGCGTTTTTACAAAACTTATTGCGCACAGAAAAATCACCAAGGCAAACTGACCCTAATTCATTTCCGACTGAGATTATTCCTAAAGGTTTACGCCGATATTTGTTTAGTAAAGAGGGCAAAACATTTAAAACGCTTGATGTAGATCGCTATGAGTTTTTGGTCTATCGCCTACTACGCAACTCACTGGAAGCGGGTGATGTGTACGTTAAACATAGTAATGAATTTCGCCGCTTTGAAGATGACTTAATAAGCGATCTTAGATGGCAGGATAAAGAACGAGTATTGCAAGATATTGGTGCACCCATTTTATTGGCCCCTATCCAAGATACTCTGGCTGTATTTCATACTATGCTAGCAGCACGTTATAGTGCGATTAACCAACATATTTCTGATGGGGTCAACAAACATATTAAAGTAATTGGGGCTGCCGAAAAGCGTCGTTGGAAGCTGCTTTATCCGAGCAGTGATGAATCCGTTAATAGCGATTTTTACAGCCAGTTACCAGGAATTGGTATTGCGGATCTACTGTGGTTTGTTGCGGGTAATACTGGATTTTTAAATGCATTTACCCATGTATTAGATCGTTATGTAAAGCATGAAGCTGATCCCCGTGAAATTTTCGCCTGTATTGTTGCGATGGGAACAAACATGGGGTTAGCAAAAATGGCTGAGGTTTCAGGCCTTAGCTCAGCATCAATGGCGGGGACATCAAGAAATTATCTACGCTTGGAGACATTACGAGCGGCTAATGATGCGATTAGTAATGCGACCAGCCAGCTACCCGCATTTCATCTCTATGATATTCAGGACCCACTTTCATTTTTGACAATTCTGGATGTGCGTTGACATAGTTTTGTGCACC
>JABXJR010000095.1_pt1 | contig 16827 bp, 23 predicted proteins | sample 7431291 | NCBI WGS metagenome assembly JABXJR01 (sample SAMN14395756, study PRJNA613071) | wetland metagenome | isolation source: water samle H3 from high-altitude wetland | place: Chile: Salar de Huasco, high-altitude wetland | collected 2015-11-10 | reverse complement strand
ACAACGTCGATGGCCTGCTTATCGCTCAGGGCGAACTCCAGGCGCGTCTGCTGGCCGCTGAACAGCTCGTAGCGAAGATCGAAACTCAGGGCGCTGGCGGGAAATCAGTCGTCAAGACCATGGGACAGATTGTTGCGGAATCGCAGGAGTTCGCGAACTTCTCTGGTCATGGCAAGTTCAACGTGAAGATCAATACCGCGCTGACCTCTCTGGTTGGTTCCGCTGGTACATTGATTGAGCCTCAGCGTCTGCCGATGATCCCCGGCACAATGCAGCGTCTCACTATCCGTGACTTGCTCACATGGGGCCGCACGACCTCCAACAGCCTTGAATATGTCCGGGAGTCTGGATTCACCAACAATGCCGACGTGGTATCGGAAAATCCCGCCGCCAAAAAGCCCGAATCGAGCATCACGTTTGAGCTCGACTCCGCGCCGGTCGCAACCATTGCACACATCCTCTACGCTTCCAAACAGGTGCTGGACGATGCTGCAATGCTTGCCTCCTACGTTGATGGCCGTCTCCGCTATGGGCTGAAACTGAAAGAAGAAGCTCAGTTGCTGAACGGCTCCGGAGTGAGTCTGAACATCACAGGCCTGATGACCGCCGCAACCAGCTACAGCAATCCAGGGGTGACTGTAGCTTTTGAAACCGCAATCGACCGGCTCCGACTGGCGCTGTTGCAGGTCACACTGGCAGAGTACGAGGCCGACGGCATTGTGCTTTCCCCGATTGACTGGTGTGCAATCGAGTTGACCAAAAAAACCGACAACGGCTACCTGTTCACCTCCCCGACTGGCATGGTAACTCCGGGACTATGGGGCCGTCCGGTTGTCGCATCGCAGTCCATCACTGCCGGGGACTTCCTTGTCGGCGCGTTCGCTCAGGCCGCGCAGGGCTGGGATCGTGAAGACATCAACGTCGTTGTCTCGACCGAGAACGTGGACAACTTCGAGAAAAACATGGTCACCATGCGCTGCGAAGAGCGTATAGGTCTGACCATCTTCCGACCTGAGGCTCTCATCGCTGGCGACTTCGACGGTCTCCCGGCATCGGCATAACCAAACGGGCGGGGGCTTAAATGCTCCCGCCCTCTTTTAATGGAGGGTAAATGCTAGTCACAGCGGTCAAGACATTTGAGCATAACGGAATAAAAAAACGGGGGACTGTTTTTGAGGTGTCGGACGTCATGGCAAAAGCCTTGAAACGGTCAAAACTCTTTGAGGACGAATCACCGTCAAACCCTTCAAAGGCCGCTTGCATACTGCCGTCTGCATTGCCTCCGGCCCCAGTCTCACAGCAGACGATTGCGAAACAGTCCGAAAATGGAGAGAAAAAGAAGCGGGGAAGGAAGAAAAAAGTATAGTAATTGTCACGAACAGCACCTTCCAGGCCGCTCCGTGGGCGGATGTACTTTACGCGATGGATCGTAACTGGTGGGAGAAATACATTGAAAGGGCGAAAGCGGAGTTTCACGGATTGAGATTTAGTCCTTTAACCGGAATCGCCGGGGTAAGAAGGATTAAATTTACACATTATCAGAACAGCGGAGTGGGCGCAATATCCCTTGCTACATACTGGGGCGCAAAACGGGTCATCTTGCTCGGTTACGACTGCCAGAAAACAGGCGGGAAGTCTCACTGGCATGGTGACCACCCAAAAGGATTGGGAAATGCCGGATCATTAGGCACATGGCCGGGACAGTTCGCAAAATTGGCTACAGACCTGGATAACAGGGTTGAAATTATAAATTGTAGCAGGGAAACGGCGTTGACGATGTTTGAGAGACGACCGCTTGACGAGGTACTAAATGAGCGTTATTGATTTGGCCGTAGCAAAGAGTTTCCTTGACGTTATCCACAGCGCCGACGATATCAAGTTGCAAATTTTGCTCGACGGTGCCGAGGATGAGGCGGCTCAGTTCATGAACCGTCAAAACCTTGACGAGTGGGAAAGCGACATAGAAATCAACTTCGACTATGACATGCCGGTAAGCGTGTTTGTAGGGGCGCTCCTGTTGTTGCAGTCTGGCTACCAGGCCGCTCCTGATGAGATGCAGAAGCTACGCGCCGCAGCAGAGGTCAAACTAATGCCGTACCGCATCAACATAGGTATCTAATGTTATCAAACCGGCTCAGACATAGGATTGAATTCCAAGAGCTTGTCGAGGAACAGGACAGCGAGACAGGGGCTATAGTTTCGACATGGGCAACCGCTCAACTAAATTCTGATACCATTCTGGATTCAGTTCCAGCCGAAGTTCTGACGGGGCCGGGGCGAGAGTTTCGCGAATCAGGTACAACACAGGCCGAAACATCCGCACGCATCAATATCAGGTGGTTTCCCGGCCTATCTCCGGAATGGCGGATACTCTGGGACGGCAGAATCTACAACATAACCAGCATCGAGACCGACGCAACGGCTCGGAGAGAATACCGGATCAGGTGTGTTGATGGCGTGAGTGATGGGCGCTAAATGATAATATCCAGTATGAAGGGGTTGGGCGATAACATTTACCAGAGGGCTTTTGTCCGCGAGGTATCCAAGCCGGTTTGGTTGGATACGCCATGGCCGGAACTATACCAAGATATCGAGGGAGTGAACTTTGTCAAGCCTGTAACGCGGCTGAGAACTCAGTTAAAAAACATCGACCGGCAACGGATATCATGGAAAATACGGCCACGCGGACCGATAACGCAGATACATTATGGCGATATCGGGATTATGCCGGGGATGCAAAAGGCGTTTAGGGCAAGGGCTAAAGTGTTTGACCTCCCCGATTACGGGCCGCCGGTGGTATCCGGTCAATATGTGGTTGTCAGGCCAGGATCTATCCGTTCCGAATGGCTGGCAGAGTCCAGAAACTGCTTGCCGGAATACCTCTGCGAGGCCGCTGACATTATGAGGGCGAAGGGATACAAGATCGTATCGGTTGCCGATTTCGAGACTGGTAAAGAGTGGCCGGTTGACCCACTGCCGAAAGCCGATATTATGTGCCATCACGGGGAACTGACACCGACTCAATTATTATCGCTTGTGCAACATGCAGCGGCGGTTATTGGCGGGGTTGGTTGGCTAGTACCGGCAGCGATAGCATACAGAGTCCCGGCGTGGATCATATGCGGAGGCTGGGGCCACTACAACGCACCGGAAAAGTTGACAAGCCCGATAATGGATCTCAGCAATATCCATTTTGCAATGCCTGATAATTTCTGTATGTGCAAATCAAACAACCATCAATGTGATAAAAGGATAACCGGACATGCATCCAAGTTTTCCGAATGGTCTGAAAAATTTCCTTCTCTGGTCTGATGAATTGGGTCGTGGATGGTGCGGGGCTGAATTGGTGCCGTATGATGCAGCATATTTTGCAAAATATCTAATAATGGATGAAACCATAACCGGTCTCGAACTCACCCGTGCACGTGTTGATATGGTGCAGCGACACTTTACCGGAACCGGCGTTGATATCGGTATTGGTGGGGGCCGGTTTGTCGAGGAGTCCGGCTGGATGGGGTACGATGTAAACCGGGACGCTATCGGATGGTTACAGGAAAACGGGTTATATTTAAACCCATATTCGCGTATTGTCGATGCTATCACCTGTTGGGATAGCCTAGAGCATATCCCAGAACCGGAAAAACTCTTGAAGCAGGTTGATAAATGGCTGTTTGTTTCGATGCCAATTTACACTGATTCGGCAGACTGCCTGCAATCGAAGCACTTCCGGCCAGGGGAGCACATCCACTATTTTACCCATGAAGGTTTTATCAAGTTTTGTGCCGAAAATGGATTTGAACTTGTTGAATTTAACATTCAAGAAATCGATTTAGGACGAGAAAATATAACCTCTTTTGCATTCAGGCGAATACATGGCTGATACGGTTATCACAAAATTAGAGGGACTTGACTCGCTTCTTGCAAAACTTGAATCAATAAGTTATGATCTCAAGCGCAAAGGGGGGAGGTCGTCGCTCCGTAAAGCCGCGCAGGTAGTCCAGAAAGCCGCGCAATCCGAAGCGGCAAGGGTTGACCGCAGTCAGACTCCCGAAAGCATGCAGCGCAACATTACACTGCGATGGAGTTCAAAGGTTTTTAAAGCGACTGGTGATCTTGCTTTCAGAGTGGGTGTTTTGGGTGGAGCGCAACGGGTAGCGAAATCCGTTGGAGAGTTTAAGGGATCTGGAAAATCAAATCCCGGTGGTGATACTTGGTATTGGAGACACGTGGAATTCGGGACTTCCAAAATGAAAGCTAGACCATTTATGAGGCCAGCGCTAGAAGGCAATCAGGACAAAGCCACAAACACATTCATCATGGAGTACGGCAAAGCTATCGATAGAGCCATAAAACGGGCGGCAAAGTCCGGCATGAGGACAACGAGATGAGAATATCAGTGAGGCCGGATGATCCGGGATACAGGTCAGACGCCACTAAATACAGAGCTTACCTCGACTGGGTGGAAATAGACCGTTGCTTTACAGCCGATGAAGATACTGGCGAAGCGTTTATTTTTGAAGTAGATGAATACGGAAATTGTGTTTTAGAAACACATGACACTATAAAAGAAAAAAGATTGACCGGTAAAGTTGAAATAAGGAAAGTCGTGTAATGTACCCTCCTATTTTTCAAATATGCGCAGCAAGCACAGCGGTAAAAGCCAAAATCGGTGCTTCACCGGTTAGACTCTATCCGTTTGGACTTGCTCCGCAAGGGGTGGCATTGCCATATGTTGTATGGCAACCTATAATAGGCAGTCCGGAAAACTATCTCGGGGATTTACCGGACATAGACAAACACTCACTACAGATCGATGTATATGCCGCAACCGAAACAAGCGCACGCGACACAGCAAAAGCACTTAGGGACGCAATAGAACCGGTCGCGTATGTAGTGGCATGGAGGGGGGAGTCAACAGATCCAGATACACAAAATAAACGATTCAGCTTTGATGTTGATTGGCATGTTAAAAGGTAATGCACTGTCGTGAGACAGAGCGATTTTTAAGCGCAGCGTCGTGACGACAGCAGCGAAAGGAGTTCCAAAATGAGCGTATTAACACAGGGAACACAGATTTATTTTGTTGATCCAGACGATCTCAGCATCGTAGCGGTACAATGTGCTACTGCATTCAATCCAGGTGGTCAACCGGCAGACCAGATCGAGGACACGTGCCTTGAATCGTTTGTCCGCACCTACAAAAAAGGCCTCCGCACTCCCGGCCAAGCCTCTCTCACAGTCAACGCTGATCCTCAATATGCCAGCCATATCCGGTTGCACGAACTCTCCGAAGAAAACGACGATAGGACAATCAAATGGGCCGTTGGTTGGTCAGACGGCACCGCCGCTCCTACCGCAGACTCAGACGGCGATTTCGTTCTCCCGACTTCCCGCACATGGTTCGCTTTCGATGGCTACGTTTCCGACTTCCCCCTTGACTTCGCTCAGAATACCGTTGTTACCACGGCGGTAACAATTCAGCGTTCCGGTGGATCCGTATGGACTCCGAAGGTGGGATCATGATTTTAAATGTCGAGTCTCTCAAATCAATTGGCGGTTTTACCGGTGCGCCGGTAGAGCGTGAAATCACATGGAAGCAGGGCGATAACACACACACTGCAACCGTGTTTGTCCGGCCTCTATCCTACAAATCCACTGTTGCTGACCTCATGGCAATGAGCGAGAAAAAAGACCAACTTGCCGCACGTATTGCCGCGTCAATCTGCGACGCTACCGGTCAACCTGTTTTTACCGGTGATGATGTTACTGGTGATGCAGATCCCGAACGCGGGGCGATGGATGGCAACCTTGTGATGTCGTTGCTCACGGTAATCGGAGAGGTCAACAATCTGGGAAAGACTGTGAACTGACCGAATCTGATGAAATTTGGCATGAATTGGTACTGTCTGGAATAGGGGGCAGTACCATTGCCGAAGCTCAGGAGCGGCTCAGTTATTCGGAGTTTATCTCATGGATCAAATACCGCAATAAGCGCGGCAGCCTTAATGTAGGAATGCGGGTTGAGCGCGGGGCGGCATTGCTTTCAACGCTGTACGCCAACAGCAAGAGCAAGCACGGCGGCTACAAAATAACCGACTTCATGCCGCACGAAGAAGAACCGCCGATTGAATTAGAAAAAGCTCGGGACGAGTGGAGATAAACAATGGCCAATTTAGGCACACTTTCGCTCGACCTCATAGCAAAAATCGGCGGCTTTACCGGCCCGATGGATAAGGCTTCCCGCGAAACTCAAAAGCGGATGAAGGAAATTGAAGCATCTGCAAAAAAAGCCGGGGCGGCTATTGGCATTGGATTCACTGCCGCCGCCGGTGTTCTGACCCTCCTCGTAAAACAATCCATTGACGCGGCTGATGCCGCTAAAATAGCCGCACAATCCACAGGCCTAACCGTTGAGGCATACACTAGCCTACAGTACGCCGCTAGCCTCTCTGCACTTGAAACAGAGAAATTCAACGGGTCGATGGTGAAGCTCAGTAAAGCCATTGGAGATGTCGGGACTGGCAACAAAGAAACCGCCTCAATATTCAAGGCTCTCGGCGTTTCAGTTGTCGATGCAAGCGGTAATCTCCGTACAGGTGATGCAGTCCTGATGGATTTAGCGGACAGGTTCGCTAAAATGCCGGACGGAGTGGACAAGACCGCTACTGCAATAAAAGTATTTGGCAAAGCCGGGGCGGACATGATCCCGCTGCTGAACTCCGGTTCAGAGGGCATCAAGGAAATGACCGCTCAGGCTCAAAAGTTGGGCCTTGTTTTGAGCGACGAACAAGCAAGCGCAGCGGAGAATTTTAACGATTCACTCACCATCATTGCAAGCGTATCAAGAGGATTTGCAAACGACATATCTGAAGATCTTCTTCCGACGCTGAATAGTCTATCAGGCATGATGATCGGACTCGCAGAGGATACCGGTACTGCCTCCGGTTTCGGGGCTATTCTCAACACCGTAATCAAGGGGACTGCCACAGTAGGACTACAGGCTGCAACCGCCGTCATGAACATAGGCCGCGCTATTGGTGGGGTCGCAGCAGCCGCAAGCCTTGCTTTAACCGGTGAGTTCAAACTTGCTTATCAGACAATCAAAAGCATTGGCGATGATAACCGCACCGCGACTGAAGAAACAAACGAACGTATCAAAAAGTTCTGGGGTGGCGAATATGAACAGGTAGGTAAAAAAGCCGCCGCAACTGCAAACATAATCGGCAAAGCGCACAAGATTGCCGCCGACGATACGGACGCGCTGAGAAAATCAGCGGAGTCCGCAACAAAGGCAATTGACGACCAGATAAAGGCGTTACAATTCCAGGCGGAAACCGTCGGATGGGCGGCTGAAAAAGTAAAAGTTAAAGAACTCGCAGACAAAGGCGCGACTCCCGCGCAACTGGCACTAGCCGCAGCTGCTTTAAATACTGTTAAAGTCTACAACGACCAAGCAGACGCAGCGAAAAAAGCAGCAGATGCCTCAGAAGAATTACTGAGCAGACAAAAACAGTTGATGATGGACTTGAGGAGCGAAGGAGAAAAACTGGCAGATCAAACCAGTCAGAGGATATCCGATCTCAAAACCATCAAAGATTTGACCCCAGAGGACAGATCAGTAGCCGCTTCTAAAATACTCGAATCCGGTATTATGCCGATGCCTAAATTTGGCGGTGTCGATCCAATGTTCGCAGGGCCGCAGGGCGAAGTTGCAAAAATAGACGCAGCAAGAGAAACACTAAAAGAGTGGTATGACGAACAGATTACAATGCTTGAGGATCAGGCTGAAAAAGAGGCTGAATTTCAAGCAGAAATTGACGCACAGAAACTTGAAGCTAGGGCACGATATTTAGATGAACTCGGCAAGCTCGACAAAGCGCGAGATGATCTAACACGAACCAATGCACTCGAAACAACGAAATACCAATTACAGTTGACAAGCGATGCATTCGACGTGATGGCAGACATCGTTAAAAACTTTGCAGGCGAATCTAGCGGGGCATATAAAGCGATGTTTGCTATGCAAAAAATGTTTGCCGTTGCCATGATTATCGCTAATACCGAAATTGCAGCTGCCAAAGCCCCGGCAGAATTGACGGTTTTGGGAGGCATACCAGTTGCCGCAATGATTAGAGCTACTGGATATGCAAGCGCCGCGATGGTCGGAGCAATGGCAGTAGCCAGTACGATATCGGGTCAGGCCCATGACGGTATTATGTCGATCCCAGAGGACGGTACTTGGAACCTGAAAAAGGGAGAGCGAGTCACGACCGGGGAAACATCCGCAAAACTCGACCGGACTTTGGACAGTGTGCAGAAAAACCAGATGTCGGGATCCGCTCCTATCGTTAATCTCTACGAGGACAAAAGTAAAGCCGGGGCAGTTGAAACCAGGCAGCAGGATAACAGGCAGATGATTGATATCTGGGTTGCTGATTTGATGGGCGACGGCAAAGCACAAAAAGCAATGACTCGTAAATTCGGCCTGCAACCGGTGGGGGTATAATGGACTATCCATCACAATTGCCATGTCCTTTGAGGGCGGGTTATGGATTCACCCCTGAAAATAACATCATCCGTTCGCAGATGGTATCAGGGCGTTCTAGGCAGCGGGTGCAGTATACCTCTGTTCCGACATATAACACACTGTCATGGTTGCTAACTGCGGTTGAATCACAACTTTTTGAGTCATGGTCTGTCGCTGTTGGTGCGGATTGGTTCACTATCAAACTAAAAACACCTCTTGGTTATTATTTGCAAGAGTGCCGCTTTACAGAAACTCCGAAAGGGCCGGAGCTTGTAGGCGTTGACCTCTGGAGTTATTCTGCAAATGTGGAGGTACGGGACAGGTCTGTTATTGATGACAGCTTCTTGCTATTGCCGGGGATGGTGTTAATGCAAGATATTTTCGATATCGCAATGAATGAGAAGTGGCCGGAATGACTATATTAGAAACGGTATATGCATCCGGTGGTGATGTGATAATAAACACGCTTGAGCTTATCTGTCCTGCGTGGGTTGATTCCATTTTCATCTGCAACGGATTTGAGAATCAGGATTGCACCGATGAAAACGGCAGAGATATAACTTTCCTTGCCGCTGGCATTTCTGTATCACTCCCGAAAAAGGACAACACCGGGGCGCAGAATCTTAACTTTGCAATAGATAACGTGACCGGAGAAGCTCAAACGCTCATAGACGAAGCCATAGACTCAGGGGAGCGGGTAACTTTGATCTACAGGGCGTTTTTGGAGTCCGACAAGACAACACCGGCAGAGCCTCCGTACCGGATGACTGTCCTATCTGGCAACATTCAGGGGACGGTAATCCAGATTCAGGCGGGTTTTTTTGACCTGCTCAACACCGCATGGCCGCGTGATAAATACACCGCCACGTTCGCGCCGGGGCTGAAATACCTATGAATATTAATGACTACATCGGGAAACAGTACGAGGATGGTGCTAGGGGTCCAGACAAACACGACTGCTGGTCGCTCGTTCGGACCATCCGTCACGCCATGGGTTATCCTCTGTTACCTTCGTTCGGCAATATTCGACATACGATGCCGAAAGAATTTACAACAGCATGCCGAAGTATCGCGCGCGGTATGATTGCCGGTGAACCGAAAATAGGTTCGATAGCCGCAGTTTTTCGGGGTAAAATCTGCATCCATGTTGCGCTTGTTGTGGAAATTGAGGATAAACTTGCAGTTATAGAAATTAATCCGGATACAAATTGCCGATGGCTGCGGTTGCCGGAGTTTGAAAAGCGATGCCTGAAGGTGATCTATTACCATGATTAATATATATCCATCAAAACTGGACGGCCAGCCGATAGAGGTGCATCAGACTGGAAAACCGGAAACTATAGAGGCTTGGCTTGTCCGAAACGTCCCTTCATTTGGACGGAGAGAAAACCCGCCTGTTTCAATATCAATCAACGGGGAGTTAATACCGGCTGACAAATGGCCGGCTGTTTCTTTTACTTCATCCGATATAGTTGACGTTTACATAGAGCCGAGGGGTCTTGACCCTATATCGTGGTATATAGCCGCTGTATATGCGACCTCTATTTTAGTTGCATCTATGATGCCAAAATTCAATCAATCAAGCAGTTTTTCTCCGACGGGTAGCAAAATAGATGAATCCAATGCAAAAGGTAATAATGTAAAATTAAACTCTATTATCAGAGAAGTTGCAGGTAATTACAAAATCTACCCGGATTATCTTTTACCACCTCACAGATATTTTTTGAATGAGTACGAATCGTGGTCTGAAATGTTGCTATGTGTAGGGAAGGGCAGTTTTAATATTTTAGACTCAAACGTATTGATAGGGGACACACGAATAGATCAACTCGGAGATAATGCCTCATACACAATATATCAGCCTGGGGCTGATTTGTCCTCAGTTACAAATGCAAAATGGTATCACACCTGCACGGAAGTTGGTAACACATCAACGGGCCGAGCAGGGTTAGAATTGAACGCCACTTACGATCTTGATGAGGCCTCAACAGCCACTGCGTATCAATTTGATGGATTTACAGTAACTATACCGTCCGGGGCAGGAGAATATCCGGCATGGCCGAATGAGACAATAGTTAGGATTGAGCAATTTTTAGATTATGAGGTATTTGAGGGGTGGTCCGATAGAGACATAATTTCAGGAGATATGACCTCACTCGACCCTTTTGTCGGTATGATAATTGAGATAACCGGTCCGAATGCCGGAAACTATATTATTAACAGCCTAGAAACAGACTCAGACGGAATATCATCTATTACGCTCAACTATGATAACGGCTCTCAGGTAAACGGGTTAATAACCGGTGCGCAACGTATGTCGATAGGATACCGGAATTTACAATACAAAATAACATCAATGGTAACTAATCCTATCAGTCTGTTGATTGACGAGATGCATGTTGTCAGACTGACGGATATGGGAGATGTTGACTCGTGGGGCGGGTTTGGTTTCGCCATCACGAATGACGCCGTGATAGCAGTTGACGCATCAAGCCTGTTTGGAGATTGGGCGGGGCCGTTTGCCGCTTGCCCGGTGGGAGAAACCACGGATACAATCCAATATGATATTATGTTTCCAAACGGTCTAGGGTACATAAACAGCAACGGGGCTATAACTGATGTCTCTGTTACCGTAGGTTTGGAATGGCGCGAGGTTGGGTCCAGTGACCCATGGAATACGGTTGAAACCACATATACCAACAACACTGTCAATCAGATCGGATACACGGAAACGATAAACCTGGTCACAGCAATCAGGCCAGAGGTCAGGATGCACCGGATAGGGGCCAAATCAGCATCAACATCAGTTGCAGATCGTGTCGAGTGGTATGCATTAAAATCGTTACTCATAGCCCCAGAATCATACGCAGGGGTTACGACAATAGCCGTGACAGTTCGGGGCGGTGACAAAATATCAGCTCTAACTGATAATCAGATCAGCGTACAGGGAACCAGATTATTGCCCACTTTATCCGGCGGGTCGTGGACAGCTCCGACTCAAACTAGAGATATCATCCCATGGGTGGTTTATGTAGCTAAAAGCATCGGATATACTGATGAGGATCTTGATCTTGACGCAATGATAGAATTAGATACGCTCTGGAAATCCAGGGGGGATTACTATGATTTTTCAATAGAATCAGATAGCACTGTAAAATCTGAAATATCATCAGCTCTCAGGGCCGGTTTTGCTGAAATGACGTTGAACAGGGGACTGATAAAACCTGTTAGAGATCAGGTCAGAACAGTTTACGAGCACATGTACACGCCACAAAACATGACAGAACAGTTATCACGCGGATTTGCTGCTAAAAAACCCGATGATTTTGACGGGGTTGACGTGGAATACATCGACTCTACCTCGTGGGCGAAAGAGACCGTAGAGTGTAGGTTGCCAGGTGATACTAGTTTAAAAGTGGAGAAAATAACCCTTGAGGGTGTGACAGACCGCACAAGTGCATGGCGTATCGGCATGAGGCAACGCCGGATGCACCGTTACCGCCGATGGAACTATCAGTGGGGTACGGAACTTGACGCGCTCAATAGTCAATACCTCTCGTTTTGCGCGGTAGGGGATGATGTCCCGGGATACAGTCAGTCTGCCATATTGTTGAGCGCGGTAGACTCTGGGACTGATATTTTACTCCGATTGTCGGAAAAATTCACATGGACAGACGGTGAAACTCACGTAATAGGTATCAGACGTAAGGACGGCACTCTTTCCGGGCCATACACCGCCACGCGAGTCAGTGACTATGTCATTTCTATTCCCTCTATTGATTTTGAGCCAGATACAACGTGGACAGTAGAGCCGCCTCATGTTATATTCGGCACATTAAACCGGTGGAGTTATCCGGTCCTAGTCACGTCAATTTCTCATAACGATAATAAATGCACAGTTGATGGGGTAGGATATGACGCAAGGGTTTACGCAGACGATGACAATACGCCTTAAGGAGACCAGATATGCACGACAGCGGTTGTCTACAGTCCGTTCCGATAGCCAAACTAGAGGTCACTACCGAGCAAATCGGTAAAACTCTGGAGCGACTCGGTACAGTTTTAGAAAAATTGGCAGAACAAGGGTCACGAGTTGGCACTCTCGAAGAAAATCAGGAAATATTGTTTTCAAGAGTACGAACTATCGAAATAAAGGCGGCACGAGAGGAAACTAAAATGGGTTACCTAGTTGCCGGTATATCGGCTGTTGTGTCGGCGCTGACTGCGGTAATAATTAAATTTTTGAAGGGGTGAGCATGGCATATGACACAGGTAATCCGATAGGCAGCACCGATGCGCGGGATTTATCAGATAACGCACAGAATCTAGATGATGCTGTTAATAGCACTGCTATGTCGTGGGTTGACCGGCTGGGAGTAACAAGGCCAACGTGGGCGGGGTTAGTCGCCGCCGCTGGTGATCCAGTAGATGGACTGCTGGAGTTTTTTTTAGACGTGTCGGATGCACCGCAGATTCAGTATTTGCCAGATTCCGGTAGGGTTGATATTTACAATGTCAGCACGAATTTTGATCACCTGGTAACGGTAATCCCTATAAACGGGCGGACGGTGCAGGGACAGGCAAGCATAACGCTGATGAAAGATGAATCGATCCGTTTAAGGATGTTCGACAACGATTGGCGCAGGATATAAGGATGGGCAAGATGAAATCAATGGAAGAGTTATTCAGGCTGGTAATCCTACAAAATGAACTAAGCGGCAACGAGAAGGCTGCACTTAAGTTTAGTGACCCTGACGGAGCATCCGGGCGGTCCGGCTGGTCATTTGGCTTATGCCAGTTCGATACGCGGCATAACAATTCCGCTGTCAACTGCTTGGAGGATTGCGGGTTCACGGCGGCAGAAATCAGAAGGATAGTCAACCAGACCGCCGACGTTAAACCGCTTAATTCCAGGCTGGTACGTAACGCTGAAATCGTGGCCAGATACGATACCGCACAACTCGCACTATGTCTGCATTCGGCAATGAACGTAATAACAAGTAAAGGGGTGATTGTCGTCAACACTGCCCCTATTCTGGCGCTGGCTGACTATGTGAATCAGTATGGGAGCATCGGCAACCAGTTCGCCGCGTGGCTCAATACGCAGGGCATTGACGGGCCTATTACTATTCAGGAAATACAGGAATGGAAACTGAACCATACGAAATATGGGCGGGAACATCCGGCCGACTGCAGGCGGCGCTACAAAAATATTCTAACGGTACTTGAGCGTGAAGGAGTGGAAATATAGTGGCCGTCCAACCGCACAATAAAACCGGCAAGAAGTACAGCACGTGTGAAAAGGTATTCACCGCGCCAAGTATGGTGCTGACTATCACCCGCAAAAGCCAGGCATCTGGATTCATTGAAAGCCGCCTGGTCTGCCCTGAGTGCCACCATGATTTTTATTCGCAAGGAGAGTGAACAATGAACTGGATACTCAGCAAGGGGATCAGATTTATCGGAGGAAAACTGGACGGCTACAAGACTAAAATTGGCGGCGTGGGGCTTATTCTCACAGGAATAATCGGCATTATAAACATGATGTGGCCTGACACGGTGCCAGCCTTGCCTCCTATAGAACTTGAGCAGATAATCGGCTATATCGGCGGCGGTTTTGTAGCACTCGGTATCGGTGGGAAGATGGAAAAAAATACCACAGCTGTCAAGGAGTTGACCGATGTTAAATCAACTGCTACTCAAAATATCAGCACTGATTAAAAAGACCGATAACCAAACAAAACTCCTAGTTAACAAGACTGTCGTCTGTGACTGGGATCAAAAAATACTTACATGGATAAGGAGATTAAAATGACATTTATTGAGAAGATGAAAGTGGTTTTTAGCGGTCTTTGGGTATGGCTACAACCTATCGTGATGGTGTTGCTCAAGCAGGGCGGCGACATACTGCTAAAAATGGCGCTGGATGCCGTAAAAATCACGGCGGATGGTATGAGTGGGGCGACTGACAACCAGAAGCGGGACGCGGCTTATTCTCTCATTCTGAACAACGCCAAGTCCGCCGGGATTACGGCCACGACATCGGCTATAAATCTGGCTATTGAGATGGCGGTACAGAAGCTGAAAGAGCGCTGATTGAAGTTCGATAAACAAATAATGAAGGAGTCACAATAATGGCAATAACTATTACAGGCGATATAATCACTCAAGGCCCGTGGGTGGATGTAAGGTCGTTCGCAAGCCTTGCGGCAGCGGTAGCAAGCCCCGTCACGGCGGGGAAACAAATCTGGGTAACAAATGCTCAGACGGTAAGCGCAAACCTCACGATACCCGCAGACAGGGGAATTAAGGTTCAGCAAGGTGGTATGATTACAGTTGATTCTGGATTTACTTTGACTATTAATGGACCTTTTGAGGCTGGGCTATATCAGGTTTTTAGCGGTAGTGGGGAGGTTACGGGATTAAAAGAATCCATCCCTCAATGGTTCGGAGCAGCGGGTGACGGTTCTACGGATGATACTGCTGCTATAAACAGGGCAGCAAGCGTAGTCGGACTGAAAAAATTAACCTTTCTAGTGAGTGCTGGTCGCTATGTGTGCTCCAGGACTGTCTCGATCCCTGCCAACGTGGATGTTGAAATGCAACAGGGGCTTACATTTACCGCAGCGGCGGCGACTAATGAACCAGGATTAGTTATTGGTGCGCAGGGTGTGGTCAACTACGCTAGCTTGCAGGGTTTAGACGTTACTCGCACCACAGTAGCAGATTGGAGTAACGAGGCAAACATTGGTATTAAGCTGTTTAATAGCAACAGTGCAAAAATAAGTATAAAATCTGCATCCAGATTTGCTATTGGTGCTCAGTTTATTGGTTCAGGTGGCGGATTCTCGTACAACGAAGTAGTTCTAGGAGACATGGGGAGCAATGCTGTAGGGGTTGACTGCACCTCAGAAACATACTCCGCTGTCATAGGATGGTGCAATGAAAACAACTATTATGGGGGTAGATTCTGGTGTCTCTCTGCAATAACTACGTTGGGGAGGGTTGGTATCCGCATCAAATCTAAGGATGGTACTTATCTTAATCATAATAATAATAACTTCTATAAGCCATCCTTTGAGTTAGGACTTAATAAAGATTCTATTGGTTTCAATGTTGTTGATGGTACAGTTAATTGGGTACATCAAGCCCGTTCCGAAGGGAATGATCTGACAGCTAAATTTGAGAACGCTTCGTCTAGTAACGCAGTTATTTTAGGCTATAATTCAGCTAGTACCCAGTCTCGTCTCAATACTTCAACAAGAGGCAATAATTTTGTGTATCTTCCTGATGATAATATTTATTCCATGTTTGCCAATAACCTATTTATGGCCAATAATCTCCCACTAATTACCAACGTGAGCAATGGATCTGGTTATATTTATACACAAGGTATGTCCTGGAATGTAAATGGCGCTCTTTCGGATATTACACCTGTGGGGACTAAAGCAAATGACTATATCACCGTGAATAGTCAACCTTTAGGGATTATGGTTGACACATCGACAGCAAAACGGTTTATGCTGGATCGTAAAGGATTATCTGGTGGAAGAGTCGCGGTGTTGTGTCTTGATGATACAGGAACCATCCTGACCAGTGCAGGCAGTGGACATCCTTATGCGAGGGGTTCCTCTCCAGCACCATTAACATATACTGCTAGTTATGGGGGTGTATACCGCACAGGGTCAGACGCTCTTGACTCACAGTTTATCGAAGTCGGAGCAGATGTAAAGAAAGCTTTTATTTCAATAGCAGAAGGTACTGCCGCTGCACAGATTAGCAGCTTCAAACTCTTTACGGACAGCAAAGAGGCTGTGCATGTTTCCACCGGTCTGGCTCCTCGTCCTGTAGGTCAACTCGCTTCAGCAATTCCCACGGTTGGCACGTACACGATTGGCGAGCGGATAGGACACTCAGCCCCCGCAGTCGGACAACCGAAAGGGTGGAGTTGTACGGTGAGCGGGACTTTTGGGACGCTTGCTGGGGTAACAGGTGGCATAACTACAGGCACTAAAATATTGACTGTTAATGATGCGACAAATGTCAAGTTTGGTCATTACATCACTATTGCAGGGGTGGCTGGTGTTAAGCGTGTAACTAAAGTTTCCGGGACTACAGTCTATGTAGACACCAATGCAAGCGCTACGGTCGCAGGAGCGGCAGTTGCTTATCAAACTCCTACTATGGTTAGCGAGGGTAATCTGTAACCTATCTTGCAACCCTAAATATTTTAACTGAAATTACACAGTAATATCAGCACCTTACAACAGCAATAACCAGGCTTCGAACCTTGTGCTCAG
>JABXJR010000093.1_pt1 | contig 17204 bp, 19 predicted proteins | sample 7431291 | NCBI WGS metagenome assembly JABXJR01 (sample SAMN14395756, study PRJNA613071) | wetland metagenome | isolation source: water samle H3 from high-altitude wetland | place: Chile: Salar de Huasco, high-altitude wetland | collected 2015-11-10 | reverse complement strand
AGATACGGTTGAGGTTGATGCCGATGGACAGCGCCGCCGTGGTGTCATCCGCCACGGCGCGCAGCGACACGCCGATGCGGGTCTTGTTGAACAGCAGCGCCAGCACCGTGACCAGCACCACCGCAGCGGCGGCGGCGATCAGGTCGAACTGGCTGAGCATCAGCGGCCCGATGAACAGAGGCACGTCGTCGATGCCCAGGTCCAGGGCGCGTACCTGCGAGCCCATCAAGCCTTGGGCCAGGCCCTCGATGATGAACGACAGGCCCAGCGTCGCCATGAACAAGGTGATCTGCGAGCGGTTCACCAGCGGCCGCAGCACCAGGCGTTCGATGAGCAAGGCGCCGACGATCATCACGATGACCGTCAGCAGCAGCGCGAAGGCGAACGGAACGCCCTGGTCATGCAGGCTGACAAAGGTCAGCGCGGCGAACAGCAGCATCGAGCCCTGGGCAAAGTTGAACACGCCGCTGGCCTTGTAGATCAGTACGAAACCGATCGCGACCAGCGAATACATGGTGCCGGCCAGCAGGCCGCCGAGCAGGGTTTCAAAGAAGAAGGTCATCAGTGCACGGCTCCCAGGTAGGCGGCAATCACCTCGGGGTTGGCCTGCACCTCGGCGGGTGTGCCGTCGCCGACCTTGCGCCCGTAATCGAGTACCACCACATGGTCGGACAGGCCCATCACCACGCCGATGTCGTGTTCGATCAACACCACCGTGGTGCCGAGGTCGCGGTTGACGTCGGCGACAAAGCGCGCCATTTCCTGTTTTTCCTCGGCGTTCATCCCGGCCATCGGTTCATCCAACAGCAACAGGCTGGGACCGGCGATCAACGCCCGGCCAAGCTCCACGCGTTTTTGCAAGCCGTAGGACAGGTTGCCCACCAGCACATCGCGATGGGCTTGCAGTTCAAGGAATTCGAGGATGCCCTGGGCGCGCAGGCGGAAGGCTTGCGCCTCACGCCGGGCGCGGGGCAAGCCAAGGGCCTGTTCGATAAAGGTGCTGCGCATGTGCCGTGACAGGCCGGTGAGGATGTTGTCGAGCACGCTCATCTTCTTGAACAACGCGTTGTTCTGAAAGGTTCGGCCAATACCACGACGAGCAGCGCCCAACGGGTCGATGCGGTGAAAGTGCTGATCTTCGAAAACGATCTCGTCGGCATCAAAGCGATACACGCCGTTGAGCACATTGAGCAACGAACTCTTGCCCGCACCGTTAGGCCCGATCAGCGCGCAGATCTCGCCGCGCTGCACGTCGAAGGACAAGGCATTGATGGCCTTGACCCCTTTGAACGACAGCGAGATGTCTCGCACCTGAAGGATGGCTTGGCTCATGCGATATCCCGTTTGAATTCAGCCAGCCACGCAGGCGAAGGAGTGGATTTAAGGGGTTGCCAGATATAGGCCAGGCGTTGGAAGCCCAGCAGTTTGCGCACGCGGTTTTTCAGCAGGCGACGCAGGCCGCTGTGCGGGTGGGCGATGGCCCAGTCACACAAGCGTCGGCGCCAGGTGCCGTGGGGTGCGAGGCGGCTTTCGATCTCATCGGCCAAATGCTGCAAGCGGGCGGGCGACAACAGCAGGCCGGTGGGGGCCACTTCTCGACGATCACGTTGCGCCGAGCCCAGGCTTTCCGGGAAGGCCAACCCGTGGCCGCTGTTCAACCACTGCTCCAGCACCACCGCCAGGCCGCCCTGCCAATCGGTGCCCTCTTCACTCCACAACGCGGTTTCGCCGCTGGGTTGCCACCAGCGGATGAGATGTTGTGCGGGGTCCACAGGGCCGAGCAGTTGGGCAAAACCCAACGGGTTGGCCGTTTGCCAATGCCGTGCCTGTTGGCGATTTTGCACGTAGGAATGGGTGGGACGAATACGCCATAGGTGCTGTTGCAACGCTTCCGGTTCCAGTGTGTCCGCCAGCGTCAGCACCTGGCCGCCGATAGTCTGGGCGGCCAGGGCCAACAGCAGCAGGTTCGGTTCGAAGGCGCCGCTGAGGGCCAGCCGCGATTGCTCGTTGAAACCCTGCTGGCGCAAGCCATCGGCCAGGCGCTCCACATCACGCAACACGTCGATCCAGCGCCACGCATACCACTGGCCCTGGCGCTTGTGGCGCAAGGCAGTGTGCAGCGGTGTGATCTGCGCCCAGTGGTGCAGTTGTTCCAGGGCCTTGGGCAGATGGCCGAGCAGTTCGGCAGGCCACTCCAAAACCTGCGGGCGTTTGAGTTCGTGCACGCTCATAGGGGTAAAGCTCCTATTGGGGGGTGTGCGTGCGGTGGTCCGCTGGCCAAGTTATTTGAATTGACGCAGGGCAAAATTGTGGGAGCGGGCTTGCTCGCGAAAGCGGTGGTTCAGTCAGCAATCATGTTGAATGTCAGTCCGCATTCGCGAGCAAGCCCGCTCCCACATTGGTTTTGTGTGAACCCGACAAGTCGCGATAGCCGGCGCCTGGGTGATTGGCACCCAACCGCGCGCCCTCACCAAACAACTTCTCGCGCAACGTGCCCTGGGCGTATTCGGTCTTGTACACACCACGCTTTTGCAGTTCCGGCACCAACCATTCCACTGCGTCGACGAACGTCTCGTGAGTCAGCGCATACGCGAGATTGAAGCCGTCCACGTCGGTATCTTCGACCCACTCCTGCAGCAGGTCCGCCACGGTTTCCGGGCCACCGACGAACAACGGGCCAAAGCCGCCGATGCCGACCCAGTCGGCCAGTTCATTCGGCGTCCAGACCTTGTTCGGATCGGCCGTGGAGAAGGCCTCTACCGCTGACTGAATGGCGTTGGTGTGCACATGCTTGAGCGGCTCATCCGGTTTGAACTGGCTGAAGTCGATACCGGTCCAACCGGAAATCAGCGCCATCGCGCCTTCGTAGCTGACGTAGGACTTGTACTCTTCGAACTTGGCCTTGGCCTTGGCGTCGGTCTCGTCGACGATCACCGTCTGCAGGTTGAAGATCAGGATTTTCTTTGGATCACGCCCGGCCTCGGCGGCGCGGCGGCGGATGTCGGCGACGGTTTTTTTCAGCAGCACCTTGGACGGCGCGGCAACAAATACGCACTCGGCCTGTTCGGCAGCGAACTGTTTGCCGCGGCTGGACGCACCGGCCTGGTACAGCACCGGCGTGCGTTGCGGGGATGGCTCGCACAGGTGAATGCCGGGCACCTGGAAGTGTTTGCCGACATGGCGGATCTCGTGGATTTTGCTCGGGTCACTGAAGATCCGCCGCTCGCGATCGCGCAGTACCGCGCCCTCTTCCCAGCTGCCTTCCCAGAGTTTGTAGCAGACCTCCAGGTATTCCTCGGCGTAGTCGTAGCGCGCGTCGTGTTCGGTCTGGGCTTTCTGGCCGAGGTTCTTGGCGCCGCTTTCCAGGTAGGAGGTGACGATGTTCCAGCCGATACGGCCCTTGGTCAGGTGGTCGAGGGTGGAGAGCCGACGGGCAAATGGATACGGATGCTCGAAGGACAGCGAGGCAGTCAGGCCGAAGCCCAGATGCTCGGTGACCAGCGCCATCGGCGCGATCAGCGACAACGGATCGTTGACCGGCACCTGGGTCGCCTGGCGGATGGCCGCGTCGCCATTGCCGTTGTACACATCGTAGATACCCAGCACGTCGGCGATGAACAAGCCGTCGAACTTGCCGCGCTCAAGGATTTTCGCCAGGTCGGTCCAGTACTCCAGGTCCTTGTACTGCCACGAACGGTCACGCGGGTGCGCCCACAGGCCGGGCGATTGGTGGCCGACACAGTTCATGTCGAAGGCATTCAAGCGGATTTCACGGGACATCAAAGCACTCCGTTGAGGTGATAGTTGCCGACGATCTGGTATTTGGCGCGCAGGGGGTCGTCGAGGGTCGCGGGTAGCGCGGTGCGTTGGCCGGTGAGTTCGAATTCGGCGTTGCTGGCGGCAATCAAGGCTTCGGCAGCAGCGATTTGCGCTTCGGTCGCGGCCACGGGGCTTGGGTGGGTTTCGGCGCGTTCGAGCAAGGCGGCGGCCACATCGACGCGGATCTGCAAGTCGCCAAAGCGGCTGATCACGTAGGGGTCGGCGCTGGTCTCCACATGGCGGCGAGTGCTGTCCAGTAATTGGCGCGCAAGATTCAGGGCGGTCATGGGTAAGCTCCTCAGTTCCAGGCGTGGCGCGCAGGCTTCACGCCGTTGAGCACGAAATTGCCGATCAGGTGGTATTTCCAGCGGGCCGGGTCGTGCAGGGTGTGGGTGCGGGCGTTGCGCCAGAAGCGGTCGAGGTTGTGCTTGCCGGTGACCGAGCGGGTGCCGGCCAGTTCGAACAGTTTGCTGCTGGCGAGCAAGGCGGTTTCGGCGGACAGCACTTTGGCTTGGGCGACGACCAGCGAGGCGTGGGCTACCGTGTCTTCGCTAGGTTCGGCGAGGGCGCGGTCCACGGCTTCACCCGCTTTGGCGAGGATGGCTTCGGTGCCGTGTACGCGCCATTCCAGATCACCGATGGCGGCGATGGTGAACGGGTCTTGCCAGCCGTGCTCCTGCTGGCTGTCAATCCACGGGCGCGCTTGGCGAGCATAGATTTTCGCGTGTTCCAGGGCGCCGAGGGCAATACCGGTATCGACGGCCGCCTGGATAATCTGCGAAATCGGACCGTTGGCGGTGGGTTGATCGAAGGCCAGGTGGGCCGGGATCACGGCACTGCGCGGCACGCTGACGCCATCCAGGGTCACGCCGCCACTGGCGGTGGTGCGCTGGCCGAAGCCGTCCCAGCTGTCGATCACGTTCAAGCCTTGAGCATCACGCTCGATGAACGCGATAAAGGCCTGATCCTGTTCGTTGTTGCCGACGGTGGGCACGATATGGGCGAACAACGCGCCGGTGCAGTAGAACTTCTCACCGTTGATTTGCGCGGTGTCGCCGTGGAAGCGAATCTGCGTATCGAAGGTGCCGGCGTTCTTGCTCTTGGCTTCGGAGAACGCGTTGCCGAAGCGGTAGCCGGCCAGGACTTTACCGAAGTAGTAACGCTTTTGTTCCTCAGTGGCGGTTTGCAGCAGGATGTCCACCACGCCCAGGTGGTTTTGCGGAATCTGCCCCAGGGACGGGTCGGCGGCGGAGATCAACTTGATCACCTCGGCCACCGTTACATAGGACACTTCGGCACCGCCGTAGGCTTTGGGAATGGTGATGCCCCACAGTCCGCTGGCGGAGAACTCGTCAAGCTCGGCCACCGGTAAACGGCGCTCGCGATCACGTACGCTGGCGTCAACGGCGAAGCGTTCGGCCAGACGGGTCGCCACCTCGATGGCCTCCGCGTCCGAGCGGATGATGTGGGCAGTGTGTAGAGGGTGGGCTGACATGGGCCGACTCCAGGCTCCGAAGGAATACTGGAGTGATTGCAGGAGTCGTGCCCGTTATTGATCCTCAATAAAATCAGTCATTTACTGAAAAATTAACCAAACAACTGTAAGCATGAATCGACAAAGTGCCTAACTGCTGTTGCTCCAGCAACAGCACTGCATGCAACCAGACCCGCCTGCCGATCATCACCGTGCTTAATCGACTACCCTGTATTCCGTCGCGTCCGAACGGATTTGGCAATTCACGATGTAAGTCACCGTCGCCCGTGTAACAGGAGAGGCAAAGATCACGTCAGGCACTTCCACTTTGAATCTCTCAACCAGAGAAGTAATCTGGTCCTCCACCGCAAAATGCCAATCGCCATCGGTGCTTATATACCCACTCACCGTATCACCCATACTAATATCATCATAAATGGGGATATAAAACATCGCCTTGCCACCCGCGATGGCCGCACGTGAAATAACATTATTATTTGAAGGCTCAATTGTGCCTGCCTCCAACAAGTTGTTGCGTGGAATAATATATCCGCTCATCGAAATACCCTCATATGGTCTAGCACCTGGCTAATCATTAACAATTTCATAGCCAGCCGAGTGTGAAAAATACTTACGATCGTCAATGCGTACGTGATAGGCGGCCACGAACGAGCTATTGCTGAAAAGTAGCTGGGGCAAATGGACTTCAACCATTTTATTATCAGCCTATCGTTGATAACACCCTCTGCGGACGGCTGAATAGACGGTGCAATAAGCTGCTCTTTGAGTGACACAAAGAGATCGCCCATCATTAAATCTCATATCAAACATCTTGTTGAAACACTGTTACCCAACCAACACTTACCCTCATTTATGCCTGCGTCGTGGAACGATTTGATAAGTCGAAGTTGACGATTTTCCCACTGCGGTGCCATCAGAACGCTGTACAGAATACATAAGGGTCATGGTGGTGCTGACTAATTTGTACACCGCCACTTCAAGGGGCTGGTAGGATCCTTGACGATGAGCTGCCCAAACCATGTGCCGGCCGAAGACACTTGGCGGTAGTTGACATGGTCACCTTCAAGAAACTGAGGATCGATGACAATTTTGGCGAGCCCGGAATCGATGTCAGCGCGCCTGACATGCCCGTACTCATCTAACGGCTTGACCGTAGGTGGCTGAAATTCGGCTTTGTACTTTGAATTGATTTTAGGGACAAAAATATTCATTTCAACACCCCACGCAGATAGTTAAGGCACGAAAGTCGGAAGGTGATGAGCGCATCTACCGGCAGAACGACCATATCAAAAAGAGGGGTGCTGGAAACCTGTCAACATTGACAGTCAGAAATCAAATCACCACGTTGCGGATAAACCGCACCGCCACATCACCGTCATTGCGATAGGTGTGCTGCTGGTGACTGGCGAACATAAAGAACTCGCCAGCGCCGATAGCGTTCTCTACGCCTGCCACCACCAAGGTCAGGCGGCCCTCGAACACAAACAGCTGCTCGCTCCAGCCTTCAAGGTCCGGGTCGGGGCAGTAGCGATCACCGGGTTCCAGGCGCCACTCCCACAGTTCCACTTCGCGCCGTGCCGTGGCCTTGGCCAGCAACACCGCCTTGCTGCCCACGATTTCACCGGCCCAGGCCAACTCATTGATGCGGCTGTGGTCGCGCACGTCCGGGGCCTGGATCAGGTCGCTGAAGGCCACGTCCAGCGCTTCGGCGACGCGGTCGAGGGTGGACAGGCTGACGTTCTTTTCCCCCGCTTCAATCGCCACCAGCATGCGCCGGCTGACTCCGGATTTTTCCGAGAGCGCGGTCTGGCTCATGTCGGCGGCGTGGCGCAGGCGACGCACGTTCTGGCTGACGTGTTGCAGGACCGAGGCCCGGTGTGGATTTTCTTTGTGCACTATATTGCTCAATGGGTGGGTGTGCGCAGTATACTGCCCAGCGTGCGGCGCATTGTGCGGTCCGTACCTTTCCCTTGCAAGACCGAGCCGCCATGACTGCCGCCAAATCCCCTTCGCGTTTCAACCGTTTCAGCAAAGCCGAATGCATCCTGGTGGTGATCACCATGATCTGGGGCGGCACCTTTTTGCTGGTGCAGCACGCCATGACCGTCAGCGGACCGATGTTCTTCGTCGGGCTGCGTTTTGCTGCCGCCGCCATCGTGGTCGGCTTCTTTTCGTTGCGCACCCTGCGTGATTTGACCTTGTTTGAGTTGAAGGCCGGGGTGTTTATCGGCGTGGCGATCATGTTTGGCTACGGCCTGCAAACTATTGGCTTACAGACCATCCTCAGCAGCCAGTCGGCGTTTATCACGGCTTTATATGTGCCGTTCGTACCGCTGCTGCAATGGCTGGTGCTGGGCCGTCGCCCGGGGCTGATGCCGAGCATTGGCATCATGCTGGCGTTTACCGGGTTGATGCTGTTGACGGGGCCTGCGGGCGCTTCGCTGAATTTCAGCCCCGGTGAGATTGCTACGTTGATCGGTGCGATAGCGATTGCCGCCGAGATCATCCTGATCGGTGCCTTTGCCGGCCAGGTGGACGTACGCCGGGTGACCGTGGTGCAACTGGCCACCGCTTCGGTGCTGTCGTTCATGATGGTGGTGCCGATGGGCGAGGCGCTGCCGGGCTTTTCGTGGCTGCTGCTGTTCAGCGCGGTAGGCCTGGGCCTGACCAGTGCAGTGATCCAGGTGGCGATGAACTGGGCACAGCAGAGTGTTTCGCCAACGCGGGCCACGTTGATTTATGCCGGTGAGCCGGTGTGGGCTGGGGTGGTTGGGCGGATTGCCGGGGAGCGCTTCCCGCCGATTGCCATGCTGGGGGCGGTGTTGATAGTGGCGGCGGTGATCGTGAGTGAGATGAAAACCAAGGGGCAGAAGGCGGCTGAGTTGGAGAGTGACGTGGAACAGGAGCGTGTGGGGTAAGACCCATCAACACACCTTGTAGTGAGCGGGCTTGCCCCGCGCTGGGTGGCGAAGCCGCCCTAAACCCAGACAACTCGGTTTGCCTGAAAGAATGCAGTGACTGGATTGGGGCGGCTTCGCCACCCAGCGCGGGGCAAGCCCGCTCACTACAACGATTGCATTCCAACATTGGGTACGGTGTATCAGTGCGTAATGGGAGTTTTCAGCCTACCTTGTAGGATCCTGCCACATGTTGCCGTTTGGTGATCGAGAAAGCGGCACGTATGATGCATCCCAAACTCCCGCAGATTAGAAGCCTATGTCCCTGATAGTTCTACTGCTTCTGCCGTTTCTCGGCAGCTGTCTGGCGGCCTTGCTGCCGCACAATGCACGTAACACCGAATCCCTGTTGGCCGGCCTTGTGGCCCTGGTCGGCACCATTCAAGTCGCCCTGCTCTACCCCCAGATCGCCCACGGTGGCGTGATCCGCGAAGAATTCATGTGGTTGCCCAGCCTCGGCCTGAATTTCGTCTTGCGTATGGACGGGTTCGCCTGGCTGTTCTCGATGCTGGTGCTCGGCATCGGCACGCTGGTGTCGCTGTATGCGCGTTACTACATGTCGCCGGACGATCCGGTGCCGCGCTTCTTCGCGTTTTTCCTGGCGTTCATGGGCGCCATGCTCGGCCTGGTGATTTCCGGCAACCTGATCCAGATCGTGTTCTTCTGGGAACTGACCAGCCTGTTCTCGTTCCTGTTGATCGGCTACTGGCACCACCGCGCTGATGCACGGCGCGGTGCGTACATGGCGTTGATGGTGACGGGCGCCGGTGGATTGTGCCTGCTGGCGGGCGTGATGCTGCTGGGGCATATCGTCGGCAGCTATGACCTGGACAAGGTGCTGGCGGCGGGTGATCAGATACGTGCGCATTCCCTGTACCCGGTGATGCTGGCCCTGGTGCTGATTGGCGCGCTGAGCAAAAGCGCGCAGTTCCCGTTCCACTTCTGGCTGCCCCACGCGATGGCAGCGCCCACCCCGGTTTCAGCCTATCTGCACTCGGCGACGATGGTGAAGGCCGGCGTGTTCCTGCTGGCCCGCCTGTGGCCGTCGCTGTCCGGCAGCGAAGAATGGTTCTATATCGTCGGCGGTGCCGGCGCGATTACCCTGCTTCTCGGCGCTTACTGCGCCATGTTCCAGAATGATCTCAAAGGCCTGCTGGCCTACTCCACCATCAGCCACCTCGGGCTGATCACCTTATTGCTTGGCCTGAACAGCCCGCTGGCCGCCGTCGCAGCAGTGTTCCACATCCTCAATCACGCCACCTTCAAGGCCTCGCTGTTCATGGCGGCGGGCATCATCGACCACGAAAGCGGCACCCGGGACATCCGCAAACTCAGTGGCCTGGTGCGCTTGATCCCGTTTACCGCGACCCTGGCGATGGTGGCCAGTGCATCCATGGCCGGCGTACCGTTGCTCAACGGCTTCCTGTCCAAAGAGATGTTCTTCGCCGAAACCGTGTTTATCTCGGCAACCGCCTGGGTGGAAATCGCCCTGCCGATGATCGCGACCATCGCCGGTACGTTCAGCGTGGCCTACGCCCTGCGCTTTACCGTGGATGTGTTCTTCGGTCCGGCCGCCACCGACCTGCCGCACACACCCCACGAGCCGCCGCGCTGGATGCGCGCGCCGGTTGAGCTGCTGGTGTTTACCTGCCTGCTGGTGGGTATCTTCCCGGCCCAAGTGGTCGGTTCGATCCTCGCTGCCGCCGCGCTGCCGGTGGTCGGCGGCGTGCTGCCGGAGTACAGCCTGGCGATCTGGCACGGCTGGAATGCACCGATGATCATGAGCCTGGTGGCCATGTCCGGCGGTGTGGTGCTGTACCTGCTGCTGCGTAAGCAACTCAAGCGTGGCCGCTTCAAATACCCGCCAATCATCAGCTACTTCAACGGCAAGCGCGGCTTCGAACGCAGCCTGGTGGTGATGATGCGCGGCGTGCGCAAGATCGAGAAACGCATCAGCACCAAGCGCCTGCAGACCCAATTGTTCCTGCTGGTGCTGGTGGCCGTGATCGGCGGCATGATCCCCGTGATCAACAGCGGCCTCAGCTGGGGCGACCGGCCGAAGATCCCGGGCTCCATCGTGTTCGTGACCCTGTGGTTGCTGGCGATTGCCTGCGCCCTGGGCGCTGCCTGGCAAGCCAAGTACCATCGGCTGGCCGCCCTGACCATGGTCAGCGTGTGTGGCCTGATGACCTGCATCACCTTCGTGTGGTTCTCGGCGCCGGACCTGGCGCTGACGCAACTGGTGGTCGAAGTGGTCACCACCGTGCTGATCCTGCTGGGCCTGCGCTGGCTGCCTCGGCGGATCGAAGAAGTCTCGCCACTGCCCAGCTCGCTGCGCAAGGCACGCGTTCGGCGCCTGCGCGACTTCCTGCTGTCCACCGTGGTCGGCGGCGGCATGGCGCTGCTGTCCTACGCGATGTTGACGCGCCAGACGCCTAACGACATCTCATCGTTTTACCTCAGCCGCGCCCTGCCCGAAGGCGGTGGCAGCAACGTGGTGAACGTGATGCTGGTGGACTTCCGCGGCTTCGACACCCTCGGCGAAATCACCGTGCTCGGCGCCGTCGCGCTGACCGTCTACGCCCTGCTGCGGCGCTTCCGCCCGTCAAAAGAGAGCATGGAATTGCCGCCGCAACAGCGCCAGTTGGCGCCGGACGTGGCCACCGACCTGGTCAACCCGCGCCAGGCCAGCGACACCGCCCTGGGCTTCATGATGGTGCCGGCAGTGCTGGTGCGCCTGCTGCTGCCGATTGCGCTGGTGGTGTCGTTCTACCTGTTCATGCGCGGCCACAATCAACCCGGCGGCGGCTTTGTCGCCGGCCTGGTGATGTCCGTAGCATTCATCCTGCAATACATGGTGGCGGGCACGCAGTGGGTCGAGGCGCAGATGAGCTTGCGTCCGATGCGCTGGATGGGCTTCGGCCTGTTCTCGGCGACCCTCACCGGGCTCGGCGCGTTGTTTGCCGGCTACCCGTTCCTCACCACACACACCTGGCATTTCAGCCTGCCGCTGCTGGGGGATATTCATGTCGCCAGCGCCTTGTTCTTCGATGTCGGCGTATACGCCATGGTCGTCGGCTCGACGCTGCTGATGCTCACCGCCCTCGGTCACCAGTCGGTACGCGCGCATAAACCGAGCAACCAGGCCAAAGTGGTTGCCGCAACAGAAGGAGCCGCCTGATGGAAGAAGTCATCGCAATCGCCATTGGGGTCCTCGCGGCCTCCGGCGTGTGGTTGATCCTGCGGCCACGGACATTCCAGGTGGTGATGGGCCTATGCCTGTTGTCGTACGGGGTCAACCTGTTCATTTTCAGCATGGGCAGCCTGTTTATCGGCAAGGAGCCGATCATCAAGGACGGCGTGCCGCAAGACCTGCTCAACTACACCGATCCCCTGCCCCAGGCCCTCGTGCTCACGGCGATCGTGATCAGCTTCGCCATGACCGCCTTGTTCCTGGTGGTGCTGCTCGCCTCCCGGGGCTTGACCGGCACTGACCATGTAGACGGCCGGGAGCCCAAGGAATGACGTGGATGAATCAACTGATCGTCGCGCCGATCCTGCTGCCGCTACTGACCGCCGCGTTGATGCTGATGCTCGGCGAAAAACGTCGGCCGTTGAAGGCCAAGATCAACCTGGTCTCCAGCCTGATCGGCCTGGGCATCGCGGTGTTGCTGCTGTACTGGACGCAAAAAGGCGGCCCCGGTTCGATTGGCGTGTACCTGCCGGGCAACTGGCAGGTGCCGTTCGGCATTGTGCTGGTGGTGGACCAACTGTCGGCGCTGATGCTGGTGCTCACCGGAATCATCGGCGTGAGCGCGCTGCTGTTCGCCATGGCCCGCTGGGACCGCGCGGGCACCAGTTTCCACGCGTTGTTCCAAGTGCAGATGATGGGCCTGTACGGCGCATTCCTTACCGCGGACCTGTTCAACCTGTTCGTGTTCTTCGAGGTGCTGCTGGCAGCGTCGTATGGCTTGATGTTGCACGGTTCGGGCCGCGCACGGGTGTCGGCGGGGTTGCACTACATTGCGATCAACCTGTTGGCGTCGTCGCTGTTCCTGATTGGCGCGGCAATGATCTACGGCGTTACCGGCACCCTGAATTTCGCTGACCTCGCGTTGAAAATCCCGTTGGTACCGGAAGCCGATCGCGGCCTGTTGCACGCTGGTGCGGCGATTCTTGCCACGGCGTTCCTGGCCAAGGCCGGCATGTGGCCGCTGAACTTCTGGCTGGCGCCCGCCTATTCCTCGGCCAGTGCGCCGGTGGCGGCGATGTTTGCGATCATGACCAAGGTCGGTGTGTACACCGTGTTGCGCCTGTGGACGCTGTTGTTCTCCGGACAGGCCGGTGCGTCGGCACTGTTTGGCGGCGACTGGCTGGTGTATGGCGGCATGGCGACCATCATCTGCGCCGGGTTGGCGATGGTGGCGGCGCAGCGGCTAGAGCGCATGGCCAGCTTGAGCATCTTGGTGTCGGCGGGGATTCTGCTGTCGGCCGTGGGTTTTGCTCAACCCAGCCTGACCGCTGGCGCACTGTTCTATCTGGTCAGTTCGACCCTGGCATTGAGTGCGCTGTTCCTGCTGGCTGAATTGATCGAGCGTTCACGCTCCGCCAACGACCTGCCGCTGGACGAAGAAATCGATGCGCTGCCTAAAGCCATGGAATCCCTGCACCCGCGTCCTGGCGTGAACCTCGACGATGAGCAACAGGCGGTGGTTGGCCAGGTGATTCCCTGGACCATGGCATTCCTGGGCTTGAGCTTTATCGCCTGCGCCCTGCTGATCATCGGCATGCCGCCGCTGTCCGGGTTTATCGGCAAGCTCAGCTTGTTGAGTGCGCTGGTCAATCCGTTGGGCCTTGGGGTCAGCGTTGACGCACCGATTCGCCCTGCTGCGTGGGGCCTTGTGGCCCTGCTGATCCTCTCTGGCCTCGCCTCGCTGATCGCCTTCGCCCGCCTCGGCATCCAACGCTTCTGGACCCCGGAAGAGCGCCCTTCGCCACTGCTGCGCCGCTACGAGTGCGTACCGATTTTCTTCCTGCTGGGCCTGAGCATCTTGCTGACCTTCAAGGCCGAACCGCTGATGCGCTACACCCAGGACACCGCCGTCAGCCTGAACAACCCGGAACACTACGTGATGGCGGTGATGGCCACGCGCCCCGTGCCGAGCCCTGAAGCCAAGGCCGCCGCGCTGGAGGTGCAACCATGAAGCGCCTGTTCCCTGCCCCGTGGTTGTCGTTGGCGTTGTGGTTGTTATGGCTGGTGCTGAACCTGTCGGTAAGCCCCGGCAACCTGTTGCTGGGCGCGCTGCTGGGTTTTCTGGCGCCGCTGCTGATGGCGCCGCTGCGCCCGTTGCCGATCCGCATCCGCCGTCCTGGGGTGATCATCCGCCTGTTTTTCCTGGTGGGCCGCGACGTGATCGTCTCCAACCTGCAAGTGGCCTGGGGCGTGCTGACCTGCGGCTCACGCCCGCCGCGCTCGCGCTTTATCAAGATCCCCCTGGACCTGCGCGACGCCAACGGCCTTGCCGCGCTGTCGATGATTACCACGGTGGTGCCTGGCACCATCTGGTCGGAACTGGCGCTGGACCGCAGCATTTTGCTCTTGCACGTGTTCGACCTGGAGGATGAAGCGCCGTTTATCGAGCACTTCAAGACCACCTACGAGCGGCCCTTGATGGAGATCTTCGAATGAGTGCCCTGCTCTCCAATGCGATCCTGTTCAGCCTGTTCCTGTTCTCCCTGGCCATGGTGCTGACGTTGATCCGCCTGTTCAAAGGCCCCTCGGCCCAGGACCGGGTACTGGCGCTGGACTACCTGTATATCCTGGCCATGCTGATGATGCTGGTGCTGGGTATTCGTTATGCCAGCGACACCTACTTTGAAGCGGCGCTGCTGATTGCGCTGTTCGGCTTCGTCGGCTCATTTGCCCTGGCGAAATTCCTGCTGCGTGGGGAGGTGATTGAATGATGCCGTTATGGGTGGAAGTGATCGTGGCGGTGCTGTTGGTACTGAGTAGCGTGTTTGCGTTGATTGGCGCAATTGGATTGCTGCGCATGAAGGACTTCTTCCAGCGCATGCACCCGCCGGCACTGGCCTCGACGTTGGGGGCATGGTGCGTGGCGTTGGCGTCGATTGTGTATTTCTCGGAGCTCAAGTCCGGGCCGGTGTTGCACGGCTGGTTGATCCCGATTTTGCTGTCGATCACCGTGCCGGTGACCACGTTGCTGCTGGCGCGTACGGCGCTGTTCCGCAAGCGCATGGCGGGTGATGATGTGCCGGCCGAGGTCAGCAGCCGCCGCTGATTACTCAGGCAAACACAGTTCAAAATGTGGGAGCGGGCTTGCTCGCGAAGGCGGTGTATCAGTGAATATATCTTTGACTGACACACCGCCTTCGCGAGCAAGCCCGCTCCCACATTTGGCTTTGCGCTAGGCGAAGGATCGGATTCGCGCTGCCAATTCCGCCAACTCGGCATCATCCGCCCGCACATGATCGTGGGACGAGATGTAGCCTTCATACGCCTCAAAAAACTTGTCCACCTTCGAACTCAGCGGCTTGAACGTACTGTCCGAGCCCGTCCCATGCATGGGAAACAACTTCGCATGCAGGTGATCCACGCCATAGCCTTCCAGCATCATCCCCGTGCGCGCCACATCGGCAAACGCCCGGTCGATCAGCAGCGCAGTCTTCTTGGTCGCCACGATGAGATCCGCAAGCACTTCATCCGACTGCGCAAACGCGTAACTGCCGTAATGCTGCTTGGGGATCACCACGCTGAAACCGGGGGTATTGGGGAAGATCGAGAGGAAGGCCATGTGCTGGTCGTCTTCCCAGAGGATGTGGGCTGGGGAGGTTTTGCGGACAATGTTGCAGAAAATACAATCCATTTTAATCACTGCCATTTCAGTCGTGGGTTTGCTCGTGGAGAGCATCTAAAGCTAGGATTCGGCGCACGTCAAAACAAAAGGAGTTTCAGCCTGCCATGGATATCAAGTGTTCCGTATTTATCGCAGCCAGCGTTGACGGTTTCATTGCACGACCAGACGGCGACATCGAATGGCTTCACCGCCCGGAATACGAAACTGCAGCCTTGAACGGCGTGACGTATGAAAGCTTCATCGCCACCGTCGACACGTTGGTCATGGGGCGCAAGACCCTGGAGAAAGTCCTGTCGTTTCCAGAGTGGCCGTATGAAGGTTTGCCCGTCATAGCGTTGTCTCACCAACCGCTGGAGATTCCCGCGCATTTGCAAGGCAAGGTGGAAGTACGGGCGACGGATGTCAGCGCGCTGGTCGAGCAGTTGGCCGGGCGCGGCATGAAACATCTGTATATCGACGGCGGACAGACGGTCCAGGCGTTTCTTGAAGCGGGGTTGATCAACGAGTTGATCATCACGCGTATTCCGGTGTTGCTGGGCGAAGGGATTTCGTTGTTCAGCCAGGTAGTCGGCGAGCATGAACTTCGCCATCTCGGCACCTACGCGTCGGACAATGGTTTTGTGCAGAGCCGCTATGCCATTGCGAAGGCAGTGACTTCATGATTGGCATTCCCCTCGCACTGGTGGCCGGCATGGGCCGCCACAACCGCTCCATCGGCAAAGCCGGCGGGCTATTGCGCAACGTCCCCGATGACATGCGCCGTTTCGCTGCCAAGACCATCGGCAAACCGGTGATCATGGGGCGCAAGACCTTTGAGTCGGTGATTGCGCTTAGCGGGCGACCGCTTGTGGATCGGCCCAATATCGTGCTGTCGCGCAATCCTGCGTATCGGCACGAACACGCCATTATCTGTCGCTCCTTGGCATCGGCCCTGGAATGCGCAGCGGCGTTTGCGCCCGAAGAGATTCATATCGGCGGCGGGCCAGAGCTTTATGACCAGGTGATAGGCCAGGTGGACAGGCTTTATCTCACCCTGTTCAACGACGATCACGAAGGCGAGGCCAAATTCCCCAGCTTCGAGAGTGAGTTCAGCGAGGTTTGCCGTCATGGTGTCAGGGAACACCAAGGCCTTGAATATGAGTGGGTGGATTACGTACGCCGCGCAGACTCTACCGATGTGAAGCGAGCACGGTAAAACATGTGGGAGCGGGCTTGCTCGCGAAGGCGGTGTATCAGTCACACATGTACTGGCTGACACACCGCCTTCGCGAGCAAGCCCGCTCCCACATTTGGATTGGGCACCACTGGATTGGCTGCGTGACCCAGTAAAAACCCGCAGAAATTTCCGACAGCGTTTTAGGGTTGTCTCTCGGAAGATGGCTGCCTAATCTTCGGCGGTCGCTGCAAATTCAGCGACCGGGTTTCGCAGCCCGGTTAAACTCTAGACGCACAGCGTCCACCTCAGATAGCGGGCGCTTTTTTATGCCTGATGTTATGGCGGCTGTGCGCGGGATACCTTCGGGTATGCCGGGTGCCTAGAGTCCCGGTCTGCGAACCTGCGTACAGCTGCCTCCCGGGTATCGTTTCGCAGCGATGGGTGGTGGCTCCAATACTCTAGGAGCTTAGTCATGATCAAAGACAGTCCGAACCCGCCGTCAGATTCAACCGCATTTCACACCGCCGCTCATCGAGCGATTAACCACTATCTGACCCCCTCTGAAAAGCCGCAGCCATCTGCTGAGGTCGACAACCTGTTTACCGTACGCGAAGGACTGAACGTCGAGACGCTGTTGATCAACGCGTCAGAGGATCTAGCGTCGGTTCGTGCATTGGCAAGCCATTTGGCTGTCGAGATCGACGGCAATCCTCGCAGCGTGGCACTGGGAATGTGTCGGATGCTGGAGGGGATCCAGTTGATGGTGGATAAAACACTAAGCCTCAAAGATGAGCCAATTCACCGATCCATCTAAAGCCGAAGAATGCGCAAAGCGGGCACGGTAAAAAATGTGGGAGATTCTATGGTTGGGGGGCAACCCTCAACCAACCTTCGGTTGGTAT
>JABXJR010000092.1_pt1 | contig 17271 bp, 25 predicted proteins | sample 7431291 | NCBI WGS metagenome assembly JABXJR01 (sample SAMN14395756, study PRJNA613071) | wetland metagenome | isolation source: water samle H3 from high-altitude wetland | place: Chile: Salar de Huasco, high-altitude wetland | collected 2015-11-10 | reverse complement strand
GCATAGGTTTATTTGTTAATAACATCTTCTATCGAAGATCTAATAAGTTCGTTCTGCTCATCCTGCGTGATAGGCTTCTTGCTTTCAATCATGTCCAGCAAGGCCTGATCACCATCTTTCAACAACTGCTTTACCGCTAGTACTCCATCGATAATGTACTTTGCTTTCTCATGATCATAGCTTTCTTCACGCTTTCGCAGTGATAGATTGGCAATACTGTTCACCAAATAAGTGAATATATCGTTTAGGTATGTGTTATGCGATAACTTTGATACCTCACCCAAATACTGATTGAGCTTTTCCGTATCAGTAGGTAGGTATGATATGACATCATCGTTCTCATCAAGCGTTCTGCATATGTCTATATGTCCTCTTTCTTTTCGCAGTTTCCCATTCTCTTTTATGTGAAACTCAAGCTCTGACTTCAATTGTCTTATAGCTTTTGATTGTTCCTGATTCATACCACGCAAGATTGCGTTTTCCTGCGTGACACTATCAAGATTCTTGTCTTTTTTGAATAGTTTAAACATACATGTTGTCCATTTTTACTGCGTCTCCGCCTGGTCTAGCGCCATTTGGTATTGCACCGACCGGTGACGGTAATCCTCCACCCATACTCATTGCTTGCATCTGCTTCATTTGTGCTTCCTCATCTGATACGAACAAGTCTTCATATTCCTCATTCATAACAGATGCGTATCGTTTCTTCAATTTATCCATAGACAATTGGTCGATTCCGAATAGGTTAGCAGCTTGTGTAGCCATAGCAACGAACATTGCCTGTGTTAGTTTATCGTTGTTCTTATCTACCGGCACAATCTCATACACGATATACCAGTCTGGATCACTGATAATCTTCTTCAACTCCTTTGGATCCAAGTAAGATATGCGGATATTTGTTCCCTTATCTTTCTCATACCCAAGCTCTTCTGCAAATACCTCGTCAGGCGTTATGTAATTCTGCTCTGAAAAGCGTATTACACGAGAGCCTTTAGTACCGTCTTCAAACGTATCTGAATACTGTACCTCGCTGTATTTGGCAGAACCTTTTTCAGTTCTGATTGCACCATTTGCGAGCAAGTTATTTACTCGTAGGAATAGTAACTGTTTTTCAAGGTTGATAATACCATCGAAGATACCACCAATCTTTACCGCTGCTTTCTTCTGACGATCCATATACTCGCCTAATGTTGATGTTCCTGCCCCTGAACCCTCCAGTATTGAATTGATTGACTTGTTGTTAATCATTTCCTGGATAAAGTTCATCAGCTGGAAGTCTGCAGTAGTGGCTCCTGGTTGGTCAATAAGCTTTTGAATCTTATTTGCATCAAACCCCTCGCCCATATATGCAGGATCATAGATTCTCGATGATAAGAGCTTCCCTGTATTGTTTACCGATGGCACATGAGCCGCCTGTTGCGACTTCAATACCAATATCTTGATAAACGCATCATACAGCGCCTGATCAAACTTTGTCTTTGCTGGAATACCTTTTGAATAGGCAAACCCATTCATAGGCTCAATATCCCCTTTAGCAAGTGGAATATATCCACTAGGAGACACTGCAGTAAGTGGGAATCCTTCCGGTAGCATAGGCGTACCGTTGATATAGATTTGGTAGGTATTACTTAGTCTATTGAACTTCTCTGCAATTTCCCATTTATGACTGTCTACATTGTTATTCAATGTAGCATCAGAATAAACAGTACCTCGTGCAAATTGTCCTCCCAATACTCCTCCTGCATAGGTATCTGGTATGCAATCAAACCGCTTTGACTTACCAAAGATACTCTTGATCAGTTTTTTATCTACATAATCCACAACATATACAAAAGGTTGTTGGCGTATATCTTGTTCAGCTATATCGCCTAGATATACCTTCTTGCCGTCTACATGATAGCAAGTGGCACCCTCTACAACCTTTCTCATCCCATTGTTACGCCAGATAATCTTTTCAAGGTTATTGTAATCAATATCCCCTGTAATAATCTTTTCCGGTATGTTCTGCACTACAAACTTTTCTCGAACGAACACTGTACCCTGTACAAGTGCATTACGGTATATCAATCTGCGCTTTTCGTCATAACGTTCAAGTTCTCGTGTCTTGCGAACCCATCCTGTCATGGATACTCCAAGATCATACATCTCCTGTTCCTTATAGAAAAAGCGCACCTTACCTTCAAAATTGAATCCGGTAAGCATTGATAATAAAGAATTATCCTTTTCATGTGTGATACCAGAATTGGCTCGCACGTCTGTCCTGTTTGTTTTGGGAGCAATGAACGACATATCTGCCTTCTCATTGGTCTCATCCCATTGCAAATAGGACATCATATCGAATTGAGGGTATGGTTGTTCTCGTATACGGGACAACCGCCACAATTCTGCAACATCTTCGCTCATCTGCTTTCTCTCCTTGTCAGACAAGTATGAATCTATCTTGTTGCCAGATGTTTTGTTTTCTTCCATACAGTTAGATAACATTTACATCCACAAGCTCTACGCCCAGATCGTTCTTTGAAATCTTGAATTTCACGTTTTGACCTATGTGCAGTTCTGCGAACGGTAGTCCTTTTAGTTCCTTTGCGTGAAAGAAAGAGTTTTCAGCCAGTGAAGTACTGGTAATGAATCCATATCCCTTATTGCTTAGAAAAACTATAGAACCTTGTTGATAATCACCCATACATACAATTTTATTAAGATAATAATTCTCGACACAAAAACATTATATCGCTTCATAAGGATCGAAGTCAAGATTTTCTCTCTCTTCTATCTCTTTTCTCATCACTTCCTGCTCACGATTCACCTCTCGTATCGTTCGCAAGAACGTAAGTGCGAGTGCATCAGCCGCGTTAGGCGATGAATATCCGTATTTCTTCTTCATCTGCACCTTGCCCATGATCTGAATCTTACCTCGCAAGTTTCGCTTATAACGTATTGTCTTGAGTTCATCGACCAGCATCTTATTCTCTGCAAGCATCATACCTGCCCTCATGGCAGTCCTGACACCGGCATAGAACATAAATGCTCTTTTGTTTTCATACATATCCTGCTCTTCCTCATAGTCGCACTGTTCACCAACGTTCAGTGAGGTAATAATATATTTGCCTTTAGTTGCTTCTGCTACCTTTGCAGCAATGTTCGTACCTATTCCAAAAGCATCCACCACAACATTCATTGGATCCAAGTCATAGTAATCTATAAGCGTGATAATCTTTTCAGCTATCATATCGCTGTTGCTTATTGATTCCACATAGATAACCTTTGCCTTTAACGCATCACGCAATACCATAACCGTCTTATCGTCTCCTTCACCTGATGGATCCACTCCAAGAATTGCATTGCCCCTGAATACTATGTTGTCATTATCCGGTATGACTGTTACATCTCTATCTGAAATAAGTGGCAAGAATCCTTCCAAGTCCATAGCATCCTCCTTAGGAAACTGTCCTAGTACACGAATACCGTACTGCTCGCTGTCTCTACCATGCAAATCTGCCTGTTCCTGCTCATATTTCTCATCTACAATAGGCGATTCTATGCTTGAGAACTGCAAATTCTGCCACCTATCCTTGTGCTTATGGTGTGAATCATAGAAATATCCATTGTTTCGTGTAGGGTTTGAGATAAGCACCACCAATTTCTTTCCTGATGTAAGTGCGCCTTCCATCGTATGGTAAATTTGGTCGTCTACTCCACTACTTTCGTCCGCGATCATCATTACATAATCAGCATGAACTCCCGCAAGTGCTTCTGGGTTTTCTTTTGTTGATGTCTTTGCACGAGCAAACCAAGAATTGGGACGATCAGTAATTCTTAAATAGTCTTTATTCCATTCGAATTTCTGTTTTATTCCTTCTGGTAACCGAGCTATCCATAGAGATAATTCTTTCCATAGTACATCGTTCATTTGAGTTGCATTAGGTGCAGTACATGCAATTTGTGAATCTATACGACCAAATAGGAACCATAGAACCAGGAGTGCAACGCTCGAACTCTTACCGCAGTTTCTTGTAACAGTAAAATCTTCAAGAACATATAGGTTATTCTCATCAACTGTAAATCCATAATAGTCATCTACTTGCAATTTCTCAACAGTAAATCCAAATGATAAGCGCTCTCGCTGTGTCTTTTCAGGCTTATATGCTTTCTTTCTTTCTACTCGACAAGGTATGTTCCATATATTCCTCGATATTTGAACCCTATAATACTCACCCTTGAAGTTTATGCTCTTGATCGTGCCAATCTTCTTGTTGATTGTTGCATTCATTCCTAGTGATCGTGCAAGGTAAACAATACCATCAGCTAGTTCTTTTTGTTTTTGAATTATCTCATATCCTGCACCGTTCTTGCTTAAATATCCATCCGTATCTAGCAATCCTGCAAGCAGTTCTAGTCTCTGTTCTCGTGATGATGTCTTGTATTCATGCGGTATATGCTTATGGCCTAGAATACCATTCTTCTTCAATAATGTTGTAAGGCCATCAATCCTTATGCCACCACATTTATCTTTCTCAATTACTCTACCTGAATTTTTAGATAACAGTTCATTGTGTATTTCCTTATCAGGACAGGTTATATAACCGTTATTGGTAGTCCCATCACCAAGCCATACGCCCAATAAGTATGGATCAATAGGTAATTCCTTATATCCAAATTCAAATTGTGACTTATATCCTATCGTAGTCCTCTTAAAATCATCTGATCTCTTCAAGTATTCTGCCACAGATATTTCTATCTTGTCACCAGTCTTTCGTGTTCCTTTGGAATTTGAGTGTATCAATGCCAGTACATGGTCTTCATTCACGTCATAATACTCTCCCGAGTGGTATTTAATGCGATACATCTGTCCTGTACCACGTTCCAAATGAAGCACAGTACGCTTTGTACCGTCATCTCCCATTATCTTGTCACCCAGATTAACATCTTCAACCTTTCTTATTGATCCATCGTGCATCATGATACCTTGTCCTTTTGCATGACATCCATGGCCTGATGCCACTGACACACGATCATGCGCTTCCCCTTTCAATCCTTTCTCTGCAGACAATAGGAACAATGTCTGTTGCCAAGTGATATGCTTCCCTTTCGTGAAATCAAACCAATCATATGATCTAGTCTTTTCATTATAGTCACCAAACCAGTCAGCAGTGATCATGTTCTTTCCAAGTTCCCATTCTTCCCCTTTCATCTTCATTATGATGTTGTACTTGATCTTGTATTCAGGCTTAGGTGGCTGTGGTATCAGCTTGAACATCTTTTCCACGAAGAAAAGGCTTGAATCAGCCATTTGCTTGTACACTGCCATCTCCTTTTCAAATCTTTGGAGCTTGTTAGTCTTCGTCTTCATCGTCTTCATTGAGTTTGCCTGTTGCTAACTCGACCAATGAGAAACCTTTCATCGTTAATTCTTTCTTCTCTGCCGCATATGATCCTCTTAGCTTGTATGCCTTATCCAATGCCTTGTCCTGTGCCATCGTATTGTCTACGGAATAGTATGCCACCTGTTTTATTACTGTTATATCATCTTTTCCATTCTTTCCAGGATATGTTACCTCCGATGTTATCACTCTGATCAGCTTTCCTCCTGCTTCTTCAATAGTTTCCTTTATCTCCTTGCGAGAAACATCCTCACCAAAATGCATCTGCAATAATACTTTTGCATGCAATAACCTCTTGTGTACCATTGCAACATCTGATTCCGGTAGATACTCTTTCAGCAATGCTTTAAATGATTTAGTATTGGTAACTTTACTAGGAGCTTCTTGCACAGACTTTGAATAACCTGCACGTTTTACAGCCGCTTTTGCCGTACTGCCATTGACTGCTATGTCTTTTATGACTTGTCTATGCCTTATTTCAGTTGATTTGCTCGTAGCTTTGTTCATAATACCAACATTATACATACAAATAAAAAAGAGTGCAAACAAAAAACCGCTTATCCAGCGATTTCTTCATCTCCCACCACTTCCGCAATTCCTTCCGCGTGTAATTCCTCTGCAATTACTGCATCATCATTGATTTCTTCTAAAGTATCTTCAATGATTGGAGTTCCATTAACTTCTTCGTTAATAATTTCTTCTTTTCCCTGTATTGTTGGATCGTACATAATAAATTTATATTAAATAATAATGCGCACTTAGGGCATCGAGACTGAGTACCCTATTGGGAGGGCAAGGATACAGGTTTACCACCCCAAGAGGATACTCGTCTTTTGTTTTAATTAAAAGTTACATCATCTAAACAATTTTCTAAAACTTCTCGAACCACTGTTTGCATAGAAACTTTATGTTTTTTTGATACTTCCTGAATTTTATCATAAAGTCTTTGTGGCACACGAACAAATCCTATTTGTGCATCTTTGTTTTTATTTAATTTAATTTCTTTTTTCATACTTTGTTTTTTATTACTGTTGAGAACGGAATTTCAAATACATTTTTTGCAAGTGTATCAATACCTCGTGCATAACATTTTTTATCAATAATTTCTCCATTTTCTGCATCAATCACTTCACATACGGAGGTGACTTCATACAATCCATTTTTGTAATTAAATCTATCACCTTTACTTACTCCTCTTATAATTGCTTTCATACGTCTTTTGTTTTATTCCACAGATGACTGGTCTGTGGGGGTGTTAATAAATCTATAATCCAGTCAATTCTATTGTTTACTTTTATGTTCTCTGATTCGTTTTCTATATAGGAAAGCGTTGTAATACCATTTCTTGTTGAATTTTGTGGTAATTTACTGTTTTCCAATATTTCCACCACCCTCGCTCGTTCGTCTTCTCGTACTTTTTGTTCGTGGATTGAAAGTTTTTCTGAAAACCACTTAAATATAATTTCAAATTGTTCGTCCTTACACATATCGTATCCCCAAAACTGGTTGTACTCTTTTCGCATCTCCTCTATGTTTGTATTCATAAGATTTTTCTTATTTCTTGTGCTATTAATGATTTTGTTTCATTCATCCATCCATCAGCGTGAATAATCATTGTGTCTACGTCTTGCTCAGATAGCCAGTTATCAAAGAAGTCTGGCATATTGTCATCAAGAATTTCTGGGTTTTCATCAAAGCATTGTGCTTCGAGGTATTGTGTAAATGTGTTCATAAGTGTTTAGTTAAATAATAATTTATGATAATTTCTTGATAAGATTCATCACTAATCCGGAATCCGCAATCATGGAACAATATCAATTTGCCCTGATGGTATTTCTCAGTCTTGTTTTCTTCAAATAGTTTACCACACTTTGGACATGTCCCTGACCGCAATAAACTATAATTTCTCATAAGACATTTTTAATGTACTCTTTACATTTTTTAAGTAAGTAATCAGGAAGCTCTTTTTCATTATATAACTCGTACGCCTTTATTTTTTTTGGTAAATTATGATCACGAATAGCTTTTGGATATTCCCTAACAGCATCACTTGCTCTTGCGGATCCCTTATGCGACATCCAAATACCATATGTATTTCCAATAAAATCATAACTCATAATTGCCGGATCATTATGTAAATGTTTTGCAATATAAAGCTTAATTACTGCTAAATCTACGTCAGTAGTTTTTTTCCTTGTAGGATTACTCTTAAGTATATTCTCCTGTTCATTCAACCAATCTTGTATTTTCATAGGTATGGAGCTACGAACACTGCAAGTAGCATGACGATTACAAATCCAATAATTGCAAAACCTGTAAATATGTTCCAGATAAAGTTCTTTTCAGTTCCAACAACCTTACCATCCCACTCTCCATTAAGTTCGTATAAAGATAGAAGTTTTTTCTTTCCATGTTCGCTCAAACTTTCTACACCAAACTTTACCGCCTGTATTGTAAGAAGTTTTATTCTAGATTCTTCAAATTCTGCTTCTTCCCATTTCTTGCACCTACAGCAGTCCTCATCACACCAGGGTGATTGACTGCATGATTGAGTATTTTTCATAGTTTTAAAATTGCCCTGTACGCTTCGTTTTTATTCAAAACGTACAAAGTCTCATTATTCCAATAAACTCTTGCGAGAGGTATCAAATTTTGCGAATTACGAACTGTTTACCGTCCCACTCCTTGTTTAATTTTTCCTCCCAGATAGCAACCTTGTCCGGATGCTTCTTTGCGAACTCTCCAAACGTCATCTTTGGACTATTGTCCTCCTTCTGCGGTAATGGCTTTCGTTCTTCCTTGATCATAATCCTGTTCACATTGCTTATGTCATGCCAGGTACCTGACCAGTCTTCGCCAATCTGACACCGATTATTTCTATCCAGTTGCGGATCGTCATAGCGTTTCTTGAACTGCTCGCCACGAATCATGTCCAGTACGAACGGTTCCTTGATGCTTTTAATTTTTACATGATATTCAAATTTCATAGATTTAGAATTTTTCTACCTGATAAGTCTTGTTCACCTGCGTGAACTTCTTGTTGTTCCTGAACCATGTTCCAAGCCTTTGCTCGATCATGTAGGTCGTTTGAAGCTCCCAACGTGTTTTCTTTCCAGTCTGATTCTTCTCGTTCCAGTAATTTGAAAAGTTTACAATCTCTGCCCATAGCGTTTTCTTGTCCACTCCAGGATATTTGTTCATTAGGCCATTCAGAAACTTCTTGAGCTTTTCCATTTCGATCGTGTCCGGATATTCTTTGTCATCGATTCTCATCTGCATGTCTTGTACCCCTTTGAAGAACTCTTTTGTCCGTTCTTTGGGTGTGATGATATTTTCTTCTGAAATATCATCTACTTTCTTTTGTATTTTCTTTATCTTTCTTTCTTTTCTTTTGTATATAGTCAATTGACTACTACTTTTAGTAGTCAATTGACTACTACCTACAGTAGTCGTTTGACTACTAGATATTTCATTTTGACTACTACCTTTTTTAATATTAGGTGGTAGTCGTTTGACTACTACCCACTCATCATAGTCTTGATTTATGCCGTATCCTTGTTCATTTTTGAGTAGTAGTCGTTTAGCTACTAACGACTGTACAGATCTTACAACATTTACATGCTTCATTCCTGTTAATTCTGAAAATTGTGTATAGGATATTTTATCAAAATCTTTGCGTCTATTGGGGATTTTTTTATCTACCCATCCCCATGTCTTTCGACATACAACCCAAAATATTCTGATTTCACTTCCAGAAATGCTTGTCCTAGCAAGTACATCTGCAATTTCGTTAGCAATCTGGAAATATCCGTTATTTAGGGATGGATTTGCCATATTATTTAGTATTCTTCTTTGAATTACAGCTTCGACATAGTGTCTGTAAGTTTTCAATATCGAGTGTACCTCCCTTACTTTCAGGCCTGACATGATCAATACTTAAATTTTCTCTAGTTCCGCAAAATTTGCAAGTAAAATTATCTCTTTCCCATATACTCCATTTAAGAGAGTGTGGTATTGATACTTTCTTATATTCAAAACATATTCTTTGTTCTATTCTACGATACCAACCTCCTTCATTAGCGATACTTTTAAAACAATTTATACAAACATCTTTTGTATCATTTATAATTGAACATATATCAGAATCAGAAATAATATACTCTCCTTTACAAAGGTCACATTGTAGGTACCCATTATTTAAATTAGCCATAGTTTTATTCTGAATATGCTTGTAATCGTTCCACTCCATTATCTCCTAAGAATAATGCATCTCCTTTCCCAAGTAGCTTTTCTGCACCTGCTTCATCAAGCATGATTCGTGATGATACTTCCTTGTCCATCTTGAATACCATTCGAGCCGGAAAGTTTACCTTGATATCTCCGTCAATAATCTTCGCACTTGCTCGCTGTGTAGCGATAATAAGGTGTATACCTGCTGCACGTCCTTTCTGTGCAATCTTCTTGATCAGGTTTGATACTTCTGCAGACATTGCCAGATCGGCATACTCGTCAATAATTACAAACAAATAAGGGAATTTTCGTGTACCTGCGATAGATTTAATCTTGTCTTCCTTCATGATTGTGTATCTATTTTCCATCTCACTGATTATCTGTGCGAGCGTGAGCATTATTTCAGAAGGCTCACTGGCATACTTCACAACCTTTGTGTGTCCTTCATATTCTGCAAGCTCCACTTGTTTTGGGTCGAATAGGTATAGTTTTACGTTTGGAACAGTGAGCAGATGCTTGATAGTATTACCAAGAAACACTGACTTACCTGATCCTGTAGTTCCCGCAACCAGAAGATGTGGCGCTAAGCGCAGGTCAAATCTTCGCACCTCTCCCATAATCGTTTCACCTATGGCAACTGCAAATGGATTCTTTGAATCAACCTTTGGAGCCATTGGATAATTTCTATGGATATTCGGAACTTCAAACCCTACCAGTCCTGTGTTCGGAATTGGCGCTAGGATGCGAACTCCGGTCTTTTCGACTACTTGCTCAATATCTTTCACAAAAGCTTCAATTCGGGTCATTTTAAGCCCTATAGACGGTTCGTAGCAGTACAACGTGACTGTACTTCCTTGTACCTTTGAATCGAAATCCAGTGCGATACCATGCTCTGCCAATTTCATTTTAATTTTATCTTGAATTTGCATATCTTTGTAATTAAGTGCTGCACCTGAAATAAACTTCTTCTCTACCGTTTCTAGGTATTTCTTCATGCTTCCTGACTTCTGAATCTTCTTCTTCACAAAGTCCGCAATGTTGTCTACCTTCATCTTTCTGAATTGATCGTCTCGCTTTTCCTGTACGTCAAGATAATTGATGTAGGAAATGATTGCCACCTCGTTATCAAACATTGCATCGAAGTTTGGAACATATACCATCTTCCCAAGCAATGCATCGGTAACATCATCATAGAATCGGTAGAACAGTTCAAATGCAAGTGATATGTCCTCGTATACCATTCTGTAAGGCTTTAATTGAGGTTCTTTCTTGTCCTTGTTTTCTGAATACTTGAACTCATCAAACTCGATAGCATAAGGAGCTTCTCCCAATTCTGCGTATACTAGGAAATAATAGAATATGGCCTGAATCAGTTTCTTACCGTCAATCTTGTCCGGATCTGAAAACTTATATGTTATCTTATGATCTTTGATAATTACTCGTCCTTCCTTGTCTCGATATACCAAGTCAAGTACTCCGACAAGTGGTATTGGTAATAGTTTCCCATTTACTTCAACGGTATGTTTCAATTTCCTTTCTACCAAGAGTACCTGTGGAATCTTGTCATAATGAGCTTCTTTCATCAGTCCGAAGTAGCAATATGAATACTTTTCAATAAGTTTCTCACGAGTAGGAATTGTCTTTGAGTATTCGATAAAGGCATCCACTGTGTACTTTATGTATTCAAGTCCATATTCATAACCTTCTTTTACTGCTTCGCTATACACTGCACTTGTTGGTATATCAGGATGTCCTCCGAAGAATACCTGTAATGCCTTATGCCCTGCTTTTCCAAGCACTCCTGATACTCCACCTGCCACTTCAAAGTATTCTCCATTGAGCTTGTTTACCTTGAACATGAACGGATTAGTGGAGAATTTTGAAAAGCTTGAATAGTCGTAACTGTCCACTGGAAAATCCTTATTTTGCTTTTCCGTTTTCTTCTGTATGACTGTCGGAAGATTCGTTATCTTCTTCGTCAATTTGGATTGTCGTTTCTTCATGATTCTTTGTGAAATTACGCATAGTTAGCCCACTAGACCCGACCTGATCATGTGCATTGGTATATTTACCTGCATTGATTACTTCTTTCTCCATTTCTTCTTCTGAATATAATCGTGACATTTCTTCCGGACAAGCCTTTCGTAATGCGTGCATCTCTGCCACCTTTGCGATCATTGTCTTTGGTTTCGTTACCCACTGATTTTTTCCTGTGTTGTACTCTTTAAAATCTACCGTTGCGGTAAATTCTCCAATATATGTTCCAATTTTTCGTTTAACTGTAATCGTACAATCGATAATCTTTCCATTGTCGTCATATTCGTATTCTGCCTTAGATACTCCCACTACTCCACTTCTCATACCAATCTTTCGTGCATATCCTATTGATGTTATCAATGAATATCCTGATGCAAATGGTATTGCGTATATGTCTTTAATTAAAAAGTTTTGAAATGTGAATCCCTGTAGCATTCCATCAAACAATGCTTGACGTGCTACCGGTTCTGACAATCCCTTGAACGTAGTTGCCATTAAGGCTTTTACTATTTCAGGACTAGCCAACTGACTTCTTATCTCTTTAGTGATAAGAGCTACATGATTTGTTTCTTGTACTTTTTCATTTTCCATGTATAATTATGATGCTTAGCTAATAATGTGTATTGCGTACCACCCTCTAGATCAGGGTGTTATTTTTTTTCTTTTTCTCGTTCTTTTGCCCACCGTTTGTTTGCGAGTTCCACGAAGTATTTTCTCCCACGTTTTTTAAAAAGTGACTTTCCTCCAATCTTTCCTCCAATACGTCCGGTGATGACAAATATTTCGTTTCCTTTTTTTTGTTCCATGTTGTATACTTGTTCCAGTAATTATCGACCAATACCTCCATTGTATACCCTCCGCTTACAAATGCAACCCTTTGCATAGAATTAAAAAACAAAGTTGTGGAAAACTTTTATAAAAGACATCTTTTTATTGCAAATATGTTTATATAATAAAGTTGTTTGACATAAAATAAAATATGTTTTTTATAAATATATGCTATACTTTTTGTATGGAATTAAAATATAAATCTATCTCTATTACATTACCAGGAGACACGCCATCAAAGAAAAATAGCAAGCGTGTTTTTGTTCGTGGTAAACGTCCAGTTGTACTATCAAGTAAACGTCATGAATATTGGCATACAACATTATGTAAAACACTTGTATCAGTTCCACGCCTTGATATTCAATTAACAGAACTTGTTACTATAAACTTCTATTTTGCTACAAAAAGAATAAGCGACATTTCCAATAAAGCTGAATCAATTATGGATATTCTTGTGGATCTGGGAGTATTGCATGATGATAACCATATAATTGTACCAAACCTTAATATATCCTTTTGTGGGTATGATAAAGACAATCCACGAGCTGAGGTTGTTATCCATTACTAATATCTTTCATAAACTTCTGTCTTTTTGTTACCTTAATAAGCTTGTTTTTGTAATAGTTTTTATTTGCAGCTTTTCTATGGCGCTCTTTTTTACAATCAAAACACTCTGAATAATCCATAGACATCGATCGGATTGTTAATTGGCCGCATTTGCAATATACTCCGTATTTCATATATAAATTATAACAGTTAATAATAAAACCGCCAACAATGGACGGTTTTTTTGTCCTCCTACCGGTACTGCTACCGGCAAGGCGTTCATACGCTAGGAGGGTGTTTAGTGATTTGTAAATGACATTTCGTCACCACCTTTCATAATGTGTTTTTGTTGTTTTTTAAAAGACATCTTTAATTGATTTGGATCTTTCGTCTCTCTTCTCGTGTAAGTAATAGTGTAGTACGGATCAACCCATACATCATTTAGTAATTCGACAATCTCTTCAACGCTTTTATTTTCAAAAAGAGTGTGCCAAGCCTGGTGCTGGCTTGCTTTTACCATTGAAATGTTTGTCGGCAAGTCTGTGCCACCCTTAGACTTCGGAAGTCGGTGATGTCGTGTATAATCTTTTGCCATAAGAACTTTTCTTATAGTATATCAGGAAAATAAAAACAACACTATTGTGTTGCTTCTATACCGAACTCTTCTTTAGTAGGTGGGTAACCTCCTATTTTTTTTGTACATCCCCATTGTCCTGCTTCTTTTGGATTTTGCATCATCACTTCTTTAGTAAGGTGATATGATTTTTCACCGTCCATAGCATAAGCATGCACCATATCGACCGTTAGATCAGGGTATACATTGTACTTTTTAGACAATGACAAAAATGTCCCTAATTTGTACTGTCCAAGTCCATATGCCGGTTTACCATCTGAATCTTTTTTATTTATAGCATTTGGATTGTTACTGCTTTCACAGTAGAAAAGTTTATCAAGCCATGTATCTAGCGCTAATTCATATCGTTCCTGATTACTAGGTTCAGGCGATTCAGCCATTGCTGTCCCATAGATAGTTGCGCTAATACAAATAAGTATTATTGATAAACATATAAAAATTTGTTTCATAGTAGTTCACTTTTTGCTAGTGAGAAACACTTGTCTGGATGCCTTGCACTACCAAATTGTACCAATTTTAGACTATTGACTTCAAGTTTATTCTATTTTGTAAACAAAAACCCCTATTATGAGGTTTTGTCTTTCTTTCCAAATGCTGTCTTGATTCCTTCTACGGTAGCACCTGATCCTGAATAAAGACCTGATGCCGATAGTCCAGTCATGATTCCTACAAGAAGAATCTGAACATTGAACTGACCGTTTGCGAATAAAGTGACAACTCCTACTCCGAGAATAACCGAAATAAGTGGAGCAAATTTTGACGGTACCAATTTTTTGAAGACTTCTACAAGTCCCAAGATAACCGGTACTGCAATTGCTAGTACTGTTGGTGTCATAAATTTTGAATAATAAGCTTATTATATACGACCTTTTAAATTATAATCTATTCTATAATCAATGTAAACGGTTTCTTGTTGAAGAACTCTTCAAACTCCTTTATCCCTTTTGTAGATTCTGCTAGATCAAGTGTTCCGTCACTATTAAGGTCAGTGAATGATTTACCAATAGCTATGCATCCTAGTAAGTCCTTGATTGCATAATTGGCGACATGAAAACGGATCCCTGATCGTCCTTTCACCTCCTGTACTTCATAGGTATATCGCTTGAACGATGGCGAGAACGACCATTTTACCGCATATGAACCCTTTGGAATACACGATATGTTCGGTTTGTTATCTTTCCAGGCAAGCTCCATAGTCTTTGAATAAAGGACATTTTCACCATTGATACATTTGATAGTACCCAGTGTCTGATTATTCTTGCTAGGATCCCTTGTGATTATTGCTGTAGGTTGTTGCATATAGCTATAGATTATCTTTTTGGTATTCTTTCCGACAATACCATCAACTACTAATTTATACTTCTTCTGATACGTCTTAACAGCATCTTCTGTTCCTTTTCCAAAAATACCGTCAGTCTTTAATGCGATTCCTAATATAAAATTAAGTGATGACTGTAGTCTTATAACGTCCATACCTCGACATCCTAATCTCATTGTTCGATCAACGTCTTTTCTAGGAGTGATTGTATATCTCGCTACATAATGAACCTTTGAATCTTTATTTTTCTTAAATAAGAATGGATCATAGGTATCGTAGATATAAAATGTGTTTTTATCCATTTTATACATACTTGTGGCATGTGTTGCTGCGAAAGGTATGGCAATCTGTAATGGAGCATTTGCTATATTATTCTCCATGCTTTTACGATAGTCATCGTTTACCACTCCATCATTACTGAAATATACAAAGTAATATGAAATATCAAAATAACGTACAAACTCCTTACCTAAGTCAATCATTTTACTATTGATTTGATTCTTATTGTGCCAGTCTTCCCATGTCTTTTCGTTACCAAATGGCAACATGGAATCTGGAATAAGGCCGTTATGACGTATAGCATTTCCTACATTTTGAAAACTGTTACCGTTTTTAGTCGTTCCGGAAGTAATTGCAATGAATTTATCAGAAAAGTTTATCTCTACGTTCTTGTAATAACCATTTGATTCTAAGAATATCTTGTGTTCAATAGGCAGATCAATCTGTTTGAACATCATTTCAATCACATTGAGCGCAGAAAATGACGTACAACTTAAAGAATCGAACGTAAACGGAACATATTGATTCTCTCCTTCTGGTAAGTATTTACTCCAATCAACTGGAACTCCAGACACTTCACCACTTGCAAACCAATCTGTTGGAGATGGTGGTGTGACAATAAGACCGCTCTGATGAATAATAGACTGCTCTTTTTTAAAAAGGTTTTTTATAAATGTAAACATACATTGATATTATACAAAACCCCCTGTCAAATGACAAGGGGTTTTGATTTGCGTTATGCAAAGAACACACACACGAACACAATAATATAGCAAAGTAATACTTTAAAATCGTCATCCTGTATGTATTTCATATAGGTTATTGTGATTTCAAATACATCTGGTAAAGGTCGTCCGATATTAAGATAGGCGATTGATTTCCTGTTTTTGTATAGGTTATCTTCTTTCTACCTTTAACAAAGAACTCTTTGAAACCATCTTGTCCAAGCGATTGGCGAGCCTGTTTCAAGGCAACCAATTTCTCCTCATTTGTATTTGCATCAAGTATTGCACTCGACCATTTGTCGTCCGATCCGAATGTCCTTCGCACTGCAAACTCTTTTCTTACGTTATTTATCTGAAGTTCGGTAGGTTTTGATCCGTATACCTTTTTGATTAAATCTGATTCTAGCTGTTTAAGATCCGCTGTTCCTCCTGATTTCTCCCAGTCTCGTGCGGCCTGTTGCACTGCACCATCACGTTCTTCTGCTCTTTTATTCTTTATTCTCCACTCTTTGTTTTTTGCATCCCAAGCGAGAGATTCTCGTGTAGGAGTATATCCAATACCTCGTACGATAGCTTCGTAGGTAGTGTATTTTAGTGGGTCATTATCCTGATCCTTCAAGAGTGTTCCACTAGACGTTACAACACCGTATTTTGCCCCAGAAATGGCCTTTAGAGGGTTCCCAATCATATCAGGGAGCAATCGTGCCAATCCATCTAGTGTACGACCTTCTGACACCACTTTTAACCCTGTAGGGATTCTTCCGGTGAACAGATTGACTACCGCACCGGCATAATTACGAATATCAGCAATAGTTCCTACTAAGTCCTTGCTTTCTGTCTGTTCTGCAATCTTTGTGAGTGACATGAGGTCAATTGCTACTCGATCACTCATATCGACTCCAAGAAGTGCGGCAGGTAATCCTTTTTCAAGAGCAATATCCATCTTATCTAGTTCTTTCTTGTCATCGTCTTCTCCAAAGAGAGAACGAAGGATAATCTGAATCAGTTTTGCAAAAGGTAAAGCTGTAACTCCACCGAGAGCAAGAGTGTATGTCATTTTTCTACCAAATGACATGAACTCCTTGTTCGATAAGTCACGTTGCATGGCAAATAGGAATGAACGCATGTACTGATAGTACATAAACACTAGGTTTGCTATTTTTCCTCTCATGAACTTAGGTTTGTATACCTTTCCGTATCGGAAGTGAATATCACGAGATACTTCCAACGCTTGCTCATTTATCAATGTAGGATCGACTCCTTGTTCCTGTAAGATTCTTCGTGCCGCAATAA
>JABXJR010000091.1_pt1 | contig 17545 bp, 28 predicted proteins | sample 7431291 | NCBI WGS metagenome assembly JABXJR01 (sample SAMN14395756, study PRJNA613071) | wetland metagenome | isolation source: water samle H3 from high-altitude wetland | place: Chile: Salar de Huasco, high-altitude wetland | collected 2015-11-10 | reverse complement strand
TCTATTCTAGCTTGAAGCATTATCGCTTCACAAAAATTAATATTAATTAATTCATGGTGGCATACAGCAGCAGTAAAGAATCCTAAGTTTGGATGCAGAACTTTGCCATGATATCTGATTAAATAATCTTTAACCGCACTTATAATTCTTGAGTAAACTTTGGACTGTCTAAATAACTCTGCGCTAATCATATCAAGAAGTGGGTCTGGTTTATTTTTAAAAAAACTAGATCCAAAACCCGGAATAATTTCATAGCGTTTTAATACCTCAACACTTTGATTAGACTGCATCTCATTTATAAATTGATATACAGTTTTAATAGGAGCGTGCTTTCCGCCAAAGCATTGCATTGCGGCAGTGATGGCTTTAATCATATCATTACCATTAGATTGATACGATACTATAAGAACTTGAGTGGATGAATTTTTTCTTCTTGCTGCTTCATAATGAGTTGTGTGTAGAATTTTTTCTAATGTATTCATACATAAATTAGAAGAGGCATTGAAACACGAGGATGAATTTCTGGTGAATCTTTAGTTACTTCCATTTTAAATGACGGGCTATTAAATGGAGTTTCTATTTCTTGAACCACAACTTTAGATTCGTAGAACGAAACAAGAACTGGATACACTGTATGGTTTGTTGTCTTTATAGATACTTGATCTGATTGTATTTCAGCTTCACAGTTTAAACATACAATAAATTGTTTTCTAGCTTGAGCTTCTAATTGTTGTTTTGTTTTTGGTTTTACTATTGGATCAACAGCATCAAGAAGTTTTAGTGCGCTTACGCTTCTTGAGTATCCGCACTTACGGCAAGACACATTACCATCTCCAGCAATTTCTAAAAGATTAAACTTAATATTAAGTTTACTTTGTTTTTTTCTACACTTGCAGCATCTAACGCTGCTTGATCCCAGCGGGTTATTTGGATCGTAGTTATAATCATATCCGCAATCAATGCATGTGTTCATTTATGTAAATGAAAATAGGGGTGATGACTGTTACATCACCACCCCTATTAATTATCCATTAGGCGGTAGGCTCGGTTGCTTTTCCGTCTTCTGTTTTCTCTTCTTCTTTGGGTGACTCAAAGAATGGAACGGGATAAACTTTCGTTTCAGTAACTTCTGGTTGGGTAATATTTTTACCATCAGAATCTTTACCAATCACAATATCCTTAGTGGTTTGAACGAATCCACGGCAGATATCCTTAACGGTAAATCCTTTCTTCTCGGAAGAATAGAATACGTTTGTAAGTGCTGCTTCAGCTTGAGACTTAACATCCTCCATCTCTTGCTTAGTAACAATAACAATCTTATCGCCTTCCTTGTAATGGATCTCACCCTTGACATGAACATCAAGCAAGTTCTCCAATGCAAATGTTGCATGGAAGAATTGAGCTAGGCGCTGACCGACAGTTGGTTCACTGTTTGGATCAGGAGCATCTTTAAGACCATGCTTAATAAGAGTAGTGTCAACAAATGGAATAATATCTTTACGCTTCAACACTTCTCCAGTTGCAAGCTTGGCTTGAAGATTAGCAATATCTTCATTGAAAGCATCAAGCCTCTTCTTGAAGTCTTCTTTGCTTTCGTCAGACCCGGCCTTAGGAAGTTTAGCATTACTGATATAAAGATAAGCAGTGCTGTCAGCCCGAGGATTACGAAGTTCAATAGGAGTCCGTTGAGCCATTCTCTTGTTAGCATCAATGTTGGAAGCGGTAAGAGTCTTTCCATAATTCGTCAGCAGAAGATCGGAGATAAACTTACCAGCATCTTTAGCGGTTGCAAACAAACCGGACTCGGTAACAGCCACGACCATATCACCAACCCAGAATTGCAATTGATTGCCAATCAGTGTAGAGTTCTCACTCTTCTGCATAAGGTATCCCATTGCAATACCGATGTCATCTTGAGTTGCTGTCTTATCAACAACAACACCAAAGCCGTGTCCTTTCTGAACAACCGTAACACCAGTAGGCAGATTCTCTTTAATGCCGATAAGCTCGGATTCAAATTCTGAATCAGCAGTGCTAATACCAGCAGCAAGCTTCTCAACAAATCCTGTTTGAAGTGTAAGTTGAGCAGCAGCCTTTTCTTCCTTCTCTTTCTTGGCCGCTTCAGCAGCAGCTTTCTTGGCTTCAGCAGCAGCAGCGGCTTCAGCAGCCTTGCTTGCCGTTGTTCCAACTGTATCAGTTACATCTTTAGTAACACGATCAACAACTTCAGAGTAGGATTCAGCAATACCCTCTTCTACCGGCTTACCACCAGCAAGCGATTCAACAATATGTTTAACAATCTTGTCAGGCTTAACTGTTCCCATTGCCTCCGATTGGAAGTCTTCAAGGTCAGGGAATACAGTTAACAAAAGAAACTTGCGGTAATCCACAAGGCTCATCTTTGCTTCTTCGCCAGCTTCGTTAGTCACTTTAATGTCGGTTAGTTTCATATACTTTTTTCTTTTTGTGTTTGTGGTTAATTGGCTGATGTCTTTATCGTCCCTCAACCTTCAAAGACTATACGATATTCACTCAGCACTTGCAAGTAATTTCTCGTAAAAATTAATATTAATTTTTAAAACGGGATGTCGTCATCTTCATCCAAAACCTCCGCGTCAGCAAAAGAGTTTTGTTCAGCGATTAGCATTTCATTTAAAGCGACTTCAAAGTATTGCTTTGTAGGAGCGGTCCACTTCTTGCCGTCTTCGATTAGCTTTATGAGCCCTTTGATTTCATCAATAGAATACTCACTTAGCTTCTTGCCGCTGCTACCAGCTTTATCTTTCCATGTCTTTTGGATATTAGAATAATCCTGAATTGCTCTCATGATGTAATCCTGTAATGGAGACTCTGGATCAATCGAGTCGCTAAGTTCTTGCAGTTCGGGAAAGGTTAGCTTGCCAAGTGGATCACCGCTTGGTGCCTTAACCTCTCTCCATTTTTCAACAGGTAAATCAGAATGACCATCGTTCTTTGTGTCTTGATTAAGGGCTTCGTCAACTTTACCACCAGCTTTGAGATAAGATTCCAGATATGGTTGCAGTATCTTTGAATCAATCTCAATAGCTTTATCAAACTCCATCTCACTTAACTCATTGCCATAGGCAAAGATTGGATATTTGTATTCAACATTACCACGTTGCCCATCTTTGGTTTCAACATGAAGAACCCAAGCATTAGTAGGTTTAGATGCAATGTCTTCATACCATGAAGACAAGCACATGCCTGAATACTTAATGTGAACAAGCTCACCTTTAAGCATAGCATATACATTTTGCGTGTAGTTTAGACGTTTGTCTTTATCAACTTTATCTTTGATTTCAGCATAAGAACCTTCAAGAATAACGGTTGCTTTTCCTTTGTTCCACAACTTAATAATAAGTTTTTGATCTGTGTTCTTAACTACTTCATTAGAAGTAATTCCACAATTCAGGTCTTGGTCAAATCCCGTGATGGACATAAGATCCATATCAAGGATTGCAAATCCGCAGGATAAATCAATATGTTTATTTTCTCCTTTGCCATCATTAGCTGACTTGTCAAAGTATTGGTGATATCCCTGCTTACTTCCACCTTTCCATTCAATGAACTTGGTGGCTGGATTGCGTGCAATTTCTGCACGAGGTTTGCTAATTGACATAATTTTATTTTGTTCGTAGGTTAATGTAGTAGTCGCTTATATCTCGGATCGTATATTCATCGCAACAACTTGTTACAATTATGTTTGATCCCCGGAGAATGGTTGGTGAAAGCATTGATAGATAAGCTTTGATTTGCGATCCTCTTGCTTTCTTTGTAAGATCTAAGTTCATTAAATCTATACGGTGAACGATATGAAAGTCAGCATCACCTTCAACGTGTCTAATAATTTTTGAGATGTGTGCTATTTTATTAAAATTAATAATATAAGATTGTTTTGTTGGTATGGTATCTTGGTGTTCGTTAGTGTAATACATACAAACCGAATCTTTAATTGAGTTGTGTATTAACTCAATTGGATTGTTTTTTTGATCACACTCAACAAGTATCAACTTGTTTTTCATTCCGGCAAATTCAATCGGTGAAATAATTGGTGGCTCTTGTATCATAATTAATATTAAATTTGTTGGTAGGGGCGGTGGGGATTGAACCCACGACCAAAGGATTATGAGTCCCCTGCTCTGACCTCTGAGCTACGCCCCTATTAAATTAGTAATCCAATTTCCCTAGCTATAGATTTGTTTCCTTCAACCCATCCATGACATCCACCCGAATGTGAGTGATTGCTGTTTGGATATAATTTATCTGCGAAGTTTCCTATTAAGCATAAAGTAAAGAATGTTTCTTCATTAGAAGTATTACCTCCTCTTTTCCTTGAGTGATGAATTGAAATATTATTACTACGCCCACAAATAAAACAAACTTGATTACTTTCCTTTGAGTAATGTGATTCTCTAGCTTTTTTGTATTCACTATTTTTCTTCTTTTGTTTTTTGCTAACTTTATTTAATGCTGTCTTTTTTATTTGTCCTCCCCTATTAAGTCCTGTTCGTTTGCTAACATTAAAGCCAGTGGACTTAGATCGCTTCGCTTCTTTACGGGCAAACCAATCGGATAACGTATCATCGCCTCTAAACTTTGACGCGGAATCACATCCTTTACTATCTCCGATAGGATCTTGATGCTCTTTTTGTCCTTCTGTTTCGAGGCCCATAAGTAGAATGCAATCGTGTTCTTGAGAACTTCTTCGCAATCATCATAGTATTTGAAGTATGTTTTGTCAAGCTGTTTCTTATATTGTCTTGTTTTTTTATAGTAAGATTGAAACGCTGGACAGTCGGTTCGCATATAAGATTCATACAAGGAGGCTGGAAGATAGGATATTCCGGAGGATTGATGAATAGCGTAACGCGACTCCTTGGTTTCATATCCATCTGCCAAGGCTGTATGCTCAGGCATGATGTTATAATTCTTAGAGATATAAATCTCGCACTCAACAATAAAAAATTGCTCATAACATTTCATCTTGGTCGCATGATTTCATTATAGCCTAGCATGTTCTCAATTTCATTAACGCTGTTCTCATGCATACCATGAATCTTTTCAATGATGCCAAGATAGTTAAAAGCTAAGTCAATTAACTCCTCTCTTGAGCAGTCGATAATACGCTCACGAATTTTACCTGTTCGCTCAAAGTAAACATCACTCGAAAAACCTAGGCTTGCATTTGTCTCTGGTATGTTGTGCATCTTGTTTTCTTTTTGTATTAAGTTCTATTAAATTTTTAATGAATGGTTTTTCTTTTAAGTAAGCTTCGTCAAATTCTTTTGGTGTTGTAAATGGTTTCATTAGCGGCCAAGTTTTAAAATACATTTTCCATATTTGAACTTCGATTTGATCTTCAGTTGAAAACTTAATATTAATTTTCTTAATAGACTCTAAGTATTGCTTTAACTTTTTATCCATATTATTTATTCTTGAATACATTAGCCATAACAAAAGCCCACTTAGGACTGTAACCCATTTGTCTACCAAAGTCTATTCGTTCTTGGTGACTAAGCTCAGAAGGATGCTTACGCAAATGAACTGGTAAATTCTGATGTCGATACGCTTTGATCTCATCTAGCGTTGCGCCATCCATTAGCTTTTGCTCAAGCTCTTTCTTGCTTATAATCGTATCGCAATAAGGACAGCATTGCAAGGTAAACTTTATAACCATCCCACAGTTATCGCACTCACGGTTGGTTTTTTGTTTAGCTGTATCTTTCGTTGTTCCCTTCTTTGGGTTGTTAAAGATTTCAAACCAATCTATATCTTCTCCAAAGGTTCCAAACCTAGACCAGTTTCTACCCATATCAATGATCTTAAAAGAATCTTTACTTTCTATAAGATTAAACTCGTCACGACTAGGATCATAACACCTAGCTCCACGACCTTTGGTTTGAATGTCTTTGACAATAGAAGCTGTTGCAAAGTTTTGAATAATAACTTGAGTAGTCTGACTATCGTATCCTGTAGTAGCAATACCAACATTACATATACCATCAATCTTTCCTTGCTCATACAATCTAAAGATAGCTTCACGGTCTTGGCTATTAGCATCAACATGCGCCGCTTTAATTCCATGTTCTCTAAATTGATTACACACCTCAAGAGATTGTTCAACATTAATGTTGTAGCAAATAAACCTTTCACCTTTAGCAACCTCCATGTATTTTTCTACCGCCCCGTTCCAAAGCTTAGGCTTCTTGAACTCAGCAAACAAAGCTTTATCATCAAAGTCTTTCCCCTTCATCTTAACTTTACTGAAGTCATGATTGATGGAGAATGTTGTAGCCTTAACCAACCTACCCATAGCAATAAGATCACTAACCTTTACAGACTCAACCATAGTTTCATAAACTTCATTCATTTCTGGTTTACCAGTGCTCTTAGGTGTAGCGGTAAAACCAAGCAGATGAATATCTGGATGCTGTTGAATTAACTTGGCGTAAGAACCAAAGTGCGCTTCATCGCAAATAAGAAAATTAATTTTAAGTTTCTCTGTGATACCATGAACCATTCGTCGGCATACAGTTTCAACCATACCTAGATAACAAGCGTGACCCGGCATAGGATTAACTCCCGGCATAATTAATGCAGGCTGAATACCAAACGCCTTGAGAGATTGGTATAATTGATTAAAGATCTCTTGCCGGTGACATGATATAAGTGGAACATTTCCTTTTAGTATTGCTCTCCTTGCTATCTCCGCCATGCAATAAGATTTGCCTCCACCAGTAGCAAGAACAGCAAGAACCTTGCGGTAATGTTTGAACGCTTTACTTATGTCTGCAAGGAATTGGTTTTGAAAATCGAATAACATTATGATATTCTCCTTTCTAGTATTTGATTAACTTTAATTTCATCTGGATAATATGAAGGCTGAAGCTTTAATAGAGTTTTAATTGGTTCCGTAATAATATCTTTATAGTCAATCCACACATCGCCAAACTCAGAAGCTTCTTTCATTTGTTCATGCTGAAATTCAAGTAGCCCAATCGTGTTAGCTATGTATTGCTCTTCAGTTGAGTCGTATATGTGTCCTGTTTTATTCCATAAACTTAACGCTGCATCTTCTTTGTTACGTGTTAAGAATACAACCTTTAATCCATGCCTATGATGTTCACCAGAAAAAGATTCCCTAATCATTTCAACAAACGGAACAAGATCATCATTACCAAAACCTAAGATGGTGCATTTAGTAAACGATCCACCAGTTCCACCTATGAATAAGTGATGAAGATAATAATCATATAAATGTTTAGCGAATGATTCAGGATTCCTGCCTCTATAAGTATCAGGGAAAATATTATTCGATTCCAATTCAATCATAGGCCCAAAGAATCCATCACCCATTAATGACTTTCTCATCATCATATAACCTTGATAAAACTTTAAAGGATAATCACCCTTTGTTGGTGTTGAGCAAGCCATATCCATCAACCTCATCAGAAGAGTTGATCCACTTCTAGGAAATCCAAACACAATTGTATTAGGTGTATCTCCTTTTAATGCGTTGTATCTTTTAGCTTCATTAGAAAGATTTATACTACTCATAATTAATATTAAGTTTTTGGTGTAAAGGTTGACACGTAAAATGAAAGCTCGTCTATATTTTTAAATGACTCATTGATATCTAATTTATTATAGCAGCAGATGTTAGCCACACTATCACATAACTCATTCTCTGTGTGTCCGCTATGTCCACGAACCCATTTGAATTTAGTATTATCTTTTAAATCCCATAAGCGTTTCCAATGCTCAAGGTTTTTAACTGGATCACCATTCTTTAATCTCCAATGTTTCCTCACCCATGAATGCATCCATTTATTAAATCCATCAACAACATACATAGAATCAGTTGTTAATATTTTCTTCCCAGATAATTGTGTTATAACAGCAAGTGCATTGATAGGCCCAAGCAACTCCATTCGATTATTGGTTGTATCTTTTTCCCAACCTCCTAATAATTTAACAAAGTTTTCACCAATGATAATGGACGCCCATCCACCATCACCTATCTTTTTCCTACACCCATCGCAATAGATATTAATATCTGATGCACTGATTGTTTTTAGTTCACGGCTTATACTCATAGGTCATCTACGGAGCGCGAAATAGAATAGTCGTAGATTTCTCCACAAACTATTTTCTTTTTTTGTTCACGCTTCTCACTTGAGGGCGACTTGCCTTGTAGATGTAATGAACAATGTTTAATTGACTCATTGATTTGTAATACTCTATCACGCTCAATAGCAGACCATTGTTTTGTTTTTATTTTCATAATTAAAATCCAATTCCTTTTAGTGTTGCAGCGATTGATTTTGAATAGCTATCAGTAGGCATATCAAATTGTTTAAGCTTATCTAAATGCTCTCTTTTTTCTTTATCATGTTTTGATTCTTCCTTTGCATTATATCCGTAGTTATAACTAGGGCAATTTTTTTCGTGATCCCAATACTTATCTTCCATAATTAATATTAATTAAAGAGTAAAACACAACAGTTCATTTTTATCCTTATTTCCAAACGGATTGATGGACTACGGTAAACTCTCTCGTCACAAAGAGTTGTTGTGCTCCCACCGATTAACAACTCGGTAGGCACGTCGGGCATTGCCACAGTAGCTTCAGGGAGCCACGTCCGTCGCTTTCGCTAGTAGCGTATCGTGCTACGCGTGCCGCTTACGGCGGCAAGTCGTGTGGCAGGCAGGCACCTCACCTGCACAGCTTACTGTTCTAACTATTACCACATTCCAACCTCCGTTCCGTTAGCTCTCATAATCATGCTATAAAGTTTTCGGCGCGACCTAAACTTGATAGTATTTTCTTATCAAGTCGAACGGAGGCTGGAATGTAGTGACAATCTTTATTACCTTGATTGTCATTAGGTGTTATTAGTATTAGTATTTCATGGTATAATTAATATTAAGTATATCATCTTGAGTGAGAATGAGGAGTAAGCAGAGTGGTCCTAAGCGAACTTAGGCACCCTGCTCATACATCACCTCTCGGTCGAACGTATCGTTACACAGCTTGGATTAGAACCAAGATCGTAACTCCCACACGGCATCTCAAACAAGATGGGATTATTACGACAGTATAGCCCAACGAATATATCGTTGCGAACTTTAGACCATGCTGATTCCACTTCCGCATGATCGCCGTTAGCAATAGGATTTGAACCCATCACTTTATCATTGTGTCTCCAGATAGGGAGTGAAGTCCTTTAATTCCTTCGTCGGTTTCACTGTATCATTAACAGCATTTTGTTATCCGGTATAGCCTGCTTGTAGTTGTCATCTCAGCATTGCTAGTGACACGCATAGGTTCGCACATTTTGTTTCACTTGTCAACAACTATTTTTCAAGCAAAGGTTTTTAAAATCAACCACCCCATGCTCTATAAAGCATTGACTCATTATACAAAACCTCTAACTCTTTAGTGTTTATAATACTAATTGGAATAGCATTATCAGTTTTAAGATGATTGGAAAATTTTACATAAGCTTCTTTTAAATACTCATTAACATCAGATCCATCCTTCATCAAGAGCGAGCCATCAGAATGAAGTAAAATACGTTCTTGAATATTCATAGTCTTTTAAATTCAGGATCAATAATCTGACACAAGTTAAGATTGTAAAAACCAGAACGTATCTTAATCCCACTGTCTTTAACTATGCCATTCTTAATTAAGTTTTCAAGAACACCAACACATTCACCAGTATTTTTTATCAATACGCTTTTCTTTCCTATCTCTGTAAGACCATCGACAGATCGTGAAGCAGTAATAAAAACACTACCACTACTATCAATTAATTGAATACAGTTTTGTTTTGATTTAACGTAAACACTATACTTAATTTTAATTTTCTCGCTGAAGTTTCTTGTTACTAATTGAAATGTTTTCATTTGATTGCTATTCTTTTTTCTTTAGCTCGCTTCACAATTTCTTTTTTCATTTCTTCGGTAATTACACCGCGCCTTTCAAGCTCATTAAGAATCGTCATAGATCCGAATGCTTGCAGAACATAGATAATTCTTTCTAATTTTTTTGGACTCATTGGTATTATATTCATATTTGATCTTCACTAATTAAGCCATCTCTCCAAGGAATGTATTCAGATGAGGAGAAAGCTTCCGCTTCGTTTATTAATTTACCATCAACCCTATAAAGATATCCTTCAAGTGTTTTAATTCTATCACACTGAACTTTATGTCCCATCATTAACGCAATACCGGGACACCATCTTGAATGCGCTATTAGTTTTTCTAATTGCTCATCACTTATTTCATAAGAGTTTGCTGGAGCTGTTCTACCTATTGATAGTTTAAGTTTCATAATTAATATTAATTATTATCTAACATCTAACAGTTAGTGTTTACTTTGTAATCTAATTAAAATCACCTGCCTTTTCCAGCGGATCATCTGACGGAATGCCTCGCCATTTGCGCCACGATCCACGCTGGCGAGGTCGGGATATGTCTGCGGATACTTGTTCCATAAATCTAACGGATGCAGCACAAGCAATCCTAGAGAGTTCAGTTAGATTTAATTTATTTTAATTACTATTAACGCCACCTCGACCAGTAATAGAACGAGGCTTTTTCTTAGTGTTGTTAATTAAATTAAGATTAAGTTTAGTGAGTTCTTCAACTTGAATCTCCAGTCTTTCAATTTCATCGCGCAATTCTTTAAACAAACGCTCATCACCATCACTTGTATGATAAGCGATAAGCAAATTAATAAAAAACTTTAGCGTAACAACCTCACAATTTTGATGGTGTTTTGCAACACACTCAACCGCGGTAAGGTAAGCAGTAAAGATTCTGAAAGCTTCAAACTCTTTAAAGCTTACGAACTTACCCTCATTACTGAGGAACTTCTGTTTGCCATCGGTAATTATCCACATATAATTAATATTAACTATTGAATAAGATCCAGTTGGATTTTAGGACGAGTGACCGCCACATAATTAAGGTTTTTTTCCTGAACATGATCCTCCTTAGTCATCTTGTCATGGTTGAGTCTGACCCTGCCATAATCCACAATAGCTACGTGCTCAGCCTCAAGGCCCTTGCTCTTATGAATAGAAGAAAGCACAACACCTTTGATGTCATCGGAAAAGATATCATCAATACGTTTCTTGACCTGTTGCACATCATCACACTCTTCAGCAAACATGGTGATAATTTCTTTTTGGTCTTGAAGAATTTCAATTGCATTAGTGTTTACTTTCTCGCAACGCAAAAGCTTTTCCGTTTTAGTTTCAACCATCTTAGTTACCTTATCAATCAAGTCCACGCAATCAATAGCCTTGAAGCCATCAATCATATCACTCAATTCATATCCAATATTCTTACCACGAATAACAGCTTTCTTGCCACGCTTTAGTAATGCAAAGCACGGCTTAACAAGGTTAGCATTACGTCGTGATAGAATCATAGACCCCTCTGGAATTTCATAATCCAATTCTTGAAGACGATCTACTTTACCAGTAGGATTACCAGACCAAGGCATAATCTCAGGCACCATTGTTTGTGCAAGTTTAATGATATCAGTGCCGCAACGATAACAAGTGTTAAGTGGTAGCTCAGTAGAACCAAACGTGGTTCTAAGTTTCTCAAAGCTATGAACATCAGCACCAGCAAACCCCATAATAGCTTGATTAACATCACCAACACAAACAATTCTATCACCAGCCATTTGTCTCACATACTCAATGATTAGCGGTGACAGGTCTTGGCACTCATCAACATACAGCATAGGAAATGATGGAATAGTAAGACCCATACGAATAGGCAGCCATATCATATCAGTGAAATCAATTGCGCTACCCTTATTAATCATCTCGTTGAATACTTCAGGTAGAATAGAAACAACTTCAGCATCATAATCTATACCATATTTATTACAGATAGCAAGCACGGCAAACTCATCAGCCTCATCAGTAAGATTCATGCGTAGTTTGTCAACAAGATTACACGCATCATTGAGGCGTTGCCATACTTTAGATTTGTTTTTAGGATCAGATTTGTCAGGGTTAAGAGCATCGTATTGTTTAAGAATAGATTTAACTTTTCCATTCATTAAGAATAACCTTCCTAACTTTGCGGCTAATGCTTTATACCCAAAGCTATGCGCTGTTGCAACAGTAACATTATTAGTGCAACGTGGTTCAATATCACGAACGATATCTTTACCAAACGCTAGCAAAGCAGCAGGCTTACGAAGCTGTTCAGGCAATGACATAATCCATACAAGCGTAGTAGATTTACCGCTACCCGCACTTGCTTGGATATGCAGGTTGTCAGTAGTTCCACGAATGTTATCAAAGATCGCAGACTGTTCTGCGCTTGGTGGATAACTTGGTTTGAATCCAATACGAATAACTGGTTCTTTTTTAGTATAGTTGCGTGCCATTTTGTTTACTTAATTTTAATTACGATTAATTGCTCGCAAGCCACGGTGAACTCACCAAACTTGACGGCGATTTGGGTATCCTTGATTCCTTTGATGTTTTTATTAGATACAACCACGCCAGTTTTCCCTTTGAATTTTCCTATAATAGTCGTTACTTTGGTTCTTGATTTCATTGTAGTTTTTGATTTAAGGAATGATTTCTACCATCAATAATTCCTTTTGCTTTAGTCTCATTATTTTGTTTGACACTTCTCAATCTTTTTTGTTGTAGGTTAATATTATATTCAGAAGACAACCATTCTTTAGACTTATCTTGAATGATTAGTGACGCTTGCTCGGATTGAAGAATTAACCCATGAGTTTCAGGATCATCCTTGAGTTGCTTCATCTGTAGATCAAGCGAGTCATACAACCCAACAACATACCCTTCAGCGTATGACCTACCATCTAAATTGGTATATGATTTGTATTTCATCTTTGCGTTATTAGCAATTACTTCACGAATCTTACGGAATGTATCCGCCGCCATTTCACTTTCGTTACGTGAACCATAAAAGAAAAGAATATCAATAGGAGTTTCTTTACCGCCTTCAATCATCACTGACGATGTTGAGTAACAAGAACAACTACCAATAAACTTACAGCAAAACATGGCAACTTGACCCTCCCATCGAATCTCTTTAGTGTTCATGGCAGACACCATACACCTACCCATCTTAACTTTCTTTGCAGGATCAAGACAGTTCATATCAATATCATCACGGGTGATATTAAACTTTGCCATAATCTTAGTAGCCAGTCTAATAGAGTTATCAATTTCTCCTTGACTAGCTGATGGATCTTGACACAAAGCAATTAACTTTGCAATTTTTTCTTTAACTTTTTCTAGTGTTTTCATACTTAATATTAATTAAGCTCCAATTCTGAATCGTCACTTGACTCTTCAGCATCATCACCCTTCACCGGGACTTCACCTTCAAGACGACGACGAACATAAAATTTCTTCTCGATAGCGTGGAAGTAGCTATGAAATGGATGACCAGTAAGTTTCATCATACGCTTTGCAAACTGTGAAGCAGATGCAGATGTAAGGCCTTCAGGCTCATCATCACTCTTTGCTGGGCAGCGAACAAAATCACCGGGATTTTTGAAGTGAACTTCATATTCATCCCACATGGATTTTTGAACTCCCCGAACTTGTTGCACATTTCCTGTTTCGATTTTCATAATGTTGTATTGTTTGTTCTAATGTCAGTTCTTTAATGCGGCGAAATCCATGAACTGCAAAACAGAACTCGCCTTTGTCTTTTATCCGTCGAGAAAGATTAGAATACTTGTAGTAACGAATAACACCACAAGCACTACGATGGCGTATCCAACGCCTTTGTTTTTTAGTTTTCCAACTACCGGCCCAACCTATACCTATCCATATCTGTTCAACATCAACAACAGGCAAAACCATGGCTGGTCGAGTAGAAAACTTAATATTAAGTTTGAGTTTTTTTTTTGGCTCAACTCGTTTTATCATTCATAAATATATGAATTACAAAACATCATGTCAAGAATTATTTTCAGTAATTTCATGCTTAACTTTTATAAATTCAATAATATTATACATAATTGAGTTATCTTTAGAGTCTCTTGACGCACCTCTATCTAAAGCGACTCCACCTTGGCAATTCAAAAGCTCCCCGACTGAATCAAGAATACATTGAATTTGTTTTGACTCAAAATAAGATTTACCAATAGGATATTCGTATCTTTTTAAGAAAGCCTTACAGTATTTTAAAACATCATTTAAAATACAAAGCAACGGCTCATCATTACGCATCCCAAAAAGCATTTCATCAAAGCTTACGGTTTTTGGATTGAGTTTTGATTCAATCAACTCATTTATTTCTGGTTCTAGTTTCATAAAATAGTCGTGCGTTTAATTTGTTTGCCATACTTAACACAAGTTTTCATAATTAATATTAATTAAATGGGTTAGGAATAAAAGAACGAATCAAATCGCATTGAGCGCACTCTTCGGCGGACCTTGCGGCGGACCTTGCGGACCTTGCTTCGGACTGGTCAGCAAACGCAATAGACAATCTAACTGATTGTTTTTTTCTAAAGGTTTATATTTTTCGAGAATCCAAAAAAGCCAATCAGGACGCTTGCAAGCTTCCCAGACTTCAGACATTGTTTCATATTGCAGCGCAAATTCTTCTCCTGATTTGCAAGGTTTGTATTTTGTTATAAATGATATTGTTTTCATAGTATTATCTGTAAAATTCAGCTTCGGGATACCTTTCAACAATTATACGTTTTGCGGCAACTTTAGAAGTAGCCACACAAACACCACTAACGGTGTTGCGATAATTCCAATAGGTGTAAATTGATTTTTTCTTACACCCTCTTGGCTGACATGATTGTGTTCTTAAATAGAATTTTGTTGGAATATTCATTGGTTCATATTGTTGTGCATTTGATATCCAAGATCCGCCATGATATACACAGCGCCAGTAAAGAGCAAGGTGAAAAATATCACCGCGCCCATGATTTTAATACCTTGCACTAATGGACAAGGATATGTTCTTTTTTTGTTCATATAATTAATATTAATTATGCCGGTAGAAACAATACAGCCACCATAAGAACACTACTCCTTATGGTGGCTGACCCGTGCCTACTACCCTGTATGTCCCGAGAATTAACAATTAAGCTTTCTGCCTTGAGAAGCTGAAACAAGAATACGGATCATACGATCCGTAAACTCCTCTAATGTCTCACTCTTATGACGAGTATATTTCACTGTCTTACCAGTGATATCTTCATACATCATGTGATGTTCATGTAATTGATACCAACGCTTTTTATCGCCTTTTAATGCAATAGTCATTGTTTTATTGTGTTACGTTTTGACACCATATCAAAACGAATCACGCCACAAAGCATAACCTTGTGGGGTGATTCGTTTTGATCTTACAGAATTGACACTTTGTTCATTGTGTATTGAAATACACAAATACAATCTACATCATCAGATTTACGAGCAATTAAACGAACGTAAGAACTTACACGCTTACATAAATTATCACTGTTTACTTTATGACTAAAGAACTTACAAATCTTGTAACCATCACGCCTTGCTGCAAGCAAGGAATAACAAGCAAATTCTCTCGATACTTCGTGGGTCACGCCACGAACATTGATAAACATTTTTGGTTTCATAATAATTAATTGTGTAGCATAAAAAACAATGCACGGCATGAACTAAAAAGCTCATGCCGTGATTCGTTCCATATGGTTCACACATTAAATGCACGGCATTATGTCTCATTGTTACAGCATTATCAACATACATAAAATTAATATTAATTACGTGAATTAATATTAATTATGCATATCAAAAGCATCAACTTGCATTCTTAAACCGGGACCATACTACACCCGATTGACAAGCTTGACACACCAGAAACAACCATAATACCTATACATCACGAATGTTTACCCACTCAAGCTTGTAAGACTTAAATGGCATTCGATTACGCTTTATTGCATAAGCGGTCGCAAGACCGCCACCCTCTCCAATAGTTAAGCAATTAACAATAAGGCATAGCTAAACACTAGCATTCCTTACCCATTGAATACAGACAATAATTGACCATCTTAATCCTGCTACCGATTAAGACAATACTCCATCCCCCAGATAGACTAAGGGACTTAGGGTTTACGCATTAACCCTTGGCAATCACTTCCCACAATACAAACCACGATTACCAACCTTGGAGTTTAACCTAGCAAGGGATTTAAATACGCTTAATAGCTTTCTCTGTTCATTCCATGAATGAAGGGAAAAAGCGCAAAGCGCAACCCACAAGCTAAACCTTCCAAGGTTTTACCATAAAGCTATAAAGACCACAAACAAATTGAAACAACTCCCTACCTGTATAAACCCGGAACCATTCCACTGATTGATATTACGGATTAGCGTATATCAAAACATCACAAATAATTCCCACGGATGTAAAAACTAATCGCTTACTCTTACGGTCTAAGCGTAATCAGGTGATTAATCTTAATTATTAACCTATCGTCAGTAGTGAGCTTTAAGTCACTACTAAGCCACAAGGTTAATCATCCAAGGTTAAGGTTGATTGATAGTCGAAATGGTTGCTTTGTTTGCATAGGGTTAGGCATTAACTAGAGCGTATAAAGCTTCACTAAATCCCATTAATGCTTTCAGCTTGGCGGCATCCTTTGAGCTTACAAGCGGTTGACCATCCGCTCCATTCAACTTGCAAAGAATTGCAAGCTTAGTCGAACTAGGTAAGCCAGCTTTAGCAAGCACCCCGTCCAAGTCAGACTTCGCCCTTGGAACAGAAAGCACTTTCCCGCTCTTTTGTGCTCGGTCTAGCTGTTCTTTCTGGAAAAAGGAATCAATTCGCGCTTCATTCTCCATTGCAATTTTCTTCACCCGTCCACCAATAGCGGTTAGGTCATGAATCTGCTTTTGAATCAAATCGACATTGAACTTAATCCCGCCCGGTAGAACCACTTTAGCTGGAACGAGGGTGTTACTTTGCGGAATAATCCCGCTAGGCTGAACCGTTGCACCTTGGCTTTCGGTGTTCTCTTGAACATTGGATGCTTGAACAGTTTTTTCTTTTGTTTCTTTCATTTTGTTTGCTTGTTTTACCCTGCTATAATTGGCAGGGTAAAACATTAAGAGAGCCTTAATGCTTAACCCTGCCAATTTTTCGCCACAAGCTAGGAACGAGCCTAGGAACGAGCCTAGGAACGAGCCTATCAAGTGACGAAACAAGTAAACGGGAAACAGGCTCGAAAACTCCCCTTTCGATTGAAAAGGCGAGTTTTCGGCATGAGTCCCGAATTGGAAGCAAACAAAGCAACCGTTTCGAGTATCAATCGGGAAATTTCAAAGAGCAATCCGTTAGGATTTACGGGATCGCCTTCACCCGTTGCCCGTTAGGGGTGACGAATGAGGCAAGCCGTCGCCGGTCGTGTCAACCGACTGCCACAAGAAAACCATAAGCCGGCGTTTCCCGCAATCTTTTTCTGTAATTAATTTTAAGTTTCTTAACCTGTTCATTTT
>JABXJR010000090.1_pt1 | contig 17660 bp, 15 predicted proteins | sample 7431291 | NCBI WGS metagenome assembly JABXJR01 (sample SAMN14395756, study PRJNA613071) | wetland metagenome | isolation source: water samle H3 from high-altitude wetland | place: Chile: Salar de Huasco, high-altitude wetland | collected 2015-11-10 | reverse complement strand
CCGCCGTGTCATCCGTTGTGGATAGGCGTGCCGTTGTGTCTCTTTGTTTGCCCGCCTTGAGCCCCACGCTCTGGGCGATGTCTGCCTTCTGGTAGACGCCGATACCGATGCCGCCGGTCAATTCGGCAATGCCAGGAACGCCTTCGGTGGTGTTCATGTGGGACCGCCCGACCCACACGACCGATTTCCCTCCCAGTTCATTTTTCATCACTTGCCTGGCCCCGTAATAGTTCACCTCTTCGAGGCGCTGTTTCGACAACGCGATGTATTCCGCTGAGGATTTGGGCAGTGTACTCAGCCCGGAGAAATAACCCTTAGTGTCTGAGTGCCGAGTCAGATAGCGATGCTCGAGAGGCATGATTTCGATATCGAATTCTTCAGCGGCTTTTTTCAGTTCATCGTAAAGCGTGTTACCCCCCACCCTGCTCTTAATGCCTTCCACGAGTGATTCATCATGGATCAGGCCATACGCGTCGAGCGTTGCGCCTTCCACGTACAACGCTCTGACGTCTCCTTCCTTGAAGGTTTTCATGGCGTCACGCATGGTGATCAGGCTGGCGACTTCTAAATGGTCTTCTCCAAAGACCAGGACGTCAGTTTCTTTCAGGGATTTGGCGATCAGCTCGTTGGGGGACATTGCCGGCGTGATATCAGGAAGCGCTGGGCGTGGTGGCATGCCGCCCGCCGCCATATCCTGGAAGTAAGCGGTCTTTTCAAGCGAGAACTTTTCTCGGGTGAAGCGGATTCTGTCGGGTGTGAAATGGTCCTCGATCAGGGCTCCACCGGTATGGGGGCTGGTGGCGTACTCATCCATAGGCAACGGAACCCTGGGTTGAACGCGGTTTTGCATGGGGCGATTGGTTCTGCTTAAAGGATCGTAGCGCATGCTGTCACGCGCGCGGGGGGAGGGCGGCATCATCCTGTGCAGCGGGTTGAATGCCTCGATCGGCGCTCCGTAAGGTTTGCCCTTGTCGGGATCATAGGCATACCGTTGGCCATCAAACAGGATGGTGCTTCCCTCGACGGTTTGGTCGGCAGCCTTGAAGGTGCCTTGGGTAATAGGTCCATATTCGGCACTGGCGACATTCAACACGTTGTGATGACGACCTATGTGCTTGACCTGTTCAATCCCGTTGTCGATCAGCCTCGCACCGCCTTGAACCAGATCGCCTATACCACTGAAGGGGTTGAGCTCACCGATGACGGTGGTCCCGAGTATTTTGGCCACCCGCAGGGCCTTGGTTGCGGCACTGACGGCCGAGGTTCCGGCTTTTGTCACTTTCGCTGCCGCCCCTGCGCCGGCAGTGACGAAACCAAAGATATCCATGCCCAGGTCTGTCGCGCCATCCAGGTAGTCACCGTTTTGAAAGTTGACAATGGCCGACCTGAGTGGAATCAGGTCCAGTAAAAAGCTGACCAGTTTCCACTCCGTGTCCATCTGCTGATCGTAGCTGGTAGCCCCCTTGGCCTGCCGGACCACGTCTTTGCCGGCAATGTCCAGGTGTTCGACAAAGGCATCGGCAATGGACTGTGTTCGGGCACTTGTGTAGCTCGAAGGCGTGGGCGGAGGAGAACTGACGGTCTTGTCCTGGGCGAAGTCGGCCTCAGGCGAGGTGGTTGGTGTGAACCGCTCAATCGGGTAGACCAGGCTGGCGTTACGTTCGTGCTGATCGGTCAAAACGGTGGTGGGAACCTGGGTCACGCGCCCTTGTTTCAGGTCGATCTTATACACCGTCTCGCCGCTTGGCCCTGTGGCTTTAACCAGCAAATTGTCGTTTTTGCTGTGAAGGGTTCTTCCGGTAAATCCTAGCCCCAGCTTGTAGGTATTGTGCTGGTAGAACTCAAGTTCCCCATGCTCCAGGTTTTGCCTGTCGGCCAGGGGCAATTGGGCAATCATGTGTTTGACCGCCGTAGCAATGCCCTTTTTTCTTGAATCGATGGCTTGGGTGAACTGATCGTTGAAGGTGCTGTTCACGTCGAATTGCAGGGACTCGCCTTGCGTGGCGCGGAGGATGCGTGGGTCTGTGCTTTCCCATTCGTACTGGTGCAAGCCACTCATGGCGATATCCAGCAACGAGTGCAAGCCTGCCGGGGCACGATTGGGGTCGTAGAGCGGCTGTATGTGGGGTTGCTTGGTGTTCTTGACGCTCAGCAGTTTTTCTTCAAAGGGCACATCCGAGCCGAACCGTTGTTTAAGTGCGGCCAGGGCAATGTCTTTGCGGCTTGGCATTTCAGCCTGGATCTGGGTGGACGCCTCCAATCGTTCATTCGCCTGTTGATTGAACGCGCTGCGGACCTTCTCGACGTCGTCGGGGCTGTAGCGATCCGCTTCTTGCTGGGAGAGTGCGCCATTCACCACGCCCCACACCCGCAGGGCGGCGCGTTGTGCCTGTTGGGTCATGGCTGGATCTTGCAGGCTGGCGTCTTCGGCGGCATTCATGACCTGGGCAAAGCTCATGTTGGGCACTTTGCCCGGTGTCTGGGCTTCTATTGTTGCCGCGGCGATCGACAGGTTGACCCAGGCAGGGCTGCCATAGGTCACGTTGCTGGGGATGTCCTTGATCAGCAACTCGGGCGCCTTGCGGGCCAGCATCAGGTAAGCGCCGACGTTGGCCATTTCGGCCGTGGCGTGGCCTTGCTCGCTCAAGTGCTTGCTCAGGGTCGGGAATATGGCTGATGCGGGTTTGCCCCAATGCTCCGACTGTGCCAGATCAAACCCGGCGACGGTGTTTCGATGGGGCGTGCTGATGGACTGTGGGTCCAGCATCAGATTGAGCGCGGCCAGTGTGTAGTCATTGACGCTGGTGTCAGTCGCAATGCCGTTCAATTGAGTCTGCATGGCTTGCCCCAGCGCTTGTGCACGGGGGGTACTGAGCAGGGTTTCCAGCACCTTCGCTGGATCACGTGCGGCTTCGCCGCTGAGTGGCTGATTGCTGTTGAGATAATCCAGCGGGCCCAGGCTTGCCCCCATCGACGGTGGGTTGGGGTGGAGCGTGACATATTGCGTGGCGGCACTGAGCAACGTGCGTTGCTCCGCGATACTCAGCGGCAGCGGCCAGGACAGGGCACCGCCCAGATTGCCCAGGGGGTGTTCAATGGCCCTGCTGAGCACGGCGTCTGCCAATGCGGTCAAGGCGAAATGGCTGTTCGGTACAGCCACGCCTATGGAGGTGATGAAGGCCTCGATTGTCGTGGCATGGCCGGGGGTGACGGGATAGGACGCGGCGGCTTGCACATCCATGGGGGTCGACTTCAGCGCGGCCAGGATCTCCTGCGGCGTGGCGTTTACACCCAGGCGCTGGGCCATGTCGTTGAGTTTTTGCCCCAGGCTGCGCAGGTTCTGCTTGTCTGCCAGGGTTTGCGCCAAGCTGCCACTGGCGGTATCGGTGGTTGAGGGGTTTGTTTGGGTTGAATCGGACTGTTCGGTGTCGGTGGTGGGGGGCTGGTTGCCCGGGAGGGCGGGCGTGGGTGTATCGATCAGGAGGGGAGGCTGTTGGGGCAGAAGGTGCGGTAAGGGCGTGGAGGAAAGACTTGTCATCGGAGGGTACCTTTTCAGACGTGCCGAGAATAAGCGCCTGCCAGTAGGAGGATCCCTGTTCCCCAGACGCCCCTTTTGGGTGCAAAAAACACCCGAGGGGGTTCCCTCTGGAGATACCGTGTTGTGTAAGGCTTAGTGTTGGTTAACTTTTGAAAAAGTCCTTGCGGGTGTGTGTCAGTTGATGCGTCTGTGGCTGACCCACTGCTATCGGGGGCAAGCCCCCTCCCACATTTGGATCTGCATACATCAGGTCGACCTGAGTCTGCCTTTGCTCTGGCTGTGGCTGCCCTGGCGCCGACCGGAGTTGTGCCTGGTGTACTCGGTTGAAAATGTGGGAGGGGCGGTGCGACGATTCGACTTGCCCCCGATGAGGGAGTGAAGTTGATGCATCCATGGCTGACCAGCCGCCGTTACCGCAGAAACGGATAGGCGGGAACCTGCCCCTCAGCGATGGTAGTAACCCGGTCCGCCACCTTCATAGCGGTGGTCATGCCAGCCGCCGCCGTGGGGGAATATGATGCAGCCGCTCATGCTCAGCATGATCAGCAGGGGAATCAGCCAGGTGATTCGACGGAACATTTCAAAATCCTCCAGGGTTCTCACGGGGTGACATCAGGCTGGCTCAATAAAAGCATCGAACAAGCCAAAGCTTTTCATCGCCTGTAACATGAGACCCTGCCGACCCCATTCCATCCCCGTCATCGGGTATGTGCCTGGCATGTTCGGCGATACAAAGTGGATACATTCTCAAGGTTCAGGAACCCGTCATGACCCAAAAGCAACGCTTGAAATATTCAATCCTGATCTCCCTGGTGGTACTGGGGACGATGTTTGGCCTGTCCTACCTGCAGAACACTGGGGTTATCAGCGAAAAAACGTTCCAGTACATCGCCATTGCGGTGGCGGTCACCGTGGTGGTGATCAATGGCGTGATGCGTCGTAAGGTCAAGCCTAACTTCTGATTGACGTCGTCGAGTCAGGCGCGGCCTTCGAGCACTTTGGCAGCCTCTTCATGGAGGCTGTAGCTTTTATCGGCATTGAGGGTGATCACGCCCTCGCTGCACAGGCGCTTGAGTACCTCACGCACGCTGAGGAACGACAAAGGGATGCCCAGTTCCAGCAAGTGGCTGTGCACGCCGCGTACCCCGAGGGTGCGCTGGTGGGCGGCGGCCGTGAGCAGGGCGTCGATGACCTTCAGCCGGATCAGGCTGGTGCGCAAGCCGAAACACTTGAGTAAATGCCGAATTCGTTGGTTGCCTTGCTGCTCTGGCGCTTTGCCGAAGGCTTGTACGCCGCTGCCAAACGTGGCATCGGCGGTCGTTGAGTGTCCGTCCGTGGGCAGTTGCGAGTTGTACATGCAAAAAACTCCTTATCAGAGCCTGATCAGGAAAATGATGGCGCTCTTATTCAATAAGACGAACGAGTGAGCGAAATCATGAAGTGCCGCATGTAGAAAATTTGTCGGTATCGGTTTTGTCACAACGCAGTCGCGTTCAATGAACGGACTGCGTCGCTAAATTATTCACGGTCTGTTGCGTCCTTACGGTGGGGGAATGACCCCAGGCAAGGGTGTTCAATTTGACTGTGGAGTCTGTGTGATTATTTCCAACCGGTTGTCCAGGATGTGCGTGGCGGGACTGATGCTGGGCTTGAGCCTGGCTGCATCGGCGCGCGAGCAGGTGGCGCAGGCGTCCGCCGATATCCGGCGCACCAGCTTCGGCGTGCCGCACATCCGCGCCAGCGATGAGCGCGGCCTGGGGTTTGGCATCGGTTACGCCTACGCCCAGGACAACCTGTGCCTGCTGGCCAATGAAGTGGTCACCGTCAATGGCCAGCGCGCGCGGTTCTTCGGCCCGGAACAGGCGACCCTGGAGGAACGCAACAACCTCGCCAGCGATGTGTTCTTCACCTGGCTGAATACCCCCGAGGCCGTAGCCGCCTTCTGGAACGCGCAGAGCCCGGCGATCCGCCAACGCATCGAAGGTTATGTGGCCGGCTACAACCGCTATCTCAAAGAGCAGGGCGCCCCGGCGCCATGCCAGGCCGGGTGGGTGCGGCCGCTGGTGGTGGAAGATCTGGTGAAGCTGACCCGCAGGCTGCTGGTCGAAGGCGGCGTTGGCCAATTCGCCGAAGCCCTGGTTGGTGCGGCGCCACCCCAGGCCACCGCCAGCGTGCAGCGTCACGCAAGGGCGTTTGAACTGGCGGCGGCCCAGCAGCAGCGCTTCAGTCTCGATCGCGGCAGCAACGCCGTCGCGGTGGGCCGTGATCGTTCATTTAATGGTCGTGGCATGCTGCTGGCCAACCCGCATTTCCCCTGGGTGGGCGGCATGCGTTTTTACCAGATGCACCTGACCATCCCCGGCCAACTGGATGTGATGGGCGCGGCGCTGCCGGGTCTGCCGGTGATCAACATCGGTTTCAACCAGCATGTGGCCTGGACCCATACGGTCGACACGTCCAAACACTTCACCCTGTACCGACTGACCCTCGACCCCAAGGATTCCACGCGCTACCTGCTGGACGGTCAATCCATCCCCCTGGCGAAAACCTCGGTGACGGTGCAAGTCAAACAGGCCGACGGCAGCCTCAAGGCCGTGTCCCGTACGGTCTACAGTTCGAGCTTCGGCCCCGTGGTGCAATGGCCCGGCAAGCTGGATTGGGACAGCCAGCACGCCTTCAGCCTGCGCGACGCCAACCTGGGCAATGACCGCGTGCTGCAACAGTGGTACGCGATGAACCGCGCCCCCAGCCTCAAGGCACTACAAACCTCGGTGCACACCCTGCAAGGTATCCCGTGGGTCAACACCGTGGCCGCCGATGATCAGGGCCAGAGCCTGTACATGAACTTGTCGGTGGTGCCCAACGTCAGCGCCGCCAAACTCGCCCAATGCAGCGACCCGCGGGCCGGCCTGCAATTTATCATCCTCGACGGCGCCCGCAGCGCCTGCGCCTGGGACATCGACCCGCATGCCGCGCAACCGGGCATTTTCGCCGCCGCCCAACTGCCGCAACTGCAGCGCACCGACTACGTGCAACACGCCAACGACTCGGCCTGGATGGCCAACCCCAAGGCGCCCTTGACCGGCTTCTCTCCAGTGATCAGCCAGGACCACATCGGCCTTGGCCCGCGCGCGCGCTTCGCCGTGCAGCGCCTGCAATCCCTGGAGCAACGGCCGATCACGGTTGCGGACCTGCACAACATGGTCATGGACAACGAAGTGTATGTGGCGGGCCAAATCATGCCCGACCTGCTGGAATACTGCGCCACGCAACTGGGCAGCGATGCTGCCGCGTTGCAACCGCTGTGTACCAGCCTCAAACACTGGGACCGGCACGCCAACCTCGACAGCGGCCTGGGCCTGGTGCACTTCATCAACCTCGCGGAGCACCTGCAACAAACCCCCGATGCCTGGCGCGTGGCTTTCGACCCGGCCGAACCATTGACCACCCCCCGTGGCCTCGCCATCGACCGCCCCGACGTTGCCAAGGCCTTGCGCGAAGCCATGCTGGCCTCTGCTGCTGAAGTCGCCAGGCTCGGTCTCAGCGCCAACAGCCGCTGGGGCGATATCCAAGTCTCCGGGCAAACCCCCATCCACGGCGGCCCGCAAGCGCTCGGCATCTATAACGCCATGCAAACCGTGCCAAGGGCCGATGGCAAACGCGAAGTGGTCAGCGGCAGCAGTTACCTGCAAATCGTCAGCTTCGACGACCAGGGGCCGAACGCATTGGGCGTGCTCGCGTTCTCCCAGTCCAGCAACCCCGCGTCCAACTATGCCAAGGACCAGACCCAAGCATTCTCCGAGAAAAAACTCCGCCCGCTGCCATTCACCGAAGCGCAAATAAAGGCCGACCCGCAGTACCGGGAACAGGTCATCAAGGAGTAGGGCGCACACGCAACCCCTTGATGACTGGGCAGAATATTTTTTGAAATCAAGGGGTTGCAGGCATAGGCAAATGAGTACATAATGGCGCCCATCGAACGCAATGAAGCGTTAAAAACTTCAATGTATTCAATGTATTCAATGTATTCAATGAGTTAGAGTAGAGGCAGGGTTTTATAGCCCACTCATGTTTTTATGCGGTGAATGTCAGCAACAGCAGCATTGATCGTTTGAGGCCGAGTAGCAAAATGGTTATGCAGCGGATTGCAAATCCGCCTACGCCGGTTCGATTCCGACCTCGGCCTCCACTCTTAGAAACCCCGTAGATTAGCGTCTACGGGGTTTTTTATTGTCTGCGATTTGGTCATCGCTTCCGCAACCCTACCTTTTTTCGGGAAATTTAAGATGCCGTTATCGGTATGCCTCTCCGCGATTGGACGTGGGATTGTGCTCGATACCAAGGAGCCTGAGCGTCCACTAATGGCCGATTCTGTTGAAAAAGTCGGCCTTGGTTCCCACGACAGAAAAGTACGCATCGGAGATTGAAATTCTTACTTGTGGCTGAGGCTTCCAGGATCAGATTTCACGTAGCTGCGTGCAAAAAAATGGCGTTTTTCCCGGTCGATTTCCGGGCAGTTTGAGCGGAGCGACTTTTTCAACACTATCGGCCAAAAGCAGACATTCAAACCGCTAGCCAAATACACTGTCGAGAAGATCGCATTCAAAAATTTTGGTGCAAGTGTGCAGCCAAGGAAAAGGGAGGATTCATGAGTCTTGATCTGTGCTTGGAAGCTGATAGTACGCTCACAATTTCGACGCTGAGCAAAGCACTTGCGAATGCTGGTGCTTGGGAAATAGAGGTCGCAGGAAATGGGCTATCCGCTGAATTTAACTCGGGACTTAAATTGAGTACCAATGACGTACTCGATGACCCTACGATTTATGCTGAGAATACAATGGGTATCGCCTTCCCTGTCGCGGTGCGTTGCACCATCAGAATTAAAGGGCCCGAACCAGAGGGGGAGTCGGCTATGGAAGATTTGGATAAAATCGCTCAGTCCATATTTCACTCGTGTTCGGCCTTCTTTCTTATTAGCTTTCAGTTCGAACAAACCTTGTACTGGCGGGATGCGACAGGGCTGCATCGTCCTTGAGGTAGGTGCCTGCGCGTCCTCTTTCAGACATTTCTGAATGGTGTTTTTTCGGACGAAAACGCCCCTGAATTGAGGAACTGCTTTTGGCCGATTGTAGACCTTCGTGAGAGGCAGCAGTCGGCTAATAGGAGCCGCTGTGACATCCTTGCTGCCACTCGATAGCTTCGGCGCCCTAAGCCATGGGGAGGCTTCCTGTTTCGCCTCACGGAACAACTTATAAGGATGTGAGACATGATGCTATGTTTGGATGGCCAGTTTTCTGAACAAGAACTTTCCGAAAGGGACGAACTCGATCTACGGAACGTTTCAGCAAATATATGGCCGACGGTGCTCTCTCGGTGCAAAGCAAATGAACTACGCCTTTACAATCTTAAGCTTGCTTCACTTGAGGGAATTGATAGGTTAACTAATACACGGCGTTTGACGCTGGAATGGGCAAAAAAAATTGAAACACTGGAACCCGTTTCCAGACTAAGTGGTTTGACGTATCTGGCAATTGGAGACTTTCCAAGGCTCCGGCACCTCGACGGGCTTGAGAAGCTAAGCGAGCTGACAGAGCTGCGTCTGTCTGGTAGCCAGGGTGGAGGCTCGCCTCTCCGCCTTGAATCCATCGAGCCTGTTACTCGTATCTCCAAGCTCACCAGACTTTCACTGGCCAATGCGAAGTTCGAGATCGATGACATCACTAGCCTCGTTCGCTGTACGCATCTACGCCACTTGAGCTTGACGAACCAGTTCGATCGATCTCAGGTCGCTTTTCTCGCAAGCCGATTGAACAAGCAGCTCGCCGAGCCTCTAACTGCATACGTAAAAACACATCTGCGTTGTATGAAGTGCAACAGTCTGACGTCTATGTTTACGGGACGAAGAATGCCTTTCCTTTGTCCAGCGTGTGATACATCGCGATTTGAAAAGCTCACTCGCCAGTTCGAACAGATGATGCACAATGCATGACAACTTCACTTGTGTAAGACTGTCCGCTTCGGGTCCAGACTGTGTGAAAACGGCTTCGGTGGGACGTGTCGCCGGTTTGTCAAAAAATGCGGCGGCTTGTAGGCGCTCCCACTTTTGTGCAAGGATTCGCTATGACTCAATTTATTCCAAGCAATCGCCATCATCATCACGGACCTCGCTCAGGGTGCCGCGGTTGCGTACGCTCATCGATTAGTCAGAGTTCGAAACATCGACTCTGACTACTCAGTGAACCAAACCAAGGCGCCAATGGCGCCTTTTTTATTGCCTGTAAATTGGAGATTTTGAAAATGACTATGCTTCGTGGAACTCGAATAGTGACTGGGAAAGAAGCTGCAATCATGCGTGAGATAGAAGGCTGTTTTCGGAGCTATCTTCATCGATGCCGGGGCTGAGGAGGCCATAGTTCCTGCGCTATGGGGCCAAGACACTTTTATTGAGAAAGCTGGCGGTAGTGAAATTATCGGACAAATGTGGGCCTTCAATGACAAGGCCGGACGTCCTTGTTGCCTCATCCCAGAAGCAACTGCGCTCTTTCAGGAGCGCAACGATGTGCTTCTCGGGTCACGACAAGAAGCTATGTTTTTCTACGTAGCGCGATGTTACCGGTATGAACGACCCCAAGCAGGTCGTTATCGCGAATTCACTCAACTGGGACTCGAAATTCTTAGTCCTACACCGGCACAGGCTTTGGAGCGTAGCCAAACAATCTGCACTGGCTTTCTTGATTCGCTGGGATTGGAATATGAACTCAGTCTCGCAGTGAAGCGTGGACTAAGTTATTACCTCGAGGGGAATGGCTTCGAGGTGCGTTGCCCCGTATTGGGCGCGCAACAACAAGTTGTCGGCGGCGGTGCCTATCGAGAAGGAGCTGGGTTCGGCATCGGACTCGAACGGTTGGTGCTGGCCTCAGGAATGACTCGGAGTCTGTGATTTTTAAGGCGTCTCCATCAGGAGGCGCTTTCAAACCAGACAGGGCGAAATGGTATTGGATTGTCTAAACATCTTTCGTTGAAAGTCGTAGCGGGGGCGATCATCGACGATGAAAAGCCTTTCTCACAGCCTGGCCCCAAAGAGGACCTAAGCTTGCCCCTCATCTCGTGGCATAGCAGCATAGTGAGAATTTACTCCTTCGCTATCACCTATCACGCACCTCCAAGGTCACGATGTCCATAAATCTTGATGAGCTACTGAAAACCGTAGACGACGAACAATCATTCATCGGCTTCATTGAAGCTCTAGGTATGGATTTCGCCGAGGAGCGTTTGCTGGAGGAGACCTCTCCGTCGTCTCCCTATGGACCGGGGGCGTTGGGGTGGGAAAACGGCTCTATTGATAACTTTCTTGATGCTGCCGCAGCGTGGGCGACTGCCAGCTCACGCAGTTCCCTTGTGAGTGCCAGTAGATCAAACGTATGGCAACGCTGTGCGGCCATTTTGCTGGCTGGTAAATTTTATGAATGAGCCCAGCCATTGCTGTTCGAAGGACAACGACCGAACGAAGGCTGCCGGTCGTGAAAATCCACTATCGACTCATACTGTTTTAAACCGCAGGTCTTGAACTGCTCGGCGGTGTTTTCACACAGCCTGGACCCAAAGCTGCCACGAGACTTACAGAACTGTCGCTCGCTTCGCCAGCTTTCGAGAGCTGCGCGGTGTCAAACAACGCTAGCACGACGCAGGCTGCTCATATGCCCGATGCCCGCAGCCTTCAAACGGCTTACCAGATCCTCGCGTGCTCCTCGCCCACCGTCACGAACGTATTCAAGCTCCGACGCTGTGATCAATACCACTGGAACCAATCTGACCGGGGATAAAGGCATGTCATCCAGTCGAGTAGGGAAATCCGGTTCAGGGGCTCCCAGCAAGACGCCGGTAGAGTCGTCGTCGGTAACGAAGAGTTTGGGGAGTTGATCACTCATATGGTGCGACCGGCTGAACCCCGGAATTTCGAGGGATAGCGCTCCGTGCTGTTCGAGTTGGTGGGTGATTCCCCCAGCATCTGCCACCGTTTTGGCAACGTGTTCCACCAGCTCGAATGCCCAGCTGCGCTTGAAAGGATCGACCTCACCCAAGGGACCACGGGCGTGCTCGGGTATATCTGCTGTTTCTATGAACAACTCCATCTCAAAACCATTGCCCATCCCTTCAGCGTCATCGAATGGGTCCGACAGGCCTTCGGTTGCAATGATTACTGTGTCGCCACGGCGAACTACTCGGTAGGCCTGCCGGGTCGAAGGCCAGTAAGGGCCACCCGAAAAGCTTGGACTAATGATGTAGGAAAGAACATCCCGCTCGACTGTGCCGATAAAGCCCCAATGAAGATCCAGGCACGCTTCGCTGGCTTGTCGGGCTGCCTGATTTGCCGCTTCAGCCTCAGACAAATTGCTGGGAGTAACTGGCTCGCGGAATTCACGGGGTTGGGGTGTGGGTTGGGCGTCTTGGGTTAAAGGGCTTTTCAATAAAGTAAGAAGTTTCTTTAGGAAATTCATGCGCGTTCCTTGCAGGGTCTCGGCTTAGCCCCACAAATGTCAGCACTTGCTGATCTGGTGGTAGGCGTTAAACGCATTCTGGCGTATCGGCTTCGATATGAGAACGCAAAAACATATTTCGCTCCTACATCACCATGTTGCCAAAGTGTGGGTCACCTCGGCTTCGTAGACGCTCAACGGCAGTTTTTGGCCGTTTTGAGTCGGTCGCAACAGGCAGAAAACGACCCTCAACTGCCTGTCAGTACCGGTACAAAGCCTATTCAGCCATGATCAGCTTGTAACGCTTCTGGTACTCATCATAGGGGAGGCCCTGTTTTTCAAGCTGTTTAAGCTGTTGCTGTTGGTACACGTCTTTTGTCATGAGTACGGCATCGTTCCCAGAGTTTGATTCCTTAACTCCCTTCAAGACTGCGGCACCATTTGGAAACAGCTGATTAGTCAGCTCTGTGATTTTTTTCTCAGCATTAATGAATTTATCAATGACCCGACCACCACCCCAACGCGAGTCATATTCAGCTTGGCCAACCTGCTGGCCGTACTGATAAACGCGGATATCCGCATAGCTCATGTAAAGAGCTAAGTCCCACGACCAAGTACCGATATAAGTCGTTGAAAGAGGGCAGCTGGAAGGGTTACTACCTGGCGGAAGCTGGCGCGTATGAAATCCTTTGTTTTTGAGCTGGTTTTCATAGGCAGTGTTGAACCCTTCTCGCAGTCCTTCGGCAGGGATCAGACAGATCTCTGGCGTCATCTCGGAAGAAAGCTCAGCAGGCGTCACGGTTTGCTTGATGCTGCAGCCAGATGCCAAACAAGTTGCCGCCAGGATGATAGGGATATAAAGAGTGCGCATGGGGACCTCCGTGTCATGAATGAGTCTCGGAAGGTATCATGGGCCTTCCCTGTCAATCTGAGTTGTTTGTGGTTGTGCGTGCGTTCACGCCCAAAAGTAGCCGCTCATGAGACCCCGCAAACTATAGAGATGCTAACCTCGCCTGGGCCAAGCTGACTCAAACGACCTGAGAAATTCCGGGAACTGAAAATGGAAGAAACGCTCTCTTCGATATTTATGCGCACTAAAGGAAAGCCCATAAATTTCAATGGGAAAACCGTGGTTGCGATCATGGAGATCGAGATCACGAAGCCCAGAACCGTCTTTTCAATTCGCCGATTGGGTGCTACGAACGGTCGAGTGCAAGGGTTAGCATTAAAGGCGGTAAGTGGGCAGATCGTCGTCGACGGCTCTGGCGATGGCTATCCCGAGATAATTTTGTGGTCTGATACCAGTCCTGATGCTGTGGAGATAGAAGTGTTTTCCAAATTTGGAAGTACTTTAAAAATCTGGAACGTATGGAAAAGCACTTTTGTCATGAATGCATGGGTTGGCAATACAGGAATTCACGTCTGCGAGCCCGATGGCAAGATGATATTGGAGTGTAGCGACGGTGTTGGTGATGTCGACTTCTCCGATTATGTGGTTGTTTTAGAAGAACGATAATGCCGATAGTTATGTCCGCTATGCGTCGATTGTAGCCGGTCGCGACAGGCAATAAACGACCCAAAGTGAACGCCCTAGAACAAAAGGGCAGTCTCCTCCCTCCGACAATTCAAATCTCAAACGCGGCTTCAGCAATCAGAGTATTAAAGTCGCACAACGGATAGAGGCCGCCCAACGCGTTTGTGTGCCTGCGACGTTTTCACTGACGATTTCGTGGCGCCGCCCTTTTCAAGGGTCAGCAGTGATACCGTCTGTGCTGCATTCCTGGAGCCTGCTGGATGAATCGTCAAAGCCCGCCTCACCTCGTCGCAACGCCTTTAGCCGCACCAGGCACTAAAACCCCCGCCGCCCATCCACCTATCTGGCATTACGGCCCGAATATACCGGTCGTTGGCAGCACTGGTCTGGGCCTTTTTGGTTTCTTCGTGGGGTTGCTTTTGCTGTTGCCGGGCTACGGGCTGGTGATGTTGGTTATTCTCGGCCTTGAAGCCATGCAAGGTGTGCCGCCCAGCCATGGGACGAGTTTTACAGAGTCGTGGCTTATCCTGCCCCTGCTTGGCACTGCGGTGCTCATGGGGGTGATGCTTGCCTGGGCTTCCTCCGCGCCTCGAGTGCAGGCCTTTACGTTCGACGAAAACCAGCAGCTCCTTACACTCACTGTCACCCATCGCGTCCGTAAACCCATCGAAGTGCGCGTGCCATTCAGCGACATCATTTATATCTGCCCTTACGTGGTCGCCATGTTTGATCGCCATGGCCATTTCAGCGTCGTATGCCAGGGACCGAAGGGCAATGTGTCCGAATATCGATTGGCTGAAGGTAGTTCTCTGGAAGAAATGGAGTTTCATGCAGCCTGGTTGCGGGGGATGATAGGGGAGCGGATGCACGAACTATTGAATCTGGACAAGTGAAGGGTGCATGCCCCTCCTGGCACTGCCCAGTTGCACTCGCATCCCAGTCAGGCGTCGGGCCTGAGGATGCATTGGTCTTTTACTTCATCCGCGTACACACTGAGCTTTTCCTGCTGAGCCGCCAGCAGCGCGCATATTCTCATCAGCGCTTGCGTCTCAGCCGGGGTTTTGCCGCTTGCGGCTATCGCTGTCAGTTCAACCACTGACCATCCAATCACCGCTGCCGCATCTTCCAGGTCGTAAAACAGTTCTTGCTGAGCAGTCCTGGGCCCGTCGAGCCCCTGTATCAGTTCTTCCATTTAATTCTCCGGTCGGTGCCGTTCAAGTTCCTCGAATTCCAGGCATGTTCTTACCCGGTGACGCATACAGCGACACTCAAGCTGTGGGTGGGCAGTGTGTACCGCCCACCTTACAAACCCTACCATCAGGTTACACGATAGTCGTGACGCACTTTGTTTTGCGCTGTCATACCGTGCGAGAAGTTAATCTCGTCAAGTAAGAGAGTGTGGTCATGAAGTTAAGTTATCTAACCAAGGCAGTTGTGGTTATCGCGCTGCTGTCGACCTTGTCCGGTTGCTGGATGTTCATGCCTCCGGGCGGTGGCGGCGGTCATGGCGGTGGCCATGGTCCTGGAGGGCCTGGTGGTCCTGGCTTGCGCTGATAGCAGGCAAGGGAGGCAGGCCAATGGCTTGCCTCTTTTTTTTGCATCGGCCAAATCCAAGGCAAAGAAAAGCCCGCGATGGGGAGAGCGGGCTAAAGGGGATGTTCACTAGGAGCTGGGTTCAACTTAGGCGCTTGCCTGTGAAAGGTTTGTGAAAGCGCTGCCATCAAATTGTACGCCTCGATCTACCCCTGGCTGTACGGGGCAACGGGCCCCATAACCCATTATCGTCGCAGGCATACCGCCCGTTTGGATGCCCATCATGTTTATGTCGACCAGCCTGTTATCGGCCTTTGTGCTGTTTGCCTTCGTTTCTTCGATCACGCCCGGTCCGAATAACACCATGCTACTCGCCTCGGGCGTCAACTTCGGCTTTCGTCGCTCGATGCCCCATGCGCTGGGGATCAGTATCGGCTTCATGCTGCTGGTGATTTCGGTCGGCCTGGGCCTGGGCGAGGTGTTCAAGCTATTCCCTTGGGCCTACACGCTGTTGCGCTATGTGGGCGCGGCGTACCTGCTGTACCTGGCGTGGAAGATCGCGACCGCGGGCGGCATGTCCGAAAGCAGCGATGAGCACGGCACGCCCATGACCTTCCTGGGGGCGGCGGCGTTCCAGTGGGTCAACCCCAAGGCTTGGATCATGGCACTGGGAGCCATCACCACCTACACGCCGGTCGAGGGCTATGTCACCAACGTGCTGGTGATTGCGCTGGTCTTTGCCGTGGTCAACCTGCCCAGTGTGTGCGTGTGGGTGGGCTGCGGCACGGGCCTGCGCAATGTGTTGCGCGAGCCACGCTGGTTGCGGTTGTTCAACCTGTCGATGGCGGGCTTGTTGGTGCTATCGCTGTATCCGATGCTGTTTGCCAGTTGATCAGACCGGCGAAATGGTCGCCAACAGGCCGATGCCGATGGTCAGTACCAAAAAGCCGAACAGGAAAAGTGCCATCTTGGTCATAAGGCCTCCGAAGGGAAGGGGAGCGACAGAAGTGTCGGGATGTGTGCCATTGTCCGCCCCGGGCGGTTTTCGATACAGACCCAGATGACGACGAAAAAACCGTATCAGATGCGTTTGTGAGGCTGTGCCACGGGCTTTCCAAGGGCCCGGTTTTAACAAGATCAGAGACCCAGCGCACCTTGGTACAGCGCCGGCCGTAGCGTACCGACTGAGACAGCCGCCGCATTTGCCCCTAAGATGGCGCCCACGGCATCAACAATAACAGTGGGCCAACCCTCGATGGAAAGACGTCAATTCAGCGGCGGTATGAAAGGCAAGAACTTGCGCTACCTCGATGATCCCTCCCAGCAGCCGGCGTCGGTCACCCGCGTCGGCTTCTTGCTGCTGGAACACTTCTCTTTGCCGGCATTTACCCAGACCCTCGACACCTTCGTCACCGCCAACCTGTTGCGCCCTGAACTGTTTGCCTCGCGCACTTTTGGCTGCGACGAGGGCGAAGTCATCAGTGACCTGGGCCTGGTGATCCGCCCCGACGCGTGCCTTGATATCGCGGCGCTGCAGGCGCTGGAGCTGTTGGTGATCTGCGGTGGCTTGCGCACCGAACTCAAGGCCAACGACGATTTCATCCACCTGCTGCGCACCGCCGCCGAGCAGGGTGTCAGCCTCGCCGGGTTGTGGAACGGCGCCTGGTTCCTCGGCCGCGCCGGCCTGTTGCAGGGCTATCGTTGCGCGACCCACCCCGAACATCGCCCGGCGCTTGCGGAAGTGTCCAAGGCCACCCATGTCACCAGCGAACCCTACGTCATCGACCGCGCCCGGCCAACATGCAGCGCGCCTGGCAATTGCAACGGCTGAGCGAAGGCTTGTTTCGCCAGGCCTTGAACGCGCAGGACGCCACACCCTGGATGGGGTTCAGGCCATCGTTGCCGGATTCGCTGCCCGTGATTGACCGGGTGTGCGATGGCAAGGTGTTGTTGGCGTTTGGGCATCAGCATTTGGGGTTGACGCAGGCCGCGGTAACGGCGGAGTGGGTGGTGCGACTGGCTTCAGCGCCGGCGACACTCTCCGGCATGGACGCCTATCGACTGGATCGCTTTTGAGAACACTCGCCGGGCGGGCGTCTTCCCAGGTGGCGTCGCCGCCTGACTGCACATCGCCTGCGTCAGGCTACTTGACCAAGCGCTTTTCCTTGGAGGGGCGGTATCCAAAATACGCGCTATAACACTTGCTGAAATGACTCGGCGACACAAACCCGCATGCCACCAGCACATCCACCTGGGACAGCTCGGTGTGCTGCAACAAACGCCGTGCCTCGGTCACGCGCAGTTCCATGTAATAGCGCTGCGGCGTGGTGCCCAGTTGCTCCTTGAACAGCCGTTCGAGCTGGCGACGGGAGCGGCCGACATAGACAGCGAGTTGGTCGAGCTCAAGGGGCTCTTCAAGGTTGGCGTCCATCAGCTTGACCACTTCGCGTAGCGGCGCGCTGACGCAGACGTTTTCCGTCGGTTTGATGCGCCGGTAGCGCGATTCTTCAAACGCGAGGATGTCTTCGATACCTTCGACCAGGGCTTTGCCGTGCAGGCTCTTGATCCAGTCCAGGGC
>JABXJR010000087.1_pt1 | contig 17869 bp, 18 predicted proteins | sample 7431291 | NCBI WGS metagenome assembly JABXJR01 (sample SAMN14395756, study PRJNA613071) | wetland metagenome | isolation source: water samle H3 from high-altitude wetland | place: Chile: Salar de Huasco, high-altitude wetland | collected 2015-11-10 | reverse complement strand
GGCTGAGGGCTGAGGGCTGAGGGCTGAGGGCTGAGGGCTGAGGGCTGAGGGCTGAGGGCACTATAGATTTTCCGGCTCCCAGCCTTTCAAGGCGGTGTCTTGAAGATTACATTTTCGTCATGTTTGGTTCAGGCCGGTATTCATCGGCACACTTCGCAAACATGACAAGTGTGCAGGCGAAGATATTGGTCGTCGAAAACGACATTAAGACTGGCGATCACTATCGCCTAGGTTTGAGCGAGGCCGGATTCGCCGTCGACCTTGCCAAAAGCGGCATCGAGGCGTTGAAACTGGCATCGCTGCAAATGTTCGATCTCTTGATCATCGACACCGCCTTGAAAGGCATGACGGGCTGTGAACTGCTGCAGGCGCTCCGGCGTCAGGATTCGTTGATTCCAGTTCTTTTCTTGAATGGACGCGACCATCATGAGTGCCGCGTCAACACGCTCCAGCGTGGCGTTGAAGACTTTCTCAAAAAGCCGTTCTCCTTCTCGGAACTCCTGTGCAGCGTCAGGACCATCCTGCGCGGACGCTCGGACGATGCCAGCAGTCTCCCTTCGATCTGCATCGGTGATCTGGAGTTGGACCTGTTGCGCCGCCGCGTGCACCGTGCAGGCACCCGAATCGATCTGACGCCCAAGGAATTCGGCCTGCTGGAACTTCTGATGCGTCGCCAAGGCGAAGTCCTTCCGCGATCACTGATTGCCTCCCAGGTGTGGGACATGCCCTTCGGGAGCGACACCAACGTCATCGATGTGGCAGTGCGTCGCCTGCGACTCAAGATCGATGAAGGGCAAGAGAAGAAGATGATTTTCACGGTGCGAGGCATGGGCTACATGCTCGAAGCGCCCGCACCGTGACCGCATTCAAGGAACAAGAGCGTGATGTCGACCACAGGCAACTTCTACGAGGACAAGGCGGAGGAGTATTTTTCCCTCACCTTCGATGCCGACACGTCCGCACCCAGGGAACGCTTCCTGGCGAAGCTGCCTCGACGAGCACGTATCCTGGATGCGGGTTGCGGTTCAGGCAGGGATCTTCGCGCCTTCAAGCGTGCAGGCCATGTCGCTCTTGGAATCGACTCCTCGGTCGCCATGGCCAGCCTCGCTTATGCCTACTCTGGCGCCGAATGCATGGTGCTTCGTCTCGAAGACATTGCCTTTGAGCGCAGCTTCGATGGCATCTGGGCTTGCGCTTCCCTGCTCCACCTGCCAAGGGCGCAACTCGTTCCAGTACTGATTCGCCTGCACCAAGCACTCGTGTTTGGCGGAACGTTGTTCCTTGCTCTTCAAGAGGGACAAGGAGAGCGATGCATCGAGGATGGGCGACACTATGTGTACTACCGCCTCTCGGAGGTTATGAACGCCCTAGGTCACGCTGGCTTCGAAGCAAGCGAATCATGGCTGACAACCAGCTCCCCTCTTCTCTATGGCACGCCACATTGGATCAACGTCCTTGCCATCGCCAGTTGATATGAACATTGCATAAGAACCTTGCATAAGCCAAGGCTGATGCAACTTCAAGGTTTGATGTGCTGAATTGACACCGTCTGATCAAAGAAAGGAATCTTCATGCAATGCCCCGCTTGCAAAACCGTTCAACTTGCGATGAGCCATCGCGAGAACGTCGAAATCGATTACTGCCCGCAATGCAGGGGCGTATGGCTGGACCGAGGAGAGTTGGACAAAATCATTGAACAGAGCCAGCGCGACCCCGTGTCGACGCAGGCCCACATGGATCCCGGCATTTCAACAGGACGTGGTGAACACCATGGTCGGCGCGAACATGGCGGCGGCCATCAAAAGTCTGGTCATGGCTCCAGCCATGGAGGCAGTTTTCTGAGGAGACTGTTCGATTGATGTGCTGGCATTGCCGGAGCGATTTTGGTGACGGGAATAATGGGCATCTGCATGCTCATGTCTCGTCATCCATCCTTGGCACACCCATTTGATGGTGATACATTTTTAAGATGCGCCGCCTGATTGCCATTTTCTTGTTGTTGATCGTGCCGCTACAGCTTGGATATGCTGCGGCCGCGGCCTATTGCCAGCACGAGACTGGCAGTGCGGCCGGGCATTTCGGGCACCATGCGCATGAACACAGGGCGCAGGTAGGAGCCGATCAAGACAATGGCAAAGGCAAGTTGTCATTGCAGCTTGACCAGGATTGCGGCCTCTGCCATCTCCAGATGCCCCAGCTGCTGCCCCAGCACACCACGGTGACACCGACCTCCGTCGAGACTTCACTCTACCGTGCACCGGTGATCGCGTATTCCTCGGCCGATCGCCGCCGTCTCGAACGCCCCAATTGGACATCCTCGCTGTAAATCGGCGAGCAGTTCGTCCATTCCTGGCTTCCATACGCTTCGAATGAATCCGTCATGAACTGACGGCTTCTGCTCGTCGAATTCCTCCCATCACGCTTGGAGAATTCGATGCGAAGTTCATTGACCGTGCCCATGTTTTGCCATGGCAGACGCGGTAGCGCTCACCTGTCCCTGATTGCATCCATCCAGACTGCGCCCGTCGCTACCGGAGCGCAGTGGCCAGTCCTGCGCGCGCAAGGGGCCCTCGCATGACCACGCCCTTCACCCACAACGAGTTGGGCCTGGTGTGGTTGGCTTTGGGGCTGTGTGGGGTGCTTGCACTGCTTCTGTTTGCCTGGTGGCTGGCGCATCACCCTCCCAAGGTGACACCAACCCCACAGCCCAAGTACACCGATGCTCTCCGGCATCGACTGAACGGCAAACGAGCTACCGAACGGCAAGCGCCACCGAACTCGACCGGCACGGCATCGGGTACTCATGGTCAGCCGCCCGCTGGAAAACAAGACGGCAAAGCCAAAGGAAGAAGGCCATGAGCATACGTTCCACCCGTTTGTGGATGGCATGCCCCTCACTCCCTGAGCAAATGCCATGAGGTACACGACGCTCCGATCCTTCGGCTCCTTGCTGTGCATCCGGGTCGTGGCTGCGCGTCTCGCTGCCAATGATGAAGGTTCGTTTACGGTCCATTCATGGCGCGCGTCGGAGGTGGCAGCCCAGGTTCGGCCTTCAGGATCCCGCACCACATCAGATGAACTGATGCGCGCGGTGGTCTCCTGGCTGGTCTGCGAGTTGATGCTCCAACGCTCAGCCCTGCACTTCCGATTGTGCGGTCAAGCCATGACCGCCGGCCTGCACATCGCGCGTGCTACTTTGAGCTGGGATGGTCCACACGGCAGGCGCAGCGCGGCGGTAAGCCCCCACAGCGGTTTGCTCGGCCCTCAAGGCATTTTCGAGCTACCTCCAGGAACCAGGATCACTGCCGTGTTGCACCTCCAGGGTCGCCGTCCAGTGACTGTCAGGTTCGTGCTACCGCCAAACCGACCTCCTTGTGCCTGCTGAGCATCAATCTTCGATCCGGCATCCGACTCAACACAAGAGACCGCATCATGATCAAACCCATCTCCATGAATCTGACACTGCCTTCCACGCCGGCTGTGCCATCGCCCCGCTTGACGCCTCCAGTGGTTCCACCGACAAATCCTTCTGGGGAACAGGAGGAGGACGGCTTCAAAGAGCACGCGATCCTGCTGCGCTCCAAGAGGCAGGAAATACTCGCCTCCAACATCGCGAACGTCGATACCCCTCACTACCAGGCCAAAGACCTCGATTTCCGGACCAGCCTGCGGAACGCCGTGAACAACCAGCGCTCAGAGGGCACCGATCCCAGTGAGCTTCGAAAGACGGCGGCGGGACACTTGTCGCAGTTGCCGCAACCATCAGGAAGCACATTCAACAGCACGGTGGCGCTTGTCTACCGCGTTCCGATCCAGACCAGCCTGGACAGCAATACCGTGGATATGGACGTCGAACGTGGGCAAATCGCCGACAACGCCATCCGCTATCAGTTGGCCTTGCAGGCCTATGAGGATGAGTACAAGGAATTCCGGCAAGCTTCGATGACGGGAGGGACACGCTGATAGCGCTTGACTCTGTACCCACTACAGGGTTTCTAATGCAGGTATCCGCTGACATGGCTTGTCCACTGCCTGTCCGCTTGGCCTTTCAGCACCATTGTTCGCCTTTCCCTATACTGCCCAACCATGCGCCGCTGGCTGATCTTGTTCCTGGTGTTTGTCCTTCCGCTCCAACTCAGTTGGGCGGCGGCTGGCATCGCCTGTGCGCATGAGACCGGCCCTGCCGCCGACCACTTCGGACATCACGTGCATCAGCACCAGGACAGTGGCAAATCGGTGGAGCACGGAAAGTCAGTTGCCGACAAAGGCCAGGCCGATGCAGATTGCCCATACTGCCATGTGAGCGTTCCAACGCCCGTGGTGGAGTTCCATTTCTTCGATGCTCCGCTGACCAGCTCGACCGCCTTGCCCGAACCGCTGTCCTGGCGGGCATGGGTATTCGAAGAGGCGCCCGAGAAGCCCAACTGGCGTATGCCCAGTTGATCCAGCTGAGCGCTTTTCCCCGCTGAAACCAACAGCCTCAAGCTTCCCGCGCCGCTGGATCCACCAGTTCTGACTTTGTTCAACTGGAGGACTCGATGCGCCATGTGCCATCACCCACTGATTGCCCTGCCTTGTCGGCCACCCTCCGGGACTGCTCGGAGGACTACTGCCGCGCTCGAAACGCTTCTCATGCGCCGCAGGCAATCCTGGTCCTCCGTAGATCCCTCTATCTGGAGTACCTCTCATGATCAAGTCACTGACTTGGGTATCACTGCTTCTGGCCCTGCTGGCGTCTGGATGCGCCAGCATGGACACCGACACTTACGGCCGCAAGGAAGGCTGGCGCAGGGCCCGTGTGGTCGAAGTGGGCGGCATTGAATCGCCCATGAAGACCCTGCAGACGGACTGCCGTTCGGAACTGGGTCCTAACCCGCCCTACACCCGGTTTGCCGTTGTTTCCTACAACGTGCGCGGTAGTCCAAGGAACAAGGCCCGGCGAATCTCGGCCATTCCCAATGATTTGAACCTCCAGGCCGACGACCTCGTCTACGTCAACATTCAAAACTGCCTGGCGCCGTTGCGCAAGCGGGATGCGTTGGGCAACACCCCATGAGATGCCGGCCATGGATCCAACTCATCCCTGGGAGCGTCCTGATCAAGGCCGCTGCCCCAGGATACGGCCCCTTCACCGCTTATGCCCCAGGGCGCGTCTCTGATTCCGCTTCCATCAAAAAAGAAAGGTCGAGAAGATGACCCAGCCTCAAAAGCTTCGACTGGAAATCCCACTGTTGCTGCCCAGTCTCCCGGACATCAGGGATCGCTGCGTCAAGCTCCTGATCCAGACACTTGAATCGCGTGAAGGCATCGCCGCTGCTCACGTCGCTGATGCGGCCACCGGGGGCACTCCTGAGCTGTGCATCCACTACGATCCAGATGTCATCTCCCTGGGCAAAGTGCGTGACATCGCGCGTGGGGCTGGCGCCAAGTTAACGGATCGTTTTGGCCACATGCTTTTGCGAGTGGGAACGACACATCCCCGCGCAGCCCGAACTTTGACGGCCAAGCTCCAGGTCCTGAAAGGCGTCGTCGAAGCCGAAGTCAATGCCTCGGGTTCCGTCCGCATCGAGTTCGATCGGGAACAGGTCGAAGAGAAGGATTTGCGCACGATGCTCAGCGGCTTCGGCATCGAAGACCGCGCCTCTCTCTCGCCTGGTTCATCAACGTCCATCAAGGATGATGGACATGACCATCAGTCCCATTCCCATCCCGAAAAGCTCGCATCGGTGTCCGACCACACAGATCATGCGAACGAGCATGGTGACGGCCATGATCATTCGCATGGTGACGAGAAGCACGGCAAGCATGCATCAAGTGATCATGAAGGCCATGACCATTCCGGTGGACTCTTCGGTGAAAAAACAGAACTGATCTTTGCCGCGATCGCGGGAGCCTTGCTGCTGGCCGGATGGGTGCTGGAATCACAGAAGCTGGCCACGGAAACCGTGAGCATGGCCTTCTTTGTGATGGCCTATCTGTTTGGCGGCTACTTCACCCTGCTGGAAGCCATCGACAACATCAAGGCCAAGCGCTTTGAGATCGACATGCTGATGTTGGTGGCCGCCGCTGGCGCAGCCGCACTCGGGCAATGGTTCGAGGGTGCCTTGCTGCTGTTCCTGTTCAGCATGGGGCACTCGCTTGAGCATTACGCCATGGGCAGGGCCCGCAAGGCAATCGAGGCGCTGGCCAAACTCGCCCCTGAAGTGGCATTGCGTCGGCGTGACGGCAAGACAGAAGAAATCGCCGTGGCCCAACTGCAAGTGGGCGACACCGTCGTCGTGCGACCGAACGAACGGTTGCCCGCGGATGGCTTCGTGGTCTTGGGCGAAAGCAGCGTCAACCAGGCTCCCGTGACAGGCGAAAGCGTTCCGGTGGACAAGCGGCCTGTCCAAGACGCGCAGGCCGCGTTGCAAGGCTTCGACAAGTTGCCGCCGCAGCACCGCGTCTTCGCAGGGACCATCAATGGCTCGGGCGCGCTTGAAGTGGTCGTTGCGCGGCAGGCCAGCGAATCGACCATGGCACGCGTCGTCAAACTGGTCACGGAGGCTGAAACCCAACGCTCCCCTACTCAGAACTTCACTGAAAAATTCGAACGCGTCTTCGTGCCCCTCATCCTGGCGCTCGTGGGTTTGCTGCTGTTCGCATGGGTTGTCGTTGACGAGCCCTTCTCCGCGAGTTTCTACCGAGCCATGGCGGTGTTGGTTGCTGCCAGTCCCTGCGCGCTGGCCATTTCGGTTCCCAGCGCTGTACTCAGCGGCGTGGCCCGCGCGGGTCGAGGTGGGGTCCTGGTCAAAGGCGGTGGCCCGCTGGAGAACTTGGGCACGCTCACGGCCATCGCCTTCGACAAGACCGGCACGCTGACCGAAGGCAAGCCTCGCCTGACGGATGTCGTGGCCGCTCAAGGCGTCGACGAGAAGGAATTGCTGTCCATCGCTTTGGCCGTGGAAGAGCACAGCGATCACCCGCTGGCCTCCGCCGTGGTGGAAGGCGCCAAGCAGCGGTTGGGTGATGGCCATGCCGCACCCCAGGTCCAAGGCCTGGAAAGCATCACTGGCCGAGGTGTGAAGGCACGAATCGGTGGCGACGAGGTGTACATCGGCAAGCCGGTTCTGTTCGAAGAACTCAAAGGCGAAGCCGTACCGGCTGACTTGAAGACGGCCAATGAACGCTTGGTGGCCGACGGCAGGACCACCATGATCGTGCGACTGGGCGGGCGCTACCTCGGTGCGCTGGGCATGATGGACACGCCTCGGCCAGTTGCTGCTGAAGTGATGAAGTCCCTGCAGAAACTGGGGATCGAGCGTCTGGTGATGATCTCCGGAGACAACCAGAAGGTTGCCGAATCCGTTGCCAAGAGCGTGGGTCTGACGGAAGCGCGGGGCGACCTGATGCCGGAAGACAAGGTCAAGACGATCATGGACCTCCGGTCGAGCGCTGGTAAGGTCGCGATGGTGGGCGACGGCGTCAACGATGCGCCTGCCATGGCCAATGCCACGGTGGGCATCGCCATGGGCGCCGCTGGCTCGGATGTGGCTTTGGAAACAGCCGACGTGGCGCTCATGGCCGATGACCTGACCCAGTTGCCCTTTGCCGTCGGCCTGTCACGCCAGACGAGTCGCATCATCCGCCAGAACCTTTGGGTGAGTTTGGGCGTGGTGGCTGTGCTGATTCCGTCCACGATCCTGGGTTTGAAGATGGGCACGGCCGTGCTTTTCCACGAAGGCTCCACCCTCCTGGTTGTCATCAATGCGCTGCGCCTGCTGGCATTCAATCAGCCGGAATCGCTGACACCCGTCCCGTCCGACACCCCGAAGGCTTAAGCCACTGGCTTTCATCAAACAGAGAGGCGTCCAATGAAAATCGGCGATCTTGCCAACCTCACCGGCACCCAGGTGGAGACCATCCGCTACTACGAAAGGGAAGGACTCCTGCCCGAGCCCGCGCGCACGGCCACGAACTATCGCATCTACGATGTTGAGCACGTTGAGCGACTGGCCTTCATACGGCGCTGCCGCTCCCTGGACATGGGCCTCGACGAAGTTCGTGTCTTGCTTGGACTGAAGGACAAGCCCTCCCAGAGTTGCGAAGATGCCAACCGTGTGCTCGATGAGCACCTTGGTCATGTCACCCAGCGAATTGATGAGCTGGTGGCCCTGAAGGCACAGTTGGAGAGCTTGCGTTCCCAGTGCGGTGAGGCCAAGGAATCAGCCGACTGCGGCATCCTAAAAGAACTGAGCAACGGGAATCAACAGCCCTCGCAAACCGGCCACCAGCACATCGATTCGGTACATGGCCTTGGTAGATAGCCCCTCTCCCACGCCTCCCGCAGAAACTATAGGGTGGCGCAGAAGCGTGGTGCTTTGCATTTGGCAGCCAGTTCACGCTGAAATGCGCTCGGGCTCTTGGCTGTCCATGCATTTGTTGGCGTCGCCGCAATTCAGAGGCTTTTCTCGTTGCTGCATGGCTGGTCCAATCTCGTAGAACTGGATCTCGCCACCACCCTTGAGGTGTCGGCCAGATGGCCCATTTGCAGTGCATGAGCCATTGGCCTTGCCGGCGTCTCCACGCCGCGCGCATTGACAGAAATGCGAGCGCCCTCCCCGAATTTGAATGGGAAAACTGGCTACTTGCACATGGCAACGCTTGCTCTATGGCCTGGGCACACCCGTGCTCAGGCCACATCGCCGCCAATCCCCTTATCATTTGGCTGCTGCAGGTTCGTACCTCGGCCCGGCGTTTCCTCCCTGAGCCGGTGGCGCACCGTGATGACAGCGATGCGTCTTGTGCTCGCTGATCACCCGCTGATCGGCGGGCTTTTTTTGTCTCGCGGAAATTGAACTCCTCCATCTTGGCCGTACCGCGTCAGTACTCGCTATGAACTGGAGCCGAAATCCCCATGACAAAGCCCGCATTCACCCGTGACCATGCTGTACCCTGGCCCTAATCTGTACTCATGCGCTCATCCGAGCGATTGCCGAATCAGAGAACAGAGGTACGCACCATGCTCACCGCTGCACCGCCCGGATTTCAGGACTCTCGACACACCGCAACAGTGGAATCCCAGCCGTCCGACGTCATCGAAACGCGGCTGTGGCTGGAAGAACATGTCTGGCTTTATGGCGTGCTCAAGTCCGATCGCAACGTCGGCCCGATCTTTCGATTTCCTGACCTGATCAGTGCCTGCGTCTCCCAGGTCTTCTCCGGCCCCGAAGCGGCAAGACAGATCTTCAGCTTTCTCGGAACCGAGCTTGTGGCCCGCTCGCCCAATACGCCTCGTCGTCGGGAAGCCATGTGGCGACCGCAGTACGACTTGCTCCTTGAGTTGCAGCGCTCACCCGCCAATCGGCACCCCAACCCGAAGTTCCAGCTCGACCACTTGACCACCGCCTGCGTGGCGCTGTGTCAACAGGCGGATGAGACCGGCGCCAGCGTCCTTCAACAAGCTCGCATCAACATGGCACAGCGCTTCCGTCCAGAGCACGCCACACAGACCCGCTGAGGCCATCGACCGCCCAGCGCTCTGACCAGCACATGGCATGAAGAATCTCCAAACGATTCACGTGCCCTGACCACGCCAAGGTCGTCCAACCACGGCAGACCTGAACAAGACCTTGATCGGCACCGTGCCGGTCTCACCCCATCCGTCCCGCCGCGCAACGTGCATTGGCGGATTCATCGGTCTTGTTTGGAGTGCGCCATGCAATGGGGTCCCTTGTCTGGATGTCTTGCGCTGCTGAGCCTGCCGGCACACGCCCTGGCTTGCTGGGACGAGGCGGCGCATCGATATGGCGTGTCATCGCAATTGCTCTATGCCGTTGCAAAGGTCGAGTCGCACCTCAATCCAAATGCAATCAACCTCAGCCACCGCCAACGCACGGGCAGCTATGACATCGGGCTGATGCAGATCAACAGCTCGAACCTGGGGTGATCTCGGTTTCGGTGCAGAAACTCCCGCCTTCAGCCTGGTAGTAACCCTCCCCCTGATTCGCGTCGCGAGGGGTCAATTGCCCGTGTCCGATCCCCTATAGTGAAGCCCATCAAACGATCAACTTCGGGGACATCGTGGCCACGTTTCGTCAGCGCTTCGTTGGTGCGTCAGAGCTCCCAAAGACGCTCACAGAGTTCGACGTGGAACAATCGTTCCAGTTGAGCAAAGACGACCTGGATGCAATCCGAAAGCGCTTTCGGACGACTGGGCGCCTCGCTGCGGCCATTCAGTTGACGGTTATCCGTGCAACCGGGCGCCCGCTTGATCGGCTGACCAATGTTCCACGGGCACTGCTTCGATCACTATGCGGCGCACTCGGTGTTCAAGAGACTTCCATCGCGTCGCTTAAAACGCTGTATGGCCGTCAGGCAACGCTTTACGAACATCAGGCCTGGGCTCGTCAAATCAGCGGCTTCGTTGAGGCTGACGCTGATGCCCTGGCCAGATGCTCAGAAACGCTGGGGAGACTGGCTGGCACGGCTTCTTCCGTCGATGAACTGGTCAAGCAAGCCGAAATCTGGTTGTATGACCAAGGGCGCCTCCTGCCAGGCGACCGTGCGCTACGCGATCTGGCCCGACACGCCTACCTGGCCATAGATGCCGCTGCCCTGCACACGATTCGTGATCAGGTGGGCGGGCCCGGCATCGAGAAGGCGATCAAGGCGGTTTTCTCGCTACGTCGCGGCCGAACTGGTGGCGCTGTGCTCGAATGGCTCAAAGGCTCCCCCGGCAAGCATGGGCCATCAGGCTTGTCCGAGGTGACGGACAAGATCACCTTTCTCAAAGATCTTGGCGTGGACAAGTGGACGCTCGATGCCATCCCCAATGCAAGGCTGCGTGCCTACGGGCAGGCGGTGACGCATCGCCCGCCGAGCGACACAAAGCGGCTCAAGCACGAGACCCAGTCCATCGAGGTGGTCTGTTTCCTGCGCATGACGCTTTTGGAATTGACTGACGTGGCGCTCTACATTGCCGCACGCCGAGTCTGTGATCTGGTGCGGCGGGCGTCAACCAAGGTGCAAGGCAAGCAAACCCGTGGTCTGACCCATTACAGAGAAAAGCAAGAACAGATCCGGCAGGTTCTCCATGAGGAAGGGCCTGATGCCGAGCAGAAGCTGGAAGTGCTCAAGCAGCTTGTGCCCAAGGACGATGTCGAGCCCCGGTACAGCCGTGCCGCGTTGGTGCGTCAGGCACTGGTGGAAGACAACACTCGCGTCCAGGCTCTGCTCAATGGACTCACTGGCCTAGATCTGCAGGGCCGAGCAAACGTCTCGTCGCTCAAGCAGATCGACGTGTTGCGAGATTTGAAAGCAAGGGGCGTCAAGGAACTGCCGCAAGACTTTGACCTGGCGATCACCGATCCAGTTTGGCATGACCTGTTGCGCGATGAGAACCGAGTCAAGGCGCACGCTGCGCTGCGTGCATGCGCATTGATGTCCGTGCGCAAGGATCTGCGTGGCGGCAGGCTATGGATCGAGCACAGCCTGGACTACCGTAACCGCGAAGGTCTGTTGATCCCTCCCGAACAATGGAAGAAAGAACGGGGCCAGTTCGTCAGTGCGTTGAACCTGGTCGTTGATCCGCGCAAGCTCCTTGAGGTCATCAGAGCCAACCTTGATGCTGGTCTTGCGGGCCTGGCCGAGGCACTGAGAACCGGCAAGGTTGAGATCGACGATCAAGCCCAGTTCCGGCTGCCGGCCTTGTTGCCTCTGGAAGGCGATGATCAGGTCCGCCGAGCGCGCGATGCCATGTTCAATGCCATCGGGGAATGCCAGTTCAGCGACATGATCGTTGAGGTGGACGTCCACGTCGGCCTTACGGAAACGCTGCTTGGGCGCAAAGCCAACTCGGTGCAGGAACTGCTTGGCTGCTATGGGGCCCTGTTGGCCCACGGCACAGAAAACGATGCCAAGGGCGTCGCGGCCATGGTGCCTGGACTGGAGGTGGCGCACGTCACTGCGGCGATGCGTGCACTGGAGGCCGCAGATCGGCTGCGAAAGGCCAATGATCGGGTCGTGGCGTTCCAGAAGCGCTTCCCGATTGCCGAGCACTGGGGCAAGGGAGACAAGGCCTCGGCCGACATGATGTCTCTGGATGCGTCCAAGCACCTCTTCAATGCGCGGATTGACCCACGCCGTCGAACCTACGCAGTGGGGATCTACACCCATGTTCTGAGCACTTACGGCGTCATCTACGATCAGCCCATCGTTCTGAACGAGCGACAAGCCGGAGCGGCAGTCGACGGTGTCGAGCGATACAACGCCACGGTGGAGGACGGCATCAGGTTGTCTTTGCTGGCCGTTGACACCCATGGCTACACCAACGTTGCCATGGCCGTGGCCAAACTCCTGGGCTTCGACTTGTGCCCACAGTTGCGCAACCTGTCTGAGCGGCGCCTGTTTGTGCCCAGGCGCATGGAGTTTCCTGAAGCTTTGGCAGCGGCCACGGTCAATGACATTTCAGAGCGCGCCATCATCAAAGGTTGGGACGAGTTGCTGCGCCTGATCGCATCGATCCGGATCGGGAGGGTATCGCCCAAGTTTGTGCTGGAGAAGATGGGCAGCGCAGCCCAAGGCGATCCTCTCCATAAGGCAGCTGACCACTTGGGCAAATTGCTACGCAGCCTGTACCTATGCGATTTCTTCAGTAACGAAGAGTTTCGGCGCGAAATTCACACCCTGCTCAACCGTGGAGAGTCCGTTCACCAGCTCCAGCGGGCTGTATTTCACGGCCGGGTGATGCCCGAGCGTGGTCGGCGCAGCGACGAGATGCGCGCCATATCTGGATCACACGCCTTGCTGACCAACATCGTGATCGCTTGGAACACCATGAAGATGCAGGAGGTCGTGGACCGCTGGAAAAAAGCCAAGACCCCTGTCGAAGATGCATGGCTCAGGCGGATGGGCCCGGTTCACTTTGGCAACATCAACTTCCGAGGCACGATGTCTTTTGGTATCGACAGGCATGCAGCCACCTTGCTGCAAAAGCGGCAAGTTGAGCGCAGGCGGGCCTGAGCCTGGGCGCGGCGTCTGAGGTCTTTCAAATGGGGGAAAGCGGGAGTTTTTGCACCAATCCCCGTGAGTGATCAGTTCTTGAGATTGCTTAAGTCATTGATTTGTATGGCGCATTGAAGGCGAAAGCGGGAGTTTTTGCACCAATCCCCGTAACGACGCTCAGGTGTACTTGGTGATAATCGGGGCGTTTCTCGGACGAGAAACGACCGCTTGGCTGACCGCTCTGCGCACATGGTTCACTGGTAGAGTCTGCAGCATTGTCATTGGGGAGTAGCCATTCCTAGCGCCCCGCTAGGAAGTCCACGTCAACAAACTTGAAGCGGGTCGCTTCATGGCGTGGTCAGCCTCTGCACTTGCAGAGGCCAGCCAGGCGAGACCTTTGGCCGCAATGCGCTTTCCCTGCCGGGCGAGTCGCGTTGTCGCGCCATTGGATTCTTGCTCGCCCGGCCTGGACTACTTTTATGCTGCTTACGCTTACCTTGTTTCTGCTGTCCGCAGGCGCGATTTACTTTGCCTGCGAATACTTCGTCAACGGCATCGAATGGTTTGGGAAGCGCCTCAGCCTCGGTGCAACAGCCGTGGGATCGGTGTTGGCGGCCTTCGGCACTGCGCTGCCAGAAAGCGCAGTGACGTTCATGGCCGTGGTGTTCGGCAAGACACCGGCACAGAAAGACCTCGGAGTTGGGGCCGCAATGGGTGGCCCACTGGTTTTGGCGACGTTAGCCTATGCCGTGGTCGGCTTTGCGCTGATCCTCCACCGTAAACGGTTGGAGCGAGAATCACACCAGGTGCAAGTTGATCACGCGCGCATGAGCCGTGACCAAGTAGCCTTCCTTGCTGTCTTCGTCGTAAAGGTGGCGCTCGGCTTGGTTGCCTTTGCCATCAAGCCGTGGCTAGGTGTGCTGTTCCTGGCCGCCTACGCTGTCTATGTCTGGCGCGAAATTCGGGATGCCGACACAGCCCCAGACGAAGAGGAACTCGAACCTCTCAAAATTCGTCCATCCTCCACCGAGCCCTCGCTGGGATGGGCCGGTCTGCAAGCATTGTTGGCTGTGGTCGTCATCGGCTTCGCGTCCCACACGTTCGTCGCCCAACTCGAAGCCATCGGCATCGCCCTGAACTGGCCGCCCCACATGGTGGCCCTGCTGCTCAGTCCCGTAGCCACTGAGCTACCGGAAACCATGAATGCCTTGATCTGGGTCCGTCAAGGTAAGGAGCGCCTGGCATTGGCGAACATTTCCGGGGCCATGATGATTCAGGCGACCATCCCGAGCGCATTGGGCATCTTCTTCACTCCTTGGCGCTTCGATGGCCCACTGCTGGCATCTGGCGTCATCACTACGATGGCCATTGTGTTCCTGTGGCAGCTGTTCCGCCGTGGCGCGGTCGATGGCCGCGCGCTGGTGGCGGTAAGCAGTTTGTACGGCGTCTTTGCAGTCCTGGTCGCCATCTACTTCAGATAGGAATTGATGACCTGAAGCACCACGGTCAGATCCTGCTGCCGCTGCGCCAGCTCGGGCTCGTTGACGACATGATCCGTCAGATGTCCCTCAATCACGGCTGCCATCAAACCATTGACGGCCCCTCTGATGGCTGCGATCTGTTGCAAAGCGGCAATGCAATCGCCTTCTTGATCAAGTTGCTTCTCTAGTGCAGCCGCCTGGCCTTGAATGCGCCTGACTCGGGTCAGCAGCTTGGCTTTGTCTCGAATCGTGTGGGCCATCTGTGCTCATCTTTTAAAGGTGGGAACTATGCCGGAGGGTAGCACGAATAAACTGGGGGGTAGTATACTGGCGACCGTCCAAAACCTACGTCAGAGAACCCAATGACCGAGTTTTCCTCCCTCTTGCAGCAAGGCAATGCCTGGCTGTTTGTCCCCAGCGCCATCTTGCTAGGGGCTTTACATGGCCTGGAGCCTGGTCATTCCAAAACCATGATGGCCGCCTTCATCGTCGCCATTCGCGGCACGCTGACACAAGCTGTCTTGCTGGGCCTGTCGGCCACCATCTCGCACACGGCCGTTGTGTGGGCCGTGGCAATGGCAGGGCTGTATTTCGGTCGCAACTGGAACGCTGAGGCGACGGAGCCGTATTTCCAGGTCGCTTCCGCTGTCCTCATCATCGGTGTCGCCGCCTGGATGATCTGGCGTACCTGGGGGCATGCCGGGATAAAGCCATTTTTCGCTCATAAGCCCACTGGCTATAAAGCGGCCCGTTTTCATCTGAAAACTGAATAAGTATTCGCAGGACCGACTCGTAGGGAACCGGCGCCATGCAATGGGCTACTTACAGCCAGCTGTGTAAGTGTGAGCTTCACCTGCTGATCGCACGTACCCTGCCCGCACGCGACCACCTTAGACCCGCTATGACAAGGGCCGTCAACGCCAGACTTGCTACTGAAGGCTCTGGAACCAATGAAATGGTGCCGTTGTTGTCTATGGGTGATAGAACGGGCTGCTGCGTTGGCGGAAATTCGGTGAAAGACAAATCCGCTCGCTGAAGCAGTGCCGGCGCTTTCAGCCCCGAGACAGAAAAGGTACTTTTGAGCGTGTCAAACGACACGCCGTAAGTGCCAAGTGCCGCGCTGTCGTAGACGTTGTCAATGCCCACGCCATTGAGTTTGCCGCTGAAGACCTGCTGCCCGCTTTCGTAGAGGTCCATAGTGCCCGTCGCTTCAACGGTGCCAGACACTGCACCCGTGAACGTAAGACCCAACGAATCGTTTGGCACCTGTCCAATGGCCACGCCATAGGATGAGCGCAGATAAACAGGCGCATTGAACGTCAAGGTAACGTTGACCGTGTCCCCATTTTGCAGTGTGACTGTGCTCTGTTCGGAAAGGCCGCCAAAAACGTGCCTCGCAAAGACGTGCTGCGGGTAATCGAATGCACCGAGGCTGTTGTCTCCCGTGAGCGAGATATCAATGGTGGCGGCATGAACCGAACCAACGGTCAGACAGACCCAAAAACTCGCAACAGACAGTGACTTGATCAGCATAGAGCTACTCCCTTGTGGTTTGTTTTGGGCTTTTACGCGCTACGTGTGACGCCGCAATGAAGCTGCTCGTTGGCTTCCAAGCTATCGCGCTTTGAATGCTTCTCCAAGTTGCCGGGCGCGCTTGACGTCTTCCCCGTGAAGGTAGATCGAGGTGGTGGACAGGGACGCATGGCGCAGGTTGTCGCGAACTGTCGTGAGTTCAGCACCGTGTGCCAGCGCATGTGTGGCATGCGTGTGGCGCATCCAATGCGGACTGGCCCGTCGCAGTTTGTCGGCCGCAGCCGGGTTCTGCTCTTGAATCAGGTCAGCAACTTGCTGGAAGAAACGTTTCATGATGGCCCAGAGCCTGGTTGCCGTGATGCCTGTGGCGCTGTCCTCTTGCAGGCTACCAACAATGTGCGTCGCTGGAACCCAGCGGCTTTTGGTGACAGGCAAGCCGCGCTGCACCAGGTATCGATCCAGTGCTACGCGAGCCAGTGGCGGCAACGCCACCTTGCCGGCCTTGGCGCCTTTGCCCACCAGGTGAAGCCAGTGATCGCCTTCGGTATCCACTTCGATCATGCCCAGAGTTGCCCCGACCAGTTCGCTGGCGCGCAAGCCGGTGGCGTAGGCGAAGTCGATGAGGAAGCGCAGCCTATGCGCCGCAGTAGCCTCCCAGCCATATGACCACTCTAGTCCATCGGCCACGGTTTGAATCAATGACCATTCCCCTTCGGAGAACACCCGTTGGGCCTGCTGCGACGGATCGCGAGCGGCGCCTCGGATTTTCAGGCCGACAAAGGGGTTGGCCAGCAGGTAGCGCTGCTGCATCAACCAACGGAACAGCGCACCGACAACTGACAGCGAATAGGCAATCGAGCGTGGTGCCAGCCCGCCCGAGAATGGGCGCCACTCTGAGGAGTGACGTGGTCGAGCGGGCCCCACCCAGCGCATACGTGGCGCGGGATGGCGCAAAAAGGCGCGATACGCCACCGCATCCTCAGTGGTAAGCGAGGACAGCGCACGACCACGCTCGATGATGGCCCACAGAATCAACCGCTCGGCTTCCTTGCGATAGGCACGCTGGGTTGCTGGAGACTCGTGCATCGCCAGCCAGGTCTGCACGGCCTGGTAGTCGTTGTCGGCGCGCAAAACACAGGTGGCTTTCGGGGTGCGGAAGGCGCCTTGTGAGCCGTCAATTACCTCTGGCACCGCCAGGCGCTCCCAGGGAACAATGATGTTGTGCTCTGGCTCTTTCATGACCAGCGCACGCGCTCGCTCAGTCAAATCTGGATGCGTTGCAAAGAATGCCTCGATGCGCCGGGCACTGGTCATTCCAAGACCAGGAACGGCCGTCCACCAGCGCTTGCGACGCGGTATGCGCACGGTCAGTGCCGCCAAAGTCTTGATGCCCTGGGCAAGAAGCACCCGCACAGCACGAGGCTCCAGCCACAGTGCGATGTCGTCGCCCAGCATGGGCTCCGGTACGGACAGGGTTGGCAACAACTCGATGGCTTTGACGACCTTGCGCGCATGCTTGGTGCGTTCGGCGTCCGGATGACCGAAGAGCGCAGCCAGGTCTGGTCGGTGAAGGCTACTGGCCAGGTCTTTCAATTGCCGGCGGATGGCACTGATCATCCCTCGTGAGGACTGTCCATCGGCCTTGGCATGACCGAGATAGTGCTTGGCGCACTCACGAGCGGACATGCCTTCGTACCACGCCCTCAAGGCGGCTAGCGAAGCGGTGTCAGGCATGGCCACGCCGCTTGTCTTTCCGTCCACTGTAGGGGTCAGGTCGTTTTTCATGGTTGCCAGTTTATCTACTGAAAGAAACTGTAGTGGTCATATGGCTGGGAGGCTACTGCGGCGCATAGGCTGCGCTTCCTCATCGA
>JABXJR010000086.1_pt1 | contig 17907 bp, 14 predicted proteins | sample 7431291 | NCBI WGS metagenome assembly JABXJR01 (sample SAMN14395756, study PRJNA613071) | wetland metagenome | isolation source: water samle H3 from high-altitude wetland | place: Chile: Salar de Huasco, high-altitude wetland | collected 2015-11-10 | reverse complement strand
GGGTTTCCCCATGTGAGAGTAGGTCATCGTCAAGATTGAATTCCGAAACCCCTGTCTGCTAACGCAGACAGGGGTTTTGTCGTTTAGGGGCGCGCGTCTTGATATACCCCCTGATCCCTGGAGCGTACGGCAGACACAAAAAAACCAGCGCCTGATAACAGACGCCGGTTTGGTTTAGGGCTCATTGATCAGAACTGATAGCTCACCGTCGCGCTCACGTTACGTTCTTCCCCCAGATAGCAGAAGTTAAGGCTGGCACAAGACGCCACATAGCTCTCATTGGTCAGGTTGTTAGCATTGAGCCGTACATCAACCCCCTTCAACCCAACCTTACCCAAGTCATACCCCACCGAGGCATCCAGTAAGGTGTAGGACGGAACCTTCATCGTGTTCTCCGCATCCGCCCAGCTGTAACCCACATATCGCACACCCCCGCCGAGTCTCAACCCGTCCAGGGCACCACTATCAAACTTGTAATCCGCCCACACAGAGGCCATATGCCGAGGTGCTTGTGTCGGTGAGTTGCCTTTGTTTTCAATGAGGTTGCCAGCAGTACTCAAGGTGCTGACCATCGACTTGGAATACGCGATGTCGGTAAAGGTATAGCTACCCAAGAGCTTGAGGTTATCGGTCAGTTGCATATGCGCTTCCAATTCCAACCCTTGAGAGCGCACAGCCCCCACCGCACGATAGAAGTTCTCCTGCGGTAGTTTGGTCGCCAGGTTTTCCTGATCAATGCGAAACCACGAAGCGGTAAACAGGTTGTCGGTGCCTGGCGGCTGATACTTCACTCCCACTTCCCACTGCGTCCCATCAGTAGGGGCTAGAGGGTTGCCAGAGCTGTCTGAATAAGAGTTGGGGTTGAAGGATTCCGAGTAACTGACATAAGGGGCAACGCCGTTATCGAACAGATACAACGCCCCAGTGCGGCCTGTAAGCTTGGTACGTTTGTCGCTGATCTCGGTGCCTACAGGGCGGTTCGCCTCGGCGATTCGATTTTCATCGGATGTCTCCACCCAATCCTGGCGCAACCCAAGGGAAAACCGCCATTTATCCATTTCAATCAGGTCTTGCAGATAAACACCGGTCTGTTCCAATCGCCGTAGATAACTGGTGGGACTGTAGTAACTAATAGCGGAATTACCGTAGACCGGGTTGAACGCATTGATTGGCTGAAGCGATCCACTCGTCCAATCGACAACTGTTTTACGCCGCTGATAATCGGCGCCCATCAACATGGTATGTTTGGTCGCCCCAGTAAAGAATTCAGCCTGCAGCATGTTATCGATGATGAACGCGTGCAGCTTTTCATCACCCCCTGAATAGTACCGATTGAGCTCGTTACTGGTCGGCGTGGTCCAGCCATAGGCATACACCTGATCCAGTCTCACCTTGGAGTCCAGATAGCGGAAGTTTTGCCGCGCGGTGAAGACATCATTGAAGCGATGTTCAAACTGGTAACCAAATGACTGCTGATCTCGCTTGTAACCATCAACCCCCGGCTCACCTTCAAAGAAGTGGTTGGAGATGCGCTGACCATTGCGCTGATGCAATGCGCCATCCGCCGGCATACCGCCATGGTAGCCACCGTCAGGATCATGTTGCAGATAGGCTTGCAGTGTCAGCGACGTGTCATCGGTGAAATCGATGCTGAGAGTCGGTGCCAACGCATAGCGCTTTTCTTTGGCATGGTCGAACTGCGTATCTGACTTATCCGCCAACCCGGTCAGCCGATAAGCAATGCGCTTGTCGTCATCCACAGGCCCGCTGAAGTCAAAACCCATGCCTCGTTGCCCGTTGCTTCCTACTGTCGCCTGTAGCTGATGATAAGGCTCAAACAATGGCTTCTTGCTAGTCAATGCCACCAAGCCGCCAGGCGAACTACGGCCATATAGAACGGAAGATGGACCTTTGAGAATATCCACGCGCTCCAGGAAATACGGATCAACCTGCATCGTGCTGTAGGTACCGCTGTCACCCATGGACTTCAGTCCATCCAGGTAGATGTTATCCACAGAGCCATCATTGAAGCCGCGCATCGCCACATAGTCATAGCGGTGCGTCGCGCCATAGGGGTTGGTCAACACGCCTGGCGTATAGCGCATAGCTTGGGCAACGGTCTGGGAGCCTTGATCATCCATTTGCTCGCGCGTTACCACGGAGACGGTTTGCGAAGTCTCCAGCAAGGCCGTGCTGGTCTTGGTGGCGATCTGGCTGTGCGTCGCGTTGTAGCCTTCCATGCTGCCAAGGGCGTTGCCGAGGGCGAATCCCTTGATATCGGTGGTGGGGAGGGTGAGCGCGCTATTCTCCGGCGGCACATGCAAGACGAAGCTGACGCCATCATCGGAAGTTGCCTGCAGTCCCGAGCCGTTGAGCAGATGACTCAGCCCTTGTTCGACGGAGTATTCACCCTGCAGCCCAGCTGATTGCCGGCCCTGAGTTTGCGCGGGTGTGCTGGAAAGGGTGATCCCGGCCTGCCGCGCAAACTGATTGAGCGCGTCACTCAGCAGTCCGGCAGGGACCTGGTAGCGCTGTGTGACGTGTTCGGCACCGGGTTCTGCAGCCATGACGGTGAGCGGCACCACGCTGATGCCCATCGCGGTCGACAGCAATGCAGCACGTACGGCTTTTCTTAATAGCGGGTAGGAAGAGTGAGAGGGAAAGCACACAGTCATGATCAAGATCCGTAGAGGCCGGTGAAGGCAAAGTGAATGGCTTACTGTCTAAGCCGGACTCACGGAAAAAAGCCGCCAAAAAAACAAACAATCAGGCCGAACGCTCCAGGCTCACCCACCAACGTGTGCGATAACGCACTTGAACAGGCAGCGTTTGCGGCAGGATCGCCAGTAACTTATCGGTATCCTCCAGACGAAAAACGCCCGATAGTCGTAAGTCGGCGATCTCTGTTGAGCAGCCCAGATAGCCGTGCCGATAACGGCCAACTTCCTCAAGGAAATCAGCGAGGCGCATGCCCCGCGTAACAATCAGCCCATCGGCCCAGGCGCCCACATCCATGTTCATTGGTGGGGCTGGGATGGCTTCGGTCTGACGCACAAGGTAGCTTTCCCCGGCCTGAACTCGGGTCGAGAGCCCATTTGCCTGGTGTGGCGAACGTATGGTCACGTTGCCGCTGACCACACTCAGCCGCGTGCAATCACTGGCCTGGCGTACAGCGAAACGCCCATCGATGCCTTCGAACAAGCCGTGGCGTGTTTCAACCAGCAATGGCACCGACGCAGCCGTGCCGCAATTCACCAGGATTTCCCCACGCACCAATCTGATCAGCCGCTGCTGCGGGCTGAAGTCCAGGTCCACCGCACTGTCAGTATTGAGTTGCAAGCGAGTGCCATCCGGCAGTTGGATACTGCGGCGTTCGCCGATGGCCGTCGCGAGGTCGGACGTCCAGCGCTGCCAGCCCGTGATGTCACGGCTCATCCACGCCGCCGAGCCCGCCAGCAACACGCCGGACAACATCTTCATTGCCTGGCGCCTGCCCAACCCTTGCGCGCTGTTTTCCAGCGCCACATGTGCGCCCGGAATCGCCGTGAGCTGGCTGCTCAACTCCTGTTGCAATGCCTGCACCCGCTGCCAAGCCAATTCGTGATCGCGATGGGCTTCACGCCAGTGCTCACACTGTGTGCGCAAGCGCAGATTGGTGCGGTTATTACGCAGGCGCAGCGCCCAACTGATGGCTTGTTTGACCACCTGGGGATCAGGCCCTGGGCGCGTGGCGTTCTCCATCGCCGTCACGCCCCATACCGTAGGACATAACAGTGGTAGAGCGCCTCAGCGACGTAGCGCTCGACCGAGCGCAATGACACGCTCATCTGCTGTGCTATTTGCTTGTACGTCAGCCCATCGCACTGTGCTAACAGAAATGCCTTACGCACCTTAGGTTTCAGTCCCTCAAGAAGCCGCGCTATGCCTTCCAATAACTCCAGCACAAGCGCACGGTCCTCGGCGCTCGGGGCCAACGCTTCGGGCAAATGGGCGATGGACTCCAAGTACGCGCGCTCGATCTCCTCCCGGCGCCAGTGATCAATCACCAATCCTCGGGCAATGGTGCGTAAAAATGCCCGAGGTGCCTTGAGTTCAAAGCGTTCGGTTTTTTGCAGCAAGCGCACGAAAGTGTCTTGGGCCAGGTCCGCGGCATCGCAAGCGTTGCCCAGGCGGCTGCGCAGCCATGTGTTCAGCCAATTGTGATGAGTGTGATAAAGCGTCTCTACGACGCGCTCACCCGGGATGTACTCAGTAGATGGCATTCACACAGACCTGACCAAATGTCACAAATGATAATTACTCGCATTGTTTGGGAGGCAGAAAAATTTTGCAACTCTGATCCTTGTACGACAACCACTGGTCGGTTTCCTACGTAAAACAAGGATGGTTCCTACAAAGCGCTAAGTTTTGCCTCGGCTTGGCCGAAAGCCTGACGAGCCATGCGTGCACCGAAATAGAGCAGTCCAAGAAGCTGCCTATGCCCTTACATGGAATGTTCCACCCGGCACGCAATCCCCCCTTTGGCAAAAAGAAGTCGATGAAATGAATCTAAAGTTCAGTCATAAAATTCTGTTGGCCGCGTCAGGCGTAGTGGTTCTAGCCTTCGCGTTATTCACCCTCTACAACGATTACCTGCAGCGCAGCACTATCAAGCAGAACCTGGAGTCGTCTATTCAACAATCCGGTGAGCTTACCGCCAGCAGTGTCCAGAACTGGCTCAGTGGCCGAATCCTGGTGCTCGAAAGCCTGGCGCAAAACGTCGCTCATCAGGGCAGCGGTGCAGACCTTCCCGGGCTGGTCGATCAACCCGCGTTCACCTCGAACTTCCAATTCACTTATGTGGGTCAGACCAATGGCGTGTTCACCCAACGGCCTGACGCAAAAATGCCTGACGGCTACGACCCCCGCCAACGCCCCTGGTACAAGCAAGCCGTAGCCGCCGATAAACCCATGCTCACTCCGCCTTACATGGCCGCAGTGGGTGGGCAGATCGTGACCATTGCCATGCCGGTGAAAAAGAATGGCGAACTGCTTGGCGTTGTTGGCGGCGACCTGAGCCTGCAAACCTTGGTGAAGATCATCAATTCGGTGGACTTCGGCGGTATCGGCCATGCGTTCCTGGTGAGCAGCGATGGCCAGGTCATCGTCAGTCCTGATCAGGACCAGGTGATGAAAAACCTCAAGGACATCTACCCTGGCATCCCGGTACGTATCGAGAAAGTCAGCCAGGATGTCGTCCTTAATGGCCAGGACCGCATCCTGTCATTCACCCCCATCAACGGCTTGCCTGGTGCTGATTGGTATATCGGTCTGTCAGTTGATAAAGACAAAGCCTACGCACCGCTGGGCAAGTTCCGCACCTCCGCGTTGATTGCCATGCTGATTGCCGTCGTTGCGATCGCCGTGCTCTTGAGTCTGTTGATCCAAGTGCTGCTGCGCCCCCTGACGACCATGGGCGTTGCCATGCAGGATATTGCGCAAGGCGAGGGTGATCTGACTCGCCGTTTGGCCGTCACCAGCAAGGATGAATTTGGCGAAGTGGGCAGTGCCTTCAATCAGTTTGTGGAGCGCATCCACGCCTCGATTTCCGAGGTGTCTTCGGCTACCCGCCAGGTGCACGATTTGTCTCAGCGCGTTATGGCGTCGTCCAACGCCTCGATCATCGGCTCCGACGAGCAAAGTGCGCGCACCAACAGCGTGGCTGCTGCGATCAACGAGTTGGGTGCGGCCACCCAGGAAATCGCGCGTAATGCCGCCGATGCTTCACAGCACGCCAGTGGTGCCAGCGAGCAGGCCGACGATGGGCGCAAAGTGGTTGAGCAAACCATCCTGGCGATGTCGGCGTTGTCACAGAAAATCAGCCTGTCGTGCACGCAGATCGAAACCCTCAACGCCAGCACCGACAACATCGGCCATATCCTGGATGTGATCAAAGGTATCTCCCAGCAGACGAACCTGCTGGCACTCAACGCCGCGATCGAAGCAGCACGTGCCGGTGAGGCTGGGCGTGGGTTTGCCGTGGTCGCCGATGAGGTACGCAACTTGGCGCACCGTACGCAGGAATCGGCCGAAGAAATCCACAAGATGATCACCTCATTGCAAGTGGGCTCGCGTGAGGCGGTATCCACCATGAATGCCAGCCAGACCTCCAGCGAAGAAAGCGTGCAGGTTGCCAACCAGGCCGGTGAGCGCCTGGTCAGCGTGACGCAGCGTATCGTCGAGATCGACGGGATGAACCAGTCCGTCGCTGCGGCCACCGAGGAGCAGACAGCGGTGGTGGAAACCCTCAACGTCGATATCAATCAGATCAACCTGCTGAACCAGCAGGGCGTGACCAACCTCAATGAAACGCTGAAGGACTGCGATGCACTGTCGCAGCAGGCCAGTCGTTTGAAGCAACTGGTCGACAGCTTCAAGATCTGAACCGGTAGCAGACGGGCAGAAGCGAATGGATTCGCTTCTGCCATTCAGCCGAGTAACCGGCGCACATTTTCCAGAGCGCTGTAGGCAAAGCCCTGCACAAATGCCTCAAACCCCACCTGCGTCACATCCACTGGCTCGGCAATGATGGTCCAGGTCACTCTGGAACACTCTGAGCCAAGTGCTTCCACGTGCATTGCCGCCCACAACCTGGCTATGCCCAGGGTGTTGTAGATCGTGGTCCAGGTCATATGCATGGCGTGTTCATCCCAGCTATTGAGCTGCTCCACCACGCGATGGCCATCACGGAAATATTTGGTGCGCAAGGCGCCCACGCCGGTGCCGGTCATTTCGGTGTGCGTCATTTGCGGGATGAAGGCATCAAAGCCACTAAACTGCCCCACCAGTTGCCACAAGCACGCGGCAGAGCAGTTGACTGTTACACAGGCGACGATTGGAGCACCGTTGGGGTTGCGAATTAACGTATCGGGTTGCAGCGTTTTCATGAGGTGGTCCTGAGGCGTTTCAAAGAAAGCCGATGGTCTTGAGGTAATCGCAGCCTTTGCTTAACAACGCCGGGTTTTTTTCGGGGTACTGCTCCCCCATCGCACGAACGCCATAGCGTGCGTTGTCATGACGAATCATCGAGGTGTCGCCAATGTCTTCATCCAGCCGGCCGAGGTAAAACCCAAGTACGCCAAACAACGCATTGTCCTGGCTCACCGTTCGCAGCGCCCGCTGCCACTGCGCAACACTTACCCGCTCAAACTTGTGGCCCGCCCGGCTGAACGCGTCCAGGTAATGCTCCCAGCTCAAGGGTTCTGGATTGTGCAGGTTGAATACCCGTCGATCAGCGTGGAACGCGCCGCAATGAAACGCGATAAAGCGCGTCAGGAAATCCACCGGCATCAGATCGAAATTCACCTCCAGCCGAGGCACCAGACCCAATTGCAGTGAGCCCTTGAGCATCAGCATCAAGCGGTTTTTTTGCGGCTGGCACACGCCGTTGTGGCGGTTGAAGCTGATATTGCCGGGGCGATGAATATTCACCCAAGCACCTTGTTCTACCGCCCGCTCCAGCAACCGTTCGGCGACCCATTTGGACAGGTTGTAACCATTCTTGATGTACAGCGGCAGGGTGGCTGCGGCGGGGGTTTCGAGGACATTTCCCAGGGCGTCGATGCTGCTTGAAGCCGACAATGTCGAGATAAAATTGAGCACTTTCTTGCGTTGGCTTTCGCACAACTTCAGGCATTCAACGAGCGGGTCGACGTTATCCCTGGCCAGCGATGCGTAGTCCAGCACGTGGTTGACCCGCGCTGCGTTGTGTATCAGTACGCCAAAGTTTTCGGCGAGATAGGCATACACGTCGCAGGCCAAACCCAGGCGCGCCAGGCTGATATCGGCGGCGTATACCTGCACCCGGCTCACGTCCAGGTGTTCCAGACGGTATTCGCGCAATGCCTGGGTAAACCGTGACATCGCTGATTGGCCAGGCTCTTCACGCACCAGGCATGCCACCGTTGTTACACCATTGGCCAGCAGCGCTTCGACAATATGGACACCGACAAAGCTGTTGGCTCCCGTCACGATCACTTTATGCGGATCGCCCGCGCGGTCCTCGGGCAGCGTCTCGATCACCCATGGACGTTGTGCATCGTGCACGGCTTGGCTGGAGGGCGCGCCGCAGGGCTCACGGTCTTCAATCAGGGGGGCGAGCGTGCGAATGGTCGGCGCTTCAATGAAACGGCTCAAAGCGAAGCTGCGACCAAATTGCTCGCGAACCCGCAGCAACAAGGTCGACAGCAAAATCGAATGGCCACCCAGGTCGAAAAAACTGTCATCTATCGACAGCTCATCAACGGTCAGCCCTAGCAGCTCGCCCCATAGGCTGTTCAATCGCGTTTGAAGCGGTGTTTGTGCGCCGCTGCCAGTCGCCTTCGAATTGGACTGCAACGGCAACGCCAACAATGCTTGCCGGTCGATCTTGCCGTTGCTGGAGTACGGCATGTCTGCCAGTTCGACCCAGTAACCGGGCTGCATATAACCCGGTAAACGCTGCCGTGCATGCTGCTGCAGCGCCGTCAAGGCAGCACCCGGTTCGGGCCGGGCGACAAAGCTGCGAATCCGACATTCCTGGTCGATCACCACTGCCACCTGGCGGAACAGCCGGCTGTTGCGCAGGCACTGTTCAATTTCCTGGGGTTCGACACGAAAGCCACGGATTTTCACCTGATCATCGCGACGTCCGCCTAGCACGATTCCATCGGCGGTCCATCTCGCCATGTCACCGCTGCGCAAGGCTCGCAAGGTCTCGCCGCCCGGCAGAGTGAGCTCGACGAACGGGCTTTCGCTCTGCGGTGGTGCGTTGATATACCCCAGGCTCACACCAGGACCGGCGAGGTACATCTCGCCCATCACCTGTTCGTCCACCGGTTGTAGCTCCTCATCGAGGATCAGTACCCGGCTGTTGGCAATAGGCTGTCCGAGGTTGCGGTTGCCGTCACCGGGGCGCAACGTCCGATGGGTGATCAGCACCGTAGCCTCCGTGGGCCCGTAGAGGTTGTGAAACCGGCACTGTCCTGCAAGTCGATCGATGACATGGGGTTCGCACACATCGCCACCGGTCAGCAGGTGCGTAAGCCCCAGCGGTTGATCCAGCGGCAAGATACTGAGCAGTGCGGGCGGCACAAACGCATGGGTGACGCGCTGCTTGTGCAGCAGATCCAGCAACTGCCGGGGATCGCGCTGTTGCACTTCGTTCGGGACGATCAGCACGGCGCCTGCGAGCAGGGAGGGGAAAATATCGATCAGTGACGAGTCAAAACCCAACGGCGAAAATTGCAGGACGCGGCTCCGCTCATCCAACGCTATACAGGATCGAAACCACGCCGTGAAATGCGCCAAATTGCCCTGGCTGAGCAACACACCTTTAGGCTGACCGGTGGAGCCCGAGGTAAAGAGCGCCATGCACGGCGCGTCAGATGGCGGGCGATGGTGCATCAGACCTTCGGTGATCTCGGTGGCGCGCGCGTCCACAGCGCTCACATCCAGGGCAATGAAATGCTCCCGCATTGGGTGCTGGCCAGCGTCCAGCAACACGTGGGCGCCGGCGCTTTCGAGCATGGCCTGATGGCGCTGAGGGGGATGGTCCGACCCTAATGGCAGATACACTGCGCCACAGCCCAGCACCGCGAGGATGCTTGCATACAACTCGATGGATTTTTCCAGGCATACGCCAACCACCGGCGGCGTTTCAGCGGGTCCGAGTAGCGGACGTAAACGCGCCTGAATCGCCAAGGCAAGCCCCCGCAGCTGATCGTAGGTCACCTCGTTGCCGTCGATGTTCAGCGCCGGTCGATCAGCGAAGATCGTTAGGCTCGCCTGCAACCGTTCGATCACAGGTACCTGGGCTTCCAGCATCAATTCGGGGTTCGCCGTGCCGTTGAATCGATGCAGGAACGCAAGCACTTCAAGCTCGCGTAAATCCTTCTCCGGCCAGTCGTTGGCCACCGCGCCTGTCGAGAAAAACCCAGGGTCACGCGCGAAGCCGCTGACGTGCAGCGCCACCCATTCCACCAGCGTATTCGTCACGCGCAGGCGCAGCCGCTGGCCGTTTCCGCTGGTTTCTTCAGCGATATCCAGCACCGCATATAAACGTCGATATGCGTCGTAAGCACGCAGTTGCAGCGCAGGCAGCCCGCAGTTGGATACTGGGCCAACACCCAGGCGCAAGCTTATCCGTGGGGCTTGCTCAGGGTCATTCGCCAGCGATTGGCTACCGTCGTCAATCCACAGGTCGACGGCCGCTGCGCCACAAGTATGTCCGTACTGCTCCAGAATCTGCCTGACGCTGCCTATAGCGTTGCTGCTGCCGTTCCATCCAATCGTCAGGCGCCTCATGCGGACCTCCCCGGCATCGGCAAGTAGGCACTCAGTGCCTGTGCCACGCTCGGGGTTTGCAGCAACCCACTGTGTTGCAGAAAGCCCAAGATATTGGCCAGCAACGGATGTTGGTGAGTGATGGGGAATGCCAGCGCCGTCACTTCGTCGCTCAGAGCGCGATGTGAACTTGCACTGAGGTCGAGGTTTTCGATCAGGAGCAAGTCGAAGTTTTTCTGCAAGTCGTTGGTCAGGTAATGCGCAAGGAAGGTCGGCAGTGCTTGAGCGATGTAATCGCGGTCATCCGAGGGCGCGGTTTGCCAGTACAGGCGTACCAGCCGTGTCCAGAATTGCGCGTGACGGCCTTCATCAAACAGGTGGTCGGCCATCAAGCCACGGATGGAGGCCTTGATGCTGTCATCCTTGGAAAATGCCGCCACCTCTTGGGTCACGGTATTTTCGGCGATGGCCACGCCAATCAACTCCATCGCGTCATGCAGGTGCGCGGGCACCTGCGCCTGCGCTGCTGGCAGGGCGTGGCTCAGTTCGATTTGCCCAGGCAGGTCGAGCGGTTGGATACCGGTCAGGGCGATGGTCTGTTGCAGGAAGTCCAGTGCGACTAACGCGTGATAATCCTCGTCCACCACGACAGTCATCGCGTCGTAGCGACAGGCGAGAGGAAAGGGCAGCGAGAAACGATTCTTGGCGATGCTGCGCGCGGTCCTGTCGACGATTTCAGTTTCGAATATCACCACGTCGTTAAGAAATTTGTAGAAGCTTTGCACCAGCACGAAGTCGCGGCACTGCGGGCAGTGCTCCAGGAAGGCCGCGCTGAGCACCAGAGGCTGGCGGCATAGCGGGTAGATCAACTTGTCATCGTTTTCCAGTAAGCGGCGAGGGCGCGTACGAATGGTTGCGCGGCGCTCCCAGTCTTCGGCAATGCTCTGGTATTGCGCGATGCTCATGGGTGCACCTCTTGCAGTGAGGCCCGTACCTGGTCCCAGAAGGTGATGCGGCTTTCCACCGCGGCGAGGGCGGTATCGTGAGCCTGAGAAGGGTATGTCGGGTCCTCGCTGACCAGGCGTTCAAGCAACAACTGCGCAGCCGGCGCGTGATCGTCTGTGTCCAATTCGATGTGGCGTGCGAGGTAACCGTACAACGTAGGCGCTTGGTGCTGGATAAGCTCATCAGATTGCAGGATGTGCTTGAACATCGCCGGGATGACGTGCTCGCGGCCATGCAAGAATGCCGCGGCGACGCAATGGGTCGGGGCGCTCAATGCAATGTGCAAGGTGGCGCTGACGAAACGGGCCACGCCAGGGGGGGCAGCCACTTCCTGCAAGGCTGCGCTTGCGTCCAGGCCCTGGCGTTGCAGGGTAATGAAGTGGTTGATCGCGCCGGTGTTCGCACCGACTTCGGCCATGGCTTCGAGGTACAACTCGAAGTGGCTGCAATAGCCTTGCCGGGGGTGCTCGTCCGATTCTTCACCCAGCACGATCTCGTTGATCAGCCGTGCGGCGTGCGGGTCAGCGGGGGGGAGCCAGGGAAGCTGCGTGCAGGTCAGGTCCTGTTGCAGGCGTTTGGTGAGTGTCATGAAATCCCAGACAGCAAATACATGGCTTTCCATGAAAAGTTGTAACTTGTTAATAGAGGTTATTTCATTAAATAACGGATGGCCGCATAACTGCAGTTGCTTTTGTTTAAGTAGCGTGTGGTGCATGGTTGATGCCTATAAGTTGTTGCGTCTGCTGTAAATACAGCGATGAGCTTTTGTGATCGGCAAGAAAGATAAGGGGTCGTAAACCCGTCAGAGGGCACAAGGGCGCTCAAGCGTGTGGGTGTGCGATAAAAGAGGTGTCTGGTTTAGTGCGGGAAGATAATAAGCGGGTTAAACAGTTCGGCGAACATATGAATGTATTAGATGTTTTTCTAAATAATATTAAATGTAAGTTGATGACGTCGATGGCGGTGGGAAGTTTCTTAAGTGCGGGACGTTACTACAGTGAGTAGCGCTGCCCCACAGCCTTTTAATCATTCGATTACGTGTTTTTCTTGCCGGCGGCGTCCAGCCCGCTGAGGTACGTCGTGATCACTTCCATCCCCCGCATCAAGTGATTGCGCAGTGTCAGGATGCTTTCCTCGGTTTTCTTTTGTGCCACCAGGTTCAGCAACTCACGGTGGTCTTCCTGAGAGGTCTCGCCCAGCCCCATTGCCTCAAGGTTGAAACGCAGAAAGCGCTCTTCCTCGTTTAGCCCATGCTCCACTAACTTGAGCAGGCGCTGGTTGGGGGCCTTGCCGTAGAGGGCCATGTGGAACAGTCGATTGAGGCGACCAATTTCGGTGTAGTCTTTTTCGCGCTCCAGCGCGTCAATCAGGGCATCCGCCTCGGCAATATCGGCTTCGGTGAGCAAGGGAATCGACAAGCGTAACGCTTCAGACTCCAGCAACATCCGCAGCCCATAAGTCTCTGCCGAATTGTCCTCGATCAACGGTGCAACCACGGCGCCCTTGTGCGTCACCACATGCAAAAGTGACTGCGCCTCCAACTGGCGCAAGGCTTCACGCACCGGCATGCGACTGACCCCAAACAAACTGGCCAGCTCCTGCTGGCGCATGGCTGTACCGCAGGGCAAGCGGCCATCGAGGATGGCGTTGCGCAAGGTTTCTTCAATCACGGAGCGAGCGAGATGGGCGGGAATAGGACCGCTGATCTTGATGCTGTTCAAAGGGCTCGGCTTCTGCGTCACGGTTACGCTATCCTCCTTGTCGGAATGGGGTGGCTAATTGGATCCAATGCACACTAGAGACTGCCCTCATGCTTGTCAAACGGGCACGGTTTCGGCTTGTAAGTGCTTCAACATCGTACTCCCGGCGCCCACATTGCGCGTTTCCTGCGTCTTACATTACTGTCTATCGATATTCACTATCGGTATTTAAACTGACGTTCTTATATCTATAAAGTTACTCCCCTGTCTGACCGGGAGTGACCTCATGTCCGCCACCTCTACTGTTCCAACAGCGACCCCAACCGCCCAAGCGTTCGAGATTCGCCCACTGCCCGGCAGTGTCGGTGCAGAAATCATCGGCCTGGACCTGTCTCGACCGGTCAACGACGAAGATTTCGCGCGCATCCACGGAGCGCATCTGGACCATCATGTAGTGGTCTTCCGCGATCAACGCATCACCCCTGAACAACAGATTGCCTTCAGCCGCCGCTTCGGGGTGTTGCAGATCCACGTGCTCAAACAGTTCCTGTTGGCCAACCATCCGGAAATCCTGATCGTCTCCAACATCATCGAAAATGGCCAATCCATCGGCCTGGGGGACGCTGGAAAATTCTGGCATTCGGACCTGTCGTATAAAGAGCTGCCGAGTTTGGGTTCGATGCTGCACGCCCAGGAATTACCTTCCGAAGGCGGCGACACCTTGTTCGCCGATATGCACAAGGCCTGGGAGCAACTGCCTGATCACCTGCGCAAAGCCGTTGAGGGCCGCAGCGCAGCGCATTCCTACACCGCGCGTTACAGCGAAACCAAATTCGAAGGCAACTGGCGCCCGACGCTGACGCCCGAACAGTTGGCACAAGTGGCAGAAGTGGTGCATCCCATCGTGCGTACCCACCCGGAAAACGGCCGCAAGGCGCTGTTTGTCAGCGAAGGCTTCACCACCCGCATCGTTGGCTTGCCAGAAGACGAAAGCCGCGACCTGCTGGCCCAGCTCTACGCTCACAGCGTGCTGCCGGAAAACATCTATCGCCACCAATGGCAGCCCCACGACCTGGTGTTCTGGGACAATCGCTCGCTGATCCACCTGGCCGCCGGTTGCCCAAGCCACCTGCGCCGCAAGCTGTTTCGCACCACCATCCAGGGCGACGCGCCTTTCTGATTCGGAGCATGACCATGTCCAGGAAAATTCCATTCGCACGGCTCGCCGCGACCGTCGGCCTCGGCGTCAGCCTGCTGGCTGGCAGCCTGGTTGCACCCACGGCTGCGCAGGCCGAAGGCGAGATCCGCATTGCCGAGCAGTTCGGCATCGTCTACCTGTTGCTCAACGTGGTGCGCGACCAGAACCTGATCGAAAAATACGGCAAGCAGGAAGGCATTGACATTAAAGTCGACTGGACCCAACTGTCCGGCGGCGCAGCCGTCAACGACGCGTTGCTGTCTGGCTCCATCGATATCGCCGGTGCCGGCACTGGCCCTCTACTGACTATCTGGGACCGCACTCGTGGCAAGCAGAACGTCAAGGCCGTGGCATCCCTGGGCAACTTCCCTTACTACTTGGTGAGCAACAATCCCAAGGTCAAGACCATTGCCGATTTCACCGAAAAAGACCGCATTGCGGTGCCTGCGGTCGGTGTGTCGGTACAGTCGCGCTTCTTGCAATACGCCGCTGCCAAGCAATGGGGCGACAAGGAATTCAATCGCCTCGACAAGTACACCGTCGCCGTCCCGCACCCTGATGCCACCGCTGCACTGATCGCCGGCGGCACCGAACTGACCGGGCACTTCTCCAACCCGCCGTTCCAGGAACAAGCCCTGGCCAACCCCAACGTACACGTGGTGCTGAACACCTATGACCTGTTCGGACCGAACTCGCCGACCGTTCTGTTTGCCACCGAAAAATTCCGCAATGACAACCCGAAAACCTACAAGGCGTTCGTTGAAGCATTGACCGAAGCCGCGCAATTCGCGCAGAACGACAAAGGCGCTGCGGCCGATACCTACATCCGCGTCACCAAGTCCAAGATCGACCGTGCAGAGCTGCTGAAAATCATCGACAACCCGCAGTTTGAATTCACCGTTACCCCGAAGAACACCTACCCGCTGGCGGAATTCCTCTACCGCGTCGGCGCCATCAAGAACAAGCCTGAATCGTGGAAGGACTACTTCTTCCAGGACGCCAAGCCCCTGCAAGGAAGTTGAGATGAACGCGCCCTTGCAAGGCCACGAGGCCAGCAACCTGCACACCACCGCGCCGTTGCTGGCGGTGGATAACGTCAGCCTGGAATACCGCACTCCTGAGCGCGTGGTGCGGGCCACCCACCAGGTCAGTTTCGAGATCGACCCGGCCGACCGCTACGTGCTGCTCGGCCCGTCGGGTTGCGGCAAATCCACGTTGCTCAAGTCCATCGCGGGCTTTATCAAACCCTGCGAAGGCGAGATTCGCCTGTTGGGGCATAAGGTCGAACAACCAGGTCCGGACCGCATCGTGGTGTTCCAGGAGTTCGACCAACTGCCGCCGTGGAAAACCGTCAAGCAGAACGTGATGTTCCCGCTGCTGGCGTCCAAAACGCTCAAGCGCCATGAAGCCGAGGAGCGTGCACTGCACTACCTCGACAAAGTGGGCCTCAGCGCCTTCGCCGATGCTTATCCACATACCCTTTCCGGCGGCATGAAAGCCCGCGTAGCCATCGCCCGTGCGTTGGCCATGCAGCCGAAAATCCTGCTGATGGACGAACCCTTCGCCGCCCTCGATGCCCTGACCCGACGCAAGATGCAGGAAGAGTTGCTGCTGTTGTGGGAAGAGGTGCGCTTTACCCTGTTGTTCGTCACCCACTCCATCGAAGAAGCGCTGGTGGTGGGCAATCGCATCCTGTTGCTGTCGCCACATCCGGGACGTGTGCGCGCGGAAATCCACAGCCATCAATACGACCTGCACAGCCTCGGCGGTGTGGAATTCCAGGCGTCGGCACGGCGGATTCATCGTCTGTTATTCGATGAAGCACCCGAGGCCGAACAAGAGTTGGGCTTCGCTGATATCCGCATCGCTTATTGAGGGACAACCCATGCGCCAGGAATACGAAATACAACTCGAACCGCTGCTCAGCGTTCCCGTGGAACGCGAACTCCCCCTGCGCCAGCGCCTCTGGCAACAAGGCTGGCTGCGCAAGGGCCTGATCCTGATTGTGCTCGCAATCCTCTGGGAAGCCGTTGCGCGCTACCAGAACAATGACCTGCTGCTGCCGAGCTTCTTACAGACTTCGCATGCGCTCTATGACGGTCTGCTCAGCGGCGAATTGCTGAGCAAAGTCAGCATCTCGCTGGTGGTGCTGATCAAGGGCTACCTGATCGGCATCGTGCTGGCGTTTGCCCTGACCACCCTGGCCGTGTCGACCCAATTGGGCCGCGATCTGCTTAGCACCCTGACCTCGATGTTCAACCCGTTGCCCGCCATCGCACTGCTGCCGCTGGCATTGTTGTGGTTCGGCCTGGGGCAGAACAGCCTGATCTTTGTGCTGGTGCATTCAGTGCTGTGGGCGCTGGCGCTCAACACCTATTCGGGGTTTCTCGGCGTGTCCGAAACCCTGCGCATGGCGGGTCGCAACTACGGCCTCAAGGGCATGCGTTTCGTGCTGTTCATCTTGATCCCGGCAGCACTGCCATCGATCCTCGCGGGCCTCAAGATTGGCTGGGCGTTCGCCTGGCGCACGCTGATCGCCGCCGAGTTGGTATTCGGTGCAACCAGCGGCAAGGGCGGCCTGGGTTGGTACATCTTCCAGAATCGCAATGAGCTGTACACCGACAAGGTGTTTGCCGGCCTGGCCGTGGTGATCCTGATCGGCCTGTTGGTGGAGAACCTGGTGTTCGACACCTTCGAGCGGCTCACCGTGAAGCGGTGGGGGATGCAGCGCTGATCACCTGCTAAGATTGCGCCCAGTTCACTCCCCACCGACCACGAGTGCTTGGCATGCAACTACCGGACATGAACCTGCTGGTCGCCCTCGACGCCCTGCTCGACGAGGGTAGCGTGGTAGGCGCCGCGCGCCGCATGAACCTCAGTCCCGCCGCCATGAGCCGCACCCTCACGCGCATTCGCGAGGCGGTGGGCGATCCGATCCTGGTGCGCGCTGGTCGTGGCCTGGTGCCGACGCCCAAGGCACTGCAGTTGCAAGCCCAGGTGCGCAGCGTGGTGGAGCAGGCGGCGCTGGTGTTTCGTTCGGCGGATGAGGTGGACCTGAGCACGCTGCGTCGGCGCTTCAGCGTGCGCGCCAATGACTTTTTTATCGGCGTGTATGGCGGTCGTCTGTTCGACACCATGGAGCGCATGGCCCCCTTGTGCGAGCTGTGCTTCGTGCCGGAAGGCGACACCGACGACGAGGCGTTGCGTGAAGGCCGGCTAGACCTGCGGGTGAGCAACACCATGCCCATCAGCCCCGAAGTGAAGGTGCAGAACCTGTTCTCCACCACCTTCGTCGGCCTGGCGCGGGAAGACCACCCGTTGTTCGATGAAGACATCACCGCTGCGCGTTTCGCCAGCTATTCCCACATCAGCATTTCGCGGCGCGGCATCGCGCGCGGGCCCATCGACACGGCATTGAATGCCCAGGGCCTGGAGCGCCGCGTGGCGATGATCGCCCCGGGTTTCCATGGCGCGATGTTTATGTTGCCCGACTCCGACCTGATCCTGCCGGTGCCCAAGGAAGCACTGCTCAGCGCCAATCGCCTGAAGCTGCCGTTGCGTGCATTTGCCAGAACGCCCATTGCCAACCGACGTATTCGGTCCACAACGCCGCCAGCGGCGTACCGAGGCTGGGCCCGAACGTGGCGGTGAGCGCGTAGCCGGCCAAGCCATACAGCTTGACGTTGGCCGGCAGGAAGCGCA
>JABXJR010000080.1_pt1 | contig 18395 bp, 25 predicted proteins | sample 7431291 | NCBI WGS metagenome assembly JABXJR01 (sample SAMN14395756, study PRJNA613071) | wetland metagenome | isolation source: water samle H3 from high-altitude wetland | place: Chile: Salar de Huasco, high-altitude wetland | collected 2015-11-10 | reverse complement strand
ATACGCAAAAGAGCCTGCACTCCGATACCCATATCCCCAATGAGTCTGACAAGTGGAAACGCATGAAGCGGCCTGAAAAAATGGCAGCTGTGCAAAGAGCGAACGTGCGATTGAAAGGGCTGAAAAAAGCGCAAGGTTAGTCACTTCCACAGGATGACCGTTGCCCGAGCTGTGCTCAAGCAGCTGCAAGGCCGCCTCACTGCCGAAGTCTGATAGTCACAACGCACAGCGAGTGAACCTACTGCGATGCAACCTCAAGCTTGGGGAAAAGAATGGGTTCCAACGGAGGGGTTGCCTGACACAGCCCAAGCCTCCAGTAACCGACGTCGTGCCATTTTCCAAGCTTGAAGCCCACTTCTGGATACGTCCCAATGTGTACGAATCCTAGCGACTCGTGCAGACCGACACTTCCTTCATTGGGCTGCGCAATTCCGGCGTAAGCTGCGCGAAACCTCTGCTTTTCGAGAATCGGAAGCAAGGTTTCATAGAGTTCACGGCCAACGCCCTGCCGGCGAGCCGACTCGGCTATATACACCGTCACGTCCACAGCCCATCGGTAGGCCGGACGAGCGCGATGCTGGCTTGCGTAGGCATAGCCCTTGATCTCCCCACCTTCTTCGGCCACCAAGTAGGGATATGTCAAAAGCGTTGTCGCTATTCGCTGAGCGATTTCCTCAGCGCTTGGCGGAATCTCTTCGAACGAGATGGCCGTTGTCGAAACGATGGGGGCGTAAATGCGCTGGATGGCTACAGCGTCTGCTACCGTCGCCGTACGGATTTTCAAAGCCATGCAAGTCGTCCCTGATTCGAAAGCTGAACATTACCCTTTTTAGATCAGCCTTGGACATGGTCGAAATGTGAAGATGTTATGAGCGCCACCATTCGCCTGAGTAGTTCAGCTAGGCCTCTACATCGATCTGACTGATACGACCTCAACATATTTGTACTTCTTCCTTGCAGCCCTCACGGCCTCCTGCTCCGCAAGCAACGAGCTCAACGTATCAGCCTCGTGAATCAACTCGGTCATTTTCCCCTCAAACTCGTTCCCAACCCGGAGCGTGACCCGCAGCCTGGGCGTAAACGCCTTCGTCACTTTCTTCTTGGCTAGTGGAGCCTCTGCGGGCTTCGTGAAAACGATCTCTGGCACAGGCTCCAGCACTAGCGGAGTAGAAACTTGCTCCTTTGGCTGAGGCGTACCAAAAAGGGCACGACGCATTTCTTCTTCGGTTAATTCAGAGTTCATAGAGCATCTCAAAGGGGTGGCACTTCACTGGTAAAATTCTACAAGGATTGCTGCTGACCGGCGTCCATCGGGAAACTGCTTGGACGTTAAATCCCCAGTTCGATTTCAATACATGAGCCTCGCAGGGCACGCGAAAGCTGCGCCTTTGGTAGCAATGTGATGAGCCCATCAACCAAGCTGCTGGCGTGACGAGCGTATAAGGTGACTGTGCCTGCAGCCCGAATTCGACCCGGTACGAAGGCACCGACTCGTTCCTGGGCAATTTTCAGTATATTCAAGACTTCTTGGCTAACCTTGTCGTGGGATAGATGCTCAACGACTGGTCTGGACGGGCACCCGGCGCGGCTCCACATTTCTATGACAGCTTCGAGGAGTCCGTCTGAGCCAAGATGCTCGAGGGCCATTTCCCATAGCTGACCTTCCTGCACCATATCCAGGCGAGCCCTAGTCATAACGGAGTTCCAGCAAAATGAGGCTCTTTCTTGATTGCGAGTTCACCAAGCTCTCAGCCACAGCGAAGCTGATATCACTCGCACTGGTAGCTGAAAATGGACGCGAATTCTACGTGGAATTGCTCGACACATGGCGAGAGGAAGATTGCAGCGACTTCGTCATAGAGATCGTTCTTCCGCAGCTCTGGGGCGGTGGCAATGCACAACCCATTATCAGGGCAAGAACTGCACTGCTCGATTACCTAGCCTCGTTCGACGAAGTCCTGGAGATTGTCACAGACGCTCCACAGTACGACTGGGAGCTTTTCTGCGAACTCGCATATGACAATGGTACATGGCCAAGGAACGTTCGGAATTACCCCACCGATGCAACCACTCTAGATGCCTCAAGTGACGGGGCTCCGCTTCCGCATCACGCTCTTCTTGACGCCCGTATCATCGCTAGCATGTTCACCGAAAGCGATCTGAAGAAAGGGTAATGAAGTCCTAAGAGGCCAAGGTGAGCTAAAGCTGTCTTTCACAGCAAACCTTCCTGAGGCATTTTCAACCTGGTGCTGGTCATTCAAAAATCAGGCCTGTTCGGACTTGCTGGTCAAATACCTACGAATAGTAGTTTTAGACAGACCCAACGCTTCCGATATCTCAGTCACTGACACTCCCTCACTGTTCAGGCGATTTGCCTCTGCGGCTTTCTGCGCTGCTCCGGATCGCGCCGGTCGACCAGGAGGAAGCTTCCCTGCACTTACCAACGACTCCATCTCAATATCTACGCTGTCCTTTTTTATCCTATTTAGTTGCTTATTCAGACGCTTCAGCCCCTCCCTAAGCGGCTCGTTGGACTGTAGACACGTCGCCATGAGAATCAATGAGGCCGGCTCAACCTCAAGCAGCGCTGCGAGACGAATGAGCACATCAATCGTGATGTTCACCTCCCCACGCTCAATCCGGCCCCAATAGGAACGGTCAATAGTGATCAGGTTTTCTTGCGTAAGACCTTTTTTTCTACGCAGTGCTCGCACCACTACAGCTAGGGCTTCTGCGGCCTCCATGACATTTCCCCACGCAAATCGAGGATAAGGCCATATTGCGACGCACCATAACACGGGCTATGATCCGTATTACGGCGCTATCAGCGTTTTTGAGGCCTGCTTTTCGATGCATATACATCCGTAAGCGGAGCTAAGCACCTTGCTTGCGGCAGCCATCTGCTCGAGTGCGAGCGACAACAAGCGGGATTGAATTGTCAATTTCCCGGTTATTAATGAAAGGAAGCCCTATGGCTAGCGTCGAAGAACCCGACTTCATGAATGCGCCACGGACACCACTTGAGGGCCTGTCGAGCACCTCTGCAGCTCGAGCTTTAGCAGTCGAACGCTTTCCTAAAAAGCCTTACTGCCTAGTCCGCGACTGGACAATATTTCGCATTGAAGTCACCCGCGACGAACTCTTCAAATGTCATGCAGCGGGCCAGCTCCCGATGATCCTGTTTGCTCACAACGTGGCCGAGGACAGCCAAGGCCGTTTCGAACGCGGCGATTGGGTTCGTTCAAGCATGTGCACCGGTCTCCACGACGGTGTTGCGTTCGAGACCAGAAACTCTGTTTACGTATTGATTGGCCCTGGTCATGAACAGCTCGCAAGCCTGAAAGACGTTTTCTCCCTCTTCTAACCTGCGCTCTGTATCGGAGCCCCTTCAGGCCAAGGACATACGATGTTTAGAACACACGACGCCGACATGCTGGGCCTACCGGGCATGTTCGGTGAGGGTCAATACCAATGGCAACAGGTATCCAAAGTGCTTCGTAATCACTGGTATCACGTAACTGTCCAAGCCATGTACGAGGACAGAACTTCAGAGGCGGTTCTGATGATCGACAGCGAACCACGGCTTCAGCAACTGCTGATTGCCCAGGACTCGGAGACGATCATCACAGAGGTGCAAGTTGTCACACCTGCCCACATGAATGGCACGGGAGTTTGGCGCATGGAGAAGCTGACCAAAGTGACGCTTGGTGAAGACCAAAACGAGTGTGTTGTGTGCCTGCTAGAGGTGGAGACCGGCTCCAAATACCACAGCTCTCACCAACCTAGCTTCAACACTGATGTGCTGAGCAACCTTCGTCCGATCTATCACGCAAACATGATTCGTACAGCCTGAGATTTACCAAGATTTCTGCACGATACCAGCACAGATGGTTGCGTGTGGAATTCCTGGTTACGCCGTATATACCGCCAACGGAGTGCAACAATGCTGAACATGATTGGCTTGGATTTTTATGGGAAGCGCCACACAGAATTCGACCTAATACGAATCAAAAAAGCTCAGGCGCAAGGCTTCGATAGACCGATCACAGCGTATCTTTGCAGCGCCTCCATCAAAGCCCGAACGGGCATAGGCGTAGTGTTTGGTCACAACCGTAAAGACCAGTATGGGCGGTTCGGCGACGGCCATTTGATCCGCACTTCTGATGTGATCAAAGTCGAGCGTGAAGGCAGGTTTTGGGTGATGACGACGGAGAATAGTCGTTACGTCTTGGCGACGTTCCAGAGGGGTAATGGACGTGCAAGCCTGCGTGAGTTTCTGCGGCTTTCACGGGGGATGCACCATTTCACCCCGCAAGTGTTGCAGTAATGGTCGTGTTTATCCTGGCCATGAAGCCCCATGAACAATCATAAGGTGGGGTTATGATCGTGAAGGCCGGAGAAGTCATCTGCATATCATCCGGCATTTTCGAAGGGTACGCCCGCGCAGGGCCATTTGTCGCAACGCAGGACTTCGACCTAGACTCATTCGTTGCAGAGACAATGAAGCCGTTCACTGAGAAATGGGAGGTGTCGAGCATGTTTAGGGATATCCCCAGGATGCTTTTCGAAATCGGATTCATCACCGAGTTGCCCTGTCGAAAGATCTATTTGGGGGCTATGGGCGAGGTCGACATCCGGGAAGAAAAGGAAGACTTCTGAAGTCTGGATGGATTCGGGGGTGCTCACCCCCGGTGGCATCGCGGCGGACAAGGCACTAAAGCTGTGAAAGCTTCCCGAACCCAGGGCCACTGATTTTAAGTGGCCCTGGCTCTGTCGATGCTTCAGCCAATTATTACGCCGTCAAGTTAAGTAAATCTAAACCACCAAATTGCTAGTGCGTTGATGATGAAAGCGATGGCCCCATGGGGCCCCGCAAAGTTAAGTCGTTGCGCGGTTAGACCGACAGGTACTCGTCCACCGATTTGACGGTGGCATAGCCGAACTCAAAGGCTGCCATCATCGTTGCATGTGCATGAGCGGCTGGAACGTTTACACCACCAAATGTGAGATCCAAAGTGGCGCAGGCATCGTGCAGCACAGTAACCGGATAACCCATATCCACCGCCGCACGTACTACTGCGTCGATGCACATGTGGCTCATCGCGCCTATGACTACGATTTCCTGAACATCAGCGGCTTCCAACTGCTGCTTCAGATCAGTTTCCCTGAAGGCGTTGATGTGTTTTTTTACGATTACAGGTTCATTACCTTGTGGAGCTACATCTGGTTGAATTTCCGCACCAGTGGATCCCTTTGCAAAGATCGGAGCACCTTCAGCGGACTCATGTCGTATGTGGAAAACAGGAAATCCCTTATCACGGGAGTGGCTGATCACCCGGATAGCATTCTCGACAGCGGTGTCGATGCCGGTCAAAGGCAGCTTGCCAGTGGGCAGGTATTCGTTTTGCAGATCAACTACTACAAGGCCACGTTTCATGAACGATCTCCGGTCAAATTATCCGAGCATAGGGATTGGTGGTGAAGGCTCAGGTCGGCAGGTAGAGCACCTGCCTTATTCCGAACCTAAAAGGTTTGAGTCAGAACTCCAGTGAAGCGCCGTCTTCCGGAATATCGACCCGGCTCTCGATACCTTGCTTCTTGACGTATGTGCGCAGCTCTTCACGACTCAGGGACATGTGGTTAATTGCATCCATGTGCACTGCGACGATTTTCGCGTCCTTCGCAGTCTTTGAGGCGCGTAAAACGTCTTCCTCGCCCATGATGATCGATCCCGTATAGCCGGTCATCATTGCTTTCCCAGCATTCAGTACGATGACTTCGGGATGATATTTCTCAATGGTCTGGTCGACCTCTTTACGCCAGACAGTGTCACCGGCTAGATAAAGGGTCTTGTAGCCTGTAGCTTGAAAAACGACGCCCATTGCTTCGCCAAGAGGCTTCGCTAAAGCGGGTACTGCATACATTTCGTCGGTGCCATGCTGACCACCGGTCTTGGTGATTTTGACGCCGCCGAATTCAGCTTCGTCAGTCAGTACGCGCACATTCCTGAAACCTTGGGAGCGAATTAACTTCGCATCGTCCTCATGCTGCGTGAACAGAGGGATGTCTTTCGGCAGTGCTTTTTGTGCGGCATCGTCCCAGTGGTCAAGATGCGTATGAGTGACGATGACGGCGTCAACACCAGAGATCACTTTTTCGGGCGACTCGGTCAGATCAACCAATGGATTGCGAAGGTTGCTCCGATAGGTATTTTCAAATCCTGGATACGCTCCCTTCTTGGCAAGCATCGGGTCGATCAGGAAGGTGGTGCCGCCGTAGGAGATTTTTACGGTGGCGTTACGAATTTCCTGCAAACCCACTTTATGAGATGCATCAGACGGCTTCGGCGTAGTTGTTTCCGCGAATGCCGTGGTGGCCCCTGCCGCGCAAGCAATGCTAAGGACGAGGGGAAGAGCTTTGAAGTTCATGGGGTGAATCCTGTTAATACATTGATGCCTCAATTCTTGCTCAATGCAATAAAGGTCAACAGTGGCCTGAATGACATATTTCGATATAATCGGGCCAAACGATCAGCCTTGTCCGCGAGTCCACGGGATCAGTTGCTTATACCGCCCACGCGATGCATCACCGTTGACCGTTGCTCATATATTCCTGTGCGCGCTCGATGCAAGCCACACAGCTACCTCGAGGATCACTGATGCAATCCATACGTGTTGCTGTTCTGGCTTTTGACGGCGTCAGCCTGTTCCATCTTTCCGTGCCGGGAATGGTGCTGGGGACGGCGCAGTCCGCACCTGGTGAACCTCAGTATGAGGTCAATTACTTCGCAGAGACGCCGGGTATGGTTACTAGCGACCAAGGTCTCGACTTAGCGGTTGCTCAAGGCCTGGAGCTGATGGAGGCCTCTGATGTAATCGTCATTCCAGCGTGGGCTGATCCATCGGTCGCTGCATCTGCGCAACTTGTGAACGCGCTGCAGCTCGCCCACACGCAGGGTAAGCTCATCGTAGGGCTGTGCTTGGGCGCGTTTGTGCTAGGGGATGCAGGGCTACTGGATGGGAGAGAAGCAACCACTCACTGGGCAGGCCGAGAAAAGTTTGCCCAACGTTTTCCCGCCGTTCGTTTCAGACCCGACGTGCTTTATGTTAGTGATGGCAATATCATAACCTCTGCAGGAACCGTAGCGGCTATCGACTGTTGCCTTCACCTGGTACGCCAGAGACTCGGCGCTGGGGTGGCGAATCGCACCGCGAAGATGCTGGTGACGCCGCCGCACAGGCAGGGCGGCCAAGCTCAGTACGTGGAGCATCCTGTGCCACAACTGTCCAGCGAGACTCATCTGTCTGATGTTCTAACGTGGGCCCGTGTGAACCTTTCGAGTGATCTGTCGCTCGACGTGCTGGCGGACAGGGCGAGAATGAGTCGGCGCACATTTACTCGGCGATTCAGGGAAGCCACCGGAAGCACATTCTCAAAATGGTTAAACGCCCAGCGCGTTGTCAGGGCGCAAGAGCTGTTGGAGACGACTGACTTGCCTATTGAGTGTGTGGCGGGTGAGGCAGGGTTCGGAACGCCCTTATCTTTGAGGCAGCAATTCGGCGTTCATCTTGGCACGTCGCCGTCTGAATATCGGCGTACGTTTTTTCGTGAGATGAGTCCGGGCCGAAAAGCAGACGGAAGTGGGCCCACTGCCGAGTCATTTACTGAGTCTCAGGCAAAAGTTTACTGATGCGCATGAGCTCAGGCTGCATTATCCCTGACAACAGCGCGCAGCGCCTGCAGGGGATGCTAGACGGTCACACCATCTTGCCGTTTCACTTGGCTTCGGCAAGAATATCTGTCAGCCAATAACCGGCCAGGGGCACGAGCGGCGCCCAAGACTGCTTGTAGATCACCTCTGAAGTACCGGCGTTTTTTGTCTCATGCCCATAAGTACCAGACATGCCGCAGCACCCGCTCGCTTGAACCTGTAAATTCAGTCCCATGCGCTCATAGACTTGCTGCCAAAGGCCAATGCTGTTTGGCTCATTTGTCTTTTCAGTGCAGTGGGGAAGGAAGTAATACAGGGCAGCATCTTTGACGCTTTGAGTCTGTGGAAGCGCTCCGGCGAGCCACTCCTGAGGTAGTAATACGATGGGGACTTTGTCGCCCAGGGTCGACGGTTTGAGGTTGAAGCTTACGGCGAAGGGTTCTTCCGAGTCAGTCTCCACTTTGGCTTTATCGAGGAGCCTGACGTACCCGCAGCCTTGAGTGTTTGTCATTTGAGTGAGCTGGACTTCAGTCCGATGCGTACGACCTACGTCCTTAGCCGCGAGACCGTTATCCCGACCAAGCGGATCGGTATGGCTCGTTGGCGAGAAGGCTTGTTCGCTTTTCTGCTGAAGAACGCCAACAGCAACCTTAAATATTTCAACTTGCCGCTGAACCGAGTGATCGAACTGGGTACGCAGGTTGAGATGTAGAAACAAACAAGGCCGCAACTGCGGCCTTGTTCTATTCAGGGTGTCACTCGTGTGAGTGTCCGTGTGCAGCGGACTCGGAGGTTTCTCCTTTCTCACCACCGCCGCATGCCGTCATCAGGCCGAAGAAGCAGATCAGGAGCATCGAACGAAACAGGGTGGTTGGGATTTTCATGGAAGGACTCTTCAAAATTTGGATGAAATAAATGGTCTGGTGCTGGCTGAGCGCTGAATTATCGGCAGCAGGACAGCCATCGCTGTTTTGAATTACTGTTTGACGCTCAAGTAATCGCCGTTGGTTTTAAGTGCAATGGTCACGTCGTTGTTGCTGCGATTACGCCAAAACCAACCATGGGTGCCGTCAAAAATGGCCGTAAATTCACCCTTGTCACTTTTGACCTGCTTGCCCTTGCTGTAGCTGTGGAAGTAACCCTTCTCGCCGTTGTAGGGTTCGCCATGGGTATCGAAGTTCACAGGCCCACCAACCGCAGTCCATTCGTAGCTAACAGACTTGCCCTTCAAGACTTCGAGCTTTATTTCCGTCCCTTCACCTGGCTTGAGCGTGACGCTCATTTGATTCGTCTTCAAAGCTGAAGTTGGCGTGGGTGCCGGCTGAGCAACAGGTTTCGCAACAGGCTGGACTTGCGCGACCTGCATAGCTGGAGCTGGAGCTGATGCTTGCGGCGGAGTTGCATCCGCCAAAGCCTCTTGGGCCAGGATGATCTTCAGTTCGCCCATCTGGGTTAGCCCTAATGCTCGGCCCACACCTGTTGGATCAACGGCGTATTCCGAAGGCATGACAACAGTCACCAGCAGACCGACAGCAGTCAGCAGTGCAATGACAGTCGAGCGCACCAGTTTGCGAGTGCTTGGCAATTCATTAACAGTTGGAAGCGGAGTATTAAACATGGTCAGAATTCCTTACGCGGAGAGAAACAGGCCGGTGATTTGGTAACCCATTAGCAGAAACCCGGCACTCATCATGGCGACGTTGGCGGTATAGGCGTGGCGCCAAAAACCACCAGTGCGACGCCAGTACCCCATCAGGATGAGAATCGCGCTGAGGGCCAGTAATTGACCGATCTCAACGCCAACATTGAAGGCGATCAGGTTCGGAATCAGGCCATCAGGCGAGATCTCGTACTCCTGGATCTTCGTCGCCAGACCAAAACCGTGGAGCAAGCCGAAGATCAGCGTGGCCACTTTGGTGTTGGGTTGGAAACCGAACCAGCGCTGGAATGCGCCCAGGTTGTCGAGCGCCTTGTACACCACCGAGAAGCCAATGATGGCGTCGATGATGTACGAGCTGATGCTGACCTCTGTAAGTACGCCAAGCAGCAGCGTGACCGAGTGTCCCACCGCAAACAGCGTGACGTAGAGGCCCACGTCTTTCAGGCGGTAGAGGAAGAAGATTACTCCGAACAGGAACAGCAAGTGATCGTAGCCCGTCATCATGTGCTTGGCGCCCATATAGATGAACGGCAACAACATGATTCCGGTGCTTTCTTGGATGAAACCCTTGTCACCTTCAGCGACGGCATGCGCCATCGCTTCGGGCATGCCGAAGAAAAGTGCCGCCAAAAACAAAAACAACAGTAATAGCGGGCGATGCGAGGGCGCAGAGAATGCGCCAACACCGCTCATTGAGTACGAATGCATGAATTAATCCTACGTTGCAGTGATCGTGGGCCGCATTGCGGCCATGGTCAGGATGCGAACGCAGGACGGGGTGGACGCTCGATCAAAAATATCGGCGGCAGCGGAACAGAGTGTCGAAGCGCATCGACCCGGATGGCTAGCATAGGGGATGTCGCCAGCATCAACGCGGCAGTGAGTTGCGGCGTCTCGTGCTGATGATCAGGGGTCAATGGCGAATGGTAGTGATCTGAAAGACTTGAATAGCTGGATGAGGCCTCTTCGCCGTGGGAATGATTGGCGTCTTGTGTGATCTCCCAGGCTGGCTGTGTCGACGTCACTGATACCGAATAGGTATGCCCGGCCCAAGCCACCAACATAGCGAGAGCAAGCGCGATTACCACCGTTATTGTCAGTGTCCTGCTGAACATGGAGTTCGGTTTTCTACCTGTTGAATGGGGCTTTCTTACGTTTGACTATATCCTCCTAGGGGGGATAGGATGCCAGCATAATTCATTGAAGCCTGAGCCTCAAGTCATGAGTGAACACGAACAAGAACACAGCCATCCCCACACTCACCAAAGTCATGAGGCAATCATCAAGCGCCTCAAGCGGGCGGACGGTCATTTGCGAGGCATCATCACCATGATCGAAGAGGGGCGCCAATGCGTGGACATCGCACAGCAGTTGCATGCTGTAGAAAAAGCGGTGTGCCAAGCCAAGCGGACGCTCATCCAGGATCACATTGATCACTGTCTAGAGGACACCGTTTCGGCACTGGGTAATGGCGAGCGCGCACCGTTGGAAGCGTTCAAACAAATCACCAAATACCTCTAGGTTAAACATGCCAAACTTCGCTGAACTGCTACAACAAGGCGGGGCTCACGCCTGGTTGTATTTCCCGAGTGCTATCTTGCTCGGAGCCTTGCATGGCCTGGAACCTGGTCATTCAAAAACTATGATGGCGGCCTTCATTGTGGCCATCCGTGGCTCCGTCAAACAGGCAGTTTTGTTGGGCTTGGCCGCGACGCTGTCGCACACCGCAGTGGTGTGGTTGGTCGCCATCGGCGGCATGTACTTGGGCAAAGGCCTGGATGCCCAAACCACGGAGCCGTATTTCCAGCTAGCCTCTTCTGCACTGATCATCGTGATTGCGCTGTGGATGCTGTGGCGGACTTGGCGTGGCGAGCAAATGTTCAAGTTCGAGCAAGGTGGCGATCAACACGATGGCGAGCATGATCATGGGCATCATGATGAGACTCACCGTATTGACACTGGCCATGGCCGCGTTGAGCTTTCGATATTCGAAGAAGGCATACCACCGCATTGGCGTGTGAAGACATTGGCCGGCCACGCATGGACAGCCTCAGATGTCCGCTTGGTAACTACTCGCCCGGACGGTAGCACCCAATCGTTCTCTTTCGTTGAGCGCGAAGGCTTCCTGGAGTCGACGGTCGATATTCCCGAACCACACGAGTTCAGTGCTCGCTTGAGTTTGGGTCATGCAGGTCACTCCCATGACTATGATCTGGAATACCTAGAGCATGATCACGGACATGCCCATTCCGAATTGGAAGGCCTGGAGTTGTCGATTGATGGCTATCAGGATGCGCATGAACGTGCGCATGCCAACGATATCCGTAAGCGTTTTACTAACCGCGAGGTCACGACGGGCCAGATCATAATGTTTGGCCTGACTGGAGGACTAATTCCCTGTCCTGCCGCCATCACAGTTTTGTTGCTTTGTCTTCAGGTCAAAGAAATTGCGCTGGGAGGCATGCTCGTCCTGTGCTTCAGCATAGGATTGGCGCTCACATTGGTCATCGTCGGAGCGGCGGCGGCAATTGGCGCTAAGCAGGCTTCCAGCCGCTGGCCGTGGCTAGGCACAGTAGCTCGTCGAGCACCGTATCTGTCCAGTGTCCTAATCATCGGTGTTGGTCTGTACGTAGGTTTCCATGGCTGGATCGGCCTGAACGCATAAGGGCGATGTCCAAGTGTTTGAGCTCACCAGCTACGTCGGTCTTTTCCTGGCGGCATTCGGCGCCGCTACGCTGCTACCAATGCAGTCTGAAGCGGTACTGGTTGGAATGTTGCTTTCCGATCAGTACGTCACCTCAATACTTTTGGCGGTCGCTACTTTCGGCAACGTGCTTGGGTCTGCATTGAACTGGGTGCTGGGCCGCTCCGTTGAACGGTTCCGCCACAAGCGATGGTTCCCTGTGAGCGAGGATAAGCTGGAGAAAGGCCAGCTGTTCTATCTTCGCTATGGGCGCTGGTCTTTACTGCTGAGCTGGGTGCCAATCATTGGGGATCCGCTGACTGTCGTCGCCGGCGTGATGCGAGAGCCTTTTTGGAGTTTTCTGCTGATCGTAACTTTGGCCAAGGGTGTGCGCTATCTTGTGCTGACCGTCGTAACAATGGGGTGGGCATGATAGCTGCTCATGCGTTTCTTCGCTCCTCACTTGAGGGACGAAGCAGTAGCCTGGATCTGATCAAGTGGCTTGCAATGATGACCATGGTTATTGATCACTTACGATTGGTGTGGCCGGAGATGAGCAATCTGTTCATCCCAGGGCGCCTTTCCTTTCCTCTCTTCTGTGTGGCCATTGCTGCCAACGTGGCGCGTTCCAAACCAGGTGAATTGCTGACACCTTCGAACGGTCGATATCTTACGCTGATACTATTGTTCGCCGTTATTTCAGAAGTGCCATATCGCTACATCAGTAACTCGGGCTCATTCAACGTCCTGGTTACCTTAGCGTTAGGATTGTTGATTGCATGGGGATGGCAATATCGCACTCTTTTGAGCTGTGTTATGGCGCTGATTGCCGCAGCTATTGCCTACATCCTAGACGACCCACTGATGTATGGGCTTTATGGAGCACTGGTTCCAGCGGCAGTTCTCCTCGCAATCAAAAAAACCGGTGTTCTTTGGTTGTTGCCTGCTGCTTTATGCCTATTGATCAATACCCGGAGCAGCATAGTAGCCAGGGCGTTGGACTTTGAAGTCTATTCACTGATGGCATTGAGTACCGCGTTCGTCGCCCCCTTGATAGGGCTTTGGCTATTGCGTCAGAGCTTTACCTTCAAAGTCTGGCCAGTGCGGCAATGGGGATATTGGTTCTATCCAGGGCACCTTACCCTACTACTGGCTCTACAGCGCGCAATATAGCTAGCGATACTCTCATTAGGGATAAATAGGGCCAGGATGTACCTGCCCTGTTCTGCGTGTGGGCCAGCGTTGCGGTTTATTTTACTATTTGGGAATAGCTAAGCTGGTTGAAAACATATCGAGAGTTAAAGTGAGGTGCATTACCTACAGCAAATAATTGCGAAGATGTAATCTCGGCGCAATCACCTGGATATCTTGGTTTTGCTAAGCTGGCTTCATTATCCAATGAGGCTTTCCAATATGAAAATTTACAAAGTATGTATGCTGATAACCGCTTTTTTCATCTCATCCCTTGCCCTGGCTGAGGGAGGAGGAGATCGGACATTTGAAAGAATGATGCAAGCGAGTCAGCAGGCCATGAAAAATCATGCTGAAAAGAACACTCAAGGCCAATCCATCTCGTTAAAGAAAAATAGCTCGGGCAAAGAAGAGTGATTTTAGATAGGACTTAATAAACCTGTCATCAGTTTTGATAACGGATTTTCACGTAATTGAATTGCGTATGTTCAAGCGCCTCCTCTTGACGTTCCATGACTGTTGCGTGTAGCTCGTTGAGGTCTGATCAAATGAAAAGTTTTAAGGTGCTCTTTATTGCAGCGATTTTTGCCTATTCATCAACCATACTTGCTGAAAGTAGCGGAGATGACGCGTTTGATAAGAAAATGCTTGATAACAGTGTCGCTATGGATCTATATGCCGCTAGCAAGGGAAAGATTGCACCAATAGTGAGGCAATATAACTATGGAATGAAAATTGATATGGTTAAAGTTGTCAGCGTGGTAAAAGCCGCTAAAGCTTGCGGGCCCACGCCAGCTGCCATGACGTATGAGGATTCACAAGGCGAGCTTAACACGCTTAGATATATGGTTTATGGTGACTGCAAAGCTCATGGTGGTTGAGACGCTCAACATCAAAAGTTAATAGTTTTAGTTTATTTCGGTAAAATGTATCCCTGACGGGCTAATAACCCGATTAGGGCAAAAATCAAAACTCTTTCGTTTTCATAGCAAATGACAGGGGCCTCACGGCCCCCCCCGTGTATCCCCAGCTGACATACCACGCCTTCTGTATTTAATCGGGACGTCGGATCACGGGCAAAATCGATGAAGACCTTCCTCACAAATTCTCCCAATACCCCATGCCGGCTCCCCAAAAATATTATTGCCTGAGTTACTTGCTACTGCAGCCTGCCTATTACCGGCTACGGCTACTAGGCCATGACTAACTATTGGAAAGTCGCACAATATTAACAAAGACGCTGCAAGCTAACCCTGACTGATAATTAAGATGAGGCCTTGGAAGTATAAACCGGGAACGTTTAGATACGTAACTGGATGGTCATGGCAGAATTCGGACTATCTTAGTGCTCCAGCAAAGCGACTAAAACCGCGCTAAAGCGCAGAGTTCGTTTGTGTGGTCGGATACTTGATTTATCAGGAACTGATGAGTAGAGAAATAACGACAATGCCTCATGGCTAAGAGAAGTATTTATCCTCGGCAAGGATGGGAGAACGAAAAAAAGACGCCCCGAAGGACGCCTGAAATATCACCTTAAAGGAGCCACATAAGGTGAATGGTACAGCATAAGGACAACGCTGAGTCATAGACCTACAACCATTGGCCTACGTAGAGCTAACCGGATGCGCCAGTTAAACTCTATAACTCATGGTAATTATAATGAAATGAAGTTAACGAGAAGATGATTCCAAGCTTACATTTTTGACATTTTTAATTATGACTGCTTTGTGATACAACCCTCCCGATAAATCCAAGATCTAAAATATACGTGCAGAGGTAAGGGGGTAGATAAAGAAGCCAGCTCAGTTCTCCTGAAGACCCTACAGTCATAAAATGCGTAGTTGACAACTTAACTGTTCGTATCCATTAAATTGGATACACTAGATCAGGCGGGCAGTAGTAGCCTGACTCGACTGCACCACTGGAAAATCGAGGAAAAATAGTGTGTAGCCATCAGTGGAAGTATCTACACTAGCCTTACCCTGATGCAGGCTCATAATTGATCTGACGATAGCTAACCCAAGTCCGGTTCCCCCTTGGCTTCTAGCGCGCCCTTTATCTGCACGGTAAAACCGCTCGAATAGTCTAGGAAGGTGTTCACTGGATATGCTGACACCTGGATTGCCGACCCCTAATCGTACAGAGTCCTGCAGCACCTCAATTTTAAGCTGTATAGTTTCATTCTTTATACAATAACGAATCGCATTAGAAAGTAAATTTGAAACTGCTCGCTGGATCATTAACCGGTTTCCCCTGACCTCCCCTTCCCCTGTTAGTACAATCCTCAATCCTTTCTCTTCCGCAGGATAACTGAACAAATCCATAATTTGCACAACTTCATTGTGTAGCTTTACTGTTTCAAAGTGAATTGACGAAGCAGGATGACTAACATGAGCAATGAAAAGCATGTCAGATACAATGCGTGTGACCCGCTCCAACTCCTCAGTGCAGCTTTCCAATACTTCCTTGTACTCTGGCAGGTCTCGTTCCCGCGATAAAGTTACCTGGGCCTTGCCCATAAGGTTTGTAATAGGCGTGCGCAGTTCATGCGCCAGATCGTCTGAAAACTGCGAAAGCTGTTGAACTCCTCCATCTAGGCGATTCAACATCGAATTGATACCGTTGGCGAGTTCGCGTAGCTCAAAAGGTAGATTAGCGACAGGGAGACGTTGCTCAAGGTTCTCAGTCGATATCCGGGAAGCTACTCGCAAAAAATTTGTTAGGGAGCCGCTGAACAATTAACCCGTTCGTAGCGCCCCCCTCTTTCAAGCCGTATTTTTCAACCTACCGGCCTTATTCTGCATTTCCAGAGCCGATTTCTGCCCTCATTTTGCTGATTAGCGGGCCCAGCCCTGCCTTTCAGACGGATTTATCCCACCGCCCGTTGCAAATAGCGCTTGGCCAGCATCAGATTGGCCAACCCAAACAGACTGAACAACTGCGCCGTATTCTTTTCCAGCCCACGGTAGCGAGCCTTGCGATGATTGAAGCGCACCTTGATCACCTGGAAGGGATGCTCGACCTTGGCACGCAGTTGCGCCTTGGCGAATTCGATCTTGCGCTTGACCCGGTACAGCACGCTGCCTTTGCCGTGATGCTGGTAGCTGCTGGGCCGTGCGGCAATCGACCAGATAACGTCCCGTTCAGCATGCTCCGGTCGCTTGGCCGCACCGGTGTATCCAGCGTCACCCGAAACATAGGTTTCGGCGCCGTGCAGCAACTGGTCGACCTGGGTGACATCCGCCACGTTGGCGGCTGTCCCTACCAAGCTGTGCACCAACCCCGACGTGGCGTCGACACCAATGTGGGCTTTCATCCCGAAGTGCCATTGATTGCCTTTCTTGGCTTGATGCATTTCAGGATCACGCTTGCCCTCACGATTCTTGACCGAAGGCGGCGCGGCGATCAGGGTAGCGTCGACGATAGTGCCTTCTTTGAGCAGCAGTCCCCGGCTGGCCAGATGCTGGTTAATCGTTTCAAAGAGCACCCGCGTCAGTTGGTGCGTTTCCAGCAAGCGGCGAAATCGCAGCAAGGTGGTGGCATCCGGTGCCGACTCGCGGCCCAAGTCGATGCCCATAAAACCACGGATGGCCTGGCTGTCGTAGACGGCATCTTCGGTACCTTCATCGGAGAAACCGAAACACTGCTGCACGACATACATACGCAGCATGCGCGACAACCCAATCGCAGGGCGCCCGCGCTTGCCTGTGGTGTCGCTATAAAACGGAGCCACTTGCGCCTCCAGTTGTGCCCAGGGCACCAGCTGTTCAAGGTCAGCCAGGAAACGATCTCGGCGAGTCTGCTTTTTCTTGCCGGTGTATTCGAGTTCGGAGAAGGTCTTCTGCACGCGCGTAACAAGGCTCATGGAAAGGATGGCTGGTTGAAGGTGCTCAGTGTGCCAAGGGTGGGGGACGGTTGGCTATTTTTGCAGCGTCTCCTTAGAGGTTTCAGCCCCCTGCGGACGGTCAGCCATGCTAAGGCAAATATGAATAACAAGAGAAACGGAGCAGCGATTAGGGCTCGCCTCATCAGCGAGTTTAAAAGCTCCGTATTTGCCGATTGATCCATAGTTAAATATGTAAAAACCTGAGCATCATTTTCCAGTCTCATAATTTGTGAAGCGCTGAGCATAGGGCGCCCGGATTGATCTTGCCATTCATGGTAGGTAATTGAGGGTGTAGCGGAAAATCTATGCAGTTCAAGAGTGCTTGGCTTAGGCCCAATTGTGAAGATAGGCTCATTTAAAGTAGTAGCATCAAATATACTGACAAATAGATTATTGTGCCCCATGGCGAGGTCAATTAGCGTGTGAGCATTTGGCTTGACTTCTTCAACGCTTTTTATATCTGATAAATTATGGGCAACACTATTCATTTTAGCTTCAAGCGCGGATGTTGCAATTTGATCGAGCCCTTTGGCGACAAATTGATACCCAAAAAAACAAACAGCCAGTACCAAAAGTGTGCTCATGGCTCCGACTTTCAACCCTAACTGAGTTGCAAGACTATCTCGACTCATGAGCGATCCTCTAATACATATCCCACTCCGCGAATTGTGTGAATGAGTTTGTTTTCAAATGGGTCGTCAACTTTGGCTCGTAGACGGCGAATAGACACCTCAATAACGTTCGTGTCACAGTCAAAGTTTACATCCCACACTAGAGATATAATTTGAGATCGAGTCATTACCTGACCGCTTCTACTTAATAGCAAATGTAAAAGTGAAAACTCTTTTGTCGAGAGATCAATGCGCGTAGTGCCACGATAGGCTCTACGTCGGCCCAGGTCGAGTTCAAGATCAGCCACTTTCATTGTGGCCTCTTCAATTCTCTCCTGGCCACGACGAAGCATTGAACGAACACGAGCGAGAAGTTCTGGAAATTCAAAAGGTTTAATTAAATAGTCATCAGCTCCGGCATCGAGACCTTTAACCTTGTCTACTAGGCGCCCCCTCGCCGTAAGCATCATGATTTTTACCTGGCTCGTTTTACGAATTAGTCCCAAAACGCCCCACCCATCAACACCTGGAAGGTTCACGTCGAGAATAACCAGGGAGTATAGGTTATTATTGAACATATGCAGCGCATCAATGCCATTAGGGAGACGCTGCAAAAATAGCCAACCGTCCCCCACCCTTGGCACACTGAGCAC
>JABXJR010000078.1_pt1 | contig 18430 bp, 18 predicted proteins | sample 7431291 | NCBI WGS metagenome assembly JABXJR01 (sample SAMN14395756, study PRJNA613071) | wetland metagenome | isolation source: water samle H3 from high-altitude wetland | place: Chile: Salar de Huasco, high-altitude wetland | collected 2015-11-10 | reverse complement strand
TGACCAAAAGGAATGGTTGGCAAAGCTAGCGTTCAGCGGAGTTCAGATCTGCCTGCACAATTCCATACCAGATCTAGGGCCGCTGGCACTAAACGTCACCCTACAAGGCCCGCAAGGTTGCATTGCCTGGGCTAGCGACAATGCGAATCTGACCGTACCTGGCCGGACATGGGATCTGACAGAAGCCGGTGCGCGAATCATCCGAGGTACATCCTCCGCCCTGCAGCCAGAACGCGTCTTGAATGCCACCGATCTGATGCCGACCACACCCCCAGGCTTGATCAAGATTGAGATCGGCAGTCAGCTGGATGGCTCGCTCGACAACTTTGGTCGCAGACTCTGGCAGTACCTCAGCTCTGAGTCCAGTGGACTGATTAATGATGCTCTTACAGGCAAAGACCCGATTACCGAAGTAGTCTACAGCGACCGCTATATACGTAACCCGCTAGCTGTGAATCTGCTCATCAGCGTGATCCATGAGCTCGGGCGGCTGAGCGATGCAGAATTCGCTATCCGAATCCTAGGCCGTCAATATCAGCGAGAGGACAACCGCTCGCCATGGCAATGCCGGCACGACTGGCGCTCAGCTGGTGAGCGCGATGAAGCCATCCGTCAGGCTCTGGAGTACTGCGGCCTAGAAGGAGAGACCCTGAGCCTGCCCTCCTTGCCGCACTATCGGCAACTACAGCTTCGTCTGCGATCTGGTAATCAGCTGACTATCCAATTCGATCAAGGGCTGTCTTACTGGGAGGCCGAGCGTAGCGAGAAATCTTACCGGCTCAGATTCGACTTCGCGTCACATGACCTTGGAAAAGAAATCATGGAGCGAATCCAGTGTAGAGTCGTGGCGGCCGACGATGAAAAAACTCAGATATTTCTTTCATCCGCAAAGGTGCCTTCCAATAGATGAGTTGTTGGAGACTCAGAAGGGACGGAAGGCCGATCAGCCTTCCAGATCCCTTTACCCGCGAAAATGCCAGTCGATGGACGCCATCAACAATAGGTAACGCAAAGCAGATCCAGAATGGTGGTTCTGCTGTTCCGTGTTCAGATCCATCGTCGCCCGAACCCCAAGATGTAGGTTTTCAACATCTGGGTTCTCAGGAATATGTTGGCTTATCGGTCGCCTGACACTGCCGAGCCTCTTGCGCCAATAGGACTTGCTGCTCTTGGGCTTGGCGGTGTCGTAGATGATCAGCTCAATCGATCGTGTGGGAATGCCAATGATAGTAAGCAGCCATATGTAATCCTGTGCATGCTCCTCATCTCGATCACGGTAAAAACGCAGGGTCGTATCCGTCGCCCAACAGCGCTCCACAAAATCATCGACGACTCGCAGGACTCGCTGGCTATTAGGACCTTCGAGCTGCTCGTATAGACGCTGCGCGTACAAGGTCAGTGCATCTCTGCCTCCATGCTTCGGAGGCGTTGGCAACAACGATAAACATGACGATTCATCGGCATGCAGAGTGGATTGCAGCCTGTGCTTCGGCTTTGAGATGTTGCTCCAGGAGCGCTGCTGCATGTCGCGGATGTAGCGCGCCCGTTCAAGCATAAGGGCTCGTTCCTCGGCAGAAAAATCGACCCAGTTGAGATTGACCTCTCGCCTCGTCTGCTCGGCGTACGACACGTAAGCCAGCATCGACTCAATCGCCCGGATTCGCGAAATTGCCCAGTATCGCACCACTGGCTTGAACAGTTCGCAAGCAGCCTTACGTCGAGCGCACCTTTGTTCCTTAAGAGCAGTGATCCGGCCGATGATGTCGAGCATCACTCTGCACTCAGCACTGATTTCGTCATTGCTGCCGACCTTGATGGTGGGCTGACTTACCCCAGCAATCATGGCGACATTACGCGCGCTAAAAGCCCAGTTTCGAGGACCCCACTGCCAGGCCATTGCCATGATCTGAGGTAGGCTGTGGACATAGTGCAACAAAGTAGTTTTTGGGCTGCCGTGGCCCAGGACAGCGCTGACTATATGGATAATGCGACGAGTCGGGCCTCCGCAGATAGAGAGCATAGCGCCACGTAATCTGCGATCATCCCTCAGCCAATGCAAGGTCTGCGGAACATCTCGAAAAATGAGCGCGGGACTAAAATCGTTGAGCATTCCCATCAGCTTCAGCGACAGCCACGTTGCGCAGGAGTGGCGCAGATGATGGTAATGCACGAACTCACTGCCCGAAACCGCACGCATGCAGTCGTGCAACGCTGGCAGTAGATAATCCTCACTGATCCACTGAGTATTCAATTGAGGAATGCAGAAGAGGTACTGCGACGAAGGGTTCACGGCCTCTTCATCTAGCCGCTGCTTGTGCCAGTCGATTAGCAGTTCCAGCTCATCCGGTTCCAAAAACACATGAAGAGGTAGCCTTCGTGTGGCATTTTGCGTTTTCAAACCGCGCTGCGAGTGGGGGCGTATGAGCAGATCTACCGGCAAGTTCAACTCAGCTATTTCGCTGCTGGATAACTTCCGCCGATTCGGATGCCTCGCTTGAATACGGGAGCACTTATCTACTGATAGGGTGGGCGTGTAAAAATCCTGGAGGCGCAGCTTCAGCGCCTCGTTTCGCCGCAGCCCTAACCTGAATCCTAAAATCAGAAATAGCCTGGCGGCTGTGACCAACCGAGGAGTCCGTAACTCCAATCCGGAGGTAGCCAGTGCCTGCTGGATCGACTGGAACTGATCCTCGGAGAGAAGACGAGCATCCACCCGGATCACGCCCTTACCAATGCCAAGCAGGGAGTAAGGACTAACAGGAGGGTAGCTATGGCGCCGCTGCAAAAACGTATGAAACTCGTGAATGGCTTTGGCTAGAACGCGCCGTTTCCCGTCAGTGCTCTGAGCCTCGAGCACAGACTCGTAAGCGGTTTCCAGAGTATCTATCTCGACATCGAAAACACTCACCCCATCTAATTGAGATGCCAGTGCAGCACCGAGCACTTGTGCGTAACGAGCAACTGTTTTACGGTCCGCTACATGCCCATAGACGGAGGCTCCACCGAGCATATAGTCGATCCACTCTCTGACTATGCCTTCAACTTTCGACGTGTCGCCTAAGCGCAAAACTGGCTCACCTGACCGAACCTGCCGACACAGATCCTGCACCCATTCCGGGATATCTTCCGCCTCTGTCCTCCCCTCATCGAAATTGGAGCGATCCCCATAGGTTTCGGAGGGATCTTCAAGACCAGGGTAATCAAACAACTCTCCCCAGCACGACGATCTTAGCGACTGAGACACGCTCCCCTCTCGAGTCGCGAAATTCACAAGCAGTTGAGGCAAACGCATTTGCATCTGAATCCGAAGCAGCTTGAGCAGATCCTCCATGCTGCTCGGACGAGCCCACTCCGGTAATCCCGTCTTATCTAGGAGCGCTCGGACAGACCTGAGAATGGCTCCGCTACGCTGCATTTGAATGCGCAGTGCTTGCACATCACCTGAGCAACGAACCAAAAGCGCTAACGTGGCTGGGTCAGGGAACCACTGCCGATACTCCGCCTTCGGTTTGCCACGGATAGAAAGCGGCAGTCTGACCTCTGGTATCCCAGCGATCCATTCGATTTGCTCGGGAGTGATGTCGAGCAGCGCTCTCAATTGTGAGATGTCCAACAGCCCGCCACTGTATGCGGCGTTCATCAAAACAAGCCCGACGCGCTCCTCTAGGCTGAAGGCAGAGATATCCGATCTAAGCCCCTGCCGCAGCGATTTCAAGATGAGGCTGCTTCGCTGCAGCTCTTCCGCTGTATAGATATCTGGATTGATCGGGTTCGCGGCACGCTGAACCTCGATAGCGATGCGAGCGAGTGGAAACGTTGATATCTGCTTCCTAAGCCGCCAGGTAATGCTTCGCAACATGTTTCGCAGGACATAGTCCTTGCCGAGGTACTGCTCCACCTCGCGAACATGCTCTATTCGCACCTCGCGCATGGTGTTGGTTCCCAACAACCACCTGGCCAGAGGCAGCTCACTATCCCCAAGTGTCGACTTCAATTGATCACGCACCAGGGACTTCCACTGCGGCTCATGCGGCGCAGACGACCATAGATACTCGAATTGCGGCTCACTCAATCGGGGCCAATTCATTCTTGTTCCCACGGACTACTCAGTACATACCAGCCCAAGCCACCAAGTAGCTGAGTGATCCATCCGCCAAGAACCTCGGCGTAGTGAAACGGACAGAAACTCGAATGCCGATCCTGGGGTTCCTCACCCCTCAGCCAGTGCCCCATGAATGCGGCGAGCACCTCGGCAGAGCATCCCCGTTCAGCAAGTTCTGTCCTGATGAATTTGCGATAGGCGTTTATAGGGTGAGGGACATAGCCGCTGACCAGCTGCATTTGTTGGCGAATAGACACCGGCCTGATCTCCATACGGCGGACGCCGCTCTCGCTGATTGACAGGAAAAATCCACGATTCCACCTGCCGCTATCATCAGGGGACAAATACCCAGTCATGACTCTCACGATCGCAGCGCAGTGCCGAAAGTAATGATCCAATTGGCGCCTCAAAGGGTGAGGAATACAGACCAATCGACTCATGTGTCGGTCATCCGAGTCCTTGTCCGACATTGCGCCCATACCCATGACTGGATCGAACTCATCGACGAACAGCAGCGGGTTACGTATCGCTCTGCACCCAGTCGACAGCATGAACATCTGCACGACCCACAAGGTGTAGTTGTTGTGCCAGCTCACCATTTCGCTGAGCCGACCAGTTGGCTTTTTACGAAGGGTTGCACTCAAGGCTTGTGAGTTAATCACAATGGTTTCAGGCAACAGGCAGTGACTTGCCCCTACGGATCCATGTTGAACGAGAACGGTCTCTGGCAATTCGTATACTAGGCCCGCGCAGGCATAGACCTGCCGGAGTACATGTCCCAATGATTTTTCGTAGATCCGACGCAGATGGTTGGCATTGAGCTGTAAGTAATAACCCGGGGTCTGCGCGGAAGGTACCCGCACTCCGGACAACATTGAGGCGACAGCAACATCGTGAGTGTCAGAAACGAGTTGGTGGAACAGATAATTGCGCACTTTGGTGAGCGTGAAACGAGGATCATGCCGGCCAAGTAACTCCAGAATTCCCTTCGCTTCGGTCTCAAGCTCCGCAACCTGATGGCGGAACACTCGATTTGACGATCCGGGAAATTTTCTGAGCAATGCACCAACCAAGGCCGAGCTACCAGCCAGGTCAGGTAGCAGAATACGTAATAGCGAAGGGCGAGTGCCAGAAACCGGAAGCCAGCGATCATCACCAACCAAGTCAGGGCGGCGAACAAACACGCTGAACATACCTGGCGAGCCTTTAATCAGTACAAAACCATCTGGACAGTCTTTCTCGCTCTCCGCAATCGTCAGTTGAATAGTCTGGCTTGTTGGCTGGCCTAACCATAAACCGATGTGCAACAGCAGGATGGCCTCCATCCGAAGCTGCAGTCCAGGTCGGGGCGATGCCTCAGAAAACTCTTGCAAACACGCTTCGAAAAGCTCAGTAGCGCCGAACAGCAGATCTCTCAGCTCCACCAGCGTGAACTGACTGTATAAAAAGGGTAGTAATTGCCGACTTCGGACAATGTGAGCCTCGATACTTTGCTGGCTGAGTTTGTCTGCGACGTAAGGACGCTCGCTGCCATCGTCATCCAGAGTCCAGATCTCCTTTGACGGGCTCAGCTCATCTGGTGCCAGCTCACCCTCGCAGCAATCTGAAGGCTGCGTAAGAATGCTGTAATACCCTGGCAGTTGATCAGGATCATCGGGATCCCCCAAGATGAATCCTCTCGGATCCTCACTGATAAGGTGCGTCAGCTCAGCCTGACCAGACGCTATGCGGCGGCCACGGCTACCGCCGCCTCCTGATCTGATTGGGGGCTCCTGTCCGTGGCAATACCGCACCAGCCGGCTAATGGAGACAAAAAGCTCGCTATTGTCAGATGTGGACTCTCGCGCCGAGAATACTCGACAGCCAGCGATGAAACTCTGCGTAGATCCCCAGATTTTCAGCTCAGGGGGCGTTGTGCACTGACGCGATTCGCATAGGCGTCGTAAGTCTAAAAAAACCGCATAACGTTGTTGGTGAAGATGATTTGAACCCTGCAATTGAGTCGAAGCCAGAAGTTGTAGCATCAATCGTTCAAAATCCCGCGCCCCGTCGTCATCTCGGGGTGTATACCAGAGAGCTGCATAGGGAAAGCCGAACTGTTTGACCCCCCGGCTCAATACAGGATTACGGGCCGGAGCGACCTCTCCAAACCAAAATTGTTTGCTCAGAATACTGACCGCACTTGGCTGACGCCTCAATGAAATGAGCCACTCACATGCCTCACGCCAGACTTGAATGTCAAAATCGCCGATAGTGATAGGTGTCCCAATCTCGGCGGTGCGCAGTACCCGAAGCAACCCAGACATCATTCGTGGCAGGTCAATCAAATCCGGGTGAGCGCCCACGGCCTCTAGGATGGAGTCAATGAGCTGAGGAGATTGCCCCTGTTGGGAGGCTAGGCGAAGAAGCACATGGCGCGTGTTCATTCTCGACCCTCAGAGCCCTTCAGTGGCTTTATCCCAACGAGCTGAGCAAGGTGCGCATGACTACGGTACGCATGGGGCCATTGCTCCGCATGCTTGATGTGCTGATAAAGGTCCCTTACCTGTTGAGGGGTAATCCGAGCAAGCGCTGGAGCAACCAAGCGCTCAGCGAGCACTAGTTGAATGAGCCGCGCCTTTGTAAAGTTCCTTGGCAGATCAATACAGCAAATAGGCGTTTCGGGAGCCGCGTAAACGCTCAACCACCGATACAGTGTCGTCTGGCCCACACAGAGTGGATCGGCCCCAGCAACGACCAGTGGATATAGCTGGCTAATCTGCGCAGCAATGCCGAGGGGTACTAGAGCAGCATCTGGCAAATCGAACGGGGCCAGATCAAGCTCTTGCTCTATTCGTGCGAAATCTGGGTGGATACCACGAATAGCCGCCAATTCAATCGTTCGCATTTCACACCTCATTTTGGATACCTCCCTCATAGTGCTAATGCAGAGGGCACCAAATCGGTTGCGTCTATGCGAAAAAACAAGACAGGCTAAGCATCGTTGTGCGCGACTAGAAAATTTCCGCGCATGCGCGGAGAATTTCCCAAGCGATAAGCTGACGACAGGAGTCATCGGCGAGCGAAAGTTTTTTGCGGTTCGCTGAGATTAATCGAGATCCACTGGAGCAGCGCTGGACTGTCCAGATCACGCAGATCGCTACGAGCAAGCGTTAAAAAACCGCGCATGCGCGGCTTGACGCTATTCTGACGGTTCTGCCTGGCAATCAAACGCACCACTTCCCATGCGCAAGGGCGAACCCGCGCAACGTATCGACTGGATTTCGGGCTCATGTAGATTCCTCAATGCACCCGTTCAAGTTCGCCCCGACTGGCCAGCCGGGCTATTGACTCTGCCGCAAACACGACAAAGGCTACCCACCCTGCAGGTGATCAATCGTAGATCGCTAAAGTTTTATAGTCAGTGGCGGATACGTTGAGGGTAGAGCGGCCCGTGCTTGCCGGCGAGGCTTTCCCCTTGTTATGCGGACGTGAGATGTGTTTGGTGCCAGGGGGGGCAGTGATCACCTGAGAGTTGGAGGGAATTATGGGTTTCGTCGTTGGTGTTGTTCTTTGCTTCATCGCCCTGGCAGTGATCGTGAGCTTGATTGAAAAGGGCTCCAGTTCGAAGGTCATTCGCCCTTACATCGGAGCGATGCTGATCGCTGCTTTGATCGCAGGGATGGGGCTGGTCCTTGGACTGATTTTTCACGGCGTTGAAGAGTACTTCCTGATCGCTGCCAAGGTAGTTGCGGTGTTTACAGGAGTCGTATTGTGCTTGCAGCTCGTTGGTGTGGTCTCCAAAAAATTCTTTGTCGCTGACTAAGCGACGGAGTCTGAGTCACTACAGCTAATTTGCCGTCTGGGGGCCGCTCCCAGATGGTTCCCGGGTGGTTTAGGCAGTGGCAATCGTTTCTGTCACTTCGCCATCGAAGTGGCGGGAAGCAGCGCGCTTTTTGGACTTGTGAAACAAGGGTGGTCGAAGCCCATCAAGGAGAAGAAATGGACCAGCACCGTGTTGAGTTACTGCGAGAGGAAGCGCTGCGCTTGCTTGAGGTCGTGGTTGATATGCTCCAGCGTATGAAAGGCGCTACAGGGGTCGTGGTCGATGAGTTGGATAATGAACATCCTACGTTCACCCCAAGCAGTATCGAAGCACAGCTCCGCATGCTGGCTGGCGAGCAGAGCAAACTCAAGCGTCTGGAGATGGTGCTCGCGGTAGTGGGCACGATGAAAGCGGGCAAATCCACGACAATCAACGCCATTGTTGGCGCGGAAGTACTCCCCAATCGCAATCGCCCGATGACGGCGTTGCCGACTCGGATTCGCCATCTTCAAGGCCAGCATGACCCCATCCTGAGTGTCAGCAATACTCAGCCCCTGGATACTGTCATGGCCACGCTGAGGCGCGCGCTGAACACGCAAGCGGGGCTAGAGTTCACATCTAATATGCGTCCTAACAAAGACATGTCCGCCTTGGTCGCGGAGGTCAAGCGTGGGCAGAAACTTCGTAAACGGTACGAGGGGGCCGAGGAGATTTACGGGTTCCTGCGCAATCTGAATGATCTTGTGCGTATGTGCTTTGATCTGAAAGTGGATTTCCCCTTTGACGCTTATAAAGACATCGACAACATTCCACTGATCGAGATCGAATTCGCTCACCTCGCGCAGCTACCTCCAGGGGTTGGCAGCTTCACTTTGCTCGACACGCCGGGTCCTAATGAAGCCGATCAGCAGCATTTGCGCGTGATGCTGCGGGATCAGTTGAAGCATGCCTCGGCAGTGATGGCTGTGCTTGATTACACCCAATTGGGCTCTGATGCCGATGATGAAATCAGACAAGAGCTCAGGCAGTTGAGTGATGTGGCCGAGGGACGGATGTACGCACTCGTCAACAAGATCGACGAGAAGAACAGGAACAGCGACAGTATTGAAGAAACCCGCGCACTGGTTGCCTCAATGCTTGCCTCTCTTCCCTTGGCAAACATCTTTCCCGTGGCGTCGAAGCTGGCGGATCTTTCAAATCGTGCCAAGCGAGCACTTGCTGAGCAAGGCGCGCTGCCACGCCCAACCGGACAGCAGAATGACTGGGTTACGGATTTCGGCAATCTTGCATTTGGTGCACTCTGGGACGGAGACGACCTGCTCGACAAGAATGACGTTTTAAAGCGCGCGGACAAGCTATGGAAGAACTCGCGTTTTGCCGATCCCCTGACGCAAGTAGTGGAAAAAGCTCACGCCCAGGCGGCGGTGCTTGCAATTAGCGCTGCTGGTGCAAAGCTCAAGGACATCAGCCATAAATTGAATAATTTCCTGGACATACGGGAAATTGCTTTGGGAAAAGGCGTGGCGGAGCTCAGCGCAGAAATTGATGCGCTGCAGGACGATGTTCAAACAATTACCGAGCTTCAGGCCGATTCACGTGAGCGCTCCGACAGGGTGCTCAGTGAGATCAAAACATCCATCTTCGAGACGTTCGTGACTGTGCGCGAGGCGATCAGCGAAGAGATCGAGCGCGGATTCAATGCCGCGAAAGATACCGAGCGAGCCCAGACGAAAGAGATTATTAGTAGTCGCATTCGTCCCTTTACATTTGTCGACGTGGCCAAGGCGCTGTGGGGCGGCGGTCATGGTGGTGAGAGCGGGGCACCAAGAGGGTTGAAAAAAAAGCCCAAATTCGGTCGGGACTTCGATCCCTCAAACCCGATCATAAAATTGAATACCGAGGCCAGCGCAAGAGAGGTTACTGAAGGCATCGAGGAGGGCGTTCGGGAAATCATCCAACAGAACGAGGCTCGGCTTCATCGCCATGTCGACAGGGAGCTCGAACGGTTCAAGGTAGAGTTTGACCGAGGCGTATCCACACATGCGCTACAGCTGCTCGAAGCGTTAGGCGAGCGCTTTGATCGGCAGGGCTTCTCGATTGATCTGCAACTGCCTGAACTTCCTTCGCTGGCACTAAAGATGTCGAGCCGAGAGCTTCTGGAAAATGCCATTGCTAAAAAGCAGCGCAACAGGAAGCGTCGCCGCCGCGCCGAGGGCGTTTGGGGAACGGTATGTGGTTGGTTTGATAGCGACGACTGGGGTTGGGAAACCTACACTGAAGTAGAAGGCTACTACGAGGTCGATATCAACCAGGTTGCGAGTTCGATCAACAGCGGCATCGAAACAATGTTCAACGCATTGGAGAGTGAAGTGGCCGGCCAGATCGAGCAACCGCTGGAGGCTGCGGTAGATACCTTTTTCGACCAGTTGCGCGAGCTGATCACTCAGCTTTCCAGCGACATCTCCCAGAGCATTCGCGATAAACAAAGCAGCCATGAACAGCAGGTCGCGCTTGGCGCGCTGTTGTCTGAATTCAAACGACATGTCCCAGGATTGCGTGAGGACTGCGGTGCCTTGTTGGCTGACGCACGCTTGCCGGCGCGGGAGGCTACAAAATGAGTCAAGCTGAACCTGTAGCGTTAGCGTCTGATCTGTGTCAGTTGCTTACCTGTATACCTGAAAAATTTGTAGTGGACTTTGCTAACGGAATAGATGTTGGTCGAGATCACTTGGCCGTCAGCCAACAACGCAACGGTTTATTTGCTCGGCTCTATGACGGAGTAACGGGGCAGGGAACCCAGCGTCAGTCTTCGATCAATGCCAGCTTGCTTGATGGTATGGAAGGCGCTCTGTTATGGCTAAAGGATCTGAGTTCCTCGCTCGCGTTGAGCAACAATACTATTGCGCAAATTCAGCATCGGGTGAGTGATCTCAAACGCGACACTGCCCGGCTGGCCGACTACTCCTTTCAAACTCGCCAGGCACTTGAGATGCTGAGTGAGGCTCTGGACGAGCGTTGCTCTCTGCTGGAGCGTCAAGTTGCCCGTATGGGGCTTGAGCTGCAGGCCCAAAAACATATTGAGCATGTGTTTGGGCGATGGGGGGTTGGCCGCCTTAATGCTTTGAGCCTGTCCGGCCGTTGTTACGCAGTATTGGAAGAGCTGCGCTGGGGCGCTTTTGGTGATTGCTGCCAAGCCCTGAGCGGTAGTGAACGTCAGGTATTGTTGGAGTCGCTGGCGAACAACGCCATTATCCAGCTGGCTCGCGATGGCAATGTTGCTCAAGGCGAGCGTTGCTCCACCGAGCATTATTGGTTGGCCCGACCGGCAGATCGCGATCTCGAAAGTGACCTATGCGAAGGCGTACGTTACTTGGGTGACTGGAGCGATTCGCACCATAGCCCTTTTATCCACACGGTTTCTGGCCAGGCTGAGACATTGCCGCTTCATATGCCTCGATTAGGCTCCGCGCAGCGTATGGCCGAAGGGATGATCAGCGAAATGTTTATGGCCAGGTGCAAATAATGGACGTAATGAAGACTGGCCTCGTGCTCTCCGGTGGCGGCGCCAAGGGCGCGTATCAAGTTGGCGTGCTGAAGGCGCTTCATGAGGCGGGAGCCCGTATCGATGCTGTTTCGGGCGCCAGCATTGGCGCGCTCAATGGTGGGGTGCTGGCAGCCGCACCATCGCTGGAGGTGGGTATTGAGCGTCTCTCGTTGTTGTGGGAACGCTTGGCAATGCAGTCACCTATCAGTGCAAACATACCCATTTATCTATCGATGCTAGCGGCCTTCGGGTTGCGAGCGCAAGGAGGGCCTGCCTTGCTGGCTGCTTTGAAACTGGGACAAAAGGCAGCGGATTTTTTCAACATTCCTTGGCCGCAAACACTGGCGAGCCTAGATGCTGGTCTGCTGGATGACGGCCCATTGAAGCAGTTGATGGACGAGTTTTTGCGCAGTGAGGACCTCGATCGAGGCCTCCCTTTGCATGTGGCTCTGTACCGTTCGCAAGGCGGGATTGAGGATATGCTCCGAATAGCTGCGGCCGATCTCGGGATCGCGGACACGCCTGATTCAGAGTTTGTTCACGTGCAGTCGTTACCCTCCGCGGAGCGTAAACAAGTCTTGCTGGCTTCTGCTGCCATCCCGCTCCTCTTTGCCTCGCGCCTGCACCAGGGGCAACGTTACTCTGATGGTGGTCAGGGCGGATGGCAGACCGTACAGGGAAATACCCCCATAACGCCATTGCTCGAAGCAGGGTGCAATCTGGTAATCGTTACTCACCTTAGCCAAGGCTCTGCCTGGAGTCGCCAACGGTTTCCCGGAGCAACGGTTCTGGAAATTCGGCCTGGCCGTAGCCTGGAGCGCAATGAGGGGTTGTTCGCCGGACCTCGTGATCTGCTTGGCTTTGATGCAGAGAAAATCCCATCGTGGATAGAGCAAGGTTATCAAGATACTCAGCGCTGTGTTGGTCGCGTGTTAGAGGCCCAACAGAGCCGAAATACGCTGCGTGCAAGCGAATCCAGATTATCTTCTGTCATGCGTGATGCCGGCGATGCCGACGACATACTTGCGCAGGCGATGAAACGCCTAGAGTAATGGCCAACTGTGGGACACCGAAGTTAGAACAAGTCGGTAGGGACCGGTAACGATCCTTCTCACCAGTACCATCGGTGTAGACACCGTCTTCCAGACAGCCGAGGAGTAATCATGGTCAGACCATGGCCACCGATGACGTTCCGTTGTAAATCCTGCGGATGGCAAACGACCACGCAGGGATCAAGCGATGCGATGCGTGTTGGGATAGACGTCTTTGTGGAATGTCCCACCTGTGATAGCGAAGCTATTGATCGGCGCGAAGCTACACGGGCCGAGATACTCTGGGCGCGCATGCGACCCAAGCGCTAAGGGTGTTCATTGCACCACCGGATAGCTCGCGTCACCCCAAAGGGTGTCGGGGTTATCGAGCATCAGCACGATGATCAATGGCGCCAGCTTGCCAAGCAGGTTGGTGCAGTCACGTAACTGATCGCGATTGATATTGCCATTCCAGGTGGCACCGCCATGCATGACTTGATTGCGCAGCGTATAGATACGGTTGAACATCACCGCTAATACCTCTGCGGTATCGCGTCGGCCGAGTGCTTCGTGAGCGTGGCGGCGGCCATCGGTAAAGCGCTTTTCCCATTCGGTAGCCGTGAGTTTGCCTTTTTGATGGTCCCAGAAACTCTGGAATACATAAGGGTTATCCAGCAGGACGCGGATGGCGCCGGGAAACTCCGCCCACACCAGTTTCTCGATACGGTGCTCAAGATCCAGGTTGCACAACTTGCGCAGGAATACCCGGAAGGCTTCTTGTTCGGACAGCCGATATTTATCGTCGATGTCGGTAGCGTAGGCGGCGTTAAATGCGATCCACAGGAATATGAAGCGCCCATCGATATCGTCGGCGTGCTCGGCGCGTTGCAACCAGCTGAGCGCGCGGTGCACGCGTAGCGTAAGGTTGATATGGTGCCCATGCCGCTCCTGGCGATGACGGGCCTTGAGTGTCTGATAGTCCATGCTCAGTTTCCATGCAGTAGGGACGAGAACCTTGTCGTAGACGTATCGGCGCGTCGATAGCAAACTTGATTCAGGCCTACGTCTGCGACGTCAATCATATAGCCAGGCTTTCAGCTCTTTGAGATTGTCCACCCATATCTGCTGCGCCTCCGGCTTGGGGTCCAACTTCTTCGGGTCGATCTGATAACGCTGCAGCACATACTTCACCAGCGCCTGGCGGCTCATGATCTCGAGCGTGCCCTCGACCATTCCGTAGTCGGTCTCGATAATCGCCTTTTGCGCCGGTGCCAGGCGCTCATCCGGGATGATTATCACCGGCACCTCGGTATTCCACTCGACGTCGCCCTCGATGCCATGCTCGGTCATGTCGTCCATCACCTCCGGCACACCCCGCAAACGGCTGAGTACAAAATCACGGTAGGCCTGGTTCTTCTCGCAGAAGGCCCTTACATGCCAGCGCATGCCGGTATAGATCAGCGTATGCGGCGCGATCAAACGGACTTCCGGGGTTGGATTGGCCAGCGATACATATTCGATCTCCAGGCGCAGATGCTCCCGGCAGGCCTTCAATAGTGGCCGCAGTATCTGCGCGTTGATCGAGCGGTCCGGTACTTCCAGCACGCGGGTATGGGCATAGGCCAACGCCAGCCCTTCGATATGTGGCGCGCGGGCGTTGTTCTGATACAGCAGGTGCAAATAGGCGCTGGCGCTGTCGTCGATGAACAGCGGCTTGAACTGTTTGCTCGGTACGTAGCCCTTCAGCTGTTTGTCATATGTAAGGTTTTTAGGCGCATGTTCGGTGATGTAGGTGTTGATGTCCTTAGACGCTTGCTGGCGGCTGATACCGAAGCTCTGGATCAAGTGCACCGTGGTCAGCCGGCCTTCCCACCAGGCCACGGTTTCGATCAGCCGATAACGTAATGCCAAGTCCCATCGGACTTGCGCGATAGCCTGTTTGCGCTTCATGCCGACCTCATCTGTGCGAATACTTTACCTGTACAAGTCTACAGAATAGACGTGTCGTGTAAAGCTACATATCGTGACTCTACCAGGCGCTGAAGCGCGGTTCGAGGACACAGGATATGGATGGTTGGGATTGGCTGGGCGTGCTGGCGATGCTGATGCTGGTGGCGATTCTCGCGATGCTGCTGATGCAGTGCCGGCAGGTCGGCAAGATGGCCCAGGTACTCGACCAATGGCATGCTGCTTCGCAGCAGCGCCAGCGTCGCATCACTCAACAGGCAGAACTGCAAGCCGCGCTGCGGGCAGAAAAGGCCCATGTGCAGCAACTGCTGCGCAAGGTGGAAATCCTCCAGGCCATGCTGCCAGCGTTATAAAGGAGCAACACATGAACAGATTGGATCGCATCAAAGGCTGCCTGCTCGGCGGCGCCGTCGGCGACGCGCTCGGCGCCCCGGTCGAATTCCTCGGCTGGGCCGATATCAAGGCCCGCTTCGGCGCCCGCGGCATCACCGATTTTGCCCCAGCCTACGGCGTGAAGGGCGCAATAACCGACGACACCCAGATGATGCTGTTCACCGCCGAAGGCCTGCTGCGCGCCTTTGTGCGTGGCAGCTCGCGCGGCATCTGCCACGTGCCATCGGTCATCCACCACGCGCTGCTGCGCTGGCTGCTGACCCAGGACTACGCGCCGGCCACGGACGTGCGCAGCGATGGCTGGCTGATCAAACACCCCGCGCTGTGGTCGCGCCGCGCGCCGGGTACCACCTGCATCCAGGCCCTGCGCCTCGCGCAGCGGTTCGGTGCGCCGGCGCACAACAACAGCAAGGGCTGCGGCGCGGTGATGCGCGTGGCAGCCTGCGCGTTTTTCGGCAACGCGTTCGAGTACGCCGCCGAATCCGGCCGCCTCACGCACGGGCATCCCTCGGGCTACCTGGCCGCCGGCGTGTTCGCCGATATCCTGCAGCGCATCGCCGAACACGCATCGAGCCTGGAACACGCGGTGACCGAAAGCCTGGCCCGCTACGGCCGCACCGACGGCATGGACGAAGTGCGCCAGGCGCTCGAGCGAGTGTTGTTCTTCTTCTACGAAGGCTTTCACCCGACCCCGGAGCGCATCGCCAGCTTTGGCGGCGGCTGGGTGGCGGAAGAAGCGCTGGCGATCGGCGTGTGGTGCGCACTGTTTGCCGAGAGCCTGGAGCAGGGCGTGGTCATGGCCGTCAACCATGATGGCGACAGCGATAGTACTGGTTTGATTGCTGGGCATTTGCTTGGGGTGCAGCATGGGGTGGAGGCGATTCCGTTGGGGTGGTATGAGGGGGTGGAGCTGCGGGAAGTGATTGAGCGGGTGGCGGAGGATATTGAACGGGTGCCGCGGGATTTTTGTGGGATGTATGGGGAGTTTGATGCGGGGATTGCGGGGGATTATCCGGGGGATTGAGGGGGGGAGTGTAAGTAAACGCAGGTCCTTGAGGGTGATCTTCAGTAACATGCCGACTACGGTTACCATTGGGTAAGAAAACCCAATAAAACACCTCCCTTCAATGGCCAAAGCGCTCTGCAGTTAATGCTGTCTGGCCGCACTGCCGAACTGGCCGAGGTGCGCCGCTATCTAGATTCGGTACGAGAACCACCTTTCTAAATAAAGTTATTCGTAACGCATCGAAAGCATCCGGGAATTCCTGGCGGCGCAGCCACCTCTCTTGAGCGAGACTCACAAGAAAAGCAGCGTTTAACTGAAGGGCGGCACCCTGCTGAATTTCGAAGTCGGGAGCCTTGGGGCAGGCATCGGCTGCAATTTCACTGGTATACGCCGTGCTCGATGCGCTGCAAGTATGCCTCCACAGCCTGCAACCCTACCGGATCAGTGATAATTGCCGATGGCATCTCACCATTGAAGTACCTGCAGGGTCGGCCAAGCCATTCCTCGGCCAGTTTCTGGTTACCAAAGACGCTAATCGCCCGCTCCAGCACTTTGTTGTACTGGCCAGAGCTTAACGGAACCGATTGTTTCCTTACTGAAGGCTGTTTGCGCATCACGACCTCTTTCGTATTGGAGAAACTTCACAAGATCTTTTGAGTTGAAAGCTGCAGCGCTTGTGCCGCCCGAGGATGCAAGGTGCATCCAATCACAATCAATGCGCGCCATCACGATTACGCCCCTTTTTAGAGTTCCGGGTTCTACCCCGGGAGCACGCGCGTTGATGGGTATGGATTGCAGTTTGCCACTCTTCACGCTAGCTGGGGTTATGGCTCGGCCGAGAATCTCAGCGATTCTGGACGCGTTGCCCGGGATGGCTTTTTTACGACGGCGGTACCCTACCTTTGGAGCTCAGACTGACGCAGTATCTTAGGCCTTTCAGGATTCCCTCTAGAACGGTGGGATCAACGTCAGTGAAACAACACGCCGCTCATTACGGCAGGACGCTTTCGGAATAAAACTAAGGACGCGAGACTTCGACATATTGCCGATCGGCTTTGATGTTGTGAATTAAGCCGTAGGGAAAGCGGCTTTCAAAAGCGCTGGCAGCACCTCGGATGCTCGGCCAATCAACATCAGCTCGTTGGCATTGCCGAGGGAGACGTCCGCAAGATTGACATGGATTACGGTAGCTCCCGCAGCGAGTGCTATTTCCGGGATGTCCGCCGCAGGCGTAACGATGCCTGAGGTACCTACAGAGATCAGTACCTGGCACGTTTTCACCATATGCATGGCTGCTTTCCAGGGAGCCATGGGTAAATCCTCTTTGAACCAGACGACAGCGGGCCGCAATTTCCCATTGCAGCGTCTGCAACGAGGGGGCTCTACCTCCTGTCCATCACCATGTACCACTAGCTGCTCCTCACTCAGATCGGCAGGCCGATGGCAGGCGAAGCATTTCGGCTGCGCAAGACTCCCGTGTAGATGAACCACGCCCGCCGACCCAGCGCGCTCGTGAAGGTCATCAATGTTCTGAGTCACTACAGACACCTGCCTGCCTGTGGCAGCAAGTCGCGACGGCACTAGATGAGCTGCATTCGGTTGGGCTTGTGTAGTCTGATGCCTTCTCCACAAATACCATCCCCAAACGAGCGCAGCGTTGGCACGGAACGCCTCTGCGGTCTCCAATCGCTGGGGATCGTACGTTGTCCAAAGCCCGGTAAGCTTGTCGCGGAAGGTGGGAATACCACTTTCCGCGGAAATACCAGCGCCCGTGAAGAACACCACGCTACGGGCGGATTGCAAGGCGAAGGATGCTTGCTTCATGTCGCTCATGAGGGACCTGTCTGATGATGCTTTATGGCTGGATAGTTAGAGCCGGTGTCATAGCTCGATGGTCGAGCGCCCGACTCTAGCGATGAGCAGAGCAGCGGCTGGTGGAATGCGATTACCCTCCTTCGGTATTCATCCTCAGGCGCCTCGTTCACCAGGCATTCCTCAAGACGCCCCAGCGAGAAGACTTGAGCGGCAGAGGGGTAGTGCCTAAGCAGACTTTTGGCAGAACGGCGGATACCCTGCGGTAAATCTTCGTCACGGGAGAGCTCACGCAGGAACGCCTCTGTTTTGACGATTGCGCGCGTTCGCCCATAAGGAAGGGTCAATCTCGTTATCTCCTGATCATGAACTAAAAGCCCGGGCTGCCTAGCTCACCAACGCCGACCTTCCAGTGCGCAGTTCAGCGCCTCGGGCATCGAAGCGAAAGTGGTGAAGCCGTTCCAAGTAGGGGGCGATGTCCACTAGCGTTTTCCGAGCTGAAAGCTGCAGAGCTTGTAACGCCGCAAGATTCAAGGTGGTCCAATCCTGATCAGAGCGCGCGGTCATGATTACGCTCCTTTTTGGCCTCCCGCCATTCCATCCACTTGGCAAAACCCCACGCCGCGGTTCCCATTGTCAGCAAGGCCCAGAGTAGCCATTGCGGAAATTGGTACTGGCCGCTTAGCCAAAGACCTGCGCCTCCGCTAAGCATCGCCATACAATACCATCTCATCAGCCTGTTCCCCGACTACATACGAGATACCTCGAT
>JABXJR010000076.1_pt1 | contig 18554 bp, 18 predicted proteins | sample 7431291 | NCBI WGS metagenome assembly JABXJR01 (sample SAMN14395756, study PRJNA613071) | wetland metagenome | isolation source: water samle H3 from high-altitude wetland | place: Chile: Salar de Huasco, high-altitude wetland | collected 2015-11-10 | reverse complement strand
TTGCTTGTCTGGGGGCTGCCACCGCCGATCCCGTCAATCTCCAGCTCGTGGCCAGAGCCCATCAGGTTGAGCAACAGCTCATCACGCTGCTCGATCGAATCAGGGAGGTCCCAGGCGAGAAATACCGGCCCCTTGGACGTACCACCGCGCATAAGCACACAAGGAATTCGTTGCATGAAAACTAACTCTTATTGATCAATCGGGGTGATTAATGCTCTTGAAGCAAGAGTCGCAGGCTTTGAAAAATGTTTCCAATGCAAAAATCGGCCGGATTATTGCGTTTGGCGAATGATAAAATTAGGATGAGCGAGCGCCGCCGCCCCCTCTGGTTGAGGTATAAAAAATGCAATATGAGCTAAACGACATCCGATCTTTCGTGAAAATCGCAGAACTCGGCAGCTTCCACGAAGCGGCTGAAGCCTTGCACCTGTCCCAGCCCGCGCTGAGCAGACGCATGAAAAAACTTGAGGAAGGCTTGGGTACAGCCCTACTCGACCGCACCACAAGAAGAGTGAGCCTCACCAGCGTGGGGCGGGACTTTCTACCCAAGGCTCGCCGCCTGCTGGACGACTTCGACGACTCCATACTCAATATCCGCGAGTTGGCCGAACGCCAAAGCGGGCGCGTGACCCTGGCCTGTATCCCCACCGCAGCCTTTTATTTCCTGCCTTCGGTCATACGCCTCTACAACGAGCGCTATCCACAGATCCGGATCCGCCTGCTTGATCTGAGCGCGAACGAAGGGCTGGAGGCGGTACTGCGCGGCGAAGCCGACTTCGGCATCAACATGATGAGCGGCCAGCACCCCGACATAGAGTTCGTCCCCTTGGTCGACGAGCCTTTTGTCTTAGCGTGTCGACGCGATCATGAATTGGCCGAACGCAGTGCGGTGACCTGGTCGGAACTCAGCAATTATCGTCTGATCGGTGTCGGACGCCTGAGCGGCAACCGGATGTTGCTCGATCATGCCTTGTCGGGGTTGAGTTGGCGCCCGCAGTGGTTCTATGAGGTGCAGCATCTTTCGACGTCCCTGGGCCTGGTGGAAGCGGGCCTCGGGGTATCAGCCGTCCCCAGCCTGGCGATGCCGGCCGTGGATCACCCAACGTTGGTCAGCATCCCGTTGGTAGAGCCCGTGGTGAACCGCTCACTGGGGCTGGTTTACCGACGCGGCGCTTCGTTATCTCCAGCCGCAGAGAAGTTTGTTTCGATTCTGCTTGAACAATGGGAGAAGTGAGTTCGTCCCGTTTACCCTTCACTGGGCATGGCCCTCATGAGAGGGCGCTCGGTCCGCGAATGCCGGCCAACTGACGTAGCGGACTTCCCTGTCCAGTCATCAAACGTGCTGACGTACGGTCTGAACGCGACGGCCTCAAGTCAGTGTCAGGAACAGCGCCGAGGTCCAGACCCGGGACTGATCGCGCTGGCGCGCACAGATGAACAACGGATGCTCACGGCCCGCTTGCAGGTTGAGTCGGGCCAGCTCGATCGTGCCTTGCAGCTCGCGCGGCAGCGGCGCAGCGGTGGTTCGTTCAAGTGAGACTTTCAATTCGGCGCCCGGCAACTCTTCGATCACCTGGGACTGCGCCAGCAGTTCTTCGCCGGACAGCTCCATCAGCACCGTCGGCGCATGCACGTAGGGTTGCGGTTCAGACGGATCGCCGACCTTGATGTAGTTGTCGATGCGGCTACGCACCTGCAACCTCGCGCCGACCAACTGCGACAGGTCGATTTCGATACTGTCGGTGTCGCCGTTGGTGTCAGTGCGAAAGGCCAGGGTCGTGGCGTCCTTGCGCCACACGGTTTGCTCCGGATGATCCAGGCCCAAGGCGCGAAAGCCGTTGATCACCGCCCCGGTTACCCGAACCTCGCCGGTCCAATAGGCACCGCGATAACGATCCTTGATCCGCGCGCCGCCCAGGCGCAGGCGAATACGTTGGGTGGAAAAGCCCAGCTCCTGATGCAGGTTGCGCGACCAGATCAGTTGATCGCCATCGAACAAATCCACCTGCTCCCAGCCCGCCTCGCCCAGCAATCGATAGTCCAACGTTGCGTTCGAATCCGCCGTGAACACCTCACCCATGAAGTGCCGGCCCTGACGCAGGCTGGCAAACGAACGCTCGCCGGTGGTGGCAAACGTGCGCCGGGCACGCAGCGCCTTGCCGACACTCGCGCGGTCGAAGCCGTCGGCGACTACGCCGGTCAGCCCGCCGCGCGAACCGAACACGGCCGTGGCCGGTACACCGCCGCCGCAACGGCCCTGATGCTCATCGCTGTTCGCCGCGGCACCGACCCGATAGCCGCGCTGCAGGGCTTCGGCGTAGACCCAATGGAACTGGCCCCAGGCCGAGCCGACTTCGATCAAGCGCTCCAGCTCCGGGTGGTGCCAGTCGAGGTTGCAGCGGCGCCCGCCGACATGGGGCATCATCAGGTGACCTTCCGGGTCTTTCGCATAGGCCGCGTATAACTCATCCACCGGCCAGGCGCCCGGCTTGATGGTACCGGCAGTGAACTCGTTCCACTCAAAAGAGCGCACCAACCGCCCTTGGTTGTCGAACGGAAACTCGGGCTTGCGATCATGCAGGAATACGACATTGCGGTCGCCGCCCGCACAGGAGTTGCCGCACCACTCGGTGCCGGGGTAGCAGACGAAACGGCCGGGCTCGTTGAGTTCATGAATCAGCTTCACCGCCTGATCCCAGCGTTGCTCGGTGATATTGAAGTCGTTGGCGGTATAGCCGAGCACATCGAGGCCGGCGACATCGCGACCGTAACTGAGGTTGTACAGCGTGTCGTTGGTGCCCACGGTGTCATCGGAGTGCACATGCAGGTCGGCGTACAGCGGACGCAATGCGCCGCCGGCCGGGTCGACGCTGACGAAAGCCTGGGCGCCGCGCACGCCAGGCGTTTCCACCTCGGCGGACAATCGCCACTCGCCCACCGCCCCGAGGTCAAACCCCTCGAGCCGCGCCGTCGCCCACCCTTCATTGGCCAGGGTAAACGCTTGTTGGCGCTCGCCGCCTTCAGGGTCGAGCAGGGTCAGCACACCCTTGAGCGGCAGGTTGCGGCACGTGTTGCCCCAGGCATCATCGACCCGCAGCAGCACGTCGAACGCCTCGCCAGCGCTGACCAGCCGCGGCACGATCAACTGCACGCTCTGCGCTGGCCCCGGCACGATGTTCAGCAACGGATCGCCTGGCACCTCGGCAAACTTCGAGCTGCCCAGGGGGTCGATAAACAGCCGGAAACGGAAGTCTTTCTCGACGAAACTCTGCACCCGCGTGCCCGCCCCGCCCTGGCGACGGTCGCCCAGGCGAATGGTGATTTTGTCACCGGGGTTCAGGTAGCCGTCGATGATGTCGATGATGATCGCTTTCTGGAACGGCCGCTCATGCCCCTTCTGGTCGAAGCGCACTTTCAAATGCTGCACCGTGGCCTGGCTCTGGCCAGGGACCAGCTCGCCCGCCTGATACTCGGCGCTGACGTAGTTGGGCCCGGCCGGATTCGAGGTCTGGAACAGCGCCCAGTCGGAGTAGAACTTGAAGGCCAGTTTCAACCACGCGCCGTCGGCCAGGCCGCTGCCTCCCACCTCGTAGACCAGGGTGATTTCATCCCATTGGCCAGCGACCAGCGTGTCGCGATCACAGTGGATGCTGCCCAGGAACGGGCGTTTCTTGTTGCGTTCGTAGAGGCCTTGCGGGGCAATGTAGTGCCCGGCTTCGCGGGGATCGAAAACGTTACTCACATGACACCTCGTGCAGTGGTCCACTGAAGGTTTGAAGACACATGGCGATGCTCACTGCACGCGCCATTTCTGGTAGTGACGCTCGATGCGCCGGAACACAAAACTCTCCATCAGCCAGGCAATCAGACCGATCAGCACGATGCCCAGCAGCACCTGGCTGCTGTTGCCGATCTGCCCGCCCGTAGAGACCATCCAGCCAATGCCTTGGGAAGCGCCGATCATTTCCGCCGCAACCAATGCCCGCCACCCCTGGCTGAAGCCGATGCGCAAGGCTGCGGTCACGAACGGCAATGAAGCGGGTAGATAAACGTGGGCCAGCAGTTGCCCGGCATTGGCGCCCAAGGTGCGTGCGGCGCGGACTTCGCCACCGCGAATGCTCTGTACGCCCTCCTGGATCGTGACGGCCATGGGGAACACCGCTGCGATGAAAATCACCAGCACAATCGAGACATAGCCCAGGCCGAAAATGATCATGATCAGCGGCGCCCAGGCGATGGGTGGGATCGCCATGAACAGGCTGTTGAGCGGCGAGATGAAATCGCGAAAGCGCGAAGACAGGCCACCGGCGGTGCCCAACCCAATCGCCACGAGCACTGCGGCGCAGAAGCCGCCGACTTCTTCCAGGACACTCGCCCTGAGGTGCTGCCACAGCGAACCGTCGCTGAGCCAGCGCACGGCTTCGCGCGCCACATCCCAGGGCTGCGGCAGGATGTAGGTGGGAAAGCGGCTGGCCAGGGCCATCCAGATCAACAGCAGGAATGGCAGCGAAGCCCATCCCCAATTCGGTTTTGGCAAGGACATGACAGGCTCAGACTCAGCGCGAGGCTTTTTCCAGGTAGGAGGTATCCACGATCTGCTCGGTCTTGAGCGTGGTGTCGATAAAGCCCAGCGCGTGGGAGTAATTCATCAGCCGCTGGATGAATTGGATGTCCGCAGCCTGCAAGTCCGCCGACCAGCCCAATCGCGTCCGTGCCTGGGCGACGATGGCCTGCGGGGCAATGGTCTGGCCGTCGGGCCCTTGTACCGCTTCAAGCTTGAACGCCTCGGCGATGATCCGGTTCGACTCGTCAGGATGCTCATTGAGGAACGCGATGGCCTTGCGGTGCGCGCGCAGCAACTTGACCACATCGTCCGGACGTTCCTGCAAGGTTTTCGGCAGCGCGATCACCACGTACCAGGGGTAATTCGGCAGCGCCTGGTTGACGTCGAGCAGAATCCGGCTCGACCCGCGCAGCAACGATTGGCTGACAAAGGGTTCCCAGGAAAACGCCGCATCGACAATCCCGCGCTCCAGTGCCGCGTTCATGTTGCCCGGTGGCATGTCGATGATGTCCAGGTCCTTGTCCGGGTTGAGCCCGGCTTTTTCTTTCAGCACATAGCCGCGCAACAGCACGTCCATGCCACTGCCCTTCTTGACCCCGGCGAGTTTTTTGCCCTTGAGCTGCTCCAGGCTGTTGATCGGGCTCTTGGCGTCGACAATGACCGCGGCTTGCCCGTAGTTGACCTTGGCCAGGATCCGGCTTTGCAGGCCGCGGGAAAACCATTGGTACACCGGCGGTGTGCCGACATAGGCCACGTCCATTTCACCGGCCGCCAACGCCTGCTGGATCACGGGGCCATCGCCCAGGGCCTTGAGGTCGACATTCAAGCCCTCCTCGCGGTAGTAACCCTGCTTGTCGGCGATCAGCGCCGGGGCGTTGGCCATGGCGAACACATACCCCACGCGCAGGGGTTTCTCTTCGGCAGCCACGGCAAATGTGCTGCTTGCCAAGGCGGCAACAGACAAGGAAAGAGCAAGCAGCGAACGTTTGATCATGCGGTTAACTCAGGTTGACGGGGGGTGGGATCAGCGATGGCGTCGGCCGCTTCCATGACGTGGGAAATGCGCTCCATCAGCTCATTGCGGTAATCAAGAAAGGCCGGCAGGCGACGGGTTTTCAGGTTGGAACGCGGACGTGGCAGATGAATGTCCAATTCGCTGTGGATGCCGCCCGGGGCGATGTTGAGCACGATGACCCGGTCGGCCAGGAACACCGCCTCGTCGATGTCGTGGGTGATGAACAGCACCGTCTGGCCCAGTTCGGCCCAGATCCGCAGCGTCTCTTCATTCATGCTGTTGCGGCTGATCGCATCCAGCGCGGCGAAGGGTTCGTCCATCAGCAATACACTGGGCTCCAACGCCAAGGTCCTGGCCAGGGAGACGCGCTGCTGCATGCCCCCCGACAGTTGATGGGGCAAGCGTTGCGCCGCGCTTTCCAGACCGACCAGACGCAAGTACTGCAACGCCTGCGCGCGCTGTTGATCCTCGTTGAGCTGTGCCGTCATCCGCAGGCCGAAACGCACGTTTTCCAGCGCGCTCAGCCAGGGAAACAACTGCGGTGCCTGAAACACATAGCCCAACTCCGAGCGCTCCGGCCGCACGGCGGTCTGGTTGATGCTGATCTGGCCGCTCTGGGGTTGTTGAAAACCCGACAACAGATTCAGCAACGTGGTTTTCCCGCAGCCGGACGGCCCGAGGATCGCGACGAATTCGCCCGGCTTGGCGTTCAGGCTGAAAGCGTCGAACACCCGATGCCCGTTGGGGTAGCTGAAACTGATGGCATCGACCGTCAGGGCGTCGGCTTGCAGCGGTGCGTAAGGCAAGGAGTCGGGCATGGCAAGTATCGTCAGGTCGTTTACAATGGGAATGCCTGACATAATACGTATTAATACAAGTTGTCCCAATAACCTATTTTTATAACCTTAGAAGTGAAGGCGCACCGCCCCACTCCGAGGCCCCTGGAAGCCGACCGTGTCTACGTCCATTCTTCGCGACAGCACCACCTCGCTCTACGAACAGATCGCCCATCGTTTGCTGGAGGAGATTCAGCGCGGTGATTTCGAACCCTCCGGCAAACTGCCTTCAGAAGCCGAACTGGGCGAACGCTTTGGGGTCAGCCGCGTCACGGTGCGCCTGGCGGTGGGCAAGCTCAGCGACGACGGCGTGGTAGAGCGCAAGCAAGGCAAAGGCACGTTCGTCGCGGCGAAACAGGTTCGACATGGCCTGGATGCGTTGCGCAGTTTCCATGAAGCCTTGTTATTGCAAGGACTCAAACCGAGCATGCAGGTGATCAGCCACACGCTGCAGCCTGTTCCGGAAGCCTTGAAGGGATTGTTTGAAGCCGCGCACGATTGCCTGCTGTTGGAGCGCCTGCATTTCGTGGATGACGAACCCATCGCCCTGGGCCGCAGCCACCTGCCGGCCGAGTTGGCCAGTGTGGTCTGGACCGACGTTGAGCATCAACCGATCTATTCGATCCTGGAGTCGATCACCGGCCAGGCCGTCACCCGTGCCGACCTGGCCATTCGTGCGCAAGCCGCCGACGCGAGCCTGGCCAGCACCTTGCACGTCAAACGCGGCGCGGCGCTGCTGGTGATGGAGCGCACCTCGTACTTTGCCGACGGCCGCTGCTGCGACCGCACCACGTTCTTTATCCGTCCGGAACGCTACGCCTTTGTCCTCAGTGGCGTGTTCAAGTCCAGCCCGGCGAAATAGTCGATGTACAGCGCACACCTAGGGCTGGCGCGCCGTTTCCAGGCGTATCGGGGGGCTCATCGAGTGGCGAAGTACATCGTCACTTCAAAGCCAATGCGCATATCGGTATAGGCGGGTTTGGTCCACATGATCATGTCCTCTTATGGGGGGGGCGGTAAGTCAGCTTATTAGAGGCCAGGCCAGAGCGCGGCACTTGACTGGACGTGACAAACCTTCTTGTCATTGCCTGCCAGGCAAGACCACTAAGGCTTCAGGCTCTTGAGCTTGTTAAGCAGCTCGAGCAATTGCGCCAACGACTCTTCACCAAACTGCTCCTGAATCTTCAGGTAGTTGCTTTCCATCCCTGCGCTCATGTCGACGAAGCACTGCTGCCCCTGTTCAGTGAGGGCGATGAACACGCGGCGCTGATCTTCGGATGATTTCCGGCGCCGGACGATACCGTCCCGCTCCAGACGGCTCAGCACGCCGGTCAGACTGGGTTTGAGGATGCACGCCAGGTGCGCCAGTTGATGGCTCTCCAACTCGCCCTGCTGGCGCAGGATCCGAATGACTCGCCACTGCTGTTCGGTCAGGTCATGTTCATTGAGCAACGGCCGAAAGAACGCCATGGTCGCCTCGCGGGCCTGGAGCAAAGTCAGCGTAAGGGACGGTCTAGGGGTTGACATGGTTCCACGCACAGTTGAGGTCGAAGCGTCGAAGCTTAGAGTCGGCGCTACTCCCATGCAATAAGGCCGCCCCGAAAAAACGTTAACCTAGAAACATTTTTCCAAAATATTGCAAAACCACCTACCGCGCACAACGATAACATGTTAACAATATGCCAGCCCTGAGCTGACAGGGGCCATACCCACAAAAACAACAAAAGGAACGTCCCTCATGCATTCGTGCTTCTTACGCACGGCGGCAAGCGCTGGCCTGTGCGCCGCGTTTACCCCTCTGGTTGCCCACGCCGACTTTATCCAGGACAGCAAGGCCAACCTGGACCTGCGCAACTTCTATATGAACCGCGACTTTCGCCAGAGCAACGCGCCGCAGAACCAGGCGCAAGAATGGGCACAGGGCTTTGTGTTGCGCCTGGAGTCAGGCTACACCCAGGGCGTGGTCGGTTTTGGCGTGGATGCCTTGGGTGAGCTTGGGCTCAAACTCGACTCCAGCCGTGACCGTCGAGGTACCGGCCTGCTGCCGGCGGGTGCCAGCGGCGAGCCGGCCGACAGCTACAGCGAACTCGGCCTGACCGGCAAACTACGCGTCTCCAAAACCGTCCTTAAGCTCGGCACCCTGCAACCGTTGTTGCCGGTGGCCGCCTACAACGACACCCGCTTGCTACCGTCGACCTATAACGGTGAGCTGGTGACCTCCCAGGAGATCGACGGCCTGACCCTCAACGTCGGCCGCCTGGAGAAACAGAACCTGCGCGACTCCTCCAACAATGAATCGATGAGTTACGGCGGCGTCACCAGCAGCCACCTGGACCTGGCCGGTGGCACCTACGCCATCAACCCTCATCTGGCGGCGACCTACTACTACGCGCAAATGCAGGACATTTACCGGCAGAATTTTATCGGCCTGGTGCATGACCTGCCGCTGGCCGAAGGCGTGAGCCTGCGCAGCGACCTGCGTTATTTCGACACCCGTGAACAAGGCAGCGCACGGCTGCGCAGCCCTTCCAGGGTCGATGGCGGGCGAATCGACAACCGCTTTTTCAACGGCATGTTCAGCCTGTCGGTGGGGGCCCACAAATTCGGCCTGGGCTATCAGAACCTGTCCGGTGACGGCGACTTTGCCTTCCCGGGCCAAGACCCCTATTCGGTCAACCTGGTGACCATCAACATCTTCACCAAGGCCAACACCGATGCCTGGCAGGCGCGATACGACTACAACTTCGCCGCCCTCGGCGTGCCTGGGCTGACCTTCATGACGCGCTATGTCGACGGCTCGCATGCGCAAACCGCCACCGTGCGCAATGGCCGCGAATGGGAGCGCGACACCGACCTGGTCTACACCGTACAAAGCGGGCCGTTGAAGAACGTCAACGTGCGGCTGCGCAATGCCACCCTGCGATCGAGCAATGGCTTGACCAGCGACATCGACGAAAGCCGCATCATCGTCGGCTACAGCGTGGCGCTGTGGTGATCCCAGGGCTGTGAAATGTGCAAGCCGTTCGCCGTAAAAGCCATTTTTCGGCGACAGCGCTGCAATGATCATGAGTGCAATGACGCCCTGGGAGAAGTCACGATGACGGCCTCACCGCAAACCCGATTGCCGCTGGCGATATTCCCCCGGCGTCATCTGCGCGTAACGCTGAAAGAACCGGCTGAAATAGGCTGGGTCCTTGAAGCCCAGTTGGTAGCAGATTTCGCTGGCGGAACTGCCCGTGAACAGCAGGAGCCGCTTGGCCTCCTGCATCACCCGCTCCAGGATCAAGCGCTTGGACGGCAAATCGGCGATCCGTCGACACACGTCATTGAGGCGTGCCTCCGTGACGCCGATACGGTCAGCGTAATGCGACAGCGGCCAATGTTGCAGGTAATGGTCCTCGATCAACTCATTGAAGCGATGGAAGATCCGCAGGTCTTCATGACGCGCAGGCCGGGCTTGCAGCGAGTTGGCGCAGAGCCGCAGCAGGCTGATCATGATCAAGCGGGTCAAGCTGTCCAACGCCGCACTGCGCCCGGCGCCGGCCATGTTGATTTCATTGCTCAGTTCCTCGAACAGAAACTCCAGCCGCCTGACTTCAGGCGGGAACTGGGCCAGCGCAACGCAGGCCGCCGGCAATTGCGAACCGGGCACCAGCGTCGGGTCAGCATCGACCAGGCCCCAGACCAGTTGCTGGCGCACCGTCAGCACATGCCCGTCAGCGTCCGCTTCGGTGACAAAAGCGTGGGCTACCGTCGGTGGTGTCAGGAAAAACATTGGCCCCGACTCCAGGTATTGCTGGTCATCCAGGTAAACGCGCACCGCGCCGCTCTTGACGTAATGCACCTGGAAAAAACGGTCGTGCCGATGCACGGGCATGTTGCGGCCGAAAAACTCCGCCAGGTTGCCCAGCTTGTCGTAATGCACTTCGGCATCGCTGTAGCGCTGGTCGTACACCTGGCCGATGTTGATGTTGGGGATCGGCTTACGATCGATCATCGCGACGTTCTCTTTTTTATTGGGGGCTCAGCCGGCCTGAAACGCTCATCCTGCGCCGGATTCTAGCCCTGCACCACGCTCGGAAGAGTTTGCCACGCTTGACGATAGTTAACATATTAATTATAACGTTAACAGGTTAACAATAATTCCAGGAGCCGGCCTTGATCCGCTCCGTCACTGCCAGGAGAAAAGCATGAGCCGTGCCCTGCACGATGTTGCGAACGGCACCCTGTTCGGCGTTGCGCTGAACTACCAGGGGTTGCTGAACCAACGTCTCGCCGAATTCGAACAAGCGCCTTACCAGAAGCCACCGGTCAAGCCGGTGCTGTTCATCAAGACGCCCAACACCCGTAATGGCCATGACGGCAGCGTTGTGTATCCCACCGGTGAACGCCTGCAGGCCGGCCCTGCGCTTGGCGTGGTGATCGGTAAAAGCGCCAGTCGCGTCAGCGTTGAGAGCGCCATGGCGCATGTGGCCGGCTACACCATCGTCAATGAGTTCAGCCTGCCCGAAGACAGCTACTACCGCCCGGCCGTGAAGGCCAAATGTCGCGACGGCTTCTGTGCGCTCGGCCCGGAACTGGTCGGCCGCGACCAGATCGGCAATCCCAACCAATTGAGCCTGAAACTGTTCGTCAACGGCGAACTGCGCCAGCAGAACTCTACCGCCAATTGGGTGCGCGACATTCCCCAACTGATCGCCGAAATCAGCGAGTTCATGACCCTGCATGAAGGCGATGTGCTGATCACCGGCACGCCCGAAGGCCGCGTGGATGTGCAACCCGGCGACACGGTTGAAGTCGAGATCAGCGGCCTGGGCCGGCTGGTCAACCACATCAAGGCAGAGGAGCTGTCATGAAACATGCCCGTATTCGCTTTGAAGGCGCCACGCACCAGGTGCAGGTCGAAGCCCAAAACGCCGTGCGCCTGGCAGACGGTCGCCTGCTCGCCGAAGACCAGGTCGAGTGGCTGCCACCGGCCACCGGCAGCATGTTCGCCCTCGGCCTGAACTACGCCGACCACGCCGCCGAACTGGCCTTCAAGCCGCCGACCGAACCGCTGGCCTTCATCAAGTCCCCCGGCACCTACACCGGCCACAACCAGGTGACCTGGCGCCCGGACAACGTCGCCTACATGCACTACGAGTGCGAGCTGGTAGCGGTGATCGGCAAGCCGGCGCGCAACGTCAAGCGCGCAGACGCCCTGGACTACCTGGCCGGCTACACGGTGTGCAACGACTACGCGATCCGCGACTACCTGGAAAACTACTACCGCCCCAACCTGCGGGTGAAAAACCGCGATGCGACCACGCCGGTGGGCCCGTGGATCGTCGATGTCGCCGATGTGCCAGACCCCGGCAACCTGAAACTGCGCACCTGGATCAACGGCGAACTGCGCCAGGAAGGCAGCACGAAAGACATGATTTTCGACATCCCGTACTTGATCGAATACCTGTCCAGCTTCATGACCCTGCAACCCGGCGACATGATCGCCACCGGTACGCCCGAAGGCCTGGCCGATGTGGTGCCAGGGGACGAAGTGATCGTGGAAGTGGAAGGCGTGGGTCGCCTGGTTAATCGAATTGTCAGCGAGGCGGACTTTTTCGCCGCCCGTAAAGAGGCTTGAGCAATATGATCAAACACTGGATCAACGGCCGTGAGGTCGAAAGCAAAGACACCTTCGTCAACTACAACCCGGCCACCGGCGAAGCCATCGGTGAAGTCGCCAGCGGCGGCGCCGAGGAAGTCGCGCAAGCGGTCGCGGCGGCCAAGGAAGCCTTTCCGAAGTGGGCAGGCACACCGGCCAAGGAACGTGCGCGCTTGATGCGCAAGCTCGGTGAGCTGATCGAACAGAACGTGCCGCATCTGGCCGAGCTGGAAACCCTCGACACCGGCCTGCCGATCCATCAGACCAAGAATGTGTTGATTCCCCGGGCGTCCCACAACTTCGATTTCTTCGCCGAAGTCTGCACCCGCATGGACGGCCACAGTTACCCGGTGGACGACCAGATGCTCAACTACACCCTGTACCAGCCGGTGGGTGTCTGCGCGCTGGTATCGCCTTGGAATGTGCCGTTCATGACGGCCACCTGGAAGACCGCGCCTTGCCTGGCACTGGGCAATACCGCGGTGCTGAAGATGTCCGAGCTGTCGCCGCTGACGGCCAATGAACTGGGGCGCCTGGCGCTCGAGGCCGGCATTCCCAAGGGGGTGCTGAACGTGATCCAGGGCTACGGCGCCACCGCCGGGGATGCGCTGGTACGCCATTCGGACGTGCGGGCGATTTCGTTCACCGGCGGCACCGCCACCGGCAAGAAAATCATGCAGACCGCCGGCCTGAAAAAATACTCGATGGAACTGGGCGGCAAGTCGCCGGTGCTGATCTTCGAAGATGCCGACCTGGAACGCGCCCTCGACGCCGCGCTGTTCACGATCTTCTCGCTCAACGGTGAACGCTGCACCGCCGGCAGCCGGATCTTCATTCAGGAGAGCGTGTATCCACAGTTCGTCGCCGAGTTTGCCGCGCGCGCCAAGCGCCTGATCGTCGGCGACCCGCAAGACCCGAAAACCCAGGTCGGCTCGATGATCACCCAGGCCCACTACGACAAGGTCACCGGCTACATCAAGATTGGGATCGAGGAAGGCGCCACCCTCCTCGCCGGCGGCCTGGAACGTCCGGCCAACCTGCCGGCGCACTTGAGCCGCGGGCAGTTCATCCAGCCGACAGTGTTTAGCGACGTGAACAACCAGATGCGCATCGCCCAGGAAGAGATCTTTGGCCCGGTGGTATGCCTGATCCCGTTCAAGGACGAAGCCGAAGCACTGCAACTGGCCAACGAGACCGAGTACGGCCTGGCGTCCTACATCTGGACCCAGGACATCGGCAAGGCGCATCGTCTGGCCTACGGCATCGAAGCCGGCATGGTGTTCATCAACAGCCAGAACGTGCGGGACTTGCGCCAGCCATTTGGTGGGGTAAAAGGTTCCGGCACCGGCCGTGAAGGCGGCCAGTACAGCTTCGAAGTGTTCGCCGAGATCAAGAACGTGTGCATTTCCATGGGCAGTCATCACATTCCACGCTGGGGTGTGTGACCCGGATACAACACCGCTTCCGGTAGGAGCGAGCTTGCTCGCGAAGAATCCGCAGGCACCGCTGGCTAACAGAAGTGCTGCGTTATCGTTGACGTTTTTCGCGAGCAAGCTCGCTCCTACAAAAGAATAAATATTCAGGAGAATCATCATGGGCGAAGTCGTCCTGGCCGCAAAGATCTGCCACGTCCCCTCGATGTACCTGTCGGAACTGCCCGGCAAGCACCATGGTTGCCGCGAAGCGGCCATCGCCGGGCACAAGGAAATCGGGCGCCGTGCCCGTGAACTGGGGGCCGACACGGCGGTGGTGTTTGACGTGCATTGGTTGGTCAACAGTGGTTACCACGTCAATTGCGGCGAGCACTTCAAGGGGACGTACACCAGCAACGAGCTGCCGCACTTCATCAAGAACATGGCATACGACTACCCCGGCTGCCCCGAGCTGGGCGAGTTGATCGCCGCCGAAGCCAACCTGGCGGGCGTGCGCACCATGGCCCACAACATCCCGAGCCTGGAACTCGAATACGGCACCCTGGTACCGATGCGCTACATGCACATGGACGTGCCGGACGCGCAGAAATTCGACGTCATCTCGATTGCCGCCTGGTGCGCCTGGCACCGCCTGGAAGACAGCTTCACGTTTGGCGCCGCGGTGCGCCGGGCCATCGAGAAGAGCGACCGCAAAGTCCTGGTGCTGGCCTCGGGTTCCCTCTCCCACCGCTTCTCGGACGACCGCGAAGCCGAAGCCAATATCCACAATTGGACCCGTGAATTCGACAAGCAGATGGACCTGCACGTCGTAGAGATGTGGAAGCAAGGCCGCTTCAAGGAGTTCTGCGCGATGCTCCCGGACTACGCCGAACACTGTTTCGGCGAAGGCAAGATGCACGATACCGCGATGCTCCTGGGCCTGCTGGGCGGGCCGGACTACCACCAGCCGGCAGAGATCATCACCCAGCCGTTCGGCAGTTCCGGCACCGGCCAGATCAATGCCATTTTCCCCCTCTGATCCGGGAGCCGCACATGCCGCACTTCATTGCTGAATACACCGACAACATCGAGCAGCACGCCGACCTGCCCGCCCTGTTCCAGAAGGTCCACACCGTGCTGGGCGACAGCGGCGTATTTCCCCTCGGCGGCATCCGCAGCCGTGGCGTGCGCCTGGACACCTGGCGCATGGCCGACGGCAAGCACGACTACGCCTTCGTCCACATGACCCTCAAGGTCGGCCACGGACGCGACCTGGCGACACGCAAGGCGGTCGCCGAAAGCCTGTTCGAGGTGATCACCCAGCACTTCGCCGAGCTGCAATCACAACGCTTGCTGGCGTTGTCGTTCGAGATGATCGAGCTGCACCCCGAGCTCAACTTCAAGCAAAACAACGTGCATGCCTTCTTGAAAAACCAGGCGAGCTGAACAGCGCTCGCCTTCCGCCAACGGCCACTCAAAAAAAAGTACAACATCATGAGCACAGCCAATACCGCCGACAGCACCACCCTGCTCGAACACCAGCGCACCCACAGCGTCGTCACCTGGCGCCTGATGCCGTTGTTGCTGATCTGTTATCTGTTTGCCCATTTGGACCGGATCAACATCGGCTTCGCCAAGATGCAGATGAGTGCCGACCTGCATTTCAGCGACACCGTGTACGGCCTCGGGGCCGGACTGTTCTTCATCGCTTACGCGCTGTTTGGCGTGCCCAGCAACATCGCCCTCGACCGGGTCGGGCCACGGCGCTGGATCGCCTGCCTGATGGTGGTCTGGGGGGTGCTCTCCACCAGCATGCTGTGGATCGAAAGCTCCACCGGTTTCTACGTGCTGCGCTTTTTGCTGGGGGTGGCCGAAGCGGGCTTCTTCCCAGGGATTCTGGTGTTTCTCAACCGTTGGTACCCGGCGCGTCGTCGGGCGCAAGTCACCGCGCTGTTTGCGATTGCGGTGCCCATGGCCGGTGTCATCGGCGGGCCATTGTCGGGGGCGATCCTGGAGCACTTCCATGACTTCGGCGGCTTGCGCGGCTGGCAGTGGATGTTCCTGATCGAAGGCGCCCCCGTGATCCTCCTCGGCCTGGTGGTGCTCAAGTGCCTGCCGGACACCTTCGAGACGGTGACGTGGCTCAATCCGCTGCAAAAGCAGCAACTGCGCACGCAACTGAGCAGTGAGGAGCAGCGTAAGTCGATCACCTCGTTTGGCGGCATTCTGCGCGACCCGCAGGTCTGGTTGCTGGTGGCGATCTATTTCGCCGTGATGCTCGCAGTCAACACCCTCGCGTTCTGGATGCCGACCCTGATCCACGGCGCCGGTATCGGCCGCGACAGCCAGGTCGGCCTGCTCAGTGCGGTGCCCTACCTGGCCGGGTGTTTCTTCATGATCGGGTGCGGACGCTCATCCGACCGCAACCGTGAACGGCGCTGGCACCTGTGCGTGCCCCTGCTGATGTCGGCGATCGGTATCGCCGTGGCCGGGCTGTCGCCGACCAATCCGACCTGGGTACTGAGCGGCCTGGTGATCGCCGGCATGGGGGCCAGCGCCGCCCTGCCGATGTTCTGGCAGTTGCCGCCGGCCTTCCTGTCCAACAGCACCCAGGCGGCGGGGATTGCCCTGATCAGTTCGTTTGGCAGCATCGCCTCGTTCCTCGCGCCCTACCTGATCGGCTGGATGCGGGACACCACCCAGAGCGCCAGTCTGGCCTTGTATGTGCTGGCCCTGTTTATCGCCCTGGGCGGTTTTTTGGTCCTGCGCACCGACGCGGCCATCGTCAATCCACAGTAAGAGAACTTCGTCATGCTCGATCAACAGCAGATTCTGCAAGCCGCCGCACAACTGGACCGGGCCGAGCGCTCCAGGGAACAGGTGCGGCAATTTTCGCTGGATTACCCGGCGATCACGATTGACGACGCCTACGCGATACAACGCGCCTGGGTCGCGCAGAAGATCAAGGACGGACGCAAGCTGGTCGGGCACAAGATCGGCTTGACCTCCCGCGCGATGCAAGTGTCGTCGAACATCACCGAGCCGGATTACGGCGCCCTGCTCGACGACATGTTCTTCGACGAAGGCACCGACATTCCCTTCGAACGCTTTATCGTGCCGCGCGTCGAGGTGGAGCTGGCGTTCATTCTCGGCAAGCCGCTCAAGGGCCCGAACTGCACGATTTTCGATGTGCTCGACGCCACCGAATGGGTCATCCCGGCGCTGGAAATCATCGATGCGCGCATCCAGCAGGTCGACCCGCAGACCCAGGCCACGCGCAAGGTGTTCGACACCATTTCCGACAACGCCGCCAATGCCGGTGTGGTCATGGGGGGCCGCGCCGTGCGCCCGACCGAGATCGACCTGCGCAAGGTGCCTGCGGTGCTGTACCGCAACGGCGTGATCGAAGAATCCGGCGTATCCGCCGCCGTGCTCAACCACCCGGCCAAGGGGGTGGCCTGGCTGGCGAACAAGCTGGCGCCCTATGACGTGACCTTGCAGCCTGGGCAGATCATCCTCGGCGGCTCATTTACCCGTCCGGTGGCGGCCAACCCCGGCGACACCTTCCATGTCGACTACGACATGCTGGGCTCGATTGCCTGCCGATTTGTCTGACCCTGGAGGACCGTTCATGGAGATGCCCATCAACCGCTTCAAGCAGCGCCTGTGCAGCGGCGAAACCCAGATCGGCCTGTGGCTCGGCCTGGCCGATGCCTATTGCGCGGAGCTGGCAGCCAATGCCGGGTTTGACTGGCTGCTGATCGACGGCGAACACGCCCCCAATGACCTGCGTGGCATGCTCGGCCAGTTGCAAGCCATTGCGCCTTACGCCAGCCAAGCGATCATTCGCCCGGTGGTCGGCGATAGCGCACTGATCAAGCAACTGCTGGATATCGGCGCGCAAACGCTGCTGGTGCCGATGGTCGAAAGCGCCGACCAGGCACGGGAGCTGGTACGCGCGATGCACTATCCGTCCCAGGGTATTCGTGGGGTGGGCAGCGCCCTCGCCCGTGCGTCGCGCTGGAACAGCATTCCCGGCTACCTGGACCAGGCCGACGCACAGATGTGCCTGCTGGTACAAATCGAGAACCTCGAAGGCCTGGCCAACCTGGACGCGATTGCGCAGGTCGACGGCGTCGACGGGGTGTTCATTGGCCCGGCGGATTTGAGTGCGTCGATGGGTTACCGCGGCAACCCAGGGCATCCCGCCGTGCAGGCGGCGATCGAAGACGCCATCGCGCGAGTTCGCCAGGCGGGCAAGGCCGCGGGTATTCTCAGTGCGGACCCGACCCTGGCCAGGCGCTATATCGAACTGGGCGCTGCGTTCGTGGCGGTGGGGGTCGACACCACCGTGCTGATGCGCGGCCTGCAAAGCCTGGCAGCCACGTTCAAGGATAGCGTGGCGCCGCTCAAGGCCGGCGGTGTGTACTGACCCCGCGTCGTCGTTTCAACACGCCCACCCGGACGCAACAGGTGGGCTGACACTCAACGCTTGATGGTCTTCAACTCATCGAGCAACCCCAGCAGCGTCTGCAATTTCTCTTCGCCGAACTGCGCTTGCAGGCGCTGGTAGTTCTCTTCCATGCACTGGCTCATGGAGTCGAAGCTGGCCCAGCCTTTGTCTGCCAGGGTCACCAGCACCCGCCGCTGGTCCTGCTCGGCCTTGCGACGATGAACCAGGCCGGCGGCCTCCATGCGTACCAACACACCGGTCATGCTCGGCTTGAGAATGCAGGCCAACTCGGCCAATTGGTAGATTTCCAGTTCCTCGTGCTGGCTGAGAATGCGGATAACCCGCCATTGTTGCTCGGTCAGGCCGTGCTCATTGAGCGAGGGGCGGAAAAAACTCATGGCCGCTTCGCGGGCCTGCAACAGGGTCAATGTCAGGGATTGTCGAGGTTTGAGCATGGGTCTGGGCATCAGGCTTCAGTTAGTTAATGTTTTAACGAAACTCTACCACTGTCCTCTTCGCCACGCGCGATAACTTGTTTCACTGCCCCCGCCACTGGCGCGCCGGGCCAACCCGTAATTTTGTAGGAGCGAGCTTGCTCGCGAAAAACTCACAGGCGCCGCGTTGATTCAG
>JABXJR010000075.1_pt1 | contig 18574 bp, 22 predicted proteins | sample 7431291 | NCBI WGS metagenome assembly JABXJR01 (sample SAMN14395756, study PRJNA613071) | wetland metagenome | isolation source: water samle H3 from high-altitude wetland | place: Chile: Salar de Huasco, high-altitude wetland | collected 2015-11-10 | reverse complement strand
GATAGCTTGACTGAGAAAATCGATAAAACTAATCCCGGTGTAACTTGATAGTGTTAACTGTCGCTCGCATTCTTTTTTTCCATACCGGACGGATATATCGTTAAAATCTTTAAAACCTAGTTCTTTATGTTCATCCGTAAATTCAGGCATAAAGACATCGGTTTTAAAAAGACTGCCCCATTCGGCAGCTATCTCATTGCCTGCTTTATCAAGTTCTCCTAGCAAATAAAAGTGAACTCTTTTGTATAAATCTTTTAATGGAAAAACAACGTTTAAGATCTGACCTTTGCTAAATGCAACAACTGCGGTTCTACCTGTTGCTTCGTACGCACTGGCACACGTTGCATATCCTTCACCAATAAAAGCGGAGTACGCCTTATTAAGATCTCCTATGACAAAAAAACTTCCCCAAACCTTACCTCCCCACATGAATTTTTTATGAAAGCCATCTTCATCTTCAAAAATCTTTTGCAATGAAACGATTTCAAAATTAGCGTTGTAAATAGGAATGATCAATTCGCCGTTATTGACTCTCAAACCGTGAGATTTAACCTGTTTTTTTTCTAAGTATGGATGTGTGTGACATGGTTCGCTTTCCGACCAAATACGCTTGGCATCTTTAGCAGCTTGTTTATAGCCATCTTCCTTTTCTTGAGCATACTTTCGATTGATATTTTCCAATTCGATTGGATCGATTGTTTTTCCATTTACTTGACTGACAAATGTATAACTCTTAAATGGCCATGTACCGTAAATTGCATACAAATGCCCCGAAGGTAAGATTTGAGCTTTATACCACTCATCTTTTTTTCTTGAATTTTTATAACAGTAGCGATTAAATCGTCCGTTTAGTAAAATATCGGCGCTGCAAGGCAATCCGTTGTCGTTCATGTGAAAACGTAGCTGTTCAATGAGATTGTTTTCTGTAGTCATAATTCATTCTCGATGAGTGTGTTAATGAGTATTTCCAGTTCGATTAAGTTGAGTTTAATACGGACTAGGTCAGAAATAGACTCTTCCCATAAAGGAAGATTGTGTGTAAATAAAAACGAGCGATTACAGGCTATCACATAACATTGTTCTGTATAGCATCTAGACTCAATTGCCGTGAAAAGTGTATGGCTTAACATAGCTCTCCCGAAAGGGATTGCTTCAAAAACGATAGGGTGATAATATCGGATTGAAACAACCTAATTGTTTCTTTCTGAAAAAAATGCCTAGGTTACAGCCTGGGCATTTTCTTTTTCTAACCGACGATAGATCGACGCTTAATTTTAGGCAATCAAAAATATGCGGGGAACGAAAGGATTATTCATATATTCCTTTTTTTTATAGCTCGTTGGGTGCGGTTGGTTCAGCTGCGGTACAAACGGCCTTTTTTATTGCCTAAAATTTACAAAAGTTTTAGGATATTGGCGTCTAAAATGTATCGTGCTTGGTAGATACGAAACCCCCTTGGGATTGGCCCTTGGGGGTTTTTTTATTGCGTTTGATTTTCAGGTTTTTTTAGGTGCGAAATATACACCTGATTCATCCTTACATCTTGAGAGGTGGCTTCTGGGTGGTGCTTATGCTTCTTACGGCCCCATGGCAGACAGGATGAAGTACAATTACACGAATCTTCAAAACTTATTTTCGTATCGGCTTTAACTCCTACTGGCGGTCCCATAGATACCCCCTTTTTGTCTTAAAGCTATTGTTTTCAATACTTTTGTGTCAATCAGGATGAGGCAATTTTTTCTAGGATCGGTTCCATTGCGGTTTCTCGTATAAGCTGTCTGAGTAATTTTTTTGTTTTTTTTAATTCTGTTGCGTACTCTGTGCAATCCTTGAGGCTCACCATCCCGTTCGTGCATTTATCGATGAGTAATGCTTGTGGAAGCGTAGGAGCCCTAGACTTATTTAAGATTGCGTTTAAACTGCTTGCACTTATGCCAAGTTTCTCAGCAAAAAAGTTTTGCCTCATGCCTCTTTTGTCTAAGTAATCTCTAAGTTTATCCATATTTTTTTCCTTTTTTATGTTGTGTTAAATCCACACGTTTGGTAATATCTTGCCATATCCGTTAAATATTTACAACGAGAAAAACATGAGCGATGAGTTAGATTTGATCGAAAAAGAAGAAATTAAGCAAGAAGCACAGTACGTAAGTGGCTGGCACAAACAGCAAAAAGAGTTTGAAGAAAGCTTAAAGAATTATCATGCAGTGTTAAAACAATCCCAAAAACAAATTGATGAAATAAAGGCTTTTTATGCAATTCGGATGTAATCCCTACGAACGCTCGCTCGAAGAAAGAGCAATCCAACACTTTTTGCAGGAAACTGAAGATGTTTGTCGAAAAAATGGTGTTTTGGATGGAAAAGTCATCATGATGCTAGCGTCTGGATTTATTAATTGCTACGATCCGGAAATGTCATGGTGGGAAGATTGCGGACTTGAAAAACTGCACGCATTTGCTTACATCGGTGATCAAAAATCATTCGATGAAGAATATCACAAACAATTAAACGAGGCTCAAATGTCTCAATACTAGGAATTTATGGACTGGATACAGTTTTTAGTCATGGCTATAACACTTGGCGGACTGTTTGTGTGGAATCGAACAGAATCTAGAGCCGATATTAGGCATATGGACAACAAATTAGAGGAAACAAGAGAACTTGTTCGAGCTATTCACGATGAGGTTAAAGATTTTCATAACAGATTAGCTATACAAGATTTTCAATACAAAAAAAAATTACTCAAATATCGATCAAAAAAAAGGTAAAACATGAAAACGTCAGAATCGATTACAAGCATTTGCAAGGCAATCAACGAAATGCAGAAGGCGCTTAAACCCGCTCTAAAGGAAAACAAAAACCCTCAATTCAAATCGAAATATAGCGACATAAACTCGGTTTGGGAAACTCTGCGCGAGCCGTTAACTACAAATGGACTTTTGGTCTTACAAGACGTTACAACAACGCCAGACAGCGTTTCTGTGATCACACGGGTGCTTCACACATCTGCGGAGTGGATTGAATTCGGCCCTTTAATTCTTCCGCTATTGAAACGTGACGCACAGGGCATCGGAAGCGCTATCACTTATTGCAAACGGTATTCGCTTTGTGCAGCTCTTGGAATTACGGCAGCGGACGAGGACGACGACGCAAACGCGGCATGTGCCTTAAACATGGCTGTCAATGTACCTACGACGCCAAAATATACCGAATTGGCTAAACTTAAACCTGCAATGTCTCCAAGCGAAATTGAAGCTGTGCTTGCAAGATATGAGGATGCTCAAGGCAACTTCCGCAAGTTTATTACTCACAGAGTAAATATGTGCAAGACATCGTTTGAAAGCGAAATTCTTGATTTTGAACATTGGGGAAGCGCGGCGGTGGATGAATTTGAGAGATGGAAAAACAAACAAATTACAGATAAATCTAATGCTATTTAGATAATATTTAATTTAATCAATGATTTGCTTGCGAAAAATTATGTGGGTGTGTTATCTTACTTGAATAAGAATTTTATTTACTTTTCGTTGCATTGCCCTGCCTTGCATTGCAATGCCCTGCTATGCGATGCCGTGCTCACCAAACCAAGAGGGCTAATTACCCTCCTATTTTTTTTAACTATAGGAATAAAATGTTAAATTATCTTGTTAAAATTAAGGGCAGCACGCCTCTAATTATGCATAATTCTGCGGGCGTTGATCCGCAAAACACTTATACGCAACTCATGAAACCTCTTCGCGCTAAACGTTCTAAAACGGAAGCTGACGAAAACAAACTCCGTGACTTATCCTTTCTTCAAAGTCTTTATTTTAATGATGAATTAGGACTTTATATGCCTACAGAAAATCTACACAAGATGTTGCTTGAGGCTGGAAGGCATCTTGATTCAAAAGGCGCAAAAAAATCTGTCGTAGGTGTTGGTTTCAACGAATATTTAGGCTATCCAATCGTAACTAAAAACAGTAAAGATTTAAATGTTTTAGCGAATGATCAGACGCTTAGATATGTACGAATTTGCCAAGTTCAGAAAATGAAAATAGTCTGTGTTCGTGCAATCTTTCGGGATTGGAAGCTAAGTTTTGAATTAGAAATCGATGAATCGATTATTAACCCAAAAACTGTTTTAGAATGGATTGAATACGCTGGGAAAAGAATTGGCCTTGGCGGAAGGCGTCCCTATGCGCCTACACCAGGAAGTTTTGGTAAATTTATTGTTGAAGATTTTCAACTAGTGAAAAATTAATATTTAAGCCGTTTCAATGCGGTGCGCTGCGTTGCGTTGCGCTGCGCTGCGATGCCAACCAAACCAAGAGGGGCTTAGTCCCCTCATATTTAGATAAAGAGTTTACAAATTTAATTTACACTGCCCTGCGTTGCACTGCGGTGCGCTGCGTTTCAATGCGTTGCCAACCAAACCAAGAGGGTAACTCCCTCCTATTTTTTTAAAAGGAATTTTATGCAAATACTTGACGAATTAGACGAAACAGAACTTCCCGAAAAATCAAAACGTTTTTCAATTATTGATCGACTAAAAGAAAAAAACTATCTTGCTTATGGTATCACAATACCAGAAAGTGAATTTAAAAATATTTTGCAACTACCTGACTCAATCAATGAGGAAGATTATCTCTTAGCAAAATTGCAATTAAGATCAATCATAAGAAGTGAAGGCTTTTTTTGTACCACGCGGGGTCATCATGGAGACATGTATATTTTGACAACTCAAGAAATGCCTAATCATAACGAAAAAAAAAATAAAAGTGTTTTTAGAGAATTGCAATTGCGTCAACGATGCTTAAATATGATCAACCCTATTGATTGTAGTGTCGATGAAAGAAAGAAATTAGAATTTGAAATCCTTAGGAATGGTGCATTGGAAATTCAAATGCATGATAGCCTAAAAAAAAGATGTAGATTTGATTAAAAATGAAAAAACCCGGGGCTATAGGTCCCCGGGATCCAAAACGTCAATAAAGGATAATCTCAATCTAATCTAATTCCATATTTTCACACAATAAAAAGAGCGCGCAGCTAGCACCACGCGCCCTCTCCGTCCAAAAACATAAGGGGCCAAAACCTAACTTACACAATTTTTAATTTCGTCACACTAGTATTTGACTTTTGAAGCAATTTTCTGAACAATGGAAAAAACTCAAGGTCAATTATGCAGGAAATCGCTTCCAAACATTGTCCATACTGCAATCAAAAAAAATATCTCGTAGAATTTCATCTCTACAAAAGCGGCAAACATTCCATTAATTGCGCAAAATGCTGCGCTAAAAAGACCAGCGATCAAAGAAAAGTTCATGAAATCGTCCAAAACAATTCCACTCAAGCGATCGCGTTTATTGGGATGGCTAGGGCAAAAATCACTAGAAAAGATCAACCTGCCGATGGATTTACGCCTGATGGCAGATATTATCAATTTAAATCTTAATAGAAATGTGTGAAAATCTAACACGCAAACATGAAACGTGTTAAAAATTCACACAAAAGCCTTTAGATAGCCTGTAAAGGCATTGAAACGTCTGCCGTTGCAGCTTGATTTTCATCAACTAGGTCTGTAGCTGTGCCATGTGTTGAAATATTTTGAAAAGATATTGTACAACCACTTAACAAGGCTAAGGCAGCTAGCGAAATAAGTCTAATCATTTTTTAGCCTTGGGTTTAGCTTTAACAATTTTGGTGAGCTTCTTGTCGTCTGCAATTTGTTCTTTAAATTCCTGTGTATCTTCTTTTAGATGCTTAAGCACTTTCTTTTTCATGCCATTCTTCATAATTTTTTCCTAGTTTAACATCTTTGATTCTGCAAATTCGCGCTGCACACGATTCTTATACCCAGGCATCTTGCAGATAGCTTCAACGCATTTCACCGGATTGGATAAGATTTCATTAACGTCGCCCATAGTTTTTGATGCCATTTCAGGCGATTTCATTAGCTGTTCCTGATGTTCTTTCATCATGCGTTTCCGGCAGTTATAGATCTTTTCTTGTGATGGGCCGGACGCGTACCAATCAACGATGCTAACTAAATCATGATTTAAACATGCTTGATCATGCGCATCAAATGTTAAAATAATTTGTAGGTCACCATTTTCTAACGTCTTGCTTTCTGTTTTCATTTTTCATCTACCTTATTAATTTTTTAACACATTAGATTGCCACTAAAAAAACTTGCTACGTCAACATCAGCAACTTTTGTACCGTTTGAAAATTGTATTTTTACCACCGCAGTATCTGCTGAATCCATGTCGCACAAAAAAGTTCCGCTTTGTGTCCACGCATTTCCAACAGTTCTCATTGCTCCCGGATTAACGTCAGATAATACATAAGTTCTATTAGACGTGACAATAGTTAAAGCTCCAAAAGTCATTGCCGCTGTCAAGTCTGTCATTGTAACGTTTGCTGAAAATATATATTTACCCGTTTGCGGAGCTGTAAAGGTAGGTGAAGAAAAATTAGAATCTTGATCAAAAATTTCACTGCCTGCGAAAGTTATAGTATAAAGTGTGGCATCTCCCGTAACGTTTGCTTGCGCCCCTGCTTGTGCTAAAAAAGCTGGCTGACCGGAGGCTTTCCACTTTCCTAGGTTTGTGTACCATGGTGTTTGCGTTGTTGTAGCTAATATATTTGATGTACTATAACTAGTTACATTTGAATATTGTAATGTTCCAGATCCATCTGTCAAATTTGTATTAGATGTCTCTAAAATTGTATCATAACAATTTATAGTTTTTGAGGCTTGTACAGTTAAAGGCACTGCACTTCCGGAAGATACGGTACAGTTTGATAATGCATGTGAGCCCGACCCATTTACATTTATCGCGTTAGTATTAATATCATAACAATCAAATTTTGTAGCATGCGCACCCATACCGCCAGTTGAGCTAGTATTGATTGGACACTTTATTGCAGAATTAAAAGTATTCAAATTTCCTGCCGTACAGGTGTTTGCAGTCGTTGAATTTCCTGTATTTCTTAAAAAGCAAAAATAAACACGCAACGATCCTGCACCAGTATATGAAAAATGCGCATATCCATTCGCTGTTACATTCATGTTTGTATAAAACATATAGAGTTCTGAGCTCGTACCACTAGATGAATATAATATTCCCGTGCTATTAGTGCAGTTTACGAAACAATTATTTAAATTAACTATAGAATTTGCCGAACCGGATATTTCCAGCGCATGACTGCCATTTGTTTCTAGCTGAATACCGGAAAGTGTAATAGAACCCGCTTGAGTAAATGTACATTTTCCTTTAATGATTACATGACCAGTCGCATTCATCGAAGATTCCGAACCGAACGAACATAAATTGACTGAAGGTTGCATCGTCAAGTTTTCTGTATACGTTCCGGGCCGTATAAAAATAGTTTGATTTCCTCCCGCAGCAGAAGCGGCAGTGATGGCGGAAGCGATTGTGGTATAATTAGCTCCCTCAGCCAGAGTAGGCGCAACGATATACTGAGCCACTCCATATCTATTATCAGAGGTGTTGACTGTTGCCATTATTTTTCCTTAAGTTAATACCCAAATGCCAATTGATGATGTAGCGATCCAGCTTGTAGCCGTTGCACTCCAGCGAAGTGAAATTGAGTCACCAATATTTGTAGACACACATGTTCCAGCTGCTGCGGTTACAGCGCTACCCAGACGAATTGTTTGTCCTGTGTTTGCTGTAATTGTCAAAATGTTGGCCGTGGTACAAATAAATTCTACTAGGTCTCCATCTGCAAGTCCAGCCGTTAATGGCAGTGTCCTTGTGTAAGTGCCAGTTACAAACTCACCGCTGTTTAATACGCTTGTTCCTGTGGCACCAACGTCAGCATATGGAGGGCTTTTAACAGTAAGTGTGCTACCTGAGCCGGATGTTTTTGATCCAGACAGGCCTAGTATGTTCCAATTCCCGGTCGTTGGTGAAAGCGCTCCACCGCTATCTCCCGTAATTGTCTGACCAGCTCCTGCACCAGCCAAAGCCACAAAACCATTGGCATCCACACTAAAATCTGTTGAATCAAAAGCAGCCAAACCAATCTTTGTAGCATCGGTCGCCGCAATCGCCTGGCTGATTTGCACTTCAAGTACCATCGTATTCGGGCCTGTGCCGTCAGTGCGTACGGGATTAGTTCCTGAGGCCACAGTTCCACCCGAAAATGTCACAAGACCGATACCATTTGGCACAACTGGCGACGTCCCCGTTTGCATGCCGAACGAGTCTACACCCATTGCAGATCCCGCTAAATCTATTGTTATATTTGGTGTCGAATAACCGATCGTTAAAGTACCCAAGGGCGATGTGATGTTACCTACATTAATGTGAGTAAAACCAGCATTAAGTGCCGTAGATCCAATCCACAGCTCGCCGTTAGTTTGCAAGCCATTAGCAGCTAAAGGCTCTCCAGTAGAGGAGAAATCCGCATTGTATGCACCCATTGTGCCGTTAAAAAAACCAACATTTCCATTAGGTGTTGACATAATGCTAGCTTACCTTGGTATAGGTTCCAGTTAAATTATACTTTATTGTGTCTGAATTGTAGCCTTGAACAGAAACAAAAAAAGAATTTGGCGCTAATTTTCCACCACTAATTGTTATCCCACTCATAGCACCTTCTTCGGCTAAATAAATATCTTGCTGAACGATACCCGTCGCGGTCGCGCCGTCTGTTCTTATAGGAACTTGGATGTTATATACTGCGCCAAGTGAAGATGTAGAATTAAAAGCTACAACAGTAAATTGAAATAAATAAACCGCTGGTGTAGCTCCAAGAGATAAAGAATAAATAGTGTGCTGAACTGCATCTGAATAACTCACGGAAGTCTGAAATCTATTGGTAAGTTGGATAGTTTCAGTATTTGAACCAGATGATCCATCCGTTTGGATGCCATTGACATTATCCGTGATTACATAACCGCCAACCACATTTAAAATGTTAGCTACTGGTATGGCTGGACTATTAACGTCTGTAACAAATGACGTAGGTACCGCCGGGGGTGGAGTAACATTAGAAGCGGAAATTATACCGGCTTGTGACATTTGGCCCCCTAAAATTCAGACGTATTAAACACAGTTAAATAAACTGATCCGGCATTACTTCCACTAGCTGCACCATTTACATAAAATTGCGTCCCTTGAGCTGCATATAAACCTCTTGACGTTCCCGCATCGCTGCAAAAATCATAAAGTGCAAATGCGCCAGCAGGCACGATGTCATGTGAATTTAACCCATTCCAGGATACTAGCACGTCAACATTAGAATTGTTAGTAAATTTCATTAAGGGCGAAGAATACTCTATAGGGGTTCCTAATGCTTGAAAAGCACCGGTAAAAGTCGCACTATCTATGCTTCTTAATGTTTGTGGTATTATGCGCAGGCCATTAGCCATTTTTTACCTCTGTATACATAAATTAAACTAAAATTCAACACACCCACTTTTATATGGGTGTGTTATAGAAAGATCTAATTATCCTAATACCGCGCCATTCCAGAGCGTTCCGTTGTAGAATAAACCTACTGCTCGGTAAGCAGTTGAAATACTCTTAGTTCCTGCGGATGTTCCAGCAAGGCTAATTGACTTACCGTTTCCATCAATTGTAAGTGTATTAGCACCTGATTGTCCGACAGCATCGGACACAATAATATAGCGTCCATTAGCTGGAGCAGCTGGCAACGTTACAGTAAGTACCCCCCCTGTTACATCGCATGCCAGATAGAAATCTGTTCCAAGGATAGTATAGGGACTAGCAGCGGATGCAACAGAGGTTACATTTACTTTTTGACCTGACACAAACGAAATACCACTTGTACCAGCTGTTAAGGTCATTCCAGATGCCGCCCCACTAGCTGTTAAGGCAAAGGCGTCTGAAACGTTTTCGCCGGCAGTAAGTGCCATTGATCCACTTGTACAAGTTAAGATTACGTCTTTAGCTGCCGCGCCAGTCGCTACCAAGCTAAAACCCCCACCAGAGGTTATATTTAATGAGTCCGCATTAGCTTCCCCACTCGTAATATTAACCGCCCCTGCCGACGATGCAAGCGTTAAATCGCCTGCACCTGTAACAGTAAAGTTTGAAGCTGTGGCAGAATCCAAGCTTATTGCTGCTGTTGTATCAATAGTGATACCGCCTGTACCGGCGTTAATGTCTATACCGCCAGCTGCATTACTTGCAGAAATTTTGACAGCATCAACCACAGCCTCCCCACCATCCAAAATAACCGAGCCAGCGGTGGAATTAATTGTAACATCAAATGCACCTGTAGCGGTAAGATTTATAACCCCTGCAGAATCGAAAGATAATAAATCTCCTGAATCAATTGTTAATCCGCCTGTACCAGCGTTAATATCGATACCACCGCCTGCAGTAGTCGCATTCAATTGGATCGCATCTACGGAAGCCTCAGCGCCAGTCACAATAACAGATCCTGCTGAGGAACTTAGTGTTAGATCAAACGCACCGGTAACAGTAAAGTTTGATGCTGCTGCAGAGTCGAGGGAAATTGCGCCCGTTGTATCAACAATTACACCCGCGGTTCCTGCGTCAATATCGATTCCGCCCGCTGCATTAGTTGCAGTGATATTTATCGCATCTGCTGTCGCTAAACCTGCTCTGAGTGTGATACCCCCGACATCGGACAACAAATCCAGGCTAGTAACGGCTGTACCTTGATCAGCATGGATCTTAATTGTTTCAGAGACACCCCCGTTTGCATGTAAGTACATGTTAGAGGCGTTATTATAGGTAGATACAAGAGCGATAGGGCCTGTTGTTGTAGGTAAAATACCGCCTGTACCAACTGTTGCAGTGATACCACCCGCAGCATCCGAGGTTGTTAAATTAATTGCAGTAGCACCCGCTTTACCGCCTGTAAGAGTAACGCCCCCCACATCTGACAGAAGCTCAACGCTTGCATCGCCTGTCCCTTGATCTGCTCTTAATCGTATAGTTTCAGAGGCTCCACCATCTGCATGGAGATAAATTGCTAAGGCTGCATTCTCCGTTGAATTAACGTTAACGCTTGAACCTGTTGCAGTAATATTGATATCTTCACCTGCCGAAGCACCAGATGCTAGGATATTAACACCACCTGCAGTCGATTCGATATTGATTGCATCAGTTGCACTTTCAGTGGCACTAAGTCTAATCGATGAACCTGTTGCAGTTAGAACAATGTCTTCCCCAGCAGATGCACCAGATGCCAAAATCTTAATACCTCCAGTGGTTGATTCGATATTGATTGAATCCACAGCACTTTCAGTAGCACTAAGTCTAATCGATGAACCTGTTGCAGTTAGAACAATATCCTCACCAGCAGATGCACCAGATGCTAGAATCTGCACACCGCCTGCGGTAGATTCGATTTTTACTGCGTCTGTTGCGCTTTCGCCTGCTGTCATTACCAAAGACCCTGCTGTCGCAATAAGTGATAAATCACCAGCAGCTACAGTAAAATCACCCGCACTTGCAGAACCTAAACTAACCGCTCCTGTTCCATCTGCTGTCAAATCCGTAAATACTGCTGTGCTTGCAGTCACATCCCCGATAGGGCCTGGCTCAGACATAACAGCTGTCAAGTTAGATGGTTGTACAAAGTACGCTTGGGTTCCAGACGAGGCAAGACGCGCAACGGCGTTTGCGTCAGAGACAAGTTTACCAATCCCTGAGGTTGTGGTTGTGGCTACTGGGGCCCCTGCAATAACGAGAGCATCCGCATAGGCTTTTGTGGCTACTGGTTCAGTATTGTCTGTTAGTTTTACCAAACCGTAATCGGTTGTGGTGGCAGGAGCATTACCACCGGTTTCCCATTGAGGTACGCCCGCAATAAAACCAGATTGTACATAAAGTTGATTTGCCGACTCGTCCATCCAAAAATATCCAACCGATAAATTATCATTGTCAGTAGGTGCTCTGTTAGCGATAACCATCGCAGCAGCATTACCACCTTGTGGAAAATCGGTGTAGCTAAATGGACATGGAATAAATGGTGAACTCATTGAAAACCTCTATGGTTATTTTTTCTTGACTATGACATAGTAAAATCAAAAAATAAACATAACAGATCATTAGCCTTTTAACTGTATGGTACTTTGTGGACAGTGAATTTTATAGCATTAAGGAAGTAGCTTGTATATTTGGAGTGACTGAAATAACTATTCGGCGCGCTATTAGACGAGGTTTCCTAATAGCCATTCGTATTGGAAATGGGTCAAAAAGCCCATATAGACTAAGCAAAAAAGCGATTGAAAAAATCCATCAATCTATCATCGATCAGCAATTTAAGAAACATTGACCTTTTATTTAATTTTTCTTTTTTTCTTAGCTTTTTGGAGACCTTTGCGAATAAAAGTAAGCTTTTTTAGCGCCTCATAATCTTTTTCGCTTAAGTCTTTTTCTTTTTTCATGAAGTTTTTTTCCTTTTAGGTTTGTGTCGAAGGCTTGTCCAGTAATCGTAAAGTGTTTCTAGCTGACGATAATTTGGATTTTCCGACTCACCTTTTTTTGATTTCTTGTACTTAGCATCGTTTATAATCTCTTTAATAAGAGTAGCTCCCAAAGATTTCTTATCCTCCGGTGACCAAGCGCCGAAAATGTTTCTACCTTCCGACACAGGTATTCCCATCTTGTTCGCTATCTTAAATACCTTCTCGGGATCAACGTCGAGGTATTTATATGTCTCGCCATTATGAAACTGGATATACATTTCCTTGTCAGACGGATCATAGGTAAACAAGGAAACGATAGAACTTCTATCAACTTCAGGAATTTTTAATAAACTCTGAACGGTTTCGATAACATCTTCTGGCTCTTCTTCTAAATCTTCAACAGGCACTTTTTTAAGCTTACCGTCAATTTCAATCAAAGCATTATCGCCTCTGATCTCTTTGACCTCTCCAATCCCTTCCGGCGAAGAAACCGTTTGATCTTTCATTATTGGTTTTATTGGTTCTTCTATTTTAGCTTCAGGCTCAGGAACTAGAGGTTCGGGTTGTAAAATAGGTGCTGGAATTGCTTGTTGTTCTAACTCAGGTTCGTTTTTTGGTAACTTAGAATAAGCATCAATCGCTCCCGTTAACTCAGGATCAATTTGACCCACTACTTTTTTACCTGTCTTATCAATCGAAAGAGCTGCTGCAATAGCTTCAGGATTATTTTTAGCCTGCAACATTGCATCAACTTTTTGAGTAACGCCTAATTTATCCAAAAAGTCCTTAGGATTAATAATTCCTTCAGGTTGTGGTATTTGCGTCGCTTGTGGTATTGTATTTGGCAAATTAATAGGTTCAGGAGGTTGTGATGTCGGTTGGTTTAATGGCGTTTGTCTTTGGTTTTCTGTTTGTATGGCTTGGGGAAGACTATTAGGCGCTTCAGGTGATTGTAACATTTTAGGTATCGCTCGAGAAAGAGCATAAGCACCACCCACTTGTGCAGCCGTTCCAATAGCTTTTGGAATCGCTCTTTGTAAACCCGAGGCCATATCCGTACCAAGGTTTTGTGATCTTACATTTTGCGCTTGCACCAATGGGTTCGCATTATTTTGTAAGGAATAATCTTTTTCATTTGAATTACGAATTTGTTCAAGATTTTCATCTTTTGAAAAATAATTCACCAATTTTTCTGCTGTAATCCCTCCGGCTAAAGCTTTAGCTATTTTTGGAGAAAGCGCAGGAATACGTCTTGCAAGATATTCTAATATCTTTTTCGCTGACATTCCAGAGCCTAAAGCCGTTAACAGAGGATTCATGCTATTGTCTTCCGGTAATTGGTTGTAACAGATGATTCAATATTGAATCTGAATAAGAATCTCCTGTTAAAGGAGGATATGCAAGTTTCTGAAAATCAATTTGTTGTTGAGGATCTAACTTTACCTTTGATTTCTTAATAGCTTCATCAATGGTTTTTCCTGCCTCATCGTAGTTCATTCCACTCTTATCCATCAAATATTTTCTAGTAAGTAATAGATTAGTTCCTGGATTGTTATAAGTTCCTGAATTTAAACTATTTGACACACGATCCACAACACTTTCACGCATTATTTCACGTTGTTTTGTGGCTTTTGTAAATTGTTGCTCGTATTCTGGAGATGTAGGATCTAAATTTTTCACTCTTGAAAGAGGATCAAATAATTTCGGAAGAGAGGAGAATTTAGATTCCGTTTTTGCATCTAAGGGGTTTAAAAGCAGAGCTTCTTCAACTTCTCCTTGACCTCCCTTTGCAATCATTAATTGAAGTTGGGGCTTTTGTCCCATTTCAACCATAAATTGAGCTCGAGGTCTTGCCAAATCCAACTGATCCTTAGTGTATCCAAACAAAGGACGGTTTAACGTCTTGTTTAATGCATTTTTTGCCGCTTGATAAGGTCTAAGATCTTGCTTCACTTTTGCTAATCGGTTATTAAAAGAAGGTTCACTCTGATATTTATCAGAAAATTTTAGAGCAAGTTCTTGTTCATCTGGATTTGAAGCAAATTCGGGAGCATTAGCCTGTAGATATTTCGTAAATAGTGATTGATTTTCCAGAGTATCTCGGCGCTGCTGTTGCTGTTGAGTATAGTTATCTATTTTAGATTGCCATTGTTGACGTGCAACCTCATTGTATTCAGCCATATCATTTTTATAACGCTGAACTAACTCTTCTGGTAATCCCATCGATCTAGCTTTCTGTTTAACCTCCGCCATAGCCTCAGGCCCATAAGGTTGGACAAAATCACCGACCTGTCCGGGATCTGCTAAATTTCCTTGTTTAGGTGGCATTATCTCTGTCAAAGATGGAGCTTCAGCTTTACCATCTTGTTGACCTGACCCAGTGGCCCTTTGCCCAGGCACATTTGCCCCTTCCCCTGCAGGAAATTCCCTTGCACCTGTTTTAGCTTGAATTAATGGAATAAGTTTTTCTGCTATTCCTGATCTTTCTAACGAAGGATTCAGTGTATAAGCTTTTGCTAAAGCAGGAATCATTTTAGTGAGATCCCCACCAGAGGCATTTAATTCTTTTTGTAACTGATCAATAGCGCTTAAACCCTGTTGCCGTTGAAAACCTTGCTCAATACCCCTTTGATAGGGTTGTTGCATAGCATTGCCGATCATATTTCCAAAAACTTCGCTTCCAGTACGTTCTGCGGGTAGAATTGAAACCATTTAATAATATCCTCCCTGTCTCATTTGCTGATCATAATAATTAGTTAATGGATATTGTCCAGGAGAAGCATATCCCGCTTGAGTGCTAGGTGATGCTCCAGCAAAGCTTTGTCCTTGATTTTGTCCCATTCCATAAGCTGCACCTCCCCACATTGCGGAAGCCGGACCAGCTAAAGGACCAGCACTAGGAGGCTGATAAGTATTTTGTGTTGGGGTCGTTCCAATGCCATAAGCTTGCAATAAGTTAGATGTAGGTTGCTGAGCATATTGCATCAATTGCGGAATAGCGTTTTGCTGCATACCACCACGTAAAGCCGCTATATTAGTGCTCAGATTACTACCCTCGCGACCCAATTGATTTCTAAATCCTGTCGATCCTAAAGCACCTCCAGAACCCATGCTTGCAAAACGATTAGCTAAATCAGGAACAGTTTGCTCTTCAAATTGCCTTTGCAATGGAGCTTCGAAGCTTTTAAAGAAATCTGGATCGTTAAACATGCTTTGTAGCCATTCTTGACCTTGCATATAGTTAGGGTTTTGCTGAACATTTAATGCTCCCCCTTTCATGCCTCTTAAATCATTTAAAAGCTCCTCTAACGATTGCTGAGCGTTTTCACTATAAGTCGACCCCTGCTTACCTTGGTTGCCTTGATTCATCACTTGATTAGCTATGCTAAGACCTAAAGCCATCCACATCGGATTCATTTTCTACTCCTGCTTTGCATTTCGAATGTATTCAAAAAAAATAAACCCGGCATATGCTGCCATCGGTGCCATTGCTGTTATATTAACTTGCGTCGCGTTGACTGTAAATTGAATTCTTGCATCTCCTTGGGACATAAAACTAAAATAATCACCAAAAGTCGAAGCAGTTCCGTAAACTAAAGTCATCTCAAAATCATCATCCAAGATTGACATAGGCAAATCAAACGATCCTGTCACAAAACTATCAATACGCAACATAGTTTGGTAACCGTTACGAGTAATTTTTGGATTAATATAACCAAATTTTTTACCATTTTGTGATTCTGCTTCTGTGTAACCACCGATAACTTTATCATTTACAACATCACTAATTCTGGCAAATCTATCACCTAGAAAATAATTTAGATCTTCTTGATCTTTAGGAACGTTTTCTGTTGTTGGAAGAAAAGGACTGAATGGTTCGGAAGGGTTAGGTGTGGTAGTCATCTTTTAAACTAAACGTCCCCCTGCACGCATTTTGAAAATCATGGCTAAAAGTTGGAAGTCCTCTGCAGTTATTGAAGAAACTGCCATCTGTCTATCGCTGTAGTTAAGTTGAACTTGCAGTGTTTGCGCCACACAATCACAAAATAACGAATAGATAGCTTCACTACCATTTCCTATCTGATATGGATTTGAAGTAGTCAACACGATATTTTGTCTAGGATTGTCTCTCAAAGGAGTATTGACGGATATATTTGAACTATCTGCAAAGACGTTACAAGTAATCTGTCCTTGATCTGTGAGATCTGTATAGAAATCAATTTTACTTAATCGTGCACGCTGATCTCTTTCAAAAAAATTAAATATTTTGCTTTGAATTTCAATGTTTGAAATTTTTTCAATTTGACCACCGCCTGTATAAGCGCCAGTTGTTCCAACAATAGAAAGCTCTTGGTCAGGATTTAACGAAACCACTCGTATAATGACTGGTGTGGAAACCAATCCGGGATTAAATGTTAACGAAATCGCACCAGTTAAATAATTTATTGTTCCTGAATTTCCTGCTACGTTGGCATAAAGAACACCGTCAAGATCAGAATCTACAAATTGAATGGATCCCACATTTATTTGAACTGATCCAGGGAAAATCGGAGTGTAATCAGTTGTAAATGTAAAAGATGTTCCCAGGGCATTTCCTGCCGAAATAGATTCGTATTCATTCAATGTAAATGTATTTAGGTCTTGTGCAGGATTTGAAACGCGATAATTTCTGTTGTTAAGAGAAACCCCGTCATCTCCAGTGGTTCCGGTAATATTAATCAATCTAACCCAATCTCCATCAACGAGATTATGATTGTTGCTTGTGACCACGCCAGATGCTAAAGCACTAATATTTAAACTAACAGAATTGGGACCATTTGTTTGCTCAAGTTGAAAAACAAATCCTTGCTGATTTCCTGCAATAAGGCTTTCTTTACCTTGCTGAGATAAGGAATCTCCGGCCGATTGATTATTATAACTTGTCCAAGGATTTGTTAAATCGTCCCAGGTAGGTCCTGAAGTAGTAGGATATACATAGCCAAAACAGGTGAAGCTATCATCGAAAAAAGACCAGTTTTTCGTTTCATAATTGTAAATTAGCACTTTGTCCGGGTAAGTGCTATTTAAGTTACCTTGACTAGGGATCGTCCAATAATTTAACCTTGTTTCAAATGTTCTTATACCCTGAACCCTTTGCAATCCATGATTTGTCTGACGTATGCTAAACACTTCATCGGGTATTTTCTGATCAACTCTTGCCGTGTTATTACCATCGGATATAACAATACCTCGCTTGCCAATAGCCATTAGACCCTGATCAAAAACTATAGGACTAAATGTGCAATCTGCTCCTAATTCAACGTTCACCCGTTCCCAAACAAATGGGTTTTGAGAGTTATTGACAAATCTTAATCGCCAAGTGCTTTTTTCAAAAAATACCACTAGGATATCTTTGATAAAACCTGCTGCTACGATTGATTCATTTGTCGGAGCATCATTAGCTCCCCCACGTCCGAAAAGATCATCACGGACAGCTTTGGGATCATAACCCTGAATATTTGGATCTTGCGGTGTTGGAAGTGAATAAAATGGCGTTCCAATCTGTGTCCATCTAGCGCGGTTTCCATAGGTTTGCTGACCTAACTCATTTCCTTCGGTAGTATTTAAAAATACTAAATACCCTCGATACGGAAATATTAGAAGAGCTCCTAAAAGTGCATTTGTGGAATCAACAGGAGGCGTGTAATTTGCCCATGTAGTTCCGTTTGAAAGTATTCCGTAGTATCTAATACCGTCTTGATTTGTCACGGGTGTAGTGGAAGAAATAGCAACTCCACTCGTGGCTACCCCATTAACAAATGCTGATCCATTAATATCTAACGATTGTACGGTGAAAGTTGCGCCGGCTATTGTCACCTGACCATACATTAAATTATTAGCAGCAGGTGCACCCAAAACGTTAAGAAAATAAACATAATCACCGACGATGAACGTATTTCCCGGTGCTGTAACACTAACTATTGCAGCGGTTCCCGTTAATCCATTTGTTAATGTGAAAGCTGTTATCGTATATCCCGGCAATCCAGGTTTAGAGTTTGTAGCCCATAGAGCCCCGGCATAGTTAGCAGTCCAAAAGAATTGATAATCTGTTCCACTCCACACTGCGTTAGTCGTAGTAACCCCATCCCCTCGAATAAATGGTTGAACAAGAA